>Ga0315336_1001329_pt1 | contig 49693 bp, 37 predicted proteins | sample ASW5metaG_FD_204512 | JGI IMG/M metagenome (GOLD analysis project Ga0315336, IMG submission 204512) | Ammonia-oxidizing marine archaeal communities from Monterey Bay, California, United States - ASW #5 | ecosystem: Environmental > Aquatic > Marine > Intertidal zone | place: USA: California...
CGCGAACCAGCAGGTAATCTTCGTATCTCCGAGCCAGGGGTTCGTCGGAAACACTCCCGATCTTGCGCATGGGCGAGCCTGTCTATCAAAAAATCCCACCCGCAAGTCACCTGCCACACGGCACAAAAACACCACCGAGCGACGGTCACCAGAAAGCGGCCGACCGGATCTCTCATTCAGTTAAGAACCAGCAACACACTAACGGCTGGCGTCGCAATCTCCAAGGCAATCAGACCGACAATACGGAGTCTCGATCGCCGAAAACGACGGTCCAGCGATCCGCCCTTGCTGAAACATGAAATCCTCTGGGCCTGCTTGTCCTGGTTCTACCGCTGTGAAATAATGCCCGCTCAACCAGCCGCTGCCATTCCGTCTCTGCTCCCATCGCGGTTGCCGCGGCGGCGGCACAGGTCGCTGCTCCGGTGTCCTGCAGGCGACGGCTCCACACACGCACAAATCACACACACGGCATTTGAGGGTTCCAGGCATGCGATTTTCTTTGGAAGGACACGTGGCACTGGTCACGGGCAGCAGTACGGGATTGGGTAAGGAAACGGCGCTGGCACTCGGCGAGGCTGGAGCCAAAGTTGCCGTCAACTATGCCAACAACCGCCAGCGTGCGGAACAGACGATGCACACGTTTGCAGAGGCGGGTATCGAGAGTCTGCTGGTGCAAGCCAACGTCATCGACGAATCCGAAGTCGATACGATGTTCACCCAGATCGAGAGTCGCCTGGGTGCCGTGGATATCGTGGTGGTCAACGCCACTCCAGATCAACCTCAAAGGCCCATCGAGGAGTACGACTGGGACTTTTACCAGCAGATGTTGGACTTTTTCATCAAGAGCCCCTTTCTCCTGACACGACGGGCTTTGCCATCCATGCGACAGGCGCAATGGGGCCGGATCATCAACATCACCAGCGAAGTCTATCACCGCAGTGTCTCGCCGTTCAGTGCGTACGTCGCGGCCAAGGGGGGGCAGATTGGCTGGTCGCGCAGCATGTCTCAGGAACTGGCGCCGTCGGGGATCACAGTCAACACCGTAGCTCCCGGCTGGATTCCCGTGGAACGCCATGAACAGGACCCGCAAGAGGCCAAGGACGCTTACCGAGAAATCATCCCGGCCGGACGCTGGGGCACTCCGCGTGACGTGGCCGACGCCGTGTTGTTCTACGCCAGTGAAGAAGCCTCGTTTGTGTCGGGCCAGACACTGTGCGTCAACGGCGGTCTCACTCCCTGGTAAGCCGCCGTCCGCCACCACCCGTGTACCGCAGCGTGCCTCTCATGCAATCCAACGATCCACGGCCCAACATCGTTCTGCTGACCGACAGCTACAAGGTATCACACTACCTTCAGTACCCGCCCGGTACACAACACGTGTACTCATACTTCGAATCCCGAGGTGGTGAATTTCCGGAAGTCGTGTTCTTTGGTCTGCAGTATTACCTGCAACACTACCTGGCGGGACAAGTCGTCACCGCCGAGCACATCGACGCCGCCGATCAACTGTTAGCTCAACACTTCGCAGCCGGCAGCCTGTTCAACCGCGACGGCTGGCTGCATATTCTCAACCGACATTCCGGACGCTTACCGATTCGCATCCGCGCGGTCCCTGAAGGAACACCGGTACCAACCGGCAACGTGTTGATGACCATCGAAAACACGGACCCTGAGTGTTTCTGGTTGTCAAACTATTTGGAAACCCTGCTGGTGCAGGTCTGGTATCCCAGTACCGTGGCCACACAATCTCGCGCCATGAAGCGGACGCTGCTCGACTCTCTGCGGCGGACCGGCGATCCATCGCTGATCGACTTCAAGCTGCACGATTTCGGATTTCGCGGAGTCAGTTCCGTGGAGTCGGCGGGTACGGGCGCCGCGGCTCATCTGGTCAACTTCCGCGGCACGGACACTCTCGCGGGAATTGTAATGGCTCGAGACTATTACCAGGAAGACATGGCTGGTTTCTCAATCCCGGCGGCCGAACACAGCACCGTCACGTCCTGGGGACGCACGCACGAAATCGACGCCATGCGGAATATGCTGCTGCAATTTCCAACGGGACCCGTGGCCGTCGTCAGTGATTCATTCGACATCTATCATGCGTGTTCACAACTGTGGGGCGTTGAACTGCGTGCGGAGGTGTTGGAACGAGACGGTGTGCTGGTTGTCCGACCAGATTCCGGAGATCCTCCGACGGTGGTTGTGGAAGTGCTCAAGCGGCTCGGGGAGGCGTTCGGCACCCGGGTCAATCCGCTTGGTTTTCGCTTGCTGGACCCGCACGTGCGGGTCATCCAGGGTGATGGAATCGATCGACAGATGCTGAAACGGATTCTGCAGGCGATGGAACGCGCAGGCTGGTCAGCGGACAACATCGCCTTCGGATCGGGCGGCGGCCTGTTACAGAAACTGAACCGCGACACTTGCCGGTTTGCCTTCAAGTGCTCGTCGGTGACCATCGCAGGCCAGCAGCGCGACGTCTACAAACAGCCCGTCACCGACTCGAGCAAACAATCCAAGGCCGGTCGTCTGCGGCTGGTGCGCCGCCAGGGAGAGTTGACGACGGTGCCCGAATCCGCAACTTCAGAGGCTGACTGTCTGCAAACGGTGTTTCTCAATGGAGAACTGGTCGAGCCCACCTGTTTTGCTGACATCCGCGCCCGAGCTCAGCTCTGATTCACCTCAAAACCCGCAATGATGTCCGCGACTCACGGCTCATTTGGCTCCAACGCAATACAGATATTTGTCGGAGCGGAGCAGCAACTGGCCGCGGCTGACGACGGGAATCGCGTTCGTACGACTGCTGTCATCGTCGAATGTGTTGTGCGCCAACAACTCAAATTCGGGCTTGGCCGCCAGGACATAGGTTCCCATGTGTTGTGAGACACAATAGAGTTTGCCATCGACCAGTGTGGCTGACGAGTAGATCCGGCCCGGCCGCGGTGCTAACCGCTCCTCGTACACGACGTCACCGGTGGCGGCATCCAGACAATAAGCCACTCCGCGACTTTCGTGCACCCAATACAAGTGGCCAGCGTGATAGACGGGCGAGGACACATTGGATCCTTTGCCTGTAACCCACAGCCGATGGGAGGTGGTCACATCCCCACGGCCACCAGCGCGAACGGCCATCGCCGTGTTCTGGCGACCGCCAATCAAGTACACCACACCGTCGTGAGCCACACCGCTGGGACAGACATACCCCTTATCGGGAATTCCCTCACACGTCCACAAACGGTTTCCGGTTTGTGGATCATAGCCCAGGACGCGCCGCGGCTCACACAACACAATTTCGGTTTTTCCCGAGCCGGCAGCGACCAGCAGCGGAGTGTTCCAGGAGCCGCGAATTCTATCGGCACTCCAGACTTCCTTGCCACTCAGTTTGTCCAAAGCCACCAGCCGGCGACTCTCAACACTGGCATTAATCAATAACAGATTCTTGTACAAGACGGGGGAATTGGACGACCCCCATTTGTGCACACCCGAACCCACTCGGGTTCGCCAGACGGGAGTGCCATCGAGATCAAAGCAGAAAACCCCCGAGGTGCCCAGGAAGAAGTAGACACGCTCGCCATCGGACGTCGGCGTGCTGGAACTGTACCCGTGCCGAGAGCCGGTACCCTGATAGCGCGATTCACCGGCTTCGGGCTGGATGTCCTTTTGCCACAACACGCGACCATCGTCCCGGCTGAGACATACGATATGCCGCATCAGGTCCTCGAGATTGCCGGGGCGCTCGACACTTTGGGCATAGCCGGAATAGCAGGTGAGGAACAGGCGATCTCCGACAATCACGGGGCTGGAGCTACCCGCACCCGGCAGTTCAGCCCGCCAGAGCAGATTTCGGCTACTGGACCAGTCCGTCGGCAGACCCGCGCCCACCCCCACCCCCAAACCACCGGGGCCGCGAAACTGTGTCCATTCCTCGGCTTGAATCGTAACGCCGATCATCAGCACGCCCACGGCGATCAGCACACGGCAAGCAATCATCACAACTCCCTCGGCCATTGGCAGGTACAGCGGCAGGTACAGCGGCAGGTACAGCACACGAGCAGAAACACCCCGTGTCGAGTCCTGAGCATAACCCACAGACCAAGTCCGTCTCAAGTACGGCATCGACTCATGCCGCTCGGTCGGAACCGTCGGGGCCAATCGTTCGCGACTGGCCGTCAGTGTGGGCTTTCAAATCAAACAAACCAAAAATCTCGGAAGCGTTGAGACTCAAGGACCCGCCACCTTCGTTGTTGTCGCCCAACACCGAGGCAAACAGTTCGCGTTTCTGCTGCAGCACCCTGTCGATGCGTTCTTCGATGGTGTCCTTGGAAATGAACTTGGTGACAATGACCGGACTGGTCTGACCGATGCGGTGTGCCCGGTTGATTGCCTGATCCTCCACAGCCGGATTCCACCAGCGGTCGAACAGAAACACATAGCCGACGAACTGCAGATTCAAACCGACGGCTCCCGTTCCATAGCTCATCAGCAGTATGTGGTGGCTCTCATCCTGGCGAAACTTGTCGAGAATCGGTTCCCGCCGCGGCGAGGGAACGCCGCCGTGATAGACCAGCGGCCGGTAGTTCTGCAAGCGTTGTTCCAACCAGTCCAGCGTGCGCGTCCACTGGCTGAACAGTATGGCCTTGGCGCCGCTTGCAGCCACCTCGTCCATATCAGCGACCAGGCGATCCAGCTTCGCGCTTTCACCGGTCAATGGATCACAATTGGTAATCTGTTTCAATCGCAGAACCAACTCGAACACATGCTGAATGGTGATCGAATCTCCCATGTCGTTGAGCTGAATTACGCCCTCGTGTTCCGCAACATGATACGCGTATTTTTGTGCGTCGGTCATTTCCAGATACGTATCACGGTCCGTTCGTGGCGGAAGATCATCCAGCACCAGAGATTTCGTGCGGCGGAGCACGAATTGCTTGGACAGCTGACTGAGTTGACGGATATCCGGAGTCGCGCGTTTCGGAATGACCTCCAGAAACTCAAATAACGAAGCCAATTCTTCGGGACGATTCTCGATGGGAGTCCCGGTCAATGCCCAGCTACGGCGGCGTTGCAGGCTGCGGACCGTTTGAGCCGTGCGCGAATCGCGATTCTTGATCCTTTGAGCCTCGTCTAACACGACCAGATCAAATTCAGGGCGATCATCCTCCGGAATCTCATCGTAGTCGCGGACCAGCAATTCGTAGTTGGCGATCAGCACTGGGTTACCAGGCATCGTCCACAACAAGCGTCGTCGAGCGGCATCGCCCTGAACGGTCATGATGGGGAGTTCTTCCGCCCACATACGGAATTCTCGTTGCCAATTGGGGATCAGTGGTTTGGGACACAACAAGAGGACTTTTCGAATCTGCCCGCTGCGGAGCAACAACCGCACGGCGGTGATCGCCTGCATCGTCTTGCCCAATCCCATTTCGTCGGCCAACAGAGCCGCTTGCCGGGAAAAGAACCAGGCAATCCCTTCGTATTGAAATGGAAACGGCTCAAAGGGCATGATCAGTTCTTGACCTGCCAACCAGTTCTCCAACGGCGGTTGCAGCAGATAAAACAACCGATCTTCGATGCTCAACACATCACTGGGTGGTCGAATGCGTGTTTTTCCGGCCGTGCCAGCGGCCGCATCGGACGTCTTGGCGGGACCGGTCAATGAACGCAGTCCGGGTTCTCCCGGTTGGGTCCGAATCGGCGGAATCTCAAACTCAACGCCTTCCGGAAACACCAGCCGGAACACGCGCAATTTCTGCGACGACGGTCGCCAGGAGGGCAGGCAACGCTCAACCTGCGCCAGTTCCACCTCACGGGTTTCAATTCGCGGAGCCCGTCTCAAAGCGCCGTTCAGTCCGGATTGAAACACCTGCGGCTGCAACGTCAGGTCGCGGCACTCCGGCTCCACAAGCAAATCCATCCGGCGCGTACTGGGTCGAGCGGCAGGCTGCGGGCCACGTTGACCTACAGCAGATTCCCGTGACTTCTGCGACTGACTTCCTTCGTCGATCACCCTGATTGCCTCTGATTCGAAGGGCTCGCAAGCCGGGAACGTTGCCCATTCAGGCAGCGCGCAGCGTTTCCTTCAACGCTTCGCCGACGCGTTGAAAAGGCTCTCTCAGATCGGCTTCGGCGGGAATCACTCGCGTCGCTTCGCGGAGTGGCTGCAGATCTGTTTGATAGCCTTCCAGCAGGCGAACCACATTCCGCCCAAGTCGGATTGTCAATGAGTGTTCGTCCGCGGTTTCGTCACGGCCGACCGGATTCAGACAGGCCACCGGAATCGCCAGATGCGGCCTGAGTTGCAGGATTTCTGCCCGCTCGGTCAGGACCAGATCGGGCGTGATACCGATCCGCTCGATCAACGTGCGACCGATCAGTTCGCCGGAGACATAGGCCGCGAGCGTTGGTCCGTAGAGAATGACCTGAGCCCGGTTGGGTTTCACGGGCGCAGTACATTGAAACTCCAACGGACGGCCCAGTTGATTCGTCACCAGCAGGCCGCCAACAAAACCCAAATCCGTGATTTCAACCGCCGTCAAGAAACCGATCTTCACCTCAGCCCGTTTGTCGTGATCTGACATGAAGTCCGGTCCTGGATTGCCGCAGAGATGTTCGAAGATGTCGGTTCTGGGTGACGTTGATCACCACTCACAATCGCGGCGGTCAGGGGAGCGGTTCCATCGACCAAAAACCTGGCGGCCGCTCCTCTGTTGATCGACGAACACAACACTCGGACTTTAACGGTTGTACGGGTTGTCCCAGCCCGTATTGCTCAGCGCGCAACGCACCGGCGGCGAGGCCCAGCCGATGGTCTCGCGGGTTTCGGCTCCGGAGAACACGACTTGGGGCCCGGGAAAGAGGCTGTGTGTCCCCTGCGTCATCCAGACGGCGGAATCTCAGCGGCGATCTACGACCTGTCGCGGCGCCACCAGCGACTTCAGGAAGGCCACCATTTGCAGGCGTTCCTTGGCGTCCAGCGCGAAGAACAGCATCGCCGACTTCTGACCCTCTCCACCATGGAATGCGATCGCCTGTTCCACGGTTTTCGCCCGGCCATCGTGCAGATAGGGAGCAGAATCTCTGACACCCCACAGAGGAGGGGTTTTCCATTCCAACCGCGTGGCCCCCAGGATGTCCTGCGGTTTGACCTTGGTCGCCGGAATCGTCTTCCCGGCATCGGCCAGAGGCGGCACCACGCCCTCGGCTTCGCCGCCCGGAGAATCCGGGATGAAGACCCCATAATCTCCCGTGTCGCCCAAGGTGTCCCCCATGTCGTGCAACAGCAGATCACTGTAGATGGCCTGCACCTCACCCAGTTTTTCCACATGACAGGTGGTGCAGCCCACCTTGGCGAACAGTTGTTTTCCACCTTCGAGGTAGGCCGTGCCCGCGGGAATCGAACCTGTATTCACGACCGGTTGTGGCAAATGCTGCAGGTACTCAACCAACAAATCACATTCCCGCTGATTCATGTCAAATCCAGCCGGCTTGTACTTTGGCTGTGAAGGATGACCAGCCTGCGGATGGTCCGGAACATGCAGCCCCAACTCCACTGCGCAGGCCGCCATGGCGAAGGCCCGCAACGTGGATTTCTGCGCCTTCCATCCAAAGCGTCCGATCTTGCCACCCGGCAAGCGGGCAACGCGTCCAGTCACCTTGGGAAATTGAGCGTACTTCTTCTCGGCAGCCGCGATCAACACGCTTTCCGGTATGGCATCAATCGCACCCACTCCAAACAGCGCGGTCGGATTCCGTTGCGTACTGTTCAACGTGAAGTTGCCCTGCCGGCGGGCAACGCCCTGAACGAACTGGGACGCGTTGATTGTCGCGCGCATCAGATGGTTGGCCCTTTGCTGCGCCGCGAAATCAGGATTTGCAGTCACTTTGCCCTCACCGACAACGACATCCGTGGCATCACTGGAAAATGACACAGCCGGCATCGACTCGGTGACGATCAGGTTACGGAAACCGTGATTCGATACCACCATACCATCACGCCAAGTCGTGTATTTGTCGTCGGTTCCGAACAGATGCACCACCACACTGCGTGCGTTGAGGAACCCCGGATGCAGGCGACGGACTTCCTTAACCAATCCCTGATGGCGTATAGCCCGAGCCTTCGCATCCCGTGGGCTGTCCGGCGTGGGCTTGAGGCCGATGGCTGCTCTCAGCACAACTCCAAAAGCAGACGGTTTTTGGGGCCGCTGCATGGCGCCTTCGTTGAGAAAGGCGGACACAATATCGACGTTCTTGCTGGCCGGGCCTCCGCCGCCCGTGCCTCCCTGATTGTGACAAGCAACGCAGGAACTGTCATTGAACACCGGCCCCAGTCCGTCCCCCCCGTGGCTCCGCTGGTCCTGAGGAATCCATTCCCGCTGAAACAGCTCCGCACCGGTCACTTCGGTTGACCGCGTCTGTTTCGGCTCAGCTCCTTGGGATTCGCCGACCGCCACAACGCCCGCGAACATCCCACAAACACACACGATGGTCCACATAGACTGGCGTCGCATGAACGATCTCCCTGTAACTGAAAACAAATGGAGCGGAACTGAGGGAGTATATCCGGTAAACGAGAATCACTCAAATGTTTTGATGCACCGCTGAAGAACACGGCAGCGGAATCAGCTGACCGACAACTCGAATCGCAATTGTTGATTCTCTGAAAAACGGCTACAAAGCGGTCATTGACTTCAGGCACGAGCCCTGAGCAGCAAGGTCGGCTGGCCACACCCGCATCGAACAGGACACACTGTGAATGTGAACTCACGGATTCCCACGTCTGAACTCACGCACGTGGCACAGGGATTCTTGATGGGTGGCGCCGACGTCATTCCCGGTGTTTCCGGTGGCACGGTCGCCTTGATCCTGGGAATCTATGAACGCCTCGTGGGAGCCATCAGCCGCTTTGATCGTACTCTGCTCGGGCACCTGCGCAATCGGCAGTGGAACGCGGCCGCACAGCATCTGGATTTGAGATTTCTGACAAGTCTCGGTCTGGGGATCGCGGGGGGCATCATTGGCCTGGCATCGCTGATGCACCACCTGTTGGAACATCATCGGCAATACACGTTTGCCACATTTACCGGTCTGATTCTCGCATCGTCGGTGCTGGTGGCGCGGACCGTGCCGCGCTGGACGCCCACCAGCTGGCTGCTGATGGCGTCGGGAGCACTCTTCGCGTTCTGGCTGGTGGGACGTCCTCTGCTGCTGCAGCCTCCCGACGGCAACGCTTACCTGTTCTTATGCGGCATGATCGGCATCTGCGCCATGATCCTGCCGGGCATCAGCGGAGCCTTTCTGCTGCTGATTCTGGGTAAGTACACAGAAATCACCGGGATGCTCAAGGGCTGCCTTCATGGAGACTTCAGTCTGTCCACCCTCTTGTCGCTCAGCACGTTCTCGCTGGGGATGGTGGTGGGCTTGCTGGGATTCAGCAAACTCCTGAGGTGGTTGCTGTCGCGACACAGCAACACGACGATGAGCGTCCTGTGCGGCTTCATGATCGGATCGATCCGCAAGCTCTGGCCATTCAAACGCGATCTGGATCCGCTGGAAACTCAATTCCGTCTCAAACGGTTTCAGAACGAGTGGCCCGCGGAGTTCGACGAGACGGTCATCGTGTCTGTGGCTTTGGCAATCGTCGCGGCGCTCGCAGTCCTGGCTCTGGAACGACTGACGCGCAATCGACGCTCTACGGAATCCAGCCCACGCCAACCGTGACGATCTCAACCCGTTGCCGGAGTCCGATCCGGATCCGGCTGTTGAGCTTCGGAAGTCCGACGCACGCGGCCGTGGAGATAGACGTCACAGCCCGAGCGTTGGACGTTCAACACATCGATTTGAGAAGTGTCTGGCACACACTCCAGTCCCACTCCGCCCATGGGCGAAACGGCACTTTGCCCTCCGACCAATTTCGGTGCCACAAACACGTGCACTTCATCAATCAACTCCGCGTCCCGAAACGCTCCCAGCAGTGTTCCGCCTCCTTCCACGAGGACATGCGTCATGTTCCGGCGTCCCAGCTCCTGCAGGATCCGTTCCGCTCTGGTTGCAGAATCGGTGTCTTCGAGTTGCCACTGCAACACTTCAACTCCCAATTCCCGCAAGCGTCGGACGTTGGGCTCGGAAGCGTCGCGCCCGGCCACAACCAACACAGGCACGTCACCGGCGGTCCGTAACAACTGGCAATCCGCGGTCAATCCGGCGGAACGATCCATAACAACACGCAGTGGAGTGCGTGGTCCGGGCGGGCGGGCCGTCAACAGCGGATCGTCGAGGCGGGCCGTGCGCGCACCCACCAGAATCGCGTCCATCCTGCCCCGCAGACGGTGCACGTGCTGTCGTGATTCTGCGTGCGAAATCCACTGGGAATGTCCCGCAAATGTCGCCAGTTTACCATCCAGAGACATGGCCCATTTGGCGTGCACCCAGGGTCGCCCCTGAGTCTGCAACATGGTAAAGGGGGCGATCAACTGCCGGGCCTCCGATTCAAGCACTCCCGATTGGACATCCAGTCCGGCATCCCGGAGCTCAGCCATACCGCGGCTAGAAGTGTGATCGGCAGGATCCGCTGCTGCCACAATCACTCGACTGATGCCGGCATCAAGAATCGCCTGTGTACAAGGCGGGGTCTTTCCGGTATGGCAACAGGGTTCCAGAGTCACAAACAGTGTCTGGCCGCGAGCCCGGTCACCGGCTTGGCCAATCGCATCGACTTCGGCGTGCGCGGCACCGAATTGGCGGTGGAAGCCTTCGGCAATCCGACGCAGCTCGGCATCGACAATCACCGCGCCCACGGGCGGATTCGGTTCAACAAGTCCGCATCCACGACGTGCCAATTCGATCGCCCGCCGCATCACATCTTCCGGAGCGCTGAATTGGTGGGACATCGAAATTCACTCTTGTCCCGGCAACCAGAGCTTGGACTTTTCCTGCCCCTCGGCTTTCGACTCCGGCGTCCACAATTCCCCCTGCTCGGACTCGGTGGCCGCTCCTCCGACTGAGGCAATCGCGGGTTCTTCCCAGGGAGCAGGCACCTGAAACCGCTGCACCAACTCGGTGAGATAGGGGCGGAGTTCCGGGACTTTGGAGCCATAATGTTCCCACAAATGTCGGAGCAATACGGGAAGTTCGCTATCCGTCGGGTCTTCGAGTCGGACCACCAGCTCTTGAGTCTTCCAAGTCAGCGCCTGTTGAAAGCTGTTTTCCTGAGCAGTCGCCCATTCCAGACCGGTCGCGATCCATTCCAGTCTTTCCTGTCGATCAAAGCGACTTCCGGCCAGATCGGACAAAGTGCGATACACGCGTCCCAAATCGACACTGTCCATCAGACTGGGACGTTCCAGCACCACACGCAACACGTCGTAGAGAAAACGTCCATGATGCAATAGCAATGCTCGGTTCAACACGCAGGTCAACTGTTCGTCGGTCAAATCCGTCACATGCAACCGATGCAGTTGCAGCGCCGAGCACGACGTGAGAGACACCTCTTCAGTCACCAACATGGGCTGACAGCCGGAAACTCCGATGCTGCGACAGACCGCGTCCAGATCGAGCGCATAGGCATTGCGGCTACAAAATGTGTCCAGCACATAAACCGCGGCGCGCACCTGACAATCCCACTGTGGATCACTTGCAGCCTCACCCGGAGTTTTGCCTCCCAGGGCCTCGAGACTGAGCTGAGGCCATACGTTTTCCAGGAGGTGTTGCCACTTCTGTTGTTCCAGCCGCCGACGCTGCTGAATCGTCGCCTGTTCGGAAAAACACCATCTCCATTGCAATGGAAAAATCTCGACGGGCACGACATCGCTCGTCGGCAGATCTTTTCCTTCGCCAATCAGGTCACCGGACGCGGATTTGAAAACAGAAATCGCATCGGCAAAAGCCTCCGTGTCGTATCCGGCCACAATCGCCCGCGGCGGGTTGTCTTCCGCGTCACTATCAAAGAACAACACATCAGCCACAATGTTCGGAATGTCGTCGATCGTCCAGGAATCGATGTCGCCGTCCTCGATCACTGGACTGTCGAGAATCTCGATTCGAGCGACAAACTCGGTCTCGGATTCATGTTCCTGAGACGGCAGATGCAGGCGATCATGGTCCGACAAAACGGATAACAGCCGTGAGATCGACTCGACCTGGAACTCATACTGTTTGAGCTCGACAACGTTTTGCGCATAATTGAGTTCAAGCAATTGCGCCAGAGTTTCACACTCGACCGCCGCTTCCCGATCATCATGGCACGCGACTGCGCGGCGCAGAGCTTCTATGGCGCCGGATTCATCACCATCCCAGGCTCGGCACAGACCCACGTTTTGCCACAATCCGGCCAACTCCGGATGCCCGTCCAGCAGCCGCGCGTACAGCCGGGAAGCCGGACCGTAGCAGCCGATTTCATGCAGGCGATATGCGCGACGAGCGGATTGTCCGTCAGCATCATGCAGATCGAGATTCAGCAGCGAATGCACGCTGCGCAACGGATAGGCCACCTCTGCGTTGCTCTCGAACTCCAGCAATTTGAGAAAAATGTCCTGCCGATCACTCTCCACCGCTGTGCGAATGGCCAGAGCCAGATGTTGGCGAGCGGCCATGAACCGCCCTGATGAAAACATGACTCCGGCAATTCCCAAGGCCAGCCCCGTGATCATCTCCGGATGGCTGGACGCAGATCGTTCAAATGCGCGGTGGATCGCGCGTTTCGAATCGTCCCATCCGTCACAGGCAAAACTTGCTGTGGCATGAATTGCCAGACCCAGCGGGTGCTTGGGATTTACGTCCAGCAACCGCGCCACGCAATCGCGCGCCTCTGCAAACTGCTGGCCATCGAGCATCAGCGCGGCGTGCGTGGTGACGACCCACGGATTCGTGGCGTGTTGCCGCGACAGGCTCTCCAGCGATTGCAACGCGACTCGCGGCTGATTGTTTTGCCGCAACCTCGTAACGCGCTCCATTTCATCCGAGATCTCCAAGCAGCAGAACTTCAACTTCTTGCCGCTTCCGCACGGGCAAATCGCGTAGGGGTCACGGGCCATCATTCAATCCTTGGAGTTCTGATTCCATACGCCAGCCACATCAGATTTCGTCACGGGACGAAACTGACAAACCATGCTGCACTTGCGAGATGCGCCCGCTACTCACCTCACGTCATTCAATCATATCTACAACCGCTGCGATTTCACAGAGCCCCGACGAGCAAAGAACTCTATTCGGGTGGGACCTCGGAACCAGCGTGGCAGCGGCGACTGTCAGCACAATCAAGCCTGCGATAACGGGAGGGAACGCACGGCGTCAATCGGCCTGAACCTGCAGCCTCGTCCAGCAAGCCGCTGGCGGCCTTGCAGCAAGCAAGCAGCAACAACCGCGTAAGAGGAAGAGCGGTCCTCGGGGGCAGCGCGGAGTGGGGGGGGACCTGCAGCCCGCCATCAAATCCGTCGCTCAATTCAGGTCAGTATCAGGCCGGTGCAGCGCTATGATCTCCGCTCCAATTCCGATCGATCACCCAGCTGAACTCGAACGGTGATCGTGCGTCCGTCACGCAGAATCTGGAGCGAAACGACCCGTTTGAGGTCGGTCAAGCTGACCAGGTTGATCAAGTGGTTTTCATCCTCGACGCGAATTCCGTCAAACAAAAGAATGATGTCGTCGATGTCGATATCCGCCTTGGAAGCTGGTGTGTTGGCATAAACTTCGACGACACGTGCGCCACGTGCACGATCCAGCCGAAAGCGAGCCGCTGTTTCGGCGTCGAATTGTGAATCCAGCTTCACGCCCAGGTAAGCCCGGCGAACACGGCCGTAGGTCAGCAGTTCGTTCATGACCTTCCGCACCAGATTGCTGGGGATACTGAAACCGATGCCATCATTGCCTCCACTACTGGAAGCAATTGCCGTATTGATCCCGATCACGCGCCCACGCATGTCGATCAACGGACCACCACTGTTGCCGGGATTGATCGCTGCGTCCGTCTGAATGAAATCTTGATTGAGCACATCGGTCCCGCTGCCCAATCGCAGAGAGCGACGACCTTTGGCACTGACAATCCCAAACGTCACGGATTGACTGAGGCCGAAAGGACTGCCCATCGCCAGAACCAGGTGGCCAATTTTCAAGCGATCACTGTCGCCCCATTTTCCGGTCCGCAGCCCGGCCGCATTGACACTCAACACAGCCACATCCGTATCTTTGTCCATCCAGATTTTCGTCGGCCGCAGTACCCGTCCATCGGGCGCCGACAAGCGAATGCTGATGTCTTCCGGCCGCGCTCCGCTGACCACATGCCGATTGCTGATCACAAACACGCCGGACTTCGTGGGACTGCTCATGATGATGCCAGACCCCGTCTCCTCGATCTGGCGGCCGCGCAACTGACGCTGGCTCTGTAGATGGACGACACTGGGCGTCGTCAAGGCGGCGACCTTTGTCAGATGCTCCCCAGCCCGTAGCAGAAAGCCGGATTCCGCATCCAGCTCTTTGTACATTTTCTCGGACTGGTCGCGTTCGTTCGCTCGAGCGTGCACCGACGCCGGCCCCAATGCGGGTTCCAACTCGGGCCACAGGTGGCGACCCCAGGCAATCCCACATACCAGACTGGCCGTGCACAGAAACAGAGTGAAATGACGCTTCATCATGAAACCTTGTAACGACGTGAGAACAGAAGAGAATCGGCCACAACCGGGCAGGTTTAGGGCCTGTCATGCGGTGCACACATCGATCCCGGACACTGCGCCGCTCATCCAGACATTACCAGTCCAGACGCTAGCCTTCGAGGTCGATGTCTCCCAGAGTCAGTTCTTTTTGACTCATGCGTCCCTCGAACTCACACGCAGTCGACCAGTCCGCATCGAAGTCCGATTCCGACTGACCGTTCTGTTCCATCTCGCGCTGGCAGTCGATGCACAGCGGAGTGAACGGAAGTGCCTTGAGCCGTTGAATGGGGATCGAATGACCACAGACTTCACACTTGCCGTAGGTGCCCTGGCGGATCAGATTGATGGCCCGTTCCACCTGGCCCAGCTCACGGCTCTCCAAAGCAGCGATCTGAGAGTCGATTTCGGTCTGCTCGGCCTTGTTCGCCTCATCGCAGACATCACCGGCCGCGTGATTGGCCGCCTTGCGGATGCGGATGTCCTCTTTGAGCCGCTCGCGAAGAGCGTCACGTTTGGCAAGCAACAACTGGTGTAGTCTCAAGAGTGCGTCTTTGCGGGCCATGACGCGCGATCCTCCAAACAGTGCATTGCGATCAATAGGACGGGCAAACCTCGTTGTTCAATAGAAACACTGCCGAGCCGGTTGAGCTCAGCCAACTATAGCTTTGGATTAGTCGATTGCGATATTGATAACGTGGTTACGTCACGCCTGATCAGTTTGTGAAAAAATCTGAGGAATCTGCCGATCAGGGAAATGTTCATATGTACACTTATTAGCGACCGGGCAATTCCACGCTGAAAATCGAGAGGGGTTTGCCAAAACGGTTCTCAGCGGCAGCCGCACCACCGGCATGACCGAACAAACCGGATCCGCATCTCCTTGAGTCCCGGGGTGCCGCATGCCTCGACGTTCCCGCCAAAGCAAAACGAGAGAATTCCTCCGCTGCGGACGCGGGATCCGCGCTAGACAGTTGGCCGTGCTGAACAGGGGTTGTGTGTCGGTTCGCGCGGCGGTTGTCAAATGGTCCCGCGACCTGTCGGCGCAGCACCCGGTTTCCCGGACTCCAAATACTCAAACCAGCATCCCATCGCGGCTTCCGGCCAGGCGGCTTCCGGGGCTGGCCCTGGAAAACACCGACGTTGGAATCGATGCTGTAGATTGCGGCGCCGTGGTGCCCGCGGAGATCGCCGGGCAACAGAAACCGGACGATGATCCGTCACTCCAGACCAGCAACCGAGTGCCTGCGGATTCGTTGAACTCCCATCCGAATCCGACTTGGCTGTCCGCCATGCGATCAGTATACTGCGATCCGCTCGCGGTCCAATTTGCCTGGTAGTGTAATGGCAGCACGAGTGACTCTGAATCACTTAGTCTAGGTTCGAATCCTAGCCGGGCAATCACAGTTCGTGGTTTGTCAGCCCCCGCAACACAAGCGCCGCGACGCAACCCGACGCAGTGTCTTGCTCAGCTGTGCACAAACCACCGGCCATCCGCCGATTGCATGAGGTTGCACCAAACGTGGTTTGTGCGCCCTCCCAGCCACTCGTCCCGGCGACTTGGCATTGCGGGGGGCTGCGCCAGCGGCGTACCCAAGCCAGACGGAAGGCCTTCCCCGTTTTCGGCAGCGTTCAAGCCAAGATGTCACGGATCAGCGTACCGTGCACGTCCGTCAGACGGTAACGACGGCCTTGGAATTTGAACGTCAGTTTGCGGTGATCGATCCCCAGGCAGTGCAACAGTGTGGCATGCAAGTCGTGGACGTGCACGGGATCCTCGGCAATGTTGTATCCAAACTCGTCGGTGACCCCATACGTCATTCCGCCTCGAATGCCGCCCCCTGTGAGCCACAGGCTGAAGCAACGGGGATGGTGATCCCGTCCGTAGTCATCGGCGGTCAATCGCCCCTGACAATAAACCGTGCGACCAAACTCTCCGCCCCAGACCACGATCGTATCGTCCAGCAAACCACGTTGCTTGAGATCTTGAACCAGCGCGGCTGAAGCTTGATCGGTGTCCCGACATTGTTTGGCGATTCCCGTGGGCAAATTGGTGTGCTGATCCCAACCGCGATGAAACAATTGAATAAACCGCACATCCCGTTCGGCAAGTCGACGAGCAAGCAGACAATTGGCGGCAAAGGTTCCCGGCTTTCTCGCATCATCGCCATACAGGCGAAAGATGTGCTCCGGTTCATCAGAAACATCCGTCAACTCGGGGACCGAGGTCTGCATGCGGGCGGCCAGCTCGTACTGCGCAATCCGCGTTGTGATTTCCGGATCCGCGACCCGGTCATATTTGAGCTGATTCAGCCGCGCCAGATCGTCGAGCATCCGCCGTCGCACTGCCGCACTCACCCCCGGAGGATTCGACAGGAAGAGTACGGGATCACCGACCGATCGGAATTTCACACCCTGATATCGCGTGGGCAGAAATCCACTACCCCACAAACGATCGTACAGCGGCTGGCCTCCACTCCCGGAGACCATCGCCACAAATGCCGGCAGGTCCCGGTTCTGACTTCCCAGGCCGTACGACAACCAGGCGCCCACACTGGGGCGACCAGCCAACTGAGCGCCCGTCTGGAAAAAGGTGATGGCCGGATCATGGTTGATCGCCGTGGTGTGCATCGAGCGAATCAGGCACAAGTCATCGGCGATGCGCGCGGTCTGCGGCAACAGATCGCTGATTTGCATACCGCTCCGCCCCCTTGGGCGGAATCGAAACATGCTGGGCGCGATCGGAAACCGATCCTGTTTGGAAGTCATGCCGGTCAATCGCTGCCCGCGACGAATGGAATCTGGCAGCTCGGTGTTCCGCAGCGTCTGAAGTCCTGGTTTGGGATCGAACAGATCCAGTTGTGACGGAGCACCAGATTGAAACAAATAGATGATCCGTTTGGCCCGCGGAGTGTGATGTGTCAAGCGGTGCTTGCCGGATTCCGCGTGGACAGACGATGTCGCCGGGTCCGAGAGTGACGCGAGGGCAGCGGTCCCCAGCGTCAGTCCGGATTGGCGAAGGAACATCCTGCGACCAGAAGACAACGAAAAATCCTGCGGAATCGTCACAGACTTGTGCTCCATGTCGGACACTCCGGATTCGGCTGTGGGTTACATCGACAGACTGCGGCTCACTCTTTGGTTACGGCTTCATCCAGATTGAGTATCAAACTGGCCACGGAGATACATGCGGCCAGTTCCGCGGGATTCAAGCGTTGGTCCGGCAGCGAGGCTCCAAATCGAATCAACCGCTGAGCGTTGTCGGGAGCGGCACGAAATGCACGCAGGTAATTCTGGTAGCCGGCCAGTAGAATCTGCAACTCAGCAGGACGAGCGGGCCGGCCGATCGCCAGAGCAAAGGCTTTCTGAATCCGATCCCGGGGATGCCTTCCGCCCGCTGCCAGCATGCGTTGGGCCAATCCGCGAGCTGCCTCGACAAATGTCACATCGTTCAGCAAAGTCAATGCTTGCAGCGGCGTGTTGGTGGTCGAACGGCGGACGGTGCAGGTCTCCCTGCCCGCGGCGTCGAAGTTCATCATGACCGGTGGGGCCACGGTGCGTTTCCAGTACGTATAAACACTGCGCCGGTACAAACCACGACCGGTCGACTGATTGTATTCCTTATCGCTGGCGATCTCCTGCCACAGCCCTTCGGGCTGATAAGGACGCACGGAAGGGCCACCCAACTGCTCAATCAGAAGACCTGCGACCGCCAAAGCCTGATCGCGAATTTCTTCGGCCGACAGCCGTATCCTCGGACCACGGGCCAGCAAGCGATTATCGGGATCGCGTTCCACTAAACTGGGATTGGTCGCGGATGATTGGCGGTATGTGCCACTCATCACAATCAGTTTATGCAACGCCTTGAGGTCCCAACCGGTTCGCATCAATTCGACGGCCAACCAATCCAGCAGCTGCGGATGCGAAGGTGGCGTACCTTGCGAGCCAAAATCCTCCGCCGTCTCGACGATCCCGACGCCGAAGTACATCTGCCAAACGCGATTCACAATCACGCGTGCCGTGAGCGGATTGCCATGCATCACAAGCCACCGCGCCAGTCCCAGGCGATTGTTGGGGGCGCCGACCGGCAAGCCGGGCAGAACGTCAGGCAACCCGGACGCTACAGGTTCACCGGGTTGATCGTACTGTCCGCGAATCAGAATGTGGGTCTGCCGAGGTGTTTTTCGCTCGCGCATCACCATGGCCGTCGGCACACTCTCATCGTAGGCCGCCAGCGCGCGGTGTTGGGCAATGATCCGAGACCGTAGCCGAGCGACATCGTCACCTGCGTGTGTGTGCTCAAAAAACTCGCGCAGCTTGTGTCGCTGTCCTGCTGTCCGTCGAGGCTGGCGAATTGCCAGAATCTTGGCGATGTTCTGCGGCGTGGCGATCAACAGTGCCTCGTCGGCCGACAGCGTTCGATCATAAATCCGCAGTTCGTCGATCCGACCGGAAAACCGACTGTTTCCGGTCGCCAGCCGCAGCGGTTCATCGCTGGTAAATGTCTGATTGATGGCGTCCAGGTTCACGTGCAACCGTTGGGCGCTTCCATTGAGGTAGATACGGATGCCGGCCGCGACGCGTGAACCATCGTAGGTCACCAGCACATGCTGCCATCTGTCGGGCAGCAGGCGATCGACCGTCTCGACGCGGAGCGAATCGTCCAGCCAGCGTTTGACGAGATTCAGTTGAATGTGTCCGTCCCGTAAATGCACGTTATAACCGGCACCGCGATCGATCGGTTCCATCCGCGAAACCAGCGTCCCCTGCCGGGATGCTGTCGGTCGGACCCACAGGCTGATCGAAAATTGGTCGAAATATCCGAAGTGGGCGGCATCCCCCAATTCCAGATGCTGCTGGCCCGTGAATTCGTACGCGTCTCCCAACTTGCCGGGCACGCAGTCAACCTTGCCGCCAGCCCAATGGATGTCGGTAACCAGAGGATCAACGTCCGCTGGGGTCTGGTTCTTGGGAGCTGCGCCGGCCGTCGTCTGCCTGTCCGCATCCGCGGACGCTTCCACAGGCGGCCCGTGTTCGACACGGTGGTCTCCCGGCAGATAGACCGTCAGGCCATCGTCAACCGTCCAGTCCGTTTCCGCGTCCACGCCTGCGGCAGATTCCCACTGCTGCAGACTGCGTTGCAAGGCGTCTTGCCGATCGGCATATGCCTGTTGACTGCGCAGCAGGTCGCCGCGCAAGACGTTCAATCTCTGCTGTTGGGCGTTGGTGGGAACCTTGATGAACGGCGGTGAATTGCCCTCCTTGATGGCACGACCGGACTCGGGAACATTGTTGAAGTAGGAATAGAACTGGTAAAACTCGCGCTGACTGATCGGATCAAATTTGTGTTCGTGACAACGCGCACACCCCATTGTCAGCCCCAACCAGACTCCGGCGGTGGTTTCCACTCGATCAATGACGTACTCGACCGCGAATTCCTCGGGAACAATCCCCCCCTCGGCATTTCCGCGATGATTCCGATTGAAGCCTGTGGCCAACGACTGAGACATCGTCGCCCCAGGCAACATGTCACCGGCGATCTGTTCGATCGTGAATTGGTCGAAACTCATATTCGCATTGAAGGCCTCAATCACCCAGTCCCGCCAGCGCCACATGGAACGCGGACCGTCATTCTGATATCCGCTGGTGTCTGCGTACCGCGCCGCATCCAGCCAATGCACCGCCATCTTCTCACCGTATCTCGGTGACCTCAGCAGCCGATCGACAACTTTTTCGTAGGCATTGGGTGCGGGGTCGGCAAGAAATCGGTCCACTTCCTCGGGCGTCGGGGGTAGGCCCGTCAAATCCAAGGTCACTCGACGAATCAACGTATGTCGTGACGCGACGGGCGATGGACCGAGCCCGGATGCGGTCAAACGCTGCAGAACGAAGGCGTCAATCGGGTTCCGAATCCGTAGGGGAGCGGCGGCCCTAGGCACTCGGACCGCGCGCGGTGGTACGAACGACCAATGCGGCTGCCACACGGCCCCCTGCGCAATCCACTTGCGGATCAACGCCAAATCTCGCGGTTTGAGGCGTCGATCTGAATCCGCAGGAGGCATCCGTTCGTCCGGATCGCGACTTGTGACCCGCTGCCATAACAGACTGTCTTCGGGACGCCGTGGAAGCACCAATCGCTGATTGTCCCGCACATCATAAAGATGTTTCTGCAGATCCAGCCGCAGCTCGGCCTTCCTTTGCGTTGAATCGGGGCCATGACACTGATAACAGGTGTCCGAAAGTATGGGCCGTATGTCACGGTTGAATTCGACGACCGCTGGCAAGTCGTCCGCGAAACACACGCCAGCTGCGCAATACGTCCAAAACACGGATCCCAGCGAAAGCAGCATGGATGCCGGTCGAGCGGAACGCATCACGTCTCCCCCCATCAATCGCGTCCAGAGCATGATTCCCGATCGCACGATTCCGATAGCAGCCCCGTCGCCACGAACGGAATCCGAGGTGTCGGCGCCGGCGCCGATCACGTTCCGTAGGATACCAGAAACGAGGCGTGATTTGCGACAGCCCCAGGCTGGACCCGCATTCGCCGCGGCCGGGCCCATATTCTCGGCGAAGACACCGAATCCCGCCAACACGGGCGTTCCCGTGGTTCCAGACAGCTCAGCGGATGCACGTGAGAACGTGTGACCGGGGTCCGATCATGACCGCCATCGGACCGCAGCAGCTCAGGCGGCCGGCTGCCCGTCAAAATAATTCGGTTCGTTTCCGACCCGCCATTTGATGTTACAACCGATGCTGGGCACTTGCTGTTCGACGACGGGTTCGTCCGCGAGCACGGCATCACAAGCCGCTCGCAGATCGGCGCCTGAGACGGGTATGCCGTTCTCCGGGCGACTGTCGTCGAACTGGCCGCGGTAAACCAAGTGGTGCTGTCGGTCAAACAAAAAGAAATCTGGCGTGCACGCCGCTCGGAACGACTTGGCAACCTCTTGTGTTTCGTCAAAGAGATATGGAAACGTATATCCCGCGTCGCGCGACTCGTCGACCATCTTCAGTGGACCGTCCTGCGGGTACGCGATCGCGTCATTGGAACTGATCGCCACAATCCCCAGACCGCGATCGCCATACTCGCTTCCAAATGCCGCCAGCTCACTCCGCAAGTGCAGAACGAAGGGGCAATGGTTGCACATGAAAATCACCAGTAAGGGCTGGCCGCAGAAATCCGAACCCGCAACTTCAGTTCCCTCACCCGTCTGCAAACGCAATTCGGGCAGCTCGGTCCCCAGAGACAACATGGTAGAAGCGGTTTTGACCATGGCCTGTCCTCCACTGTGGGAAATACACGACAACTGGCGACACGGCAACAGGCGGAATCGCAACCGGCTGGAGTTCAGCAACCTGGGCGGGTTCGGACAGGCACGGCTGTCTGTCTCACTCAGTCTTCGGCTACGTACGGCAGCAAACCGATGTGGCGGGCTCTGAGCACGGCCTTGCGGACCGCGCGCTGATACAGAGCGGATGTTCCGGTGCGTCGTCGCGGCAAAATGGCTCCCTGACGATCGACCAGGGATCGCAGCGTTTTGAGATCCTTATAGTCCACGTACACGGGGCGCGGAATCACGCCACCGGGCGAAAAGCGACACTTGAGTTTCTTCTTTAAGCGCGCCCTTTTTTTGCGCAGCTTCTTGATATCTGAACGCGTGATCGTGGCCATCGAGTGCTTGTCCTCTGTACGGAAATCCCCGGAAAAACCGGCCTGCGAATCGCACACTGTACGACATTTCACACGACCTGTCACGCGTCCCGCGACAGATTCTGACTGGGATCCAGCACATTTGTTGTCTGCGTTTTCCGACTGGCGGTCCGAAATTCACCTGCGGCCCGCATGCTCCGCGAGCCAGGCGATGGTGTCCGATCCTGCAAACGACCGGCCAGACGGACGGTCCAACGCCTGCCCGATGGCCCCAGCCAGCAACAGCCGAATGCGCCACGTCGTACCGGGAAAAGCTCGCGAAAAAAACCGTTGCCGGCCAGGCAAATGGCACGGCCCCCCCGATCCGCATGCGTGTCCGCCGATACACCCTGCTGTCAGCCGGAGACACGTTGCAACGTGTCTCGCATGTACTCGAAACTCCGCCGCGCAATCGGCTCGCAACCCGGAGCGTAATCAAAAACTTCTACGGAAACCCAACCGGAGTAGTCCGTGGACAGGAGGGCCTCAAAAATGGGCCCGAAATCGGTATCCCCCATTCCGGGCCCCAGCAGGTTGGTGTCATTGACATGAAAATGCCCGACACGGTCCCGATACGTCTCGATCAATTGGGGAATCTCCGCCGATTCGGCACCCAACATGGCCTTCACATCCTGGTGCAAACAAAAACTCGGATGGCCGACGCGATCGATCAAATCCACCGCTTCCGCGCACGTATTGATGAAGTTGGTTTCATTGGATGTCAGCGGTTCCATGCAAATACGGACTCCCTGATCCGCGATCTGCGGCAGCGCGGAGTTGAAGACGTCCGCGGCATTTTCCAGTGCCTGTTCGTGCGTCAAGCCGGATGGGATGTCCCGCTGCTGGGGTGAACCAAACACCATGATTTCTCCACCGAGATCGCCGCACAACCGCCCTAAATCCGCAAGATAATCCGCCGTGGCGCGACGCACGGCCTCATCGTCGCTGGTCAAGTGCAACCCCTCGGTCTTGGCCAGCAACCAGTGCAGACCGATGATGGTCAACCCGCAATCCTGAGCCTGGCTCCGCATCAAAGCACGCGCATCGGCGGAAAGCTCGGCAATGTCGTTGGCGACGGCAAACGGTGCGACTTCGATCCCCGTGTAACCCACGTCGGCCACAAACGCACACTGCCGGCTCCAGTCCCAGCCTTCAAATAACTCCTGACAAATCGCAAACCGCATCACTCGTCTCCGTCCCACAATCCCTGTTGCCAGTCCCCGCGCGACTCAGAGTACAAAAATACCACGTGCCACCGAGGAGAGCGAGTCCGCCACGCATGCGACGGCAGGGCGTGGCGGGGACATGCCGGTGCCCGCCCGCAGAAATCGCTTGCGCGCTAGGGATGAGGGGCTGCCGGAGTCCCACCGCGGACCCTACCAAGCATTGGCCCAGGGACCGTGACCGTGTCAGTCTGGGGAGCCCGGCCGTCGCGCGTTGCGGATCATACCGATCATACCGCATCGACGGATTCGGTCGATGTGCCGAACTGCAAAGGCAGTCTCCACTGACAATTATGCGTAAAGTGCGCTGTTTAAGTTGACGAAGTAAGATACGTCGGCTTGCCCTGGGGATTGTTCAGGCCTGTCGATCAATGGAAGCGACGTTCCGATGGACTAGGTGTGTTAAAGGGATCACGATGAGAACCACAACATGGATTCCAATGCTGGCTGCCGTCGTGCTTCTCACCGGTGGTCAAAGCCAGTCGGACGCGGGTTACGGCGGCGCAACAAACTACAACTCCTGTCCGCCCGCCACGTGCGTCGCGCCGGCCGACAATTGTGTGACCAAGACGAGTTGCTGCCCGGCATACAAGACCGTCAAAGAGATTGTCTGGGAACAGCGTCCCACCACCTGCTGCAAGACCGTCTACGATACGGTATGCGAGCAGGTTCCGGTCACATCCTACAAAAACGTGTACGAGACGTGTTACCGGAACGAGTGCTACACGGTCTGCAAGCCGGTCTATAAAACCTGTTACCGGGACCAGTGCTACAAGGTCTGCAAACCGGTCTACAAGACCTGTTACCGCGAGGTCTGTTCCACGATCCGCAAGCCGGTCTACAAAACCTGTTACCGGGACGAATGTTACACGGTCTGCAAACCGGTCTATAAAACCTGTTACCGGGACGAATGTTACACGGTCTGCAAACCGGTGTACAAAACGTGTTACCGGGAGGTCTGTTACACGACCTGCAAAACCGTAACGAAAACCTGTTATCGAGATCATTGTTACACGGTTTGCAAGCCGGTCACAGAGACGAAGTGGGTCGACGTCTGTTCGGGTGAGTGGAAAACCGAAACAGTACACTGTCCGGGGCCGGTGGTTGAGAAGTGTGTGTGCGATCCCGGAACCTGGGAATTCGACCCCTGCAGTTGCTGTTGTGTATACAAGCCAGGCTGCTGTCGCACGGTCAAGGTTCAGTGTCCTGGAACGACGACCTGCCGCCGCTACTGGTGCCCGAAAATCGTCAAGAAAAAAGTCTGCTGTACGCGTTACGTTCAGGAAGTCAAACATTGCAAGGTGCCCTATACGGTCTGTTGCCAGGTTCCTCAGACTTGCACCAAACGCGTGCCGTACACCACCTGTTGCATGGTTCGGGAGTGCAAGACGCGACGAATCCCCTACACGACCTGCAGCTACGTCAAGGAATGCAAGACCAAGCGCGTGCCCTACACGACCTGCTGCTGGAAAGAAGAGTGTGTCACGAAGAAGGTGCCCTACACGACTTGCACGATGGTCGAAGAGTGCAAGACCAAACGTGTGCCGTACACGACCTGCTGCATGGTCCGGGAATGCAAGACACGTCGCGTACCGTACACAACCTGCCGCCGGGTCTGCTGCACCAAGATGGTCACCCGCAGACGGTGTGTCCCCCGCCAGGTGCAGTGCACGGTCATGAAGTGCGTTCCCCGTGTCGTGTGCCGACAGGTTCCCGTCTGCTGCCCGCAAACTTGCACGAAGCCTCAATGCGGAAGTTGCGGTGGCTGAGTCAGCGGCTCCCGCAATCCGCGCGTTGAAGACCGACAGCGGTTTCTAAGTGCAGACAAGCTCATTGCGCGACAGGCGGCCGGAATCGGCCGCCTGTTCTCGTTGATTGGTCTCCAACCGCCGTCAGGCGGACTGATCGGCCTGGCCCATGGCTTCAACGAGTTCGTCCGTAAAGTCCACGTGCTCGCTCAACAGGGCCGCCAGATCGGGATGAGCGAAGACGCGTACGCGTTTGACATAATCGTCGAATTGAGTCCGGGCCAGAGCGTCGACGACCGGAGACACGGACGCCAACGGGCGATAGACGTTTTCCTTGGCGTAAAAGATGTCCACATTGAATTCCACTTCCCGGTGCGGTGGTGGAGCATCCAGCAGGACATCGGTGGCGGCAAACGGGCGTTTCCATCGCGCACTCAGCCTTTCCGCGAGAATCTGTTGGCAGCGGACGAGTACGGAAAACGGTCGCCGTGCCACATGTTGATAAACGAGCGGAGACTGATACAAGCTGTATTCCCCGACACGTTTGTACAACTTACGACGTGGCCCAAAGACTCCTTCGAGCAACCGTTCACACGCGGTACCGCGCGCAGCGTTCCTCAGCGCCAGTACGGTTTCCGATTCGCTCTTGCGAAAAAACTCACGCAGTTCAAAATTCCGGTGCAGACCATAAAACCCATTGGCAAACATGCAGGTGGCCGATCGCACCGCGTGGTGCCAATAGACTTCGCTGAACATGACATAGCGAGCAAACACCATCAATTCGGCCGCGGTCTTGCCTTTGGCGGTAATCGCCAGTCCGTCGCCGGCCTGATTCAGCACCAGCGACTGAATCAACCGATTCCGGTCGAAATTGCGGCCGTAGGGGACTCCGGCATGCAGGCTGTCCCGGTCGAGGTAGTCCATCTTGTCGATGTCGATCGGACCCGACAGGATCGATCGCAACAGCTTCAAAGTCGGCCGAGTGGATTGTCCGACCAGGACCTCCAGCACCTCGTCCGGTTCAATCCCCCAGTCCTGGCGCAGCACCCCGCTCAGCTCACTGGAATGCAAAAAGCAAGCCGCGAACTCCTCGTGGGGCGGCAGATCCGGCAATGCCATGTCCTCAATCGGATGGCAAAACGGCCAATGCCCGATATCGTGCAGCAGCGCGGACACCAGCAGCAGTTCGGCTGCATGTTCGTCCAGCAGCGCGTGGCAACGCGGATCGCGTGCCAATTGCCAGGCATACCGCAACGCGTTGTGATAAACACCCAACGCGTGTTCAAAACGCGTATGTGTCGCTCCCGGATAAACGCGGGCGGCCAACCCCAGTTGTGTTATCTGCCGCAACCTCTGAAACTCGGCCGTATCCACCAGCGCCCGCACTCTGGGTGTGAACGGAACGTCGAGTTCCATTGGAATCCGCACCAGTCCCCGACCACTGTGCAGATTTGAAAACTCCGGTATCGCCAGGAGTGGATGCCGCATGTCGCGCGCCCTGTCTAGTCCACCTCAAGCCACAGTCCCCGTGAGCAGTTTCCTTTCCGGACATGCAGCCTCTGCGTACATGCGGTTCCAGAATTTCCGTGCAGCGCCAAACCCGCATTGATTATTCACGGAACATGACAACGTCCGACCGGTCGGCTGGCTGCGCCCATGACACAAACATCCGGCCGCCCGGCGGATCAGCGGTCTGCGATCGGAGTGAAGTCTCGCTGAGTCTCACCAACGTAGACCTGTCGGGGTCTGCCGATCCGCGCCTGAGGATCCGCGCGCTGTTCGCGCCAATGCGCGATCCAACCCGGCAGTCGTCCGAGTGCAAACATGACGGTGAACATGTTGGTGGGAATGCCCATGGCCCGATAGAGAATTCCACTGTAGAAATCCACATTCGGATACAGGTTTCGCTGAACAAAGTACTCATCCTTCAGAGCCACTTCCTCGAGTTGTTTGGCAATTTCGAGAAGCGGATCGGAGATCCCCAGCCGGCCCAGAACCTGGTCGGCCGTCCGCCGCAGTATCGTCGCTCGAGGATCAAAGTTCTTGTACACACGATGGCCAAAACCCATCATGCGAAACTCGGAATTCTTATCCTTGGCCATGTTGACGTACTTCTTGTAGTCGCTGCCGTCATCACGAATCATCTGCAACATCTCGAGCACTTTCTGATTCGCGCCACCGTGTAACGGTCCCCACAGTGCACAAATCCCTGCAGCGATCGACGAGAACAGGTTGGCCTGGCTGCTGCCGACCATCCGCACAGTCGAGGTACTGCAGTTCTGCTCGTGATCCGCGTGCAGAATCAGCAATACGTTCATGGCGTCGATCAGATCCTCGTCCACCTCATAATCCTCGGTCGGCAACGCGAACATCATGTGCAGGAAATTCGCACAATATGACAGTTCATTGCGCGGATAGATCGTCGGCTGCCCTATCGACTTCTTGTAGGCATAGGCTGCAATCGTCTTCACTTTGGCGAGCAAACGAACGATGTTCGTCTCCTCGGCATCTTCATCCGTGTAATAAGTCGACATGGAGCTGACCATCGAGGACAGAATGGCCATCGGATGAGCCGTCGGCAAATAGCCCTCGAAGAACTTCTTCATGTCCTCGTGGATCATGCTGTGGTAGGTCAATTCCTGCCGAAACGCGTTCAGTTCATCGACCGTGGGCAGCTTGCCGTAAATCAGCAAATAACTCACTTCCGGAAACGTCGCATTCCCAGCCAGGTCCTCAATATTGTAGCCACGATACCGCAGAATCCCCTGTTCCCCGTCGATGAAGGTCACCGCACTCCGACACGATCCGGTATTCCCATATCCGGAATCCAGAGTGATCATTTTGGTCTGGGACCGCAGTGCTGAAATATCAAGTCCATGATCGCCTTCCGATCCGGGTACGATGCCAAGATCAAAGTCCTGACCGTCAATGCTCAACTTTGCACTACTCATAGATGTTGCTCTACCGATCTAGTTGCAGGCTGATGAGAGGCATTTTCGATGACCGAGCCGCCGCGATCAAACGCCGAAATTGGTCCGGAGACGAAGAGCGATTATACCGGCAGAATCCTGCCGGTCCATTGTACGGGCGTGACCAGATCAGCATTCTACCGATTCCCGCAAGCCTGCAATTCAACACACACTGCCTGACCTGAGTCACGCGTCATGGGCGCACTTCCAGATCTTCGACGTCCAGACAGGCCATCAGGTGATAAAGCATGCGATCCTGGCAAAACTGCAGATACTGCGCAGGCATCGCATCCAACGTATCTGTGTCCCATTCGATAAAACACCGCTTCCGCTCCTGATGCTTCTTGATCTGGGTGACCGTCCCAGTCCAGCCTGCGACATCCACTTCCGGAACGTCCGGCGCAGCCACACCAGTTTTCACGCAGATTCTCGCACCGACACTCAGCTTGCCCGTCATTGCGGCTCGACCCTCAGTCGCTTGCCCTGTCAACAGTCGCCGGGTATCGGACAATACGCACCCGGGAAACCACCGTCTCACCGCATCAACCTTCCGCCTCCGCTGGACGCCGAACAACGGCAGTGGACCATTCACGAAACAACCCGGGGAATCTGGCCCACCGGAACAGTTGTCGCACAGGAACTCTACACGATCTGGTCCACGGCGAAAAGCAGGCAGCGAAGTTCCGTAGATCACGTTGCGCGCAAGCGTCCGATGACGGGTGGGGCGCAAAATGCCCACGCGCGCGAAGGTCCAGTTAATCTGTACCGGCCCAGGCCCTCGCAATGCTAGCTCGCAGCAGCGGGGGGAGCGATTTGAGTCATGGCCGTTTGCCACGGGTGACGATCGAATCAATTGATACGTTGCGGCACACCATCGGAACGCATGCGTCCCCGGAGCTGCCAGTTGCAATGCGACGCATGGATTCGCGGGTTGGCGTCAACCCGATGACGCCGGATTTCGAAGCTGAGACCCGCTACCCTCACGTGACGGCTCCACGCATGGCCACTCGAGTTCAGTACGATGGTTTGGCATTTGGCCAAACGCGCATCCGCCGATCGCGGCAGGCTGCCGGAACGGACACGGCCCGACGAATGGACCTCGTGCAGGGTCTCCCAACCCGCCCTGACCGCCGGCCGAGCGAGGGAACCGAACGCTTGCGTGTTTGGTCATGGCTGCTGTTCCCGGCCGTCTTGCTGGCCGGCTGCGCCCGGGAATCGGGGATCAGTGAGATCCCGGCAATCGACCTGACGACCGGAAACGGTACAATCCGTGTCCCCGCCAACCAGGCCTGGACTCCCAGTGGTGTCGTCGTCCGCTCCGGTGAGCCGCTGACGGTGGTGGCAACGGGCGCCGTCAGCTACGCCGACAACGCTCCCGATCATGCCGGTCCGGAGGGTACATACCTGTTTGGCAACGATGTGCTGGATCGCCAGTTTCCCATCGCCAGCGGCGGGGACGGTCCGGCGCCGTGCTATGGACTGATCGGTCGCATCGGGAACTCCAAACCCTTCTTTATCGGCCGCAACAAGAGCTGGAAGGCCGATGCTTCCGGGCCGTTGTATCTGGGGATCAATGATTTCGATGTCACTGACAATGTCGGCCAGTTTGAAGTCAGAGTTCACAAACCTCAGACGGTGCAGCCAGTGCGATTCGAACGCACGATTCACGATTCGCACAACCTGGCCGGGCCCGTGCCTCATGCTCGTGTGGTCGTCATCTATGTCGACGGTTTGCGTCCCGACGTCGTGCGGGAAATGGCCGCCATGGGACAGCTTCCCCGGATTCAGGAGCAGTTTCTCGAGGGCGGCACCTGGTTGAGCCGATCGTTTACCGCTTTTCCATCGGACACGATCACGTCGAATGGCACGATGTGGACGGGGTGTTTTTCCGATCGCCACGGACTGAAAGGCCAGGTCCGTTTCAATCGCCAGAGCCTGTATTCGGAGTCGTATCTGGAGCCTCTGGGACCGCACCGCAGTTCCAACCTGCTCTCACCACAGGGAATCGACGCAGCGGTGGCTTCGTCGGTCAGCGCGACACTGCGGTGGACCCGTGGGCAGCAAGCCAGCGATCGTTGGCGCGGTCAACGCCATACGGGAATCGCTCCCTTGTACGAGCGTCTTGCCGACAGCGGGCAAACCTGGGCCACGGGCGTCCTGCCCATGATGACCGAAGTCCCCCCCCTGTTGTGGACCCGCAGTCTCGTCAAACAGATTCCCTACTTCCAATCACACGAGGCATGGAAGTACATCGACGACGCCAACACACATTACGCAATCCAACATCTACTCGATCAACGGCGACCGATCACCATCATCTGGATGCCGGAAACGGATTCAGTCAGCCACAAGCAGCAACGTGGCCAATTTGGTGTCACACGTCGAACGATCGCACAAGCCGACCGGCTGATCGGCCTGATCGTCGATGAATTGCGGGCCACTCGACGGCTGTCCAAAACCTACCTGATGCTGGTCAGTGACCACGGGCATCACGGCGGTCGAAAGACCCACCTGTCGCACTTCGATTTGGCCAACGAGGTGTTTTTCAAGCCCCGCGCGTTGTCTGCCAACGGCGCCTGGCTGGGTGGAGGATTTGGCATGTCGGTTCGGCAACACCGGCAATGGAATCGTCACCGCAACGACGGGACCCGAGAATTCGTGTTCATCGACGGCAATGCCGACGGAACGGCCCAGGTGTTCTTGCCGCGAGAACACTATCGCTCACATCGCTGGACGGGTCCCGAACGACCGGGCGACATGCTGGCTTACCGGATCACCGACGACCAACCACCAATCAACCTGGTGAGTTCGCTGGCGACCAGTAAGGCCGTCCACAGCGACGGCTCGATCCGCTATCCTGTTGACCTGGTGCTGATGCGCGTGGATTCCAACACCACCCTGGTGTCGACGGCCGACCGAGGATCGGCGGTGATTCACCGCAAACGCAATCGCAAAGGCCGCTGGACGTATCGTTACACTCCGGCCAGCGGCTTGCGTCCCACAGCCGACGGTGGCATGACGTGGCGCGTGATCCTGCATCCCCAGCTGGACCCGCTAGGGATTCTCAAACATCACCCGCTCAGCGTCCTGAACGGCTACCACGACGAGGCCACCTGGCTGCGGATTACGATGAAAACACCGTATCCCGACAGCGTCGTCAGCCTCAGCCGACACCTGTTGTGGCAACAGAACCTGGCTCATCGAGAAGGTGTGTACGCCCCCGATCTGGTTGTCACCGCGCGACCAGGCTGGTATTTCGGCGGCGAATCGACTCCGGGAACCACTCACGGTTATCCGTTTTTCGATTCGACGCGGGCCTGCTGGTTTGTTTCGGGCCCCAACATCCACCGCGGCGCGCGGATTGACACACCCTGCCGACTCGTCGATCTCGCCCCGACAATCCTGAACATGGTGGGGCTCGACACGCCGGAAGACGACTTCGACGGCCAGGCATTGACAAGTCTGTATGCGCCCGAGCGGCCGGTGGAAACGGTTGCCGCCCGTCCCGTGTATTGGAGCGACGTCGATCTGGACGGCTGGGATCCCCTGCAATACGATCCGCTATCCGAATACGATCAGAAACCGTTCACCGTCAATCGCCCCGACAGTCCCTGGGACGCCAACAACCTGGCCTACAACCTGGTCACGCTGGGCGAACTGAATGTCCTGCGTGTGCTGGATGACGTCGCCTTTCCGCTCACACGTGAACGGGGAACTGTCATCCGATCGGTTCAAGACTTCGATCGCATGCTGCGGCACACTCCATCACCGTGGCTTTCCGAAGCCGTTTCCGCTCTCAACCTCCCAGGATTGGCGATCGCCGATCATGCGGCCACATCGACAGGCAATCTCCAACGTTTCAATGGCCTGATCGAGTGGATTCAGAAGCGCGTGGAGGAAACGGACGACCTGATCGCCCACCGTGTGGGCCGGGAAGACCTCCCACTGACACCCGTCACGCGATCTGCAATCGACGGATTTCAGAGTGGATTTTGGGAAGTCTACAGTTTCGGACAGCGATTGCTGATGTCCGTCCTGGACGAGAAACTCGTCAACGGACTGGAAAACCGGATCGACAGAACGGTCAATGCCTACGGAAAACTGCCGGCGACAACAACCGTTGATGAGACGGGCAAACCGGGCATCGCTCGGCTGTATGACGATTGACGCTCAACCGCACAGGCTCTAGTTTGGCGGCATGAGCTGAACCGATCCACCCGTCCCGTGTTCGGGGATACGCTGCGTGCCCGCTGACCAGCCCCACGATGAATTCTCGTTGATCGACTGGATCGACAAGCGATCGCCCGGCGATCCGCAGGTGCTGCTGGGAATCGGAGACGACGCCGCGTTACTGCGGGTCCAGCCCGATATGGCTCGACTGGCGACGATGGACACGTTGATGCAGGGAGTGCATTTCACAATCCCTCCGGCATCTCCCCGCCAGGTTGGACACAAAGCACTGGCGGTCAATTTGAGCGATATCGCAGCAATGGCCGGGCGCCCCAGAGCGGCTTTGGTCAGCCTGGTGTTGCCCCGCGAAAACGGCATCCCACTGGCTCAGGAAGTGCATACCGGGATTCAATCGCTGGCCACAGCACACGATGTCGTGATCGCCGGTGGCGATACCAATACCTGGAACGGCCCACTGGTTGTGAGTTTGACTGTGCTGGGCGAAGTCGACGCGCATCGGGTCGTCCGCCGCGACGGGGCTCGAGCCGGAGATTGGATCATGGTCACCGGTGCCCTGGGAGGCAGCGGCAGTGGAAAGCACCTGGCCTTCCAACCGCGTGTTCCCGAGGCACTGATACTCAACGAACAGGTCTCACTGCACGCGATGATCGATATCAGTGATGGATTGGCCGCCGATCTGCATCACGTGCTGCGTCACAGCGGAGTGGGCGCCGTTGTGGACGTGACTTCGATTCCGATCAGCCGAGCGGCGGTCGAATGCGGCGACGGCCAGACGCCTCTGGAACATGCCCTGTGCGACGGCGAGGACTTTGAGTTGCTCTTTACGCTCAGCCCTGCAGATGGCCGCAAATTGCTCGAGCAGCCTCCATTTGCGACGCGGCTGAGCAAGATTGGAGAAATCACGGCGGCCGCAGGCTGCCATCTGCGAACGGCCGAGGGACGCCTCGAAGCACTGCCACCCCGCGGCTGGCAGCACGGCTTCCACAGCGGGCCAGCGATCTGAGATGGCCTGGGAACCGCGTCTCATCTCCGACCAGCCGCTCGTCAGTATTCGCGCCGCTGACGCGACGACGGGATGTTCATGTTCTTGCGGTATTTCGTCACGGTGCGACGTGCCAGCTTGTACCCGGCGGCGGCCAGTCGCTCGACCAAGGCATCGTCGCTCAATGGCTTGTGTTTGTCTTCCTTGTCCACGATTTCCTGCAGGCGAATTCGGATGATGTCCCAAGCCACTTCCTCACCCGTGGCCGTCTGGGTACCTCCGCCGAAGAAGCGTTTGAGCGGAAACAGACCGCGGGGCGTCTGAATCCACTTGGCGTCAACGGCGCGCGAGACGGTGGTCACGTGCACACCGACCACGTCCGCAATCTGCTGCATCTTCAGCGGCACGATGAACTCCGGGCCGTTGTCAAGAAACTCGCTCTGGTGGTCAACGATCGCCTGAGCGACTTTGCGCAATGTGCTGTAGCGGCTTTCAATCGACTCGATCAACCACTTAGCGGACTCCACTTTCTGCTTGATGTAATCTCGAGTTTTTGAGCTTGGATCGCTGCGCAACATGGCCTGATAGTGGCGGCTGATCCTCAACTCCGGGACGTATTCATCCTCCAGCTTGACGATGTAACCATTGATTTCGTCGCGTTGGACGGACAGATCCGGAGTGACACGCTGGACCGGGCGCATTTCGAATCCTCGGCCCGGATACGGATTCAGATTCTTCAATTCTGCAATGGCCGCTTTGATCAGTTCGATCGGCAACCCCGTTTTCCGCTGAATCACCGGTAGACGATTGCTGCCCACATCCTCGAGGTGCTCGGTGATCAGTGTGGCCAGGACATCTCGAAACGGTGTTTGCGGCTTGAGTTGCAGCATCAGACACTCACGATAATTCCGAGCGCCGACTCCGGACGGCTCGAGTCTCTGAATCAACCCCAGTGTTTCCTGGGCCACATCCAGAGAAATCGACCGGCCGAAAACCTGTACGATTTCGGGCAGGGAACTCTGCAACCGTCCGTTGTGGTCCAGGTTCTGAATCAGGTACTCGCCAAACTGGCGCACCGACTCATCGACATTGAAGAATCCGAATTGCTCCAGCAAATACTCGTGCAGAGACTGAGGCCGTGTGACCATATTGGCCATCAGATCATGCTGGCGATCCGTGGCTTCATCCATACGGTTGGACGACACCCGCGAACCGGCCCCGATGTTGTCTTCCGGCCAGTCGGCGGCAATTTCCACCAGCCGCTCAAAATCAGCCTCGTTGTTGCTCTCCGCGTCAACAACCAGTTCCGCCTGTTCGACTTCGTTGACCGGCGATTCTTCCGTCGGCGATGTGTCCTCGACAGCGGCATCCGATTCGGCGGTCTCCCCTTCTCCCTTGACGTTCTCCAGGACGATGTTGTCCACCAGTTCCTGGTCGATGCGTTCCTGCAAGGCCAACAATGGCAACTGCAGAATCTCCATCGACTGGATCATCTTCGGAGCCAGCTTCATCTGCTGGCTCATTTTCATCTGTTGAGAGATATTCAGGTGCATCGTCGGTCCGATTTCACCGGAGAGCCAAACGGGACCGGAACCGGCTCATCCCGGCATGCCCCACTCGGCCCGTACAAGACTCCGAAATACTATCGCTGCAAAACCAGCGGCGGCCCCGTCAGCTGCTCAGCGCCCCGAGCACAAGGACATGTGGCCGGGACGATCGCATTCGAGTTCCATTTTGAGAGCTTACTCCATAAGCCCCTCTTGGAGCTTACTCCATAAACCTCCCACAGGCCCCCAAGTTCATGGTGAAACCCCACATCCCTGTGTCCTTGTTTCCCGTCGTAACTCAACCGCAACACACACCTTCTGTGACGACGGTCCCTGTCGTCAGAACTGCTGCCGCCCCAACATCGCGTCGGCCAGCATTTCCTTGTTGGCAAACTCGAGCACACTGCCCGAAGCAATTCCACGTGCCAAACGTGTGATCTTGACGCCTTGATCAGCCAGTAGGTTTGACACAAACAGCGCCGTGCCATCGCCCTCCAACGTGGGGTTGGTCGCCATCACGATCTCGGTGACAGCCTGCGTCTTGACACGTTGCATCAGCGGCTCGATCGTCAAGTCGTCCGGTCCCACACCTTCCAACGGCGACAACCGTCCCTGCAAGACATGATAAACCCCTCGAAACACGTTGGACGCTTCCAGCTTAATCACGTCGTTCGGCTGCTCCACCAGGCACAGCACCTGCTGATTGCGTCGGGGATCGGAGCAAATCGAACACACCTCATTCTCGGTCAGATTGAAACACTTGGCGCAGGGATGCACGGCCTGTTTGACTTTGCGGATTGCCCCCGATAACTGTAAGGCCTCGGCTTCCGGGCACGCGAGAATATAGTACGTCAACCGTTCGGCCGACTTGCGACCGATGCCCGGCAGTTGGGAGAAGCAATTGACCAGATCACTGACGGCCTGACCGTAGGGATGTGTCTCAAACTCGGCTCGCGTGTTGCCCATGATTGCCCGCGTCTACTGACCTGCCATTTCCAAATCATGCGACCCGCTGATAAGACTCAGCCGGGTCATTTCTCAGCGTCCCGGAAGTCAGGACGCGGCACTTCCGCCTGCCCCACTTCCGCCTCCCCCCAGGTTGGCCAGCGCATCCCCGAGTCCGGGAATATTCATCTCACCCGCCAAGTCGCCCATTTGATCTGCAGCGGCCTGCCTGGCCTTATCCAACGCCTGATTCGTCGCGGCGACCAACAGGTCCTCAATGATCTCGCGATCGTTGTCACTCAGCAAACTCGGATCAACATGGATGGCCAGAATCTTCTGCTGCCCAGTGGCCTCAACCCGCACCATGCCACCACCCGACTGCCCCTCGACGCGGACCTGGGCGAGTTGCTCTTTCAAATCACCGATTTTTGACTGCATTTGATGAGCCTGCTTGAGCAGCGAGGCCAAGTCACCGATTCCCTTAAACATCGATCATTCCTCGAACCGAGACGGTTGAGACAGGTCTTCAACCTTCGCAATTTTGGCGCCAAACAACTCAGCAGCCTGTCGAACAAACGGGTCTTGGTCTCCATCGGATGCCTGTGCCGCCGCCCCATCGGATGCCTGTGCCGCCGCCCCAGCCGCCGATTGCCCAGCCGCCGATTCCTCGCCGGAATCTTCGCCCACTGTTGCTTGCAACCGCAGCTCAATCCGGACCTCGGCACCGGTCAGTTCCATCACATTGCGCTGCAATCGCTTCAGGACATCCGGCCGTTCGCAATACTGTTTGCTAAAAGTGTAGTCCGCTGAAAAGACCAACACCAGACAGTTTGGCCCGGAAATTGCTAATTGGCAAACCCCCTGCAAATGCTGTTTCAGCATATCTGAGTTCATATCAACAAGTTGCGACAAAATATCCTGCTCACATCCGGCCCGCAACGGCACAACGCTCGCAGCAACTCCGGCCTCACTCCCGTCATTTTCCGGCATTTTGCCACGATTTTGTCGTTTTTTCTGGTCGGGTGCGGCGGCGCGCGCGGAAACGGGGCTGGGGGCCTGAGACGGTTTCGGCGGGCAGTGACTGGAGCTCGTGGCCGCCGGCGTTTCTCCCGTGGCCTGCAAGCGTTGGATCACATCGCCAATCGGCTCGAGATCGCGGAGCTGGCACAACCGGACCAAGGCCAGTTCCAATACCGGCCGCACGGAACGGAACTGGCGAAACCTCGCTTTGGTTTCCGCAAGGATATCAAGTCCGGCCAGCACCGTCCGCAGTCCCCAGCTCTGCGACAGCTCCAGCAGACGGCCGCGGGCGGTGTCGGGCAGGGCCAGCAACTCCACTCCGCTGGCCCCCGAGCAAACGACCATCAGATCGCGTAGACATGAGATCAGTTGGTCCAGCAATTCGCCCATGCGCACGCCGTCGACGAGCGCCCGGTCGACCGACTGCAGGACGGCGTCCGCGCGCCCCGTGATAACGCCCTCCAACAACTCCAGCAATCGTTCATCGCTGGCGGTCCCCAGCAGTCTGTGGACTTCGTCGGCCGTTATCCGCAGTTCCCCAAATGCCAGCAATTGATCGAACAGTGACTGGCTGTCGCGCATGGAACCCGCAGCCCGGCGAGCGACCAGTTCCAACGCTGCCGGCTCAACTTCAAATCCTTCGGCTTCAGCAATCTGCGCCAAACGCGACACGATATCGGCGGTCTGGATGGCCGCGAAATCAAATCGCTGGCAACGCGACAGAATCGTGTCGAGGACTTTGTTGGGTTCGGTCGTACAAAAGACAAAGATGACCTTGGGCGGCGGTTCCTCAAGGGTTTTGAGCAGCGCATTGAAAGCCGCCTTGGTCAACATGTGGACTTCGTCGATGATGTACATCTTGTACCGAGTCCGCATCGACCTGACGCTGACGTTGGCTCTCAGCAATCGGATGTCGTCGACTCCATTATTGGAAGCACCGTCGATTTCCATGACGTCGATGTCGCTCCCCGCATTGATGCCATCGCAAATCTCGCAGGCGTTGCAGGGCGTACCATCCTGGGCGTGTTCGCAATTCAACGACTTGGCCAGAATGCGGGCCATCGACGTCTTGCCAACTCCCCGCGATCCCGTGAACAGGTACGCATGTGCCACGCGCGCGTTAGAAATGGCGTTGTTCAGCGATTGCGCGACATGCTGCTGACCCACGACTTCAGCAAACGTTTGCGGACGGAACCGGCGGGCCAGAGCCGTGTAGGAAACGGGGGGCGTCGAGTCTGATTCCATGATCGAGCGTGCATTGTTAAGAACTGTGTGAACGACCAGCCCGGTCCCGCGGGGGCATGGCATCTCTGTGGCCAAACACGAATAGGCTCGCGCCACATGGAGCTTGCTCTCATCATAGCAAGAGTCCTCAGGCACGGCGAACGGAGGCGCAGTTTTCGAGTCCAGCAACCGCGGGGGATCAACGAGCTGGCCAATCAGAATCACTCCGAGACGGGCAGCATCATATCCGCATGCCAGAACCGGTTCAGCTCACGCACCAGTTCGAGAAACCGGTCAATATCCACCGGCTTGGGCAAGAACCCCTCAATCCACAGTTTGGCGATCCGCAGATTTTCTTCGGCCTCCTGTGAGGCGGTCAGTACGACAACGGGAATCCTCTGCAGTTGCTCGTCTGATCTGAGATCGGACAGCAACGATCGGCCGTCCTTACCGGGAAGCTCCAGATCCAGCAGGATCAGATCGGGACGCGGTGCATGGCTGTACTTGCCTTGGCGAAACAAGAAGTCGCTGGCATCCTGCCCGTCGGTCAACCAAGTCATTCGGTGCTGCACATTTCCCTTTTGCAACACGCCCATTGTGAGGCGAGCGGAAGTCAGGCTGTCTTCCACCAACAGGATTTCCATCGGTCGTCCGACCGTTTCCGTTCTCACGTCCAGAACCTTTTCATGCTGCTTTCCAATGACCAAGTCCACCTGCGCACATCAGGCCGGCCGAAATGTCGCTCCGACAGCAGCGATCTGGACCGATCGATGCTGTGGATTCGGCGACGGCTGCACAACGACACGGGGCGGACCATCGAGCAGCGATGGGCTGAGCGAGCCCGGCATGCTGACCGCTGGCATTCCCCAACTCAACACATCTCAGAATACTCGTTAACCCCGAGGTTGAAAACCCGTCGGGTATGAACTTTGATGGCCAGGCTGATAAACTGCCCCCCGGCAAATGATCGCGGCGATGCTGAGCGACCGTCGCAGTTTTGGAAAGTCGCTGGGCCAGCGGTCCTGGCACACCCGGGCAACTGTGTGATTGAGGAATTTGGAATCGATGGCCGTATTCTTGGGAATTGATATCGGTACCAGCGGAACCAAGACTCTGGCCATGCGGGAATCGGGAGTCATCCTGGCCTCCGCGACTGCGGAATACCCATTACACAGCCCGCGCCCAGGCTGGGCCGAACAGGACCCCGAAGACTGGTGGACGGCCACGGTGCGGACGGTGCGGCAGGTGTTGCAGCGGGCAAAACTGCGCGCTGCGGACATCGGGGGGATTGGGCTCAGCGGACAGATGCACGGCAGCGTCTTTCTAGATCGGAACGCTCAAGTGATCCGGCCAGCGCTGTTGTGGAACGATCAGCGCACAGCGGCCGAGTGCTCGGAAATCGAATCCCGCGTGGGAGGCGTCCGCAAGCTGATCCGCCTGGTAGCCAATCCCGCCATGACCGGATTCACGGCCCCTAAGATCCTCTGGCTCCGCAACAACGAGCCGCGAAATTTCTCGCGCACGCGCCAGGTCCTGCTCCCCAAAGACTACATTCGTTTCCGACTGACATCGGAATTCGCCACGGAAGTCAGCGATGCCTCGGGCACGCTGCTGCTCAACGTGGCCCGCCGCTCCTGGAGTCGTCCGATGCTCGACCGGCTCGAGCTGGACCCGGCGTTGCTGCCGCGTGTCTACGAGTCCGAGGAGGTCAGCGGGGTCCTGACACCCCAGGCGGCTGAGCTGCTCGACCTCAAGCCCGGCGTTCCAGTCGTCGGCGGCGGAGGCGACCAGGCGGCCGGCGCGATCGGAAACGGCATCGTCAAACGCGGAGTGATCTCGGCCACAATGGGAACCAGCGGGGTTGTGTTTGCTCACAGCGACGCGGTTGAGACCGATCCGCTCGGGCGTGTTCACACTTTCTGCCACGCGGTCCGAGGCAAGTGGCATGTGATGGGGGTCGTGCTCTCGGCCGGAGGCAGCCTGCAATGGTTTCGCAATCAGCTGTGCCAGCGGCAAGTCGATCAGGCAAAACGAAAAAAAGTCGACCCTTACCAGTTGATCACCGAGCAGGCGGCCACCGCTCCAGCGGGCAGTGAAGGGCTGTTCTTCCTGCCCTACCTCACTGGCGAACGCACGCCTCACGCCGACCCGCACGCACGCGGCGCGTGGATTGGGCTGAGCTTGAGACATGGTCGGCCACACATGGCTCGTTCGGTGATGGAGGGGGCCAGTTATGCCATGCGCGACTGTTTGGAGATCATTCGAGAAATGCAGATACCCGTACGCGAGATCCGATTGTCGGGTGGTGGAGCGCGCAGTGAATTCTGGCGACAGATGCAGGCCGACATTTATGGTCGCAAAGTGGTGACGATCAACGCCGAAGAAGGGCCCGCCTATGGCGTGGCCTTGTTGGCCGCAGCGGGCACCGGCGCATATCAAGACGTCGTCGAGGCCTGTGGTGCCACGATCCGTATCACCAGCAGTACTCCGCCGGACGCGAAGTCCCGCAAGATCTACAACCGCAGCTATCCCCAGTACGGACAGCTGTACCGGTCGCTCAAATCCGACTTTTCAGCCATCGCCGATTCGCTGAGTAAGTGACGTTCATGGCCACGGCTTCCGCAGGATTTCCGCCAGACCAGAGACTCCGCATCCGGCAGGAGACATTTGTTGAGTGCCTGGAATTTGCTGCCAGCATGGTGTCGACCAACGATCGAGCCCTGGAAATGATCTCCACAGGAGTCTCTCGAACGCCCCTGCTGGTGCTGACGGAACGGCAAACGGGTGGCCGCGGTCGCGGCTCGAATCAATGGTGGGCTGCGCCCGGAGCACTGACGTTTTCTCTGATCATCGATCCGGATATGTTCGCCTTAGCGGCCGATCGACGGCCGCAGATGTCGCTGACACTGGGGCTGTCCGTCTGTCGCACAATCGCTCGTTTCGCGCCGACGGCCGCTGTCGGACTGAAGTGGCCCAACGACGTACTGATCGCCAATCGGAAAGCGTGTGGGATTCTATGCGAAGTTCCGGGCCGCACTGCGGGCGCCGCAAACAACACCGCCTCATTGATGGTTCTGGGTATTGGCCTGAACGTCAACAACCGTTTGACCACAGCGCCTCAGGATGTGCAATCGCGGGCCATCGCCATGATCGAAGTCAGCCCCCAACCGCTGGGCATGATCGAGGTGGTCATCGAATTGCTGAGACAGATCGAGCGTAACATCCACCGTCTAGCGACCGACCGGGATTGCCTGATGGACCAGTGGCGCGACTTCGATGTTCTGCGGGAAACACGCGTCCGGCTGCGCACCAGCAAGGGCGAAATCTGTGGCACCAGTCGCGGAATCGACGCCGATGGAGCCCTGCTGCTCGAGACAGCCGATGGTCTCCAGCGTTGCATCGCCGGGACAGTGATCAGCAGCGACTGACGTTTGAACCTGTTTGCTACAGCAGATCGCGTACGTTGGCCGGCGGCCGTCCCAGCACAGCCCGCCGTCCATCGACCACAATCGGCCGCTCGATCAACTGGGGATTTGCGATCATGATCCCGATCTCCTCACTGCGGCTGATCTGCAACTGTCCCAATCCCAGTTCACTGTAGACCCGCTCGCCGCTGCGCATCAACTCCCGCGGTTCCAGTCCGAGCAACTCCAGGATTTCTGACAGCTCATCGGCATCCGGCGGCTGACTCATGTACTCGATGATCTCCGGTTCCACTCCCGCCTGGCGAATCAGGTCCAGAGTCTGACGACTCTTGGAACACTGCGGATTGTGGTAGATTCTCACGGCCGATCCTCCCAATCCAATGCGCGCGAGACCGCCTGTTTCCAACGCGCACGCCGCCGCTGACGGTCGGCATCGATCATCGTCGAGTCAAATTCACGATCCAGCGCCCAGTTGGCGGCCACATCCTCGGGACCATTCCAGTAGCCGACGGCCAACCCGGCCAGATACGCAGCTCCCAGGGCGGTCGTCTCCTGCACCACGGGACGCTGCACGGGAACCCCCAGCAGGTCCGCTTGAAACTGCATCAACACGTTGTTGGACGCGGCTCCACCGTCGACTTTCAGGGCAGCCAGTTGAATCCCGGCGTCCTGCTGCATGGCTTCCAGGACATCCTGCGTCTGAAAAGCCAGTGATTCCAACGTGGCCCGAACAATGTGCGCCCGTTGGGTCCCGCGGGTCAGCCCCATCAAGGCTCCCCGCGCATCCGGATTCCAATAGGGTGCGCCGAGCCCCACAAACGCGGGTACAAAATACACGCCGGCGGAATCTTCCACCTCGGCGGCCAGGCGTTCACTGTCGGGAGCCGAGTCGATGATTTGCAGCCCATCTCGCAACCATTGCACGGCGGCCCCCGCGACAAACACCGAGCCTTCCAGGCAATACGTCACGCGACCGTTGATGGACCAACCGATGGTGGTGATCAGCCCGTTCTCAGATCGCACGGGCTCTGTCCCGGTGTTGAGCAGCAAGAAACACCCCGTACCATAAGTGTTCTTGGCCGTTCCCGTCTCGAAACACCCCTGCCCGAACGTCGCGGCCTGTTGGTCACCGGCCACTCCGGAAATCGCCACGGGACCGCCAAACCAATCCGAGTCTGTTTCACCATAGACCACACTCGAATCGCGGACCTCCGGCAACATGCAGCGCGGAATCCGTAAGATCTCGAGCAACTGCTCGTCCCACTCCAGGCTGTGAATGTTAAAGATCAGCGTGCGACTCGCATTACTGTAATCCGTGACGTGGCACCGTCCACCCGTCAAACGCCAGATCAGGAATGTGTCAATCGTCCCGAACAGAATCTCTCCCCGCTCGGCCCGCGCGCGCAGCCCGTCGACGTGATCCAGCAGCCATTGAATTTTTGTCCCGGAAAAATAGGCGTCCAGCACCAGACCCGTGCGACTCCGAAATGTCTCTTCGTGGCCATCCGCCTTGAGTTGATCACAGATCGATGCCGTTTGACGGCTTTGCCACACGATGGCGTTGGCCACGGGTTTTCCCGTGTCACGTTCCCACAGAACGGTGGTCTCTCGCTGATTGGTGATCCCGATGCCGGCCAAATCTGACGCCGACAACTGCGCCTGTTGCAGGGCTTGCCGAGCGACCGCAATTTGAGAGGACCAGATCGCTTCGGGATCATGCTCGACATGCCCCGGTTGCGGAAACAACTGTTCAAATTCCTGCTGGGCCGAGGCAACCACCAACCCCTCATGATTGAACACGATCGCACGACTCGACGTTGTGCCCTGATCCAGAGCAAGAATGTACTTTGACATGGGCGAATCTCTCGATGTACTCCCCGGTTCCGCGCAAGCCCGCGCTCACACTTGGGATGTCTCGCGGAGGTGATTTCCTGGCACATCACGCGGCCGCAACGGCCGGGAATGCCAGGACTGTCCGTCGCCGATCATACACGGCAGCATCGACGATTCAACGTCCGGGGACCGAACCGGTCACCGGCGCGCGAAACGGCCGGATTCTGCACTGGCGTACCAGCCGGTCCGGATTAGGATGGGGACTCACAATCGCAACCGCTCACAGGGAATCCGGCCCCATGCATGCTCTCGTCACTGGTGGTGGAGGGTTTCTCGGATGCTATATCGTGGAAAAGCTAAGAGAACGCGGGACAACGGTCCGTGTTTTCTCGCGGAATGACCACGATCATTTGCGGAGCATCGGAGTCGAACACATACGGGGCGACGTCCGTGATCCCGCGGCGGTTCGGCAGGCCTGTCACGGCGTGGACGTCGTCTTCCACACGGCGGCCATACCGGGAATCTGGGGACGCTGGTCGACGTTTTTTTCCATCAACACCCTCGGAACGCGCAACGTGCTTGAGGCCTGCCGCGCCACGGGAGTGTCTCGGCTGGTCTACACGAGTTCCCCCAGTGTCGTGTTCGACGGAACCGAACACTGCGGTGCCGACGAATCATTGCCCTATCCCACACGCTGGACCTGCCACTATCCACACTCCAAGGCACTGGCCGAGCAATCGGTCCTGACTGCCAACGGGGCGGAACTCGCAACCGTAGCCCTGCGACCACACCTGATCTGGGGCCCCCGCGACAACCACTTGATTCCCCGGTTGATCAACCGGGCCCGCCAGGGTCGACTGCGTCAAATCGGAAACGGGACAAATCTGGTCTCGGTGTCCTACGTGGAAAACGCAGCGGACGCACATCTGCAGGCGGCCGAGAGCCTGCAGCCGGGCTCCGCCGTAGCGGGCCAGGCCTATTTCATTAACGAGCCGCAGCCCGTGAACCTGTGGGATTGGATCCGGCAATTACTGAACCAGGCCGGTATCAATCGACCTTTGCCAGCCCTCTCGGCAACCCGTGCCTACCGTCTGGGTGGAGTTCTGGAATGGGTGTGGCGTGGATTGGCCCTTCCCGGCGAACCTCCCATGACCCGCTTCCTGGCGTCCCAATTGTCGGGATCTCACTACTACGATATCTCGAATGCTACGAGGGATTTCGGATTCCTGCCCCGTGTTTCTTTCGCCGAGGGGATGTCGCGACTGGAACCGGATTTGCGGCGGTTGGCGACCGGCGGCTGAAGCCCGGCGGATTGCCGGGCCCGTCATCGGCTCGGATCCGGCCAAAAACCCCGTGTGGTACTGCGATCGTGAAACCGGGCTGGACACAGATGCCAGGATCTCTAAAATTCCCGCCCCTGCTAGCCGGTCACACCCCGCGGACCTCATGAGCTGATTTCGGACCGGTCAACGGCATTCGCCCACAAGGTTGTTCAACCAGCACCCCGCTATCAGTGGATTCTGGCACCCGCCTACGGAACTGATGGCTCAAATCACAGCCCGTACTCGGCGCCGACCATCTTCCCGCACACCCCGCATACAAGGACCCTCAAATGCAGTCGATGCATTGCCTCAGCCGCATCGCATGCGGAATCATCCTGACCAGCACTCTGGGATGCCAAGCGTACGGCCCCTATTCGCCCTATGGCATGTCTCCAGGATACTATGCCGCCCCGAATGGAACGATGGCTCCGCAAGGACCAACGTTTGTACCTCCGGCCGGAGCGATGGGTCCCAGTTCCCAATTGAGGCCCGGTACCACGGTCGCTCCCGACGGATCGGGACAATGGTCGGGATCGGGAGGGTCAGGTGACTCGGGGTCGACAAATTCAACGTACGAACCTCCAAATGAAGGTGCCAACAAGCCGGTTCCCACCTATTCCGACGAATCACTCAATGAACCCTCTGCTTCCAGCGACAACCGGTTTGATACGGGAAGTGACTTCGGTTCCGACGGCGGATTTGGGCGAGGCCTGGCCAATCCGGCGACTCGAGGGACATCAGCCGCTGGCACGGACGGCAACACCACCCGTCCACGTGCTTCGGACAACCGCAGCTTCGATTCCGAGACCGCTCCGTTCGAATCCAATCCTCAGCCTGCCGCTGACGCGGAAGCGGTCGAGCCTTTCAGTTCACGATCACGATCGGGAGTGGAATTGGATTTCGAAGAACCCGATGCCGAGAGTTTTCAGGAACCGTTCCGTCCGGCATCGAACACGGTATCGACCCCGACCGCGCGTCCGAACCCCTACGACTACGATCGCGAGAACTACACGTGGCTGCGTGGTGTTGTGGATTACGACACCACGCACCAGACATGGCACATCATCTACAACCTGCGACCCGACAAAGACGACCGTTATGGTGGAAGTTCCACACTGTCTGACAGCCCCCAGCTCAGCTCACTCCAGCCCAACGACATCGTCTTGGTCGAGGGCCGATTTGATGCCAATTCTCGGGACAACATTGGCAAGCCCACCTACCGGATCGACCACGTCGCCCGTCTGGTGCCGAAGGCGAATTGAACTGACGACGATCGCGGGAAGCGCGTCAGCGAGTTGACAAGCCGAATCGCTCAGCCGAGGCAGCCGAGGCAGCCCGTCCGCATGCGGCGGAGCCAGACTCACCGCGGCATCACAACTCGCCCGTGAACCGCACGAATCCCTCGAGCGCGAAAAACTCCGGCAACCCCAGTGCGTTATAAATGCGCGCGGTCTTCTTGGTGCGTTCTTCGGCGCGAACCCAGAATTCGCGTTCGTCGTTGCCTGGAAACAGAGCCCGATCCTTTTGGGATTCGTGTTTGAAGATGGCCATCTTTTTCTGCAAGGCCACTTCGGGACTCAAGGGCACGGCCATCTCGATTTCGTGCGGTTCGAACTCTTGCCAGGCGCCGCGGTACAACCACACCACAGGGTCGATGCCTTCCGGACGGACTTGTTCCAGGGCCCGAAAAATCGCCTCGGCACACACACGGTGGGTTCCGTGCGGATCCGACAGGTCACCGGCTACGTAAATCTGTGCGGGGTTTTGCTGGCGCAGCAGCCGAGCGATGATCTGCACGTCCTCGTCGCCAACGGGCCGCTTGGTGACTTCGCCCGTCCGATAAAATGGCAGATCGAGAAAGTGCAGTCCTGTTTCGGCAACTCCAGCCACTTGGGCTGCGGCGGTGGCTTCGGTCTTTCGAATCAGCAGCTTGACATTCAGGACTTCGGGAATGTCCGGATCGCCGGGCTTCTTGGATGCAATTGCCCGACGCATTCTGCGTTGCAGATCCCGGCTGCTGTCCGTATGCAGTCCGAAAATCTGGTTGAACTCCTGCAGGTAATCAATATGCCTCAGCGCATCATGATCAAATACGGCAATATTCCCGCTGGTCATGTAGGCGATTTGAACATCGTGCCCTTGATTGACCAGGTTGATCAGGGTTCCACCCATGGAAATCACATCGTCATCGGGATGCGGACTGAAGACAAGCGTCGTCCGGGATTGCGAATCTCCTGGCCGAGACGTGATGGTATCCATCAACTGATCGAAGACGCGCTGTCGCACTTCCTGTGCCGGCCCGCAGCTCTTCAGCAAGTCCTGCAGATGATGCTCCTGAAAGTCCTTGGCATCGAGTTTCAACAGCGGCTTGTTCGTCTGCTGGTTCAACCAGATGACCGCCTGCTTTTCCAACTCGGGATCCCAGCGGAGGGGCCCCACCATCCAGGGTGTCCGCATGGCCGTCAACTCACGAGCGGCCGCCTTGTCGATGGCAAACACGGCGTTGGGGTGCAACTGCAGGAACGACGCGGTCACTTCGTCGGTGACTTCGCGCTCCACTGCCCGCCGGACGACTTTGGCTTTGTGTTCACCTAAGGCGATCACGATCACTTTTTTTGCGGTGAGGATTGTGCGGACGCCCATCGTGATCGCATGACTGGGCACGTTTTCTTCACCAAAAAAACTTCCGGCCGCATCTTCGCGGGTGACCGAGTCCAGCGTAACCAATCGCGTGAGGCTGTTCCGCTGGCTGCCCGGCTCGTTGAAACCGATATGACCACTGCGGCCAATGCCCAACAGTTGGATTTGAATTCCTCCGGCTTTCTCAATCGCCCGTTCGTACTCGTCGCAATAAGCCTCCACATCATTGCGATCGATGGTCCCTTGCGGAACGTGAATGTTGTCTTCGGGAACGTTGACGTGGTCGAAGAACGTCTCGCGCATCCAGCGGTTGTAACTGTGGATCGAAGCGGGATCCATCGGCCAGTATTCGTCCAGATTGAAGGTCGTCACCTGCGAAAAATCGAGATCGTCTTCACGGTGCAGACGAATCAGTTCGCGGTACACACCGATGGGTGTGGAACCGGTTGGCAAACCGAGCACGGTGGGTAGCCCAGCGGCATTGTTTTCACGAATCGTCCCCTCGACTACCAGGGCCACATAGCTGTCCACTTCTGAAGCGGTGTCAAAAGCCAGTGTAGGCGCCTTGGTATGCCGCAATTGCTGCGCCGGCTGTATTTTCATGCGAACCCCGGTACCGATGGCCATGGCAGACTTAACGTCCTTTTAGTAAGCTGATCAGCGGCTCGAATCTGAGAGAATGCACGGGATCACGGACATCGGCCATCTGTGTCCGTTCGTTCAGTCGTTGACGAACGGGCTGGACCATAGACGCCAACAACGACGAACTATCAAACCGCCGTTCGTGCTGGAATTCAATGGCTGCCATGCCCAATTCTCTGCGAATTCTGGCCATCCACGCGCATCCTGACGATATCGAGTTTCAGTGCGCTGGTACGCTACTGAAGCTCAGGCAACGGGGATGTTCTGTGACGATTGCAACGATGACACCCGGTGACTGTGGCAGCGCCGAACTCGGCCCCGAAGAAATCGCCCGCATCCGGCGGGACGAGGCCTTGAAGTCCGCCGACATCCTGGGGGCCGACTATCTTTGCCTCGAATTTCGAGACCTGTCGATTGTGATGGACGATGCCAGCCGCCGCCGGGTAACGGAAGTCGTGCGGCGGGTTTGCCCGGATATCGTGATCACCGCCCCCCCGGTCGACTACATGAGCGATCATGAAATGACCAGCCGGCTGGTTCGCGACGCCTGTTTCAATGCTCCGATCCCCAACTACCTCACGCAACAATGGGATCCGGCCCCGACCCTGTCGCGGATCCCCTACCTGTATTACGTCGACCCCATCGAAGGGATGGACTATTTCGGCAAGCCGGTGACACCGGACTTTATCGTTGACATCAGCGCGACATTCGAGCAGAAGCTGGAGATGTTGGCCTGCCATGACAGCCAGCGTTCGTGGCTCCGTAAACAACACGGAATGGATGAATATCTGGAGGGCTGTCAGCGGTGGAGTGTCCGGCGTGGCGCGGAGATCGCAGTCCGCTTTGGCGAGGCGTTTTGTCAGCACCGTGGTCACCCCTACCCGTCAGACAATCGACTGGCAGAATTGCTACTCGACAAGCAACCCTGATTTCGACAGAATAACGACGCGAACCGATCACGAAATCACCGTCAAACAACCACCGTCAAATCAATCTCGGTCTAGAGGGCAACAGATGACAGACGAAGTTCACGCAAACACCCCAGCTGAGGAGCTGTTCACAGATTCGGAGTTGGAGCAATTGGATGCTGACGACGCCGATGCGGGCCGTGTGCTCGGCAAACTGCTGTCGACGTTCTTTCTGTACACAGTCCTGGCCATGTCACTCGTCGCCTGGTGGACCAAACGCTGGATGGACAGCCAATAAAATAGGCACTCGTGGACTGACGGGACCTGGAAACGGCCCCCCCCGGCACGCGGCAGCGTCCGCCACCGACAGTCCGGTCCGCGAACAGCACGATCCATGCACCCTCGAGATTTCAGCGGTGCGGCAGCAACAGCAAGTGCCTGAAAGCATCTCCGGGCGTGGCTACAACCCCTGGTTGAGCTGCTGCAGATCCTCGGGCACGAAGTGCCCGTCCCGCCTCAACAACACATCGTCGAACCAGATTTCACCACCGCCGAATTCCGAGGTCTGGATTTGCACCAGGTCCCAGTGCACGCGACTGCGATTGCCGTTATCCGCCTCGTCGTAGGCATTCCCCGGTGTCAAATGGAATGAGCCGCCAATCTTCTCGTCAAACAACGTGTCCAACATGGGTTGCCGGACCTGGTTGTTACACCCCAGCGACCACTCGCCGATGTACCGCGCTCA
>Ga0315336_1001330_pt1 | contig 49657 bp, 37 predicted proteins | sample ASW5metaG_FD_204512 | JGI IMG/M metagenome (GOLD analysis project Ga0315336, IMG submission 204512) | Ammonia-oxidizing marine archaeal communities from Monterey Bay, California, United States - ASW #5 | ecosystem: Environmental > Aquatic > Marine > Intertidal zone | place: USA: California...
GCTTCTACTAGTGTATTACGGTGTCAACGCGGCTTACATGTCACCGGATTCTTATCGAGCGTTCATTCGCGAAGACGGATGGATCGAGTGGTTGACTGTAGTATTCTTGGCATCGGCGGGAGTCATGACGTGCGGTCGACTCATCAGAATCCGGTGGCGCAAGGGGAGGAGCCATTTCGTCGCGACAACTCTACTCGCCGTGATGTGTTTTTTGGCTGCCGGGGAAGAAATTTCGTGGGGACAGCGGGTTTTAGATATCGAGTCCCCGGAGTTCTTCCGCGACAACAACATTCAGGGTGAGACAAACATTCACAATTTGCGTTTGGGCGGAGTGCATGTGAGTGACGAACTATTGACCGACTACTTGCAATGTTTTCTTTTTGTGTATTTGTTCCTCCTACCCCTACTTTGTCACCGTGTCTCGGCGATTCGCCGATTGACTACAAATATGGCAATTCCACTTGCGCGAACTCCATACCGATATGCCTTCGTGGGATTGACGCTGTTGATTTCATTGTTGCCAATTCGACCGATGTGGGAGTTGATGGAATTCGGCCAGAGCGTCTTGCTCTTTCTGATATTGTGGAACCCATTGAACTCACATATTTATGAGCTGCCTGCGCAGAGTCAGCCTGGCTGACTGCCCTTCACTGGTCGAGAACTCCAGCGGTCAACCAGCCGTCCGATTAACAAGCCGCCAATTCCTCCCACGACAATACCGATTGAAGATGAGTACTGTGACGTGATGATCAGATTGCTGACGAGCAAGCTTCCCAAGTAAGCACCGATTCCGAAAGCGCAGGTCGAATAGTATTCCGCTTCGGAGTGACACGAGAACACCGAGTTATCGGACTGATTCATGCGATGACCGTATTGTCGGCTGTTCAACCCATTGAACAAAGCGGCGGCTGCCGCCTCATTCCGTCGAAGTCCACAACCTTATGCGTTTCGTGCCTGTCGTCCACGATTCCGGGAGTTTCGAGTCGCAATATGCTTGACGGCAGATTGGCTTAGCATCGCCGATGGAAAACGGAACGCCCCACACGTTTGCTACGATACCACCACGCATCCACCTGTGCAAAGAAAAGTCCGGCACGAAGGCAAGTCCATAACCCCACACTACGACGCTAAAACTGTTCTCAATTCGGGGCGCTTCCCAATCGAACATGTCGCTGACACCCTACACGAATGTGCCTAGGCTCCCCCACATCTCTTCGCGACATCAGTAGAGCGATCAACTGACGCGACCTGATCCTACTATTCCCTGAGCAGAATCGAGTCGGCCATATCCAGATGATATCAGCCAATCCTTGCAAATACGAATGTCAACAGAATCTAACGAGTTGCTTTGACAGTTTCCACCACCTATTTGACGCTTTTTTGTTCTTCAGGTGTGACGTCCGTCTTCAATCGGCGAGTGAAAAGATCGAAGCCTGGCGAAAGGACTACAACCACGAACGACTACATAGCGCCCTGGGGAACCTGGCCCTTAGGGAATTCGCTTCATCCGACCAGGCTTGCATGGCCAGATAAGCCTTTGGATTTTCTCATCAACGTTGGATCAGAAAATGGGAGCGGGTCAGCGAATTTGTTCGGACTACGCGAGTTCCTGACCGAACAACGTCAAACATCTGACTGTTGCTGTTGACCTACCTCGACGGTGACTGAACTATCGTCAGCACGAAATAGCTACATTCTCTGCCGTCGCGCAGCCGCAAGGGCGGGTCGCGCTCGACGAGTCGCCCGGCACACAGCTCCGCGATCGTAACCCGATAGGGATCTAGCAAAGTCTCTCTGCGAATAGACCCGGCAGCATTGACAGCCTGAAGGTGTCTGTGGACGTTACCCAGACGTATGTCGCCGTTCTGCAAGTCGGCGTCCTGTCTACAGTTGGCACAAAAGTGATCCTCTGTGATGCTACGGAAGTTTCGACGACATCGCAGACACCTGCACCGCGGCCACTACGCGCGCGCTGGATCGCATTGCCGGAGAATCGATCAGTGGAGATTGGCCGCTTCACATATCAGATCGCGTCGGGTACGACATAGGCAAATCGAACAACTTGTGCGTCGACATTCATCCTCGCGCCTGACGTGGCATGTTACGAAGGTGGCGTGGCTGGATTGATACGCCGAGCATTGTCGAGCAAGACTGTCAGTTGCGACGTGCGTTTCTCTATCGATTCAGCGATTCGTGGGAATGAAGCCCGAGAGCCGTTCCGATTCGCGGGTTGCTTCCGCGACGGCACGGTCGCGTTCGTTGATCGCCGCGTCTTCGACCGACCGATGAACGATGCTGCCGACCGGGGTGGCATCGATGATCTGCACCACGGGTGAGACCAGGAATTCACCGACAGTGTGGATGCCGTCTGCCGTTGCATTCACGACATTCACCGCTCCGTGTCCGACGCTCTTGACGGCGTGAGGCAGGCCGGTCCTCGTTATCCAGTGTCCCGCACTCGTTCGAGCTTTGATGCGTGCTTCGGCAATTTCCTTTGCCAACGACTCACCTTCCCGATACGAGACCGTCGGCGTACCGGCATGGCCCAGATGCGCGAGGTGTCCGAACCGAATGCGAATGGCCTGCTCGCCAAAGTCGAAATCGATGTAATGCCGGCGATACGTGATTCGCGGAGCGCCCGGCAACATCTGCGCCTCCAGGTACAGCCGCTCGCCGCTTACGGGATGATTGACGACGACGATCGAAGGCCCGCCCGGAATTAGCGGACCCTGAAATTCCCGGTCGCCCGTGTAATAGTATTTGTGAACGATGATCGTAGGAGGGATGTCAACGTACGGATTTCCATTTCCGTGGTGTTGAATGACGGCGCGCGGCTTGCCTTCGGGATCGACTCTCGGATCGATCACTTTCACCTCATCGAGGGGCGAAACCGGAGAAAAGTCATCGTCACCGGCCCGGCAAGCCGACCCGCAAACGATACCCGCGCTTACGAGCGTGAAGACCGACAGAATCTGGAACATCGAATGACGCATCGTGCTGTCCTTTGAATAACATCGCACCCATTATTACTCGTAGCGCAGTTCAACCTCGATCCGGTCGATGTCGTTAAAGTACCTTTGGACGTTTTTGTCGCCGTGCGGCTGCTGCCGCCGAATCGTCCGAACTTCGCCTCGCTCCATCCATTCATCGGGTAACTCGATGTTGAACAGCATGGGTTTGGCCAATACGCCGTCCGGAGTTGGCTCGGTAAGCGGGAAGGCGCCCAGGCCGCGGACTGAAATCATGAATCGGTTGCGTTTGAATCTCTCGAATACGGGCTGCTGGTCCGGTTCGACGAGTTCTGGGTTTTGAACAGCACGGCAACTGACGATCCAATCTCCATTTTCGAACAGCGTGACCGCCACGTCCGAGAGCAGGCAATGGTCGTTTTGAATTCCCGACTGTTGAAGTTGATAGATCCTTCCCGGAATGCTGTTGCGCCCACCTGCGGCAGACAAAACGACCGCTCCACGCGGCCACAAAATCGCTGTTGACGTCGTTCCGGACCGTGGCAGCGACACGCGTCGATGCGAGTAGTCGTATTTAGGCAGGCAGCACCATCGGCGCGCTTTGACCGTATGCGGGAACCAGTCACCCGCCGTGGAGACCAGCGCACCGCCGGCCACCAGCAACAACGGCAGAACCAATCGCGATCGCATCAGACGTTCTCCTCTCAGTACCGTGTTCGCTTACATCCGCTACAGAACCGGGCCGCGGTCTATTTGTGTCCTGCAGCTCGGGCAGGATCGCTGCCGGCCTGCGGGCAATGAGACGGTTCCCAGAATGACTCAACGTGATCGGCGGAAACTAGGCAACCGAAACCGTCGCCGCTTCGATGCACTTTTGTCTTCGGGTTGTTCTTCGTAACGGATTTTGTCGACTTTGAATGGCAAGCCTTTGTTGGCCTTCTTTTTTATCAAGGAGTTGGCCTGTTTTTTCCCGAACGGCCACTTCAACCGGTAAAGACTCGATTTGCCTCGCGGCGCCAACGGCGAACTGTCAGGAGCAGGAAGTAACGTTCTCGGGCGCTTCGAGGAAAACGCGTTCTGGTCGCCTGAGTCCTGTCCATGACCCGTATGCCTTATGTTTGATCCCTGTTCGTTCGTGGTTGCGGAAGGTCGCTTCGAGGCGCCGCTGCGCTGGGTGAGCGCTGGGTTGCTCTTGCTCTGTGTTTCGGACGTGGTTGAACGAACGCGTCCGGCCCTCTCCCCCAACACGATCCGGGTTTTGCCCGGCGCAGTTCGCAATGTTGATCTTGTGGAACGGCCCCCACGAACATCCCTGGTTCGACGACTCACTCCACCATCGACTCCAGGCGTTGGCGTTGGCAATTCAGACGGCACAATCTGCAGCGGCGCACCGTGGGGTATTGCCGGCGCGAAGGGTGCTGACCGTGATGAACCCGGAGTGAACTCGGAATCGGGGCGGATCATGTGTGGCGAGTAACCTTCTTGCAGGCTGCTGTCCCGGCGTCCCATTCCCGGTCCGTGGTAGCCGTTGGGATGGATCGACGGAATCGTCTCTTGAACGCGGTACAAGTCGCCGCGGCGTTCTTGCTGCGGAATGCGTATGAAATCGTCGACCTGCGTGCTGGAGTAGTCGAAGACCTGGTTCCCCAGCGCCCGTTGACGGTTGCGGGTGACGAACTCTTCTTCACGAAGTCTGAGCGTGTCGAGGTCGGCAACCGCCGGCGCCCAGCGGAGCCCCATCAAGTCGAACAACGTCGGATAGATGACCGACTGGGCCAGGATCAAGTTTTCTTGTAACGATGACTCGGCTTGGGGCAGCGGTCGGAAAATCATTCCCAACCCGGGAATGTCTTCCAACAGCGGCACGCCCCGCGACGTGCGCGACGCCTTGAGCGCCACCTGGTAGCGGCTCACCTCGCGAAGTTCGTAGTTGCCGGTCTGCACGTCGGTGTCGATGAAGTGTCGTTTCACGCGCCCCAAGTGCTTCTCGTCGGCCCGCACGGGCTCGCGAACGTTCGTCGTGTACATGTAATTCAGATGGAACACAACAGCCTGTCCGTCCGGCTGGATCACGGGGCGAATTTCGAATCCGGTCCCCGTCTCAAATTTGTAGATCGCCGGATCGGGAATGAGCGCCTCGAGTTGTGAGCCGAACGCCGGCTGGTTCGTGGCGGCTTGGCTGAGCAAATTCTCATCCGTTGACGACGGCAGCCCCGGAAGGATGTCTCGTACGGGCGTGCCCGGCAACCCCGGGTTAAACGAGGAACTCGTGGGCTGCCCGCCGTACATCTTGCTCAGCGCCAGGAAACTCGGGTCACCCAACAATGCCCCGTAGTCGGAGTACGCAGCCAAGGCGCCTTGGAACGCCTCGTTGATCACGATGTCGCGTTTCGGCAGATCGAACTCCATTGTTGCCTGCGGCGAGACCTTCGCGAACATCCGGTTGTTGGTCAGGATCGACGTCGTTTCGATCTGAGCAAAATTCACGTCCCAATACCGGCTCGTCTGACGGACTTCCCGGAACGCCGGGTGATAGAATTGCGTGTTGAAGTCATCTTCCAGCGACGTGGAGATCCGCTTGATGTAGTTGTCGATGTTCGCCGTATGCGCCCGCGTCCCCTCGACAAGCTCGATAAACTTCTCCTCGACGTCGTCGATGAGCATGTCCAGAAATTTTTTGTGATCGAGCGGCCGTCGGGAATCATTGGCGAGCGCCTGTGCGATCTGTTCTTTCAACTGCGCGTCGAGCAATTTGTTGAAGCCTTCGTCGACACTGGACATAGCGGTGGAAAGTCGTTGCCGCAACTGTCCGCCCGCAATGCTTTTGAGAATTCGTGCCCGCATTGTTTGCCACTCGTTGGAAATTGCACGAATGTCCGCGGACTGTTCTGATGTTTGTGCCGCAAGGTCAATCGCACTTCTTTTGTATCTCTCAACGCCCTCGTGAAGATGGTCCACGACCATTTGTAAGTCACGTCGTCCGCGCGCGACGATGAAAATGTTTTGCACTTTCTTCGAAGCGTCCTCGAGACCGTGTTCATTTATGCGCCCGTTTAGCTTATCGAGCCACTCCTGTTCATCTTCACGTTCCGAGCGAAACTCTTCATGTATCAGCACGAACTGGTCGATGAACGCCGCGCTTTGTCTATACCGGTCAACAGCGTCGCCGAATGCGCTCAACCACACTCGCTCATCTTCTTCATTCACCTTGATCGTCCATTTCGAATACTTGTTTGGGCAATTATGGGTGTCAATTTCGATATTGAATTGGCGATTGTTAAGCTCTACAGGAATCTGGTTCTTTTGGTCCTTGAGGTATTCATTAAACTGCCGCTGAAACTCGATTTTACTTGTTTCGTTCGACTCTTTTTTGCCTTTCATTGCGCGAAACGCGTCAAGGAGAGATTTTGGAAAGATGGTCTGAGCCGAAGGCGGTACAATTCCTTGATCGACCGTTTGAACGGCAGCGAGAAACGTTGATAGCAGTTTCTGCTGCTGCTCCGCCTTCATCTCTTGGACTTCTCTGAGTGCTGCATTCGCGGCATCTTCCATTTTCCTCGCGGCTTCGAGTTCTTCGGCATAATTACCAATCCGTTCCTCGATCAGGCCGCGTTCGACGACGCGTTGTTTCCATTCGCGTTCGGTGACCAGCCGGCTCTTGAAAATTTGTGCCAGGCGGATGAATTCCCGTTGCAGCGGATTGAGCGTGTTGTCGCCGACGAGTTGCGCGTCAAAGAAACCTCGGAACGAGACGAAGCGCGCGTTGGGGGCGAAGAACTTGAATTTCTTGCAGCCGAATTTGAGCTCGGCTCCGGAGGCCATAAAGTATTCCTGTTCATCGCAGGGCAGCTTGTCGCGAACGAGTCGCTGGAACTCGTCCAGAATCTCCCGCCGCGTGTCATTCTTGGCCAACGCCAGGAGAAACAGCGCCTGCGACAGGCTGGTGGTGTCCATAGAGTGCAGCGAGAGCACCTTGTTGCCGGTGTGCAGGAATTCCGAATCCAACTCACGCAGTTCCGCGATGAAATCGGAGCCGAAAAAGTTCACCAGATACTTTTCGTCACGGTCGAGTTGACTGCCGGTCGGACACAACTGGGCGGCTTCGGAGGCGCGGCGGCTGGCGACGGAGACCACGGCATTCCGCAACATTTGAGCCGATTGCGACGTGAGAAACCGCGAGTGATCGATGTACCGTTGAATGCGGGCGACCACTTTTTCCATTCGATCGCCGTGTTCGCCGCCAACCTGCACGGTGTGTAGCGCGACGCGAACCTGTCCCACGGGGGCGTCGATCTGATTGATCATCGTCCGCACGATGTTAACGCCCTTGATCGGGCCGCGAAGCTGAATGAGGCCTTCGCCGATCACCGAAATCGAGACCTGCTCGACGGGATCATCCGAATTCGGCACACCCGGCGCGTACGTGTCGGGGTCTTCATGCGCGGCGGCCACCTCGCGGCGGAATTGTTCTTCGCGAGAGCGCGTTTCGGTCGCCTCGGCCGCGTCCCACTTTTCGGTGGCCTGAATCTCCATCGTGCGATTGGCCTGGACCTCACCCAACACGGCGGTCACGCGACGTTCGGCAAGTTGGACTTCGCTGTCGGCATCATCCAGGTCGCTTGCCATGCGGCTATGCGTTGTTTCCAGGGAACTCAACGTGCGTGTGATCGTCGTGACATTCTGCCGGGCTGCCGCGATGGCATTAGAATCCTGCATAGTCGCATTTAGCGCGTCGAGATCCTTTTCCGCCTGGGCCTTGTTTGCTTTCGTCTGCTGAATCTGGTCGTCGATGCTTCGAAGCTGCCGTGACAAGGAATCGCGTTGTCGTCGTGCTGTAGCGAGCGAGTTCTGGAAATCTTCGAGTGCTTCTTCAGATCGGCGTGCGTCTTGAGCCGCGCGAATCGCGGCGCGCTCGAGTGCGCGACGCGCATCGGTCGATTGATCGGCCAGCGTGCGGGCCTTGTTGGCGAGTTGCGTCTTAACGTCGACGGCCTGCCGGTTGTACGACTTGGCTTTGCGATTGAGAATCTGCGTGACCCTGTGCGCATCGCGAAAATAGTACAGCCGGGCCACCCGCGAGATGACTTTGTCCGATGGATTGAACCCGTCGGGCTTATCGCGAGGCTCGGTGAACTCCTGAAACGGTATAAACTCGCCGGTCGCACCGCTGATGCCGCGCGATATGAACAACTCGTCCCCGCTTTCGGATCCGGTGTCGGGCTTGCCCAGCACGGTCTTGAAGTCGGTTCCCGGTTTTCCTTCCAAGCCTTCGAGGAAGTTACCGTACACGTCACGCAGGCCGTTGTCCAACGCGGGATTGGACGGATCTCGACCTCGAATGATGAGTTGGTAGATGTCGGGAAGGACCTCTTTGTCGGCATTGAAAGTGAGCACGACGGAGTTCTTGGCCGGCTCGAAGTCGGCACGAGTCGGTACAATAGCGTCGGTCGCGATTCGATCGAAATTTCCGCTCCCCTTACTGCCGTACAATTCGTAATTTGCTTCGAGTTCCGCAGATTTGGTATGCAGTTGATTTTCGCCGTTGAACGTGATCCTAAGTTTCTGCACGCCCGGAGCCGTGCCGAAATTGGGAGGAATCACACCGGTCACGCGCGGCCCGTTTGTGTTGATCTCGACGGTAACGATATCGGATTTCGGTCCGACACTGTTCCCGATCGCAAAGGCCGCCTGAAGTCGCCGCGCTCCGTCGATTCCTCTTACAATTACGCCCCATGCAGCGCTTTCCGCTGGCACTGATTCTCCCAGTTCTGAAACAATGTGATTCGTCGCCACGTCGAATACAACAACGTGAGCGCCTTCAGGAACTGTGTCGGTGCCGGTGATCTTGATGTCGGAATGCCGTCCTCGGAAGACCGCATCGTCTTCAGATTGTGAGAATTCTTTGGTCGCATCGATAGTCGTGATTTTCGCAACTTCGGGCTTGTTTCGGATCGGAATCGTGCCTAGATCCGTTTCGAACTTGAATGGCGCGGAGAAGTTGTGTTGTTTCCCGAATCTTGAGACGACAAACGCGATTCCGCCACCATCGAAATGAGGCCAGTTGAGAGACCGGCTCCACGCGCCAGGTGTTTCAACTTCGCCATTGGTGACTACCACATTTGGTTCACGCACGAATGGTCCAGACGGCGGTCCCTTGAAGACGAAAAACTCGAGACTGCCCTTGGGCGGTGCACCTACGCCCTCGAGCTTGATGAACCCGCCATAAACCTTCGGCGGCGTCGAACCTGTTACTGACTCGAATTCAGATGTCACGCCGCGTCCGAAATGAGTAATCTGAGGCTGGGCGAGCGGACTGGGCGCCTCGGGAACGATCACCGTGATCGAATCGAGCGGTTGCCCGAGCCAAACATCGACGAGTTGCAGATCGTGGACGCCCGGCTCAAGCTCGCCTGCTGCTAATTGGATAGCCCGTGGACCTGCCGGGCTTGGTTGAGTCGTTTCCGGCACAAAATTTCCTGCTGCATCCCGAAAGGCAACGCGACGATCGTCTTGGGACACAGTGACGTCTGCCACAAACGTGTCGGAGAACAACAGTATTTCACCCTGGGGATCGCCTGTTTCGAATTCGACATCCTTGTTTTTGTCGTCTCTTGACAATTGCGCGACCGACGTCACAGAACCCGCATATTTTGGGCCGGTGTGAACAACTTGTAACGATCGCTGTATCGCCAGTTTCTCTTCCTGTCCGTCCTCCCTTCGCCAATTTACGGTGGCGCGGATCTCATAGTCGCCGATCTCGTCAATCGTGAACTTCGGGTTCTTTGGCACGGCAAGATCAAGAACCAACAACTGCTCACCGTTTTTCTGCTTTCTGCCCACAACGAATTCGACAACATCATCGCCCAACTCTGGGACGATTTGTGCGACAACCGGCACCAACGGTCCTTGGTCTTGGAGCACTGGTCCCAAGTCCTTTGCGGCGGCACCTAAATCAACGGCTCGTGTCGCGGCGATTTTCGGTTGAATGACGACGACATTAACTATTTCGCTAGTTGAGGCGGCGCCATCGGGATCGTGGATGACTTGAATTTCGTACGTTCCGTTTTGAAATCCGTTGCCATTGAATACGGCGGTGCTCTCCGATGAGATGAACTTCGGAGCCTCGAATTTTGAAGATTCGACTTGCTTCGGCGGTTGGACGGGATTTCCGGCCTCATCAACGGTTCTTTTTGCGACGACTTGAACGTTGCCGCTCTTAACGCCTACGGCCACAATCGTGAGCGTGACTTGATGATTCGAATTGTTGTGAACTACGGCGGCCATTTTATCCGAAACGGTTCGCCCATTAACGACCGAAATCACTGGGCGCGGATCGTCGTTTCCGACCGCGTCAGGTCCGCCCCCACCACCGGCAAGCCGAATCGAATGATCGACTCGTCGATGCTCTACAGGGACCGACTGGAGGTTCGCTTCTTCGCTGAGTGGGCGGATGCCGGCTGGAGCCGCAGTTGGGAGCTGGGCCGGGGCACCTTCACGCGGAGCCTCCGCGACCTGTTCGGTTCTTGCGTTTGGATTGGGCCCAGTCCCGTCGGCTTCCAGGAGATAGTGGCTTAGGAAGCCGCCGCCGATGGCGGCCCCGAAGCCGATCAGGCCCAGAAATACCGCTCCCAGTGTGCGCAACATATCTGCATCCTTGCGTTTATGCGTGTGGAATTGCGTTGGCTTACCACATGTGTGGAGATAGGTCGCTGCCACAAGGAGATGGTTGGGCAGACTTGGGATGCGACGTGATCAACATCGGCATTCGGTCACATGCATCGGAGCGGTTGTAGCGAATCTATCCCGTGAAAGGGTCGCGACGATTGCTCTGGACCGCGTTGTTCCGGATAAAAACCTGGCGGAGAATGGGTAGAGTTTGTCGGATGCATCAGGTGTAGCGGCGCGACGGGGCGATGGATTTGTAAACATCCGCAACTGTCGGCGCTGTTTTCCGCACAGCAAATTCGAATCACGAATGACGAAACGGTGGCGACATCAAGTGTTAGTACCCGTCCTGAAACCCGGTTGTGGGCGAAAGTGACACTTAAAAACGAGGGTGCTGTTGAGCCAACAGAGGGTTTTAGGACGACTTCAAGTACTTCAGCTTCAATCGCGTCCGAAGCTGCAAGAGCGAAACTCGAAGCCGTGCCGAAAAACGGCTATGGCGGAATGAGTCGCTACAAATGAACGACGCACTCCGGCCATCAGCGGGTTTCGCAGCCGTCTTCAAGCCTCGTCTAGCGTTGGGGAATCGTACCAAACCGAACGGTGCCGGTTCGCGAGACTCGTACACCCTTCAGATGGCCTTCATTCACAGGACTCGTATCGGCGTCTTTGACGAGGCCCGCCAATAGCCGGGAGCGGCCCTCGTGCGTGATCAGCCAGGATCGGCTCGGCTGGTGTGGGTCCGGATTAGCCTCAGGACGAAGCGTGACGGGCGGCAATGTGATCGGGACGCGAATCCTATTCTTGTTGCGGTCGCGCAATTCAAGTTGCAGCCGCAGCGTGATCGGAATCTGCGGAGCCTCCACGACAAATCGGATTTCGTAATGGCCGTCACGGAAGAGGTTCAACGTCATCCCTTCATAGATGATCACGGCGTTGTCCGGGCACAGTTCACCATAGGCGCCGAATTCGGGCAGGGGAAAGTGAGCCGCGTCGTCAAAGCCGGCGCTGGCAATCACTGGTTTGGTTTCGCTCGACGTTTCATGCCCACCGTTGATCCCAGACGCTATTGTATTGTTCGAGTTCGCGTCGATGAGTGTTGCTTTCGGCGTTCGCCGAAACGTATCGTGCCGCGAGGCTTGGTGAACGACATGCGGTACCAACACCGGTGACGGCCCACCCGCAGCCGGTCCTGGGTCTGAAACGATGACGCTTGCGACAAACATTAGAGTGATCATGGAAGTGGCTCCTCTCAGTTTCAACGTAGAGTTCGTACGTTGCGACATTGGTGCAACCGTAAACGTTGTTCTGGTGGGTTCAAAGCGTTTTTTTCCAGATAGATGCCTAGGGCGCCTGCGCGGATTTGCCGGAGCGACCCCACAAGGTCCAAAGTGGTGATACCGCTTGACGTCGTCCCAACGCCGTCCGATGGGCAGCGTGTGTCCTAGGTTCTGTCGAGGCACACACCGCCACGACAGAGATTCGGGACGGCTTCGTGGCCACTCAGGGTGTCTACGACGCGCGTTTTTGACGTGATAGTCTACCACGAAAACGCTCCGCGCTTCGTTTGTGCGATATCGAACGCCGATTTCGTAGAAACCTCGCTTCCACGTTTGCGAATCAGTGAAGGCCGGCAGAGCAGACGACTTCCAACGATGTAAGTGATGCGAGGAATATTACGACCGGACGACTCAGAATTCGTCTTCATCGATCTGGCATCGGCTGAATCAGCGTGTCGGCGACTTCGGAAGCGAAAGACAACGTGAAAGCGGCCGGAGGGTTCCAGTTCGAGCCACGCCATTGGGACAGTTCCCCGGTCGTTGGTTTTCCTGGATCGTACGAGTCGATACGCCGCACGCGCAGCGGTACAAAGCCAACACAACCGCAAAGTTGCCCCGGAACTGCCCCGGATGTCGGTCAAACCAACAAAAAAGGACTCAGGGCGAATTGCCCTAAGTCCTTTGCTCGCAAGTGCGGATGAGAGGACTCGAACCTCCACGTCCAATAAAGGACACTAGGCCCTCAACCTAGCGCGTCTGCCAATTCCGCCACATCCGCCTGAATTTGAAGATGCTACATTATAGTGAGCTTCCCGCCAGGGCAAGTCGGGGCGAGAGCATTTTTTGGCCGCGTTTGACTCGCGGCTCCGGGTGACCACACGAACGTCGACACACCGCCGAATCGGTTAGTTCGCGCCGGTGATGTAATCGCTGAGCCGAACGGGCAGACGCCGCGCTCCCCAGGTTCCCGGCCGAGCTTCGAAGCGGCCGGGGCAGCGAGTGGCGCAACGGTTGCAGCGGGCTTCGGCGGTCAAATTCCAATCGCTCAGCACGTACCAGTCGCGCCCGACGAGCGGCTGCCCGCAGACGTGGCAGTACGTGCTGCCACCGCCAAGGTCGTGCACGTTTCCCGTGTAGGCGTAGCGCAGGCCATTGCGAATGGCGATCTCGCGAGCGCGGGAGAGCGTTTCCGGGGGCGTCCTGGGTTTGTCGAGCATGCGGAAATCAGGGTGGAACGCGCTGAAGTGGATCGGAACGTGCGGGCCGAGATGTTCGGCCACCCAAGCCGTCAATTCGTCGAGCTCTGCGTCAGAATCGTTCTCGCCCGGAATGAGCAACGTCGTGATCTCGAACCAAACGTTCGTGTTCTGACTGAGATAAACCAACGTATCGAGCACCGTCTGCAGATGACTCGAACAAATATCCCGGTAAAACCGTTCGGTGAACGCCTTCAAGTCGACGTTGGCGGCATCCATGTGATCAAAGAACTCGGCTCGCGGTTCGGGGCAGATTTCCCCGGCCGTTACGGCGACCGTTTTGATGCCGGCTTCGTGGCACGCCTGGGCGACGTCGATCGCGTATTCCATGAAGATGACCGGGTCGTTGTACGTGAATGCGACGCTGCGGCAGCCGAGCTGTTTGGCCGCCCGCGCGATCGTTTCCGGATCAGCCTGGTCGGCGAGTGTGTCGGTTTCGCGGGACTTGCTGATATCCCAGTTCTGGCAGAACTTGCAGCCCAGATTGCAGCCCGCCGTTCCGAACGAGAGAACCGGTGTGCCGGGCAGAAAATGATTGAGCGGTTTTTTCTCGATCGGATCGATGCAGTACCCGCTGGAACGTCCGTAGGTCGTCAAGACAACCTGGTCGTCTTCACAGGCACGCACGAAACAGAAGCCCCGCTGCCCTTCGTGCAATTTACAAAACCGCGGACAGAGGTCACATTGGACACGACCATCATCGAGCTTGTGCCAGTAACGCGTCGGCACAGTCGAATTTGGGGCGGAGTTCATGCTCGGTTCTCCCTCGGGCTGCCCGAAGTATTATCGGACGGCATTTGGCATCCGTCGCGGCTGCGATGGCAAGGTGGTTCGGGTTTTTGGCTCCGGATGGCTGTCGCTCAGCGACACGCACCAACTATGATAACGCGCGAAACGAAGCGCGTGCAGCTTTCCTGGTTCGTATCGACAATTCGTTTCGGATGATGTAGTAGTAGTGGCGTAATCTAGCTTGTCACGCTGCGATTCCGCTGGATCGTACGAGTGCCACGGCAGCATTCGCCGGTCGTGGAGGAATCTATTCTTGGAGCGTCACCGAAGATGACCGTCACGCGTAAGCCAGCCGTCGCCGGCCGATTCTACCCCGACGATTCGCAGTCCTTGCGTCAGGACTTGGGGGATTATTTGAGCCGGGCCGAGCGTGTTTCATCGACGCCCAAGGCGATTATCGTGCCGCATGCCGGTTATGTCTATTCCGGTCCGGTGGCAGCCAGCGGCTACGCGCAATTGGAATCGCTGGCGACAACGATCGACCGCGTCGTTTTAATGGGACCGGCGCATTACGTACCGGTGAACGGATTGGCGGCTTGCAGCGTCGACGCCTTCGAGACTCCGCTGGGAAGCGTTCCCATCGACCACGCGGCGTGCCGGCAGGTTGTCGCGTTACAACAAGTTGAAATTCTCGACGAAGCCCATGCTCCCGAGCACAGCCTGGAAGTTCACGTGCCTTTTTTGCAAGAAGTGCTCGATGACTTCAAACTCGTGCCGCTGGTTGTGGGACAGGCAACGTTCGAACAAGTAGCCGAGGTGGTCGAACTGTTGTGGGGTGGCGACGAGACGCTGTTCGTGCTGAGTTCGGACCTGAGCCACTATCACGACTATCAGACGGCTCAGCAATTGGATGGTGAGACATCGCGGGCCATCGAGTCGATGAGCGTTGATATGTTGCGCGGGGAACGAGCCTGCGGGTTCGCAGCGATTGGCGGCATGCTGTTGGCCGCTCGCAATCACGGGCTGCGCGTGCGCACGCTCGACGTCCGCAACTCGGGCGACACGGCCGGCGGACATGACCGAGTCGTCGGCTACGGGGCGTTTCTCCTCGAAGACGGCGCACACGACGCCGAAGCCCCGAAGAACGCCGCAGACGACGCCGTCCGTTCCACTGAGACGGCACCTGAAGAGCCGCACGATGAAACGCCGCCAGATGAACTGGAATTGTCGACCGAGGACGAGCAGACGCTGTTACGCGTCGCGCGAGCGTCCATCGAATCGGGGACGGCCGTCGGACAGAAGATGAACGTCGTACCGGCTGATTATTCGAAAGCATTGCAGGCGGTAAAGAGTTCGTTCGTGACCCTCAAGCTGTCGGGCGAATTACGTGGTTGCATGGGTTCGCTGGCCGCTCGGGAGCCGTTGGTGGCCGATGTGGCACAACACGCGTTCGCAGCCGGGTTCCTCGACCCTCGCTTCCCACCGCTATCGCTCAACGAGGCGGGTCAAGTCGAGATCCACATCTCGGTACTCAGCACACCGGAACCATTACCATTCAGCTCGGAAGACGACCTGCTCGGCAAAATGCGGCCCGGCATCGACGGGTTGATTCTCACCGAGGGACGGCGGCGGGGAACGTTACTCCCGTCGGTTTGGAAGCAGGCGCCGGAGCCTCGCGAATTTCTGGCGCACCTCAAGCGCAAAACCGGACTGCCGCTGAACTATTGGTCGAACACGCTGACGGTCTTCCGCTACACGACGAAATCGATCGGCGACGAATGATCGCCGCAGAGATGGCACGCGGGGTGCTATTTTCTTTGTTGCACCAAGATGTTTACGCCCTTCTTGTTCGACAGTATGACGTCGATCAATTCGTCCCCGTTGACGTCTTTCATGAGAAACTGTGTGCCGACGCCCGTATCGCGACCTGCTTCAATTTCATGCGGGATGAACTGGGGCGGTGAGCCTTTCGCTCGCCGCACATCGTACCAGTACATCACGACTGGGTCGTTGCCACCGGGGTCGTGTCCGTTGTGGGCGAAGAACCGCTTGCCCGTTACGACGTCGCGTTGGCCGTCCCCGTTGACGTCGACGAATTCCATGGCGTGCGTCTGAGAATACGACTCGTCGATCAAGTGATACGTGAACCGTTGTTGACCGTCTGCTGACGTGTTCTCGAACCACCAGACACCGAACGCGTGGGCTGAACTCATGATGATGTCGCTGTCACCGTCCAGATCGAGGTCTTCGACGTACATGTTCGCAGCACGCAGCGGCTCGCCTTGCCCATCCTTTGAAAGCGTAAAGGGACGAAATTCCCACGGTTTCCCCTCATCGGTCTCGGGGGCTTCCCACCAGCCGTGGGGAATCAGAACGTCGTTGCGACCGTCCTGGTTAAAGTCGCCGATGCCCAGCCCGTGGTAATACTTAAAGGTGCCGTTCTTCGCGGGATCGCCGGCGCGGCTCACGGCTCGAAACGGCCATTTCTGCTTCGCGCTTTCGGCCGGTGGAATCGTGAGATATCCCAACATCGCTTCAGGCTGAGAGCCAATAACAATTTCCGGCCTCCCGTCTCCGTCGACGTCTTCGAATTCGGGCGACTCGTTACACGCGCTATGCCAGACAACATGCTCGGCCCAATGACCTTCTTTGTTCTGAGGGTTTTCATACCAGTGGATCGGGTCGCCGGGAAAGCCGATGAGAATGTAGTCGTCCCAGCCGTCACCCGTCACGTCGAAGGCGAAATTGCCAAAGCTATTACTATAGCCCTTCCCGGCCACGAACTTTCCGACCGGTCGAATCGCGTGCATGTTCCACGTAGGGGCTTCGTACCAGACGTCGCCGGCGAGTACGTCGATTTTTCCGTCGTGATTGACGTCGGTGGCGGCAACGCCCTCAGAACGAAACGTGTCATCGAGTTTTAGGCGCTTCCAGGAAACCTGTGCGGCATCATCGGCGTTCACAATGCCGTTCAGAGCCGATCCTCCGATCAACAGTAAGCAGATGACAATCAAGTGTTTCATCTTCCCATCCTCCGCAAACGTCATGCGAGTTGTTTTCGTTGTGTGCTTTTTCTTGTGCCGGGAAACTCTGCCGATATGGAATTCGCGAGCTGATCGCCACCGCTCGTCTCGACGGCCAACATCGAGATCTTAATCCCCCGATACGGGCGACACGACGGCAACAGGCTCCCCCACGTCAAGTCGGACAGGCGTGCCTCTGAGTACCACCCCACTACTCTAACCCAGCAGGGAAGCCGCTGCCACTTAGAATGAAGCCACGTCAAAACCCGGTTGTGGACAAATCTCGGCCTGGAAAACAAGGGGCTTGATTTGGCAACAGAGGGTTTTGACGCTACTTCATGACACTTCGCACGGATGGGCGCGGGCTTATCGGCATGCTCGAGGCCGAGCTTCACTCCGGCGCCGCCAAATCGCGGATTGCGATCCCATCGCGCCGACCCGCCGATTCACGCCGTGGTTGGGCCGCTGCCTGCCAGCGCAGACGATTCAATCGGCCGGATCGAAACGCACCCATCCCCGTCCCTCGAAGCTCGGTGCGAACACCTGGGGATGGAGAATCTCGCCCAGAATCTGGGCCGATTCGACGAGCCTCGGACCAGGCCGGTTGAAATACCAATTGCCGTCGGTCAGATAAACCCGATCGGTGCGAACAGCTTTGAGCGACGCCCAACCGGGATGTTTTGCGAGCGGAGCCATTTCGGCGCGAGTCCGAGCGATGCCCCAACCGCAAGCCGATACGGCGATCACGTCCGGGTCGGCTTGTGCGAGTTGCTCGAACGTCAGATAGCCCGAGTGGCGGCCGGCCCGGCCGAGAACATCGGTCCCGCCGGCAATCTCGACAAGTTCGGGAACCCAATTCCCAGCGGCCATCAGCGGATCGATCCACTCGATGCACGCAATCGTCGGACGGGACGATTCGGGTGAGCCCAACTGCTTTTCAATCGCGCCCGAGATCGCCTGCATGCAACTCATCTGCGCTTTGACAAATTCCTCGGCCCGTTTGCGCGCTCCGAGCGCTTCGCCGACCGTGATGATGTCTTTCCACACGTCTGCCAAACGCATCGGTTCGAGCGACACGACTCGCGGTTTTGAATCGACAAGGTTGCAGACAGCCCGCTCGACGTCCTTCAGGCTCACGGCGCAGACTTCGCACTGCGCCTGCGTAATGATAATCGTCGGCTGCAACTCGTGCAGGACGTCTTCGAAGACGCGATAAATCGACGTCGCGTCGGTGAGAGCCGACTTGACGCGGTCGTCGATCTCGCGGCTGCTGCCGTCGACGTCGATCCTGGCTTCCGAGCAGACGGGGAGCCGCTCGACCGACGGCGGAAAATCACATTCGTGCGAGCGGCCGACGAGTTGATCCTCGAAACCCAGCGAGGTAACGATTTCCGTCGCGCTGGCGATCAGTGAAACGATTCGATGCTCGGCCATGGCACGTATCATCGGCTAACGAGACGCGTCGAAAAAAGGGTGCCACTGGCAGCTCGCCTGCCAGTACGAGTCATGAACGATCGGCAACCGCGTTTCAGGCGGGTGGGCGTCGCGCATGACTGTTGGCACGAAGCATGCTTTCAACGATCGCCTAACCAAACATAATCCCTCACGGCGCCCGCCCTTCTCAACAACGAGGCGCGATACCTGGCGCTACTCAGTGACGAGCAGATCCGATTCTTGAAAGACTCCGACCTTGTCTCTCAGCAATCCAAATCCACCGAACAGTACGACGACGTAAAACACGTCGCCTCCCAACGTGTTACGGAAGAACGGCAAGCCCGCCGTGTAACAGTGGACGAGTCCCTCCCACGTCTTGGGATACGTGGGCATCAGCGCCCAGACGCCGAAATTGGTCACGAAAAAGAACACCAGCGCGCCGGCGAGAGTCGCCGAGGCCAACGGGAGTACGCGCGTTCCGAGCCAAGCTCCCAGCCGAAACTTGTCGCGCCGGCTACCGGCATCTGACCGTTTCCAGTAACCACGAACCGCCATTCCCAAGCCGACGCTCAGCGCGTAGGAGAGGTAGACTAACGTCGTAGTGGAATGAAATGTGTAGAAGGCCGAGTTCCCGCGCGTCAAGCCGATGCCGATGTCGCTCAACAGCATCGCTGCGAGCGGGACGATGAACGCCCAAGCCTTGTGCCTGAAGCACGCACCGGCGAACAACGCCAGAGCACCCATCGGTGCTACGTTCCACGGATGGTCGACGATTCTTAGAGCCGCCGGTACACAGATCATCAGAATGAGCAGCCAGATTCTCGGTTGAAACATTGATTCACCCCTCTACTACGTGTGGTTCAGTCGACGACAAGATAGTTGATTACGTCAATTCATCAATGGAAGCCATTCAATTCTCAGCCGGCAGCCTCGCGAAGAACGCTCGCTACCGTCGGCCGACTTCGGTTCGGTTACCTAAGTTTTCGTTGTCCAAGGTAACGTCTGCTTCGAGGTTCCCAGTTGCCGACAGAGGTCCGCCGGTTTTCGGGCAGGGCATCTGCAATGGGTTACCGCCGAATGACCGCGATGGCGGTGCGGGATACCACTTGTCACATTTTTCACAATACAGTCCTCGCAACAGCGTCCGATTTCCCGTTTCTTCGTTCACGGCCGGCGTTTCTCGCGACGGACCGAGCGAGAGCTCCCCCGTTTCGGTGCAGACGTAAACAGTATCTTGCCTGGCATCCGATGCCTCGCCCGTTCCGCAGCCGGTCAACATCAGCATGCTGACGACAACGAGGCTAATGCAGAGAACATGCTGAACGATAAGGGCGATGCACGAGGGCCGCGAATTCATCGGCCCGCGCAATGTCTCCGGCGCGGTTTCGATGATCGGCGAATTTTTGCGTGACTTCTGATCGATCATAATCTCGCCCCTTATTCCAAGTCGTAGAGCGAGTCGTCCTCGCCGACGAAGCCTAGTTGATTTTCCTTGTTCGCCTCGATTGCAGCCGGAGTGAACCAGAAGGGCAGGTCGATCCAACTGCGGGTGCGGGTCTCGACGCGTCCATCTAGGAACGCGACGTTAGCCGTTCCGTGGTGACGAAAATGGATCGTTGGCTGCGGCGCACAGCCGAATGGCCCCGTTCCGCAGGGAGGTTCGAGAATCCAGTTCTCACGGAGCCCGTGCGTCGACGGGTCGAAGTCCCAGTCATTCCAAATGGCGCTGTCGGCAAACGCAATCGTTTCGCTGACTTGGATGGCGTCCTTGAATCTGCGGACGACGGGGCGGCTCGACGTGACCGGCGTGAAAAAGGGTGGAGGATAATCGTAGTCGATGCCGCGACCCAAGTAATGGCCGTTGTACGCGAACCCCGAAGCCGGCTGGCCAAAGCGGACAAAATCCATCTGGAATTCGCCAAAGTCGGGGCACTGAAACGCCCCGCGATTGGTCTCCATGAACTCGGCTAGGCTGCCGTCGGCAAAATCAAGCTGCGCCTCAACCGGACTGACGTCGAAGTCGACGTTTCCAAACCAATAGCGGGTCTGCCCCTGTAGCACGCCCCCGGCGGTCATGAAGGCAATACGGTCTTGATTGTCGATGCTGTAGGGCATCAGCGTGCGGTAGATGTCGGCGTAGGTGTGCAGCGCAAGTGCAAGCTGCCTGAGCCGGCTCTTGCATTGCGTCTTGCGAGCTGCCTCGCGAGCCTGTTGAACGGCCGGCAGCAGCAGCGCGATCAGCACACCGATGATGGCGATCACGACCAACAATTCGATAATCGTGAATCCACGCTGCCGTCTCCCAGCGCCCTGATGAGTCTTGGTGCTACGGATCGATCCCAATGAGAAAAGTGTTCTGAGCATGACAAATCCTCGCTGTCATATCGCCGCGCGGCGAGTAAGCCGCGTGATCGCCGGGCGATTCGAGAGCAAAGACGTCTGTTGATCCGTTTGGGCGGCGGAACCGTTCGCGACCGAAGTGCAAACAGAACCGCTACGTGCAAGTTCGACCGCGACCGAGCGAATTCACGATGACGCGCGCGTGTCGACCGAAACTAGCAGCGGGCACGCCTACCGGCCGTGCTCAACAATCGGGCGCGGCTGAAACCGATCCGAAAACCCGGTCGGCAGCGAATAGGGACCGGCATCGAAATGCAGGCCCCGTTTCACCGTCCACCGCGCGTGCGAACCACTTGCAGGAAGCGGCCGATACGACGTCTTTTTACCTCGAAAGACCAAGCGATCGAAACCGACATCTGGGCAGGTCTTCTGGCTTCCGGATCGACCTACTGGCTACACCTTCCCGCGAACGTGTTCGGCGAAAATCATCGCCGTCTTCTTGTTCGCAGTGGCTCTTATGTAGCGTTCGTCCCCGGTTACAGCGGCGGGACCGCAACGGACTTGCACCGTTTTCCCTATTCTTCCCCCGAAGCGACAGGCTTCGAAAGACACCCACGTCGAGCCACATCGTATCACCGGGGCACATGTTGTCAACTGCCGGAAAGGAAAACCGGTGGCGCACCTGTTGCGCGGGTTGCGCGACGTGTGACAGAACCGAGATCGCAGAAGGTGATCGAGTCGAATCACGCGCAGCGCGGGTCGCCCTGTTGCCAACGGTTGAACGCCACGTCTCCCCCGGCGGCCAGCCGGCTGCGGGCTTCACGCCACAACTCGGCCCAACGGCTTGCATCGGTCAGTTCTGATTCCGGTTCGGCGCGACTGCGGGCCACGAAACCAGGAAACCACGGTCGGCCCGTTGACTGGCCGATCGGTTGATAGCGCAGGTCGAAACTCCAGCGAATAACGTCGCTGTTGTTGATCAGGCCCCGGTGAATCGTTTTGCGGTGCATGAACAGCACGTCACCCGGCTGCATCGGCAGGGGAACCGTCGCGTCGCTGACCATGCGGTCGGGAATGCAAACCTGGTTGAGCGTCAACGGATTGGCGCTACGGCAGTGAAGTGCCAACTCCTTTCGATGGCTGCCCGGAACGACGGCCAGGCAACCGTTTTCTTCGGTGGCCGGAACAATGGGCAGCCAGACGGTCAGCATTTCCACGTTGTCGGCGTCGGTCGTCACAACACCTAAATCTTGATGCCAGGAAACTTGCGCCGTCAAACCGGTGCGGGACGCGTCGGGCAACTGACTCTCGGGCAGCTTGATCCGCGTGTGCTGCACTGGGTTGGAAAAAATCTCCGGTCCAATGAACTGCTCGACCGCGTCCAACAGACGTGGGCTGCGCAGCAAGTCGAGCACGGCCGGCCCGTGGTGGATGGGCGTCTCATCGGTAATGTCCGCTTGCGGCAGCGAAATATCGAAATGCTGGTCGTAGGTCGGCTCGCCTTCGATCACCAGACGTTGTAGTCGCTCACAAAATGGCAGTTCGGAATAAGTCGAGGTCACCCGCCCCTCGGCTTTCCAGGTTTCTGCCAACTCGTCGAGCAGACCTTCGTATTCGGCGACGATCGGCTCGATGTCCAGTTCGACGTCGAGTAACCCTTCGATGAGCACGTAACCCTGTTCGTCGAAGTGCTCGAACGCGGATCGATCAAGATGCAACATCAGAAGACTCGCTGTGAGAAGTAAAGCCCGCCCCAAGACCCGGTTGTGATTGAATGCAACGCTTCAAACCATGAGCAAACGGCGCCGAACAGAGCGTTTGGGACCAACTTGAGTGCCGAAACCACGTTGCGGCTCACTTCCGCTCGTAATAGAAATCCTACCAGAACAACACGAAATTCAACATGACGACGGCTGCGATTAAGAGACCGGTCCATAGCGACGAACGCGCGTACCAAGGCGTTCCTCCGGCTGTGGCCAAAAAAGGTGATTCGGGCATCTCGGGAACGGTGCGCTGTGACTTTTCCAACCAACTCCCTTCCAAGCCGGCGATCTTGGGAATCTCAACCTTCCCGGGGTCGGTGCGCGAGAACGTTAATCCTTTGATCTCTTCGGCCTTGGCCCATCCCAGAACCACGCTCGTGCCTAGCATGACCAACGCGGTGATTAGCACGCTCCATACGTAACCCCACCACGTGTTCGTCCACCAGACCGGCAACGTCGTGTCGAACCAAGCCTCGACGAGCGGATCGGCGAATCGCGTCAGCCCGATGCCGATACCCACGAAAAGTCCGATCGAGCCAGACGCTCGATGAACGCGAGTCAGAACACCCATCAGGTAGACCGTCAACAACGGGATGACTGCCACGCCGGCCAATTTCAGATAGAACGACACCATCCCTCCGTCGATAAACGGAATGTAAGCGAATGAAATGCCGATCGCCAGAAAGGTCATGATGCGTGAGACGCGGACGTAGTGCTTGTCGTCGGCTCGCTGGACGATGAACCGTGCATAGACGTCGCGGGTGAAGATGGCCGCCAGTGCTGAGCCAACCGAGTCGTACGTGGAGATTCCGCCCGCCAAGAGCCCCGCCACGACGATACCGGTTAGGCCACCTCCCAGCGGCACCAGGAATTGATCGACTAACAGCGGAAAGATCTTGTCGGTCGCTTGCAGATCGGGAATGACGGCTCGTCCCAACGTGCCGAGCGTCACGTTGAACCACATAACAATTATCGTCACTGTTCCCGCGGCAACGGCCGCCATCCGCAAGTCCCATACCGACCGCGCCGCCAACATCCGCATCGCTTGCGACTGGTTGATGACACAATAACCCGTCATCACGATGACCCAACCAATCATGATCAGCACCGCGGGCGCTTCGGCGTCGGCGGGAGAGCCGATGTGCGTCATGGCGCGGGCGACGTTTGCTTCGAGCTTCTCACTTTCGACGTAATCGGCGAGCGTGCTTTCCAAGCCGGTCCAGCCCCCGACCGCGCTCCAAACCGACCACCACAGCACAACCGAAGCGATCAACATCACCGCCGCCTGAAGCGCATCGGTCAATACGACCGATTTCAGCCCGCCCGTCGACGTGTACACGGCGGCTCCCAGAGCGATCCCCACGACGAACCACCAGGTCGTCTGATCGCTCCAGCCGGAAAGCACGGAAAACGTCAAGTAAAGCGAAAACGTGACATTCGCCAACACGTTGGTCCGCGACTGAAATTGGATGATGACACTCAACACCCGCGCCACGGGACCGAAGCGGTATTCGAGATATTCGGAATTCGTGAACAGGCCGGCGCGATACATCGGCATGAACACGACGTAGGCCACCGCCAGCCAACCGGCGGTCATCCCGACCCACCAAGCCGACATGTAGGGCAAGCCTTGCTGATACGCACTGCCCGTGACCGCGACGTAGTCGCCACTATCGACGGCCGTCGCGAACATCGAGAGCCCGACAATCCACCACGGAAGGCCTCGGGCTGCTAAGAACCAATCGACCGAACTGTGCGTCTCGCGGGCCTTGAGCAAGCCCAGCAGAATAATGCCACCGTTGAGCCCGATGACGATCGACCACCCCAACGCGCTCAATGCCGTCTCCTGCGATTTGCTGCGTTACGATTTCATTTCGAATGCAGCATGCCGGATGGCCCGGTGATCTGCAAGGCGCTGACGATTCCTTTGACCATCGGCGGGATGTCGGCGACGGCGCCCGGCTACAGCAGCCTATCCAGAATCTGTTGCTGTTTCGACGGCGTGAATCCGATCGCCGTGTAAAAAGCCAGTGCCTCGGCGCGGAGCGCATTGCAGCGGACGCGTAGCTTGCCGTAGTTCATCGACGCGCTCCATTCTGCGGCCGTCGTCACGAGTTGCGTCCCAACACCGACTCGCCGCGAAGCCGCCGCCACAACCAATCCGCCAATTTCAGCAAACGTCTCTGATTCGATCCGATGTGTTGCATGTACGTGCAGCCAGCCGACGATGCCGCACATAGAGTCCTCGAATACGTAGACCGCGTGTTCCGGGTCATGCTGAAGCCGGTCCAGACGGGTTGCAACGAGCTGTTCGCTCGGTTCGTAACCCAGTTCGACGTTGAGTGCGGAGATCGCTTCCGAGTCGGATTGCATAGCGAGCCGCACGGTCATCGGATGCGTCTCACATCAACCCGTCGGCAAGAGCCTCCGGCGTTGTTCTTTTGAAGTAGCGTCAAAACCCTCTGTTGCCAAATCAGGCCCCTTGTTTTCCAGGCCGAGATTTGTCCACAACCGGGTTTTGACGTGGCTTCATGTTTGCAGGCCGCCCCTACGAGTTCTTCACTTGGGATTGGCGACGAAATTGTTGTCGGCGCCATTCTTTTCCTTCTCCGGGAAGCGTTTCGTGGCCGTGTCGCATGATTCGACGGAGCGTTTTGTCATCACTTCGCCGATTGTGTGGATGCCGTGATTCGCGTGTGAGGCAAGTCCTGACGAAGCTGTGCCAACTGTTCAGAAGATATCGGACAGTCTATGACGTTGATGTTCCGTAACTTGCGCAACCGGTGGAGCGCCTTTATCTCGCTCAGTTGCTGACAGCTTGCGAGATGGAGTTGTTCGAGCTGTGTCATATGTTGCAAGATGGTTGTGTTGCTGATGTGCGGATTCTTCTTTAGCCACAGCTCTTGAAGATTAGAGATCTCTGTCAGGCCCTTCAGGTTGCGCATAGAACCGCAATCGTTGGCGTACAATCCTTCGAGTTGTGACATTCCTCGAAGGCCGTTGAGGCTTCTTAACTTCGTGCATCCACTAAGCCACAGATGTTCGAGAGACACGATACCAGTGAGACCATCTATGTTCAAAAGATTCTGGCAACTGGCGAGCCACAGCATTTTGAGACTGGTAATACCTCGCAGTCCGTCAAGGTGTGTTAGGCTTTGACAATCATCCAGCATGATGACTTCGAGACCCGTCATGGTCTGCAAGCCCTCCACGTCTGCCAGCCGAGGGCAGCTGAATACGTATAAGCCGACGATATTCGGCGCCCTCGTCAACGGGGAGAGACTGCTCAATCGGATAGAGCCAGCCAGATCGAGTTCGACAGGCATCGACAATCTCGCGATCAACGGAGCAATATGCTCAAGGAGTGAGTCGTCGACATGCGATGGCCCACCGGCTTCTACTTTGACGTGGCTCGTGAGAGGAAGGGATACTGGAATCGTTACTCCGGCAATGACATCAAGAGGAACTTCTGTCACCGTAAAGCCATGTTCAACGAGCTGCCGAATACAGGCTTGCCGACGAACGTGCGCTGATAACAGCCAGAAACTGGCCGTAAGCAATGGAAGACAGCACCCGACAAGAAGAAGAAGACGCCAGTGTGGCCATGCACTTCGATCTTGAGGCTGTTGTGTATCGCAGACCATTCACCGGGTCTCCAGAACTGATCAGGCGAGAATCCCACCGACGCCTGATACAGGTGCAAGATGACCGTAGCCGTTTCTTGCGTTCTGCGGAAGTGCGTTCAATCAAAATCGCCCCCTGGGCAACCCGGTCCCCAGCGAATTCGCTTCATCCGGCCAGGCTTGCATGGCCAGATAAGCCCTTCGTTTTTCTCATCAACGTTGGACCAGAAAATGGGAGCGCGTCGAAACGAACAGCAAAACGATCTCACCGGTCGAGTCGGTTTGGGGGCCAGGGTCACAGCCGAGAACCGTAAGCTGCCAATCCATAGCACCTGACAGAGTGTGTGACAGGCTCGCTGCATCGGTGTTGGTGGAATCCTATTTCGCGCGCCGCCGGCGGACGCGCCACCAGACAACGGCACCAATGATCAAAGCGAGACCATTAATGATGAGCAGGGTCGGAACGCGACGTGAAGTTGTCGTGGATTTAAGCGGGTTTGACAGGTCGCGCTCGGCGACCGCCCGATCACGGGTACCGATGACGCCGAGAACCCGAAGCTCGCCGGCACGTGCATCGGCAATCTTCGTACCATCAGGCAGATCGAACCCTTCGTAGTTGAAATACGCTTCATCGACCGGCTCGTTGACCGACTCCCACTCGAAAGCGTATTCGCAATGGAACGTGCGATAGCGCGGAGTGTACTTGTAGTCCGGGGGCTCCGGATCCTTCTCCGGCGGCAATTCCATTCTGTAGAAGATCTGATAGGATGCCGGTACCCACACATCGGCGATCTGCGTCCACTTGATCTCGTGTGTCTGGAATGGAGCCCGCCATTGTGTTTCACCCAGCTCCGGAAGCCGGTACCGTGATTCCATCCGAATCGGCGTGAAACCGCGCTTCGTGTCGATCCAGCGTGATATGTGCTTTCGCTCTGACACCATCCAATCTACACGATAGACGCCGTCGCCCTCCTCAACGCAGCTCTCAATCCCGGGCGTTTCAAGGAGTTGTTGACACATCGGCTCAAGCTCAAGACTCTTAAACAGTTGCCCAAACGCGTAAACGCCCACGCAACGGACATTGAGATACCCTTCGGTATCCACAAGCGTACTGGGATTGACCGTGTCGGGAGGATGAATTTCGATGCGGCTGTATCGGTTATTGTAATGGATGCTCAACTCCGACGTGTGGCACATCTTGCGGTCGAGAACATCCGACTCCTTCCCAATGACCTTCCAGGATGGCCCCTGCCGATCGAATCGATAGCATCCCTGTTCGAAGTCGAATGCTCCGAGCATCTGCACAGGTCCTTCAAGCTTCCCGACCGGCGGCGGATCCTCGCGAATTCGCTCGCCGTGGATGCGAAAGATGCCCCGGCGAAGTCGCTGCCGATCGTTCTTTAGACCATTGACGAGATACTCCAACATCTCCTGCGGATCGTCGCTCTCAGCGCTGAAACCCGTTTGCTGCACTAGCACGACAGCCGTCACGATGAAACACAACGACGCCGATTTCCACGTTCTTCGCATCGCATCTCCTTGATGCGTCTCACATCAACCCGTCGATGGGCCGGCCGCGATAGAACTCGTGTTCCCGGCGGTCGGTGTCGGTCCAGACGGCCGTTCGGGGAATTCCGAGCGCTTCGTAGATTGTGGCGGCCATGTTTTCCGGCGTCTGCTTGTCGTACAGCGGGTTTGCTCCGAGAGCATCAGACGCCCCGATAACGTTGCCCCCCCGCACGCCTCCGCCGACGAACAGCGACGTCATCACCTGCGCCCAATGGTCGCGGCCCGCGTTCTTGTTGATCTTGGGCGTTCGGCCGAACTCACCGGTCACAATCACCAGCGTCTCGTCCAACAATCCGCTTTGAGTCAGATCGTCGATCAGCGCGGAAACGGCTCGATCGGTGGGCGGCAGCAAATTGTCGCGCAGGTTGACGAAGTTCCTGGCGTGAGTATCCCAGGACGAGTTTTTGCCCAGGTTGACCTGCACGAGTTTCACGCCGGCTTCGACGAGCCGACGGGCCATCAACAGTGAGAGCCCGAATTTATTCTTGCCATACCGCGCGAGTGTTTTGGGATCGGCGTTTTCGACGTCGAACGCGTTGCTCGTGGTCGGGTCGGTGAGTACCGAGAGTGCTTGTTCGCGTTGCCGGCCCAGCTTGTCGACTTCGGCGATGCGGTCGAGGTCTTGTCGTTGGCGTTCGACGCCGTCGAGTAAGCTGAGCCGATTCTTGAGCCGGCCCCGGCCGCCGTCGGGGAGTGTTAAGACGGGGGTGTTGAACACCGTCTTGGAAGCGTGGTGAAATTCGGAACCGTCGAAGCGGAAGCAGTCGGGGCAGGCCCCGTTGCCGAGCGGACAGTGGGCGGCGATGTCGACGTGCCACGCCTCCCACCGCGGTCCCAACTTTCCCGCGTATTGACCGGGCCGAACGCGTCCGACTTCGTTCACGCTCGGCTGGGGCAGAACGACGGCCGGCGGAAGATTGTTTCGGCCGCCGGCGGCGTAAGTCACCAGCGACGGAATCGACGGCCATTCGTTGGGGCTGGGAACGATGTTCGTGTTGAATCCCGGCGGCAAGTCGAGCCTGCCCGTCAACAACATGTGACAGGCGACCTCGTGTCCCGCGTTCTCGGTTCCGATCGAGCGAACGAGCGCCCACTGATCGCTCTGCTGCGCCAACATGGGAAGATGTTCGCAGATGTCGATGCCCGGTGTCCGGGTGGCGATCGGTTGAAACTCGCCCCGCACATCCGCCGGCGCGTCGGGCTTAGGGTCGAAGCTGTCGTGCTGGGCGATGCCGCCGGTCAGAAAAACGAAGATGACCGACTTAGCCGGGCGGGCTTTGCCGGGCGCCGCCAGGCTGCGCAGCTGTTGCAGTTCGGCCGTCCCCAGACCGAGTAGTCCGATGGCTCCGGCCTCGAGGGCGGTTCTTCGCGTAAGAACCGGGTGCGATAAACGATCAGCGGCATGCTCGATCATCGTCGACCTCCAGAGCTACGGGTTCTGCGCTAGTGTTTTTTCAACCTCACGCAGTCATCATCGGAAACAGGCAGGAGCACGGCTGGGTACTTCGTGTTGCGTTGCGAACGGTTGATACGATTGACCGCTCGGTCTTAGTGGGGCGTGCATCTTCGTGGAGCATACGGGTTCGTGGACCATTCATTCCACAAAATAGTGTACCGAATCTGACGTGGTAGGGAAGCCGGCTTCGAGATGTTGCCGAAACATGGCGACACAGTCGCACATTGGACGACGCCGTTCGCTGAGCGTGAGTTGACACCGTCTGCCGAACTCTGCACAGTGTTCGGGAACAAGAATCCAGCGGTTCACGAAGGATACTGAGGCGGTGTTCAGACGCTTCGAGCGCAATTCTACGCTCACTCTTAGCGGAAAAACTGCTATTCGACACGTGATTTCAGCATAAAGGCAACGGTGACATGCCAACGGGTTTCGGATTGGTCGGTTGTGGGATGATCGCGAATTTTCACGCGAAGGCCATCGAGCACATACGCGGCGCGAAGATCGTCGCCTGCTTCGACACGTTCACCTCGTCGGCCGACCGGTTCGCCCAGGCCAACAAATGCAAAGCGTATCACAAGCTGAGTGACATGCTGGCCGACGCGAACGTCGACGTGGTGACGGTCTGCACGCCGAGCGGTGCCCATAAAGATCCCGCGGTGGCGGCGGCCAAAGCAGGCAAACACGTCGTCGTCGAAAAGCCGCTGGAGATCACACTCAAAAGGTGCGACGCGATCATCGACGCCTGCAAGAAAAACAAGGTGAAGCTGTGCACGATCCTTCCGTCACGATTTAGCCCGGCGAACAGGGCGCTCAAGTCGGCCATCGATGCCAAACGATTCGGCAAACTGACGCTGGGCGACACGTACGTGAAGTGGTGGCGGTCGCAGGAATACTACGACAGCGGCGGGTGGCGGGGAACGTGGGCGCTCGACGGCGGCGGCGCGTACATGAACCAGGCCATTCACAACGTCGACCTGTTGTATTGGTTCATGGGGGACGTGGCCGAAGTGGCCGCCGTGACCGATCGACTTGCGCATAAGCGCATCGAAGTCGAAGACGTCGGCGTCGCCGCGATCCGTTTCAAGAACGGTGCGCTGGGTACGATCGAAGCCACCACGTGCGCTCACCCCGGTTTGCTCAAGAAGACAGAAATCCACGGCTCGCAGGGAACGGTCATCGTCGAGCAGGACGATGTTCTGTTTTGGGAGTTCGAGAAATCGTCGTCCAAAGATGCCGCCGTACGCCGCAAGTTCGCCAAGAAAGTGGGCGGCACGGGCGGAGCCAGCGACCCGTCGGCCATCTCGTACACGGGGCACATGGAACAACTCAAGGATTTCATCAAGGCCATTCGCACCGGTAAGAAGCCGGCCGTCGACGGTCACGAGGGCCGAAAGAGCGTCGAGATCATCCTAGCGATCTACAAGTCCTCCTGGACCGGCCGACACGTTGGGTTACCGCTAAAAAGTGATCCGAAGATCCCTAAGAAATGAAACACCGCGGAAAACAGCAGCCGCGTTCGACCGTCGGTTGCGTGATTTAAGGCACGTCAAAACCACGACTTGACGCATTTCTTGATTCTCACGACACTCCACGCCCAATCATCGCGGCGATTGGCTGTGATCAACTGTAATCCCTCCCGAAACCGGGTTGTCGTGGAATTTGACCCTACAGATCAAGGGCGAATGTTGACCATCAGACGGTTCTGAGGCCACTTCTAGAGAACGTTGAAGGAGTGACGGTTGAAAACCAAGAGTAAGCCGAGATATCTGGCGGAATACTTCGCATTTCGCGCGGTCGTCGGATTGATCGACGTGCTGCCGACGCGCGCGAGCATTCGGCTCGCAAAAACGTTGGCGTTCGTCGTACACCGTCTTTTGCCGCGCAAGCTGACGCGCTATCGCGTCGCCCGTGAGAACATCCGCTCGGCGTTTGGCGACCGCTACGACGAGCAACGGATCGACGAGATCATCTACGGAATGTGGACGCATCTGTTTCGTGTGGTGATCGAAGTCGTGCAGTTGCCGCGCAAGCTCAGGCTGTATAATTGTGCGGACATCATTGATTTCCGAAATCGCGACGCGACCGTGCGCGCGATGTGCACGGGGCGACCGGTCATGGTGCTCAGCGGTCATTACGGCAACTGGGAGATGGCCATCTCGACATTCGGCATGTTCGGGTTTCCAATGGGCGTTGTCGCCCGCGATTTGGACAACCCGTACCTGCACGATTGGTTTCTCCGCTTTCGCCAAGGAACCGGGCATCGGCTCATCTCGAAAAAAGGGGGCGGCGGCGAGATGGTCGACTTCCTGGAACACCGCGGGTGCCTGGGGTTGTTGGCCGATCAAGACGCCGGTTCCAAAGGAATGTTCGTGCCGTTTTTCGGCAAACCAGCATCGACGTTCAAGTCGATTGCACTTTTGGCGCTGCAATACCGGGCGATCATCTGCGTTGGTTACGCCCGTCGGCTCGAAGACGATTTCGTGAACAATCGTTGGGTTCGCTACGAATTGGGCAGCGAAGAAATCATCGACCCGCTTGAAGCGACGTCCGATGACCCGATCCGCGAGATTACCGAACAATACACGGCGGCGCTCGAACGAGCGGTTCGACGTTCGCCCGAACAGTATTTTTGGGTCCACCGGCGTTGGAAGAGCGAGCCGCGCGTGCGAGCCCGGCGCAAGGCAGCCTGAGCCGTTCGTGCGCCGCGATATCGAGTTTCGAAGCGCGTCACATAGCAGTACACTTATGCTAACGACCGCTCATTGACCCCAAGGCAAGAGATTTGCCCTATGGCCGAATACCACCGTGTTGCCGCCGTTGCCGACGTACCACCGGGGATGGGAACCGAATGCACGGCCGGCGGACGGATGATCGCGTTGTACAACGTTGACGGTGAATTCTACGCGCTCGACGGTGTCTGCCCACATGCCGGTGGGCCGTTGGGAAAGGGAGTGCTCGACGGCCAGATCGTCACGTGCCCTTGGCACGGTTGGCAGTTCGACGTCACTTCAGGTCATCACTGCCTGAACGACGCGCTCCAACATCCGCAGTTCGACGTCAAGGTCGACGGCGATGACGTGCTCGTCGCGATCCCCTAACGCGAATGACGGTGATCATCCGCGCCGCGTGTCAACCTGTTGTCAGACGGTGGTGCGCGCGAATTGTATTAGCGCGCGAAGGACATGCTGGTTCGTCGCGAGTTTCGACGCGTTTCGGGCCGTCCCTGCTACATTCGGTTTTCTCGTTATGACCGGACCTCCGGAATGCCGATAACGATTGACACCGAGCCGCAGTGTGTCTGCGTGACGATATGCGTATGAGCGTGCGGCCAGTGGCGATTGATCTAAGAGGGATCACGGCCCGTTGAAAAACGGTTTGTGGGGGGGGATTCGATGAAGTCGACCGTTTTACGTTACGTACCGTTTGCGCTCTTGCTGACCTTAACCGGTAGCGGGTGTAGCACATTCTTTCAGACTTCATACCGCATCTCCGACACCATTCGGGGTCGCGACGGCAGCAGTTGCTCGAGCTGCGACGGCTGCTCGAACTGCAACGACTGTTGCAACAACGGCTCCCCGCGCATCTACAGCGAGGAATGGTGGGCGATGAAGGCCCAAAGCCCGGCCGGAACGCGACAGAAATGCAAGAAGGGGAAGCTGTGGCCTCCCTACCCCCGACCGACCGAGAAGAAGCAAACGTTCTGCCATCAGTTTCACACGGCCCACTATTGGCCACATCCTTACAACTGCGACGACCGACAGTACGTCAAAGACGTCTGCGAATTGCAAGTCGGCAACGGCTGGATGGTCGGCACGACACTGTTCGACTATCACTTCGAAGAAGAAGACCAAGCCGTGTTGAATCATGCTGGACATAACCACTTGCTCTGGATTCTCAGGCACGCACCGGTTCGTCGGCGAGCCGTTTGGGTGCAGGCATCGTTAGACAGAGAGATCAGCGATGCTCGGTTGGCCAACGTCGAGTTGGCCGCCGCGGAGATGGCCGGAGAAGCGGAACCGCCGCCGGTCATGCTTCGTTCGGACACAGCGAACGGTCGACCTGCTGAGGAAATCGATGCGTTGCGTCAACTGGAGTTGAACACGATGCCCGAGCCTCGCATCATCTACCAGGCATTGCCGTCCGGCTCGGAAGGCTGACAGTTAGGAAGCCGCCGATGATCGACAGCAGTTCAAACGATTCCTCGTCGGGTCAGCCCGTCGAGCAGCAGTTTCCATCAGTATCGGATCCCACGTCGGCCGATGTCCCGGGTGCGGGATCCGATCTGTACACCGATCTGTTCGGCGTCGACCCGAATGCGGGTGCTTCGCCGTACGATGCTCCGCTGCCGCCTCTTCACCAGGAGAGGCCCGACGAACTTGTCGCCGCTCCCCGGACTCCGGCCAACCTGGCCGAAACCGGTCTGACGCTCAGCCATATCTGTGACCTGATTCTCAAGCAGCTGTTCCTGCAAGGGAATTTGCTGGGAATCCACATCGCGCGTCAGGCACGGCTGCCGTTTCAGATCATGGAGGAGGGACTGCGGTTTCTCAAGTCGGAGAAGTGCATCGAAGTCAGCTCCGGCGACCTGATCGGTCCGGCCTCGTATCGCTTCAAGCTGACCGAACTCGGCCGGCGACGCGCACACGACGCGTTCGAACAATGCCGCTACGTTGGCCCCGCCCCAGTTTCGTTGGAGGCCTACGTTGAACAGTGCCGTCGGCAAACGGTGACGGGAACGACATGCAGCCCCGACGCCCTGATGACCGCGTTCGGCGACCTCATCATCCGCCCTGATCTGCTTGACGAACTTGGGCCGGCCGTCTGCAGCGGGAAGTCGATTTTCGTTTACGGTCCACCGGGGAACGGCAAGACGATGGTCGCCAAAGGATTGGGCAGCTTTCTCAACAGCTACGGCGGTGAGATTTACGTTCCCTATGCGATCGACGCTGAAAACAGCATCATCACCGTGTTCGATCCAACCATTCACCAGGCAACCGACGACGCGGACCAAATCGGGAAACAGGCGACCGACCTCGATCTCGCCAACCTCAACGACTCCGCCGTCGACCTGCGATGGCGGCGCGTCCGCCGGCCCGTCGTGATCACCGGCGGCGAACTCACGCTGGAAATGCTCGACCTGCGATACAACAAGGCCAGCAACTTCTACAATGCGCCGCTGCACATCAAAGCCAACAGCGGTGTGTTCCTGATCGACGACTTCGGACGACAGATTGTCAGCCCGCGCGACTTGCTGAACCGCTGGATTCTGCCGCTGGAGGAACGCATCGATTTTCTCACGCTGGTCACGGGCAAGAAGTTCTCGGTACCATTTGAGCAGCTGATCATTTTCTCGACCAACCTCGATCCTCGTGAACTCGTCGACGAGGCGTTTCTCCGCCGAATCCGGCATAAGATCAACATCGGGCCGCCGGCGAGAGAATTGTATACGGAGATCTTCCAGCTCTGTTGCCGCCAACAGGAGATACCATTTTCCCCGAGCTGCGTGGATTACCTGTATTCAACCTACTACGACCAGGGTAAGTCCCCCAGATCGAGCGACCCGCGAGATTTGCTGGAGATCGTGCGATCGATCTGTCGATTCAGGAATCAACAAGTCCTGCTGACGCCCGATCTGCTTGCTGAAGCGAGCCATCGATTTTTCTGCCAGCTGTGATTTGCCAACTCACCTCTCTTCTACTTTGAACGCACCGTTTCAGAGTGCCGAATTCCGGCTGAAACGACCTATCCAGTAATCAATTCCATTCGCGAATCATTTCCCCCGCGATTAGGCGTTGGGGAAAGACTGCGCTCGTCGTGGTTGAGCGTCAATCTCGTGGGGCAACGATCGTCTCAAGTGACGTTGACGATTCGCAAATACGGAGGTGTGTTGTGGCTCGTCAAAATCTTGTACGAATAGCGTTGTGTGGATTCGCCTGTGTGGCCATGACGGCGACTGGTTGCGTCTCGTACAAAAGCAACGGAACCGAGAAGATTCTCTGGCGAAGCAGTCGCAAAGCGCCCAAAACCGAGACGGCTGTCAAAGATCCGACCACGCTCAACCTTGCATACGCCCGCTGGCAAGAGCAGGTGGGGCAGTTGGTCGAAGCTCGGGAATACTATGAGTTGGCGCTGAGCAACGATCCGACGTCGGCGGACGCCGTGTTGGGAATCGCCCGTCTCGACTATCTGGCCGATCGCAAACAGAAAGCCGAAGTCGGCTATCAGAAGGCGCTCCGACTCGCGCCCGACGATGCTCATACGCTGGCCGCCGTGGGACAGTTTTACGCTTCGGAAGAACGGTGGGACGAATCGATCTCGGCACTCGAAGCGGCGATGGTGGCCGAACCCGATGACAACTCGTATCGATACCAGTTGGCTGTTGCGATGGCCAGAGCAGGGAAAATTGACGGCGCGATGCCGCACTTTGTCCGCACCGTGGGTGACGCGGTCGCGCATTACAACGTTGGCTACATTCTCTACGAAGAAGGCGACCTACAACGCGCCGCAGATCACTTCCAACAGGCCGTTCTCAAACAGCCGAGCCTCAACCAGGCGCAAGTGATGCTAAGCGAGATTCGCAGCTCAGGGTCGCAGGAGACGATATTGGCGGGCAACTCGCAGTCGGCCGACGCGCATCAGTTCGACACCCGGCAAGCCGCTTCGTTTCAGCGGGTCAATTCGCAACAAGCGGGCGCTCAGCCGGCACGAGTCCAGCAGGCAGGAGGAAACGCGTTCCAAGCTCCCGTGGCGACTTATCAAGCCACCGCTTGGAAGGCGCTGCCCAATGAACCCAGCCAGGATCAGTCACCGGTCAGTTCGACCCGAGCGACCTCTCCAGGCGCATCGGCGCCCGCCTCTGCCGCGATACCGCGCTGGGCGGCGAATCAACCGATCGACGCCGGCGCCACGGGTGACGGAGCGCTCTCCCCGGCACAGCGCGAGCAGATGCGCAACCAGCTTCGCTAAGAGCGGACCTAAAACGCTCTGATGAGCGACGCGTGCCTTTCATGTGCGGATCGCGCCGGCCGACTCTCCTATTTCTGAGTCGGCTGGGGATCGCAGTATGAGAGAGCCAGATGAGAATATCACTTAAGAATAAGTGACATTTCAATCGTCATGCCTTCCTGTGCGACGCTTGTGCAACCCTTGAGTCGCATGCGTCGGTATTCATTTGAGCCCATCGAGGTACCGGCTGGCGTCCCTGAGAAAGACGTACTCTTTCTTCGTACCCGGCTGGATAGCCCGAAGCCCATCTTCATCTGCCTGCCAGGTATTGAAGGTGCTTGCGCCAACGCCGAACGCCTTTAGAAACCATTTCACCGGGACGGGCAATCCCCGATCGGACATCTTGAACCAGTGGTCCGATTCAGCTCGCCAGCCGTAGTTGTCATTCGGCTCCGATGGCGGCTTTTCTTTTTTCGCCGGCTTCCGCTTGCGAGACGGCTTTTTAGCCCCGCCTGGCTTTTGTGTTGACTTTTTTGGTGCTGACCGCCTACGATTTCCCATGTTGGGCACAAGAAACGCTCCTTCGCGGGGGTATTTCGCCAGCAACACGCGGCCGTCGGATCTAGATCATCCGGCGGTCGTTTTTTGTGCGCTGGCGGGAAGTGGAAAATGCTTCCGTCATTCACGCTTCGGGTGTGGCTCACGGTTCCCGCGTCATCTCATCTCTTCCATGAAACAACCGCGCACGCGCCCGTACGCGACGAATGCGCAGAAGATGAAAGAGCGATTTTCCGTCGCGCATCGATTCGGTTACGATGTGACCGGGGAAATGAACGGCGCACGAGACCGCGCCGTTAGCAGCTCGGCGGGGGCGTGCTCAGCGTGACGCGGTAGCCGCGTTCGCGTAGACCGGCGATGTGCCGCCACATCGGGTCAGTGCCGCTGAACGGAATGAAGAGTTGAAGTGCTTTGAATCGCGTCATGAGATTCAGGCCGGTCTGTCGTTAAGAAATCGTCCCAGCAAACCGAATCGCTTTGTTCGAGACCTTCGGCTCGTGCGTGATCGTTATCGCACGCGACAGGTTTGACTCGCGGCGAATCCAGCCTTTCTTCTCCAGCGTCTGCAGGTGACAAAACACGCCGTTCGGCGAGCGAATGCCGAAGTGTGCCGCAATCTCACGGACGGTCGGCCAATAACCGCGCTCGGTGTGCGAGTTACGAAGGAAGGTGTAAACGTCCGACTGCCGCTGCGTTAGTTGCTGTACCATGATGCACGTCTCCTGGCGGTTTTGATGTGCGGACATCGTAACTGTACATGGGTATATTATCAAGCCTGTGGCGGTCAAAAGTGAACATCCATGGACAATTTGCTTCAGCCGCTTTGTGTGCGTGCGAGGGACTGCGTTCGCACAGGCTGTTCGGATGTCGAAGCTGCAGCGACGAGTTGTGGCGTGAGACGAAGGGAACGTCATCACTGCCCATCGCCTCGACATCGCTCCCATGCGGTGCCCGATTGCTCATCTTGACACCCCCCTACCCCGCCTCACGGAGGACCCAAACCGTTGTCGGACATCGCTCCCATGTCGAAGCTTCAGCGACGAGTTGCGGCGTGAGACGAAGGGAACGTCATCACAGCCCATCGCCCCCATGCGATTCCCAATTGCCCATCTTGACACCCCCTATCAAAACGCGCGAATAAGAAATCGCGGCTAGCCATACGGTCCCAAAAGTCGACGTTTGCAGCGATCATCAAGTCGTCTGTCACTGCGCCCTCGCTGCCAGGTGCGCGATTCCACGTTCTAGCCGGCGATTGATGCGCTACTGAGTGAAATCACCATAGGTCATCAGGCTCTCGGACTTTGGGAATTTGCTAAAACTCGCGAATTAAAAATGCCGGGAGCGGTGTGGTTTCGTGGATTCAGGTTTCCGGCGATTGCAACAGCCCGACGTGTCTTGTTTCACTGGGCTGACGAAGGACTGCAATGAATCGATCTTGGAGGCATGCCGCGATGAGGACAAAACGTCCTGTCATCCAGGCGTGACATGCATTGCGCAGCCAGTTCCATTCTGTTGACCCCCCTATCGAATTTCGCGAGTGAGAGTCTGCGACAGACCATACGGTCTATGTCTTGTGAGACTGTAGAAACTCGATGGGGCTATCCCACGTCCCAACGCGGTTGACTTTGTGTCCGGCGTTGACGTTTCAGGTTGCCGACACCCAGGTCACCGACGAGTGCATGGACAAACTCAACCAGCGTTGGAGGGCCTTGTGGGGTCAATTGGGATATTTCTTGCGGATGATGTGCTTTCCACAAGTGCCGGAAATGCAAGGAATTCGGCGGGGACCTTACGTATTTGGGCGCGGCGCGATTTCACATTGAGAATCCGAGGGTCGGCTGGAGCGAGTTGGCTGTCTCAAGGCAGATTGCGATGTGATCAAAGTCTCTGCGGGTCACTTCGTCATCGCCACATGCCACATGGGCTGGACTGACAAATGAATCGAGAATGAGTTCAGCTGCGCTCAATGAAATCCGACCGGAATCGTACCCGTCTATTTCGATTTGGAAGTCTTGCCATGACGATGTTCGGTTGAACGCCGCGCTTACCTGTCAAGTTGCGCCCTTGGTGTTGCCTTTTCTGCATTTCTCAATGTTCTACAGCATCACACGCCGGCACTGCCGCCGAACCTTTCAAGCTTCTCGCGAAGCGTATCCGCTTCAAATGGCTTGGCGAGGTAGTCGGAGACACCTGCTTGAATCGCTTCCATGGCACGGGCTCGATCCGCTTCCGTCGCGATATAGTTGGCATCCGTGCAGACGTGTGACTATGTAACCGTTTTTCCGTGCATCACGGGTCGACCCGCCCTCATTTAATCAGTACCACCGCTTCCGTCGCGCGAGTGGCTCAGAGTTTCGGGGCACTGCGCAGAGTTTTCGTTGCTGCGCCGCGTCTGTGAGCAATAGTCGTTCGACGTTCATACAACGTACGTCAATCGCGACGAGCTAATCGGCGAACCAGTGATCACTTAGAGCAAATGAGCACTGTCGAGCCAAGTATGGCCTCTGAGCGATTCTCGGCCCGCCACTGACACCGCCCGCCTGAAGTTACACCACCCGCCTTAAATCAGATCACGTACGTGATCCACGACCGCCCGCCGGACACGGCATCGGGCAAGATTTGTACAAACGCAATTCTGAACGAGAGGACGCGTCGATGTCGCTCGACGATGAAGACATCTTACAAGAATTCATCACCGAATCGCTTGAGCACCTCGCGGAAATCGAGGGGCAATTGCTTGCGATCGAATCCGCCGGCGCCGACATCGACGTGGAGTTGGTGAATACGGTGTTCCGCGGCGTGCACTCAATCAAAGGATGTGCGGGGTTCTTCGCATTGACGTCGATTGGTGAATTGGCCCATAGCTTGGAGAACGTGCTAAACCTGATGCGCGAACGTCAGCTCGTTCCGACTTCGGGCATCGTCGACGTCATGCTCACCGCCGCCGACTCTCTTCGCGGTTTGATCGAGGACGTCAAGAATTCGAACGACGTTGACGTTTCGAACCATACCAGCAAATTGAACGCCATTGCGACCAACGGCGATCGAGCCGTTGACGCCGACGCGAACCCAGAGTCACTGCAGGAACAGCGCGAAACAGAAGCCGACAATCAGAACGGGGATGATCCCGCGTCCGATGCACAGGCCAATACGCAAGCGGACAATACGAACGCTTCGGTGGCCGAATCGGACCATCCCGATCTGAAAGAGACGAACAAAACAAGTGCGGTGGCAGACGAAACACCGTCCTCCGATACGAAGGCTCCGAGCAGAGTCAAGTCGGCCGAATCGAACATTCGCGTCCCGGTGGAAACGCTCGACGTGTTAATGAACCTCGCAGGCGAACTGGTTCTCGGCCGCAACCAATTACTCCAGACTGTTACGACGAAGGAACACGGTGGATTGGACGCGGTGGCGGCCCGAATCAACCAAGTGACGAGCGAAATGCAGGACGCCATCATGCAGACTCGAATGCAGCAGATGGGCACTGTATTCAACCGGTTCAGCCGCGTCGTGCGGGATCTGAGCGGCAAGCTCGGGAAACAATGCAAACTCGTCATCGAGGGCAAAGATGTCGAAGTCGACAAGACGATCATCGAAGCCATCGGGGATCCGCTGACTCACCTGGTTCGCAATTCCGTCGATCACGGATTGGAGAATCCTGACGTCCGAGTGGCTGCCGGTAAGCCGGCAGAGGGCATGGTTTGTCTGAAGGCCTCGCATCAATCTGGGAAAGTGCATATTGAAGTCCGCGATGACGGAGCCGGTATCGATCCCGAGAAACTCAAAAGAAAGGCAGCCGAGCGCGGAATCATTTCGGCAGATGAAGCCGCTCTGATGAGTGACCGCGAAGCTTTGCGTCTCATCTTGCATGCGGGTTTTTCAACTGCCGAGACCGTCAGCGACGTAAGTGGACGCGGCGTTGGCATGGATGTCGTTCGTACGAATATTGAAAAACTCGGCGGTTCAATTGAAGTGGAATCGCAGGTTGGCAAGGGGTCAGCGATCCACGTCACGTTGCCGCTTACGTTGGCCATCATACCTTCGCTGGTCGTGCAGTGCGGGCAAGATCGATTCGCGATCCCACAAGTGAGTATCGCGGAACTCGTGCGGGTCAAGCCAGAGGACATGGGTGAACGCATCGGTCGCGTCAAACAGGACGAAGTGCTAAGACTTCGCGGCAGCCTGCTTCCGCTGGTCCGGCTGAGCAACGCGTTAGGTATGAGTTCGTCGGTCGTCGATCGAGGCATCGGCGACGCTGACGGACGAGACGAGGTCTCCCCCGAAGCCCTGAACATCGTTGTTGTTGAGAGTGGGCAACTCCGCTATGGCGTGATTGTCGACCGGCTGCACGACTCCGAGGAAATCGTCGTCAAGCCACTCGGCCGCCATCTAAAGAGCACGCGCTGCCTTTCGGGCGCGACGATTCTCGGCGACGGTCGCGTTGCACTGATTCTGGATGTCTCCGGCATTGCCGCGCAGCTCGAATTGGCATCCGTCCAAGACGCCGATGCCTCTCACACAACAAGCGTGACACACGAACATAGGTCCGACGTCCATTCTCTGCTGTTGTTCCGAAACCATCCGTCTGAGCAATTCGCCGTTCCCATGTCGACCATCGCGCGTATCGAACGGATACGATCCGAACAGATCGACACCGTGGGTGGCCGGCTGGTGTTGCAGTATCGGGGCGGCACGCTCCCGTTGTTAAAACTGGATGAGCATATCACGGTCCAAGCAGCGCCGGAACGAAACAACGTGTTCGTCATTGTGTTTGCGATCTCAGGTGGTGAGATTGGGCTCATCTCGCCCCATCTGGAAGATATCCGCGACCTTGCGATCGAAGTCGACGACTCGGCCGTCACCGAACCAGGGGTGAGTGGAACGATGGTTGTCGACGGCCAAACGACACGTTGGATCGACGTGAGCGAACTCACACGCACCGCGATTCCGAACTGGTTTCAAAAAGACGCGACCAACCTCGAAAACCGGGATAGCGGAAAGCGTCCTACGATTCTACTGGCTGAAGATTCGACCTTCTTTCGGAAACAAGTGGCGAAGCGTCTCGATGAGTCCGGCTGCGACGTCGTCGAATGTGAGGACGGTCTCGTGGCGTGGAACACACTGCAGTCGATCGAGCGGGCCATTGATCTCGTGGTGACGGACGTGGAGATGCCGAACATGGACGGACTCGAACTGTGCCGCCGGATCAAGGTGTCTCCGCAGCACGGGCGACTGCCAGTGATCGCATTGACCTCACTGGCAGGCGACTCCGACATCCGCGCCGGCGAAGAAAGCGGTGTCGATGAGTACCAGATCAAGATGGACGGCGAACGTCTGATCGCCGCCGTGCAACGTCTCATGAACGAAGCCAACGGAAACGGACACACCTCACCACAAACAGCGAGCTGCCCACAATGATCGCCACCGCCAATGCTGAAACAATCACAAACCACACGCAATTTGCCACATTCTATGTTGGTGAATTGCTCCTAGGCGTGAGCATCGACCAGGTACGGGAGATCAACCGGCATCTCGAGGTGACCGCCGTGCCACACGCACCGGAACACGTTCGCGGTGTCATCAACCTGCGAGGAGATGTCGTCACCCTCATCGATCTGGCGACAATCCTTGGCGTTCAGGCGGCCGAAATCAACCAGCATTCTCGTAATGTCATCATTCATTGGGAAGATCAGTTGGTCGGACTTAAGGTGGACCGCATCGCTGACATCCTGAGCATCCCACAAAAGGAGATCGTGTCCCCGCCGGCCAACGTCGGCGCGGCCTCGGGGCGATTCTTTCAAGGCGTCTATTCCACCGATAGGGAGATCGTCGTCATCCTCGACGTCGAGGAGATGTTATCCAACCCGAATCTAAACAGCTGATATTTCTTGATAGGAGACAAACTCGATGAAACTTCGCAAGCGTTTGACGACCACCATCCTTTGCTGTGGCCTCGTGCCGATGCTGCTGATCGCGGTGATCAACTACAACGTTTCTAGCAGCGACATGCGCTCGCTGGAGAATGAAGCCTCGGCCGATCTTGAGAAAAAGTGCAAAGACCAACTCGTTGCCCTGCGCGACGTGAAGAAGGCTGACATCGAACGGTACTTCGACACGATTCGGGACCAGATTCTGACGTTTTCAGAAAACCGAATGGTCGTCGAGGCGATGCGTGATCTGCGAACACCATTCCGCAAGTTCCGTGAAGAGGGCAAGGTCGATGCGCAGCAGTTGGCTGACATGCGGACCGAACTGGTCACATACTACACTGGTGAATTCGCGGATGAGTACAAACAGCAGAACGACGGCACGTCGCCGAATGCCCGGCAATACTTCGACCAATTGGACGATGATTCAATCGCGCTGCAATTCCGTTACATTCGCGACAATAACCACCCGCTTGGCTCGAAACACAAACTCGACAGATCGGACGACACGTCCGAATACAGCAGCCTGCACGCGAAGTATCACCCGGTGATCCGTAGCTATTTGGAAAAATTCGGCTACTACGACATTTTTCTGGTCGATCCTGACTCCGGCGACATCGTCTACTCCGTGTTCAAGGAACTCGACTATTCAACGTCGCTGATCGACGGTCCCTTCTCAAAAACGAACTTCAGCGAGGCATTCCAGAGAGCCAATCGTGCGCAGAGCGGGGACGAAGTTGTCCTGGTCGATTTCAAACAGTACACGCCCTCCTACGAAGCGCCGGCCAGTTTCATCGCATCGCCTATTTTTGACAACGGTGAGAAGATCGGCGTGGCCATGTTTCAGATGCCCATCGACCGCATTAACGACGTGATGGCACTACGTAGCGGCATGGGCGAGACCGGTGAAACATACCTCGTCGGCCCCGACGGACTCATGCGCTGCGATTCCTACCGTGATCCAGCCAACCGCTCGATCATCGCGTCATTCCGTAACCCCGAAAACGGTTCGGTACAATCTCCGACCGTCGACTCGGCTCTCAATGGGGAAACGGACGTCAGTGAAGTTCAGAATTATCTGAGTGAAGACGTGCTCTGCGCTTACACGCCTATTGATTTGCTTGGCTTCCGCTGGGCGCTTCTGACCGAGATCACACGCGCAGAGGCATATCAAGCTGTGGTCAAGATGCACGCGACGGCTGCAGATGCGACCAGCAGTCTGGTGTGGTGGACCATCGGTCTTGCCACTCTCGCGGCACTGGTCGTCGTGGGCATTGCGATTTACCTGTCCGGACGGATCGTGAAACCGGTCCTTAACAGCGTCGCCATGTTACGAGATATTGCCGAAGGAGAAGGCGACCTCACGAAGCGGCTCGACGCCGGACGAAAGGACGAATTCGGCGAATTGGCGCATTGGTTCAATGTGTTCGTCGAAAAGCTCCAGTCGATTATCGGCGACTTGACGGACAATGCGGTGACGCTCAATACGTCATCGACGGAGCTGTCTGATGTGGCCACGGAACTCGCCTCCGGAGCCGACGAGGCGACACAGCAATCCGGAACCGTAGCCGCCGCGGCCGAGGAAATGTCGATCAATATGGGCAACATGGCCCGTTCTACTGAAGAAGTCTCTGGAAACGTCAAGCACGTGGCGACCGCTGTCGACGAAATGAACTCCTCGATCACCGAAGTGGCGACGAACGCCGAGAAGGCTGCGACAGTTGCCAGCGAGGCGGCGAAACTCGCTGAAATCAGCAACGATAAGATCGGTGACCTGGGGACCGCGGCAGACGAAATCGGCAAGGTGATCGAAGTGATTCAGGACATCGCCGAGCAAACCAACCTGTTGGCTCTCAATGCGACGATCGAATCCGCCCGCGCCGGAGAGGCCGGCAAGGGATTCGCTGTCGTTGCCACTGAGGTCAAGGAACTGGCCAAGCAAACGGCCGCCGCAACGGACGATATTCGAGGGCGGATCGAAGGGATTCAGAACTCGACCGGTGGTGCGGTGGATGCCATCCGCGAGATCGGCGACGTCATCAGAAATGTCAACGAAGTCTCACGCACGATTGCCGCGGCAGTTGAGCAACAGAGCGTCACGACGAAGCAGATCGCCGACAGCGTAGCCCAGACGTCAACGGCGGCCGAAACCGTGGCCAGCGGTGTCCGCGAATCGGCCGGCGCGAGCCAGGAGATCACGCAGAACATCGCCCGCGTCGATCAGGTGCTGAAGCAGACCGCGTCAGGTGCGAAGCAATCCAAGGACGCCGGCGACGAATTTAGCGGGCTTGCGGAACGGATGCAGGACCTTGTCGGTCAATTCAAGACGGGATCCCGGGGACCGCAGCAGGGTGAGACCTCCACCGACGCTGAATCCGCATCAGCGCTCGCGGTTTAGACGTTTGAAAACGGCCCGCAATAGCCGCCCGGTTGCGACGTGCAGCCGGGTGGATTTTTGAATGGAGGGAAATGGAAATGGGCGATTCTCCGCTGAAGCTTCTTGTCGTAGATGACTCGATCGCCTATCGCAAGATCATACGTGACGTTCTGAAAGCCGAACCGAACATCCACGTCGTCGGTGTCGCATCCGATGGTCGCATCGCCCTGGAAAAGATGAGACAGCTTCGACCTGACCTGCTCACTCTTGACATCGAAATGCCACAGCTCAACGGGTTGGACGTTCTACGAGAGATGCAGCAAAGCAGTCTCGAAGTCGGAGCGATCATGCTGAGCGCGTTCACGAACACCGGGGCGAAACTGACAACCGCTGCCCTGGGGCTCGGTGCATTCGACTTCGTGCTAAAGCCCAACGGAGCAAACCTGCAAGCCAACTTGGACGAGTTGCGTCGTCAGCTACTGCCGAAGATTGCCACATTCGCCACAACCCGTGGCCAAACAAAACGACGGAATCCGGTCGTCGTTGGCAATGATCTTCAACGATCCTTTGCCGACACAAAGGCTTTAGTGGTCGCGATCGGAGTCTCCACCGGCGGCCCCGCGGCGTTGGCGCGTGTCCTACCAATGTTGCCTGCCGACCTACCAGTTCCAATTCTTGTCGTCCAGCACATGCCGCCGCTGTTCACCAAATCGCTGGCGGACGACCTCAACCGATTGAGCGATTTGCACATCTGCGAAGCGGAGAGCGGGCAATTGGCGCGGCCCGGAACCGTGTACGTTGCACGCGGCGGGAAACAAATGAAAGTCACTCGGACAAGCCGAGGCGTGTTTCTACGCCTGACCGACGACGAGGCGGAGAACGGTTGCCGCCCCTCCGTTGACTACCTCTTTCGATCGGTTTCGACTGCATACGGCTCGAGCGCGCTGGGAATCATTCTTACCGGGATGGGAGATGACGGTCGCGACGGATGCCGAGCACTCAAGAGGCAAAGTGGTTCGGTCATCGCACAGCACGAAGCGAGTTGCGTCGTCTACGGAATGCCCCGGCAGGTGGTGGACGCGGGTCTTGCGGATGCCGTGCTGCCTCTGGATGAAATCGCTGACGAAATCCATCGATGCACGGTAGGAGAACCGGCCACATGTCGTTAACTCAGGACGATCTTGACGCCGTCTGCGGCCTCGTCAACGATCTGTGTGGTGTCTTTCTCGATGAAACCAAGGGCTATCTCATTGAGAGCCGCCTTGCAGACCTTGTGGCCCGCGAAGGTTGCGAATCGTATGTCGCGCTTGCTGAGATGGCAAGGACGGAAGCGGCGACGGGACTACGGACAGAAATCGTTGATGCAATCACGACGAATGAAACGCTGTTCTTTCGCGACAACTCGCCCTTCGACGCGCTACGGCACAAGGTTATTCCGCATCTTCTTGACGCGAGCGCCAAGTCATCGTTCCCCAACCGGATTCGCATCTGGTCGGCGGCATGCAGCGCGGGCCAGGAAACGTATAGCATCGCGATGACGATTCGTGAACTCATTCCGAATCTCGACGATTACAACATTACAATCCTTGGCACCGATGTTTCCGATGCCGCAATCGCCAAAGCCAGCCGAGGTCGCTACGCGAAACATGAAGTTGAGCGGGGTCTGTCCCCTAAACAGCTTGCCGATTATTTCGTTGCCGTAGACGATGGATGGCAGGTTCGCGATGAACTGCGCGCGATGGTCTCCTTCCAGCGACTCGATCTGCGTGAACCCTTCGATCACCTGGGTCATTTCGACGTCGTGTTTTGTCGCAACGTTGCGATCTACTTCACCGCCGAAGCCCGCCGCGACGTGTTCGATCGGATTACGCGTGTCTTGCAACCTGAAGGCGCCCTATTCGTAGGATCGTCAGAGACGCTTCATGATCTGGGACCAGCATTCGAACCACTACATCATTGCCGAGCTGTTTTCTATCGCCCGACAACGGCAACTCCACGTCACAGCGAAGGTCCTAGTTGTGAATGCTCTGAACTGGCAGTCGCTATTGAGAGAAGCGTTCGCTGAAGGAGCCACCGACTTTGTTTGTAAGCCTTTCGACGGCAATGATCTGATCGCCATCTTTGATGAAAGCGTTCCGGAACTGGACATCCCCGAGTAGATTCTCGCTGACAATAGTGTTCATAGTCCTGCCAGCCATGAGTGATTCACGTCGCCTGAGAGTGGGCAACAGCGGAATCGCTATAGAACCCCAGAGGTCAACAGAGCCATGAAAGCCGAATGGATCAACCCCTTCGTAAAAGCCACTAATGCCGTGTTCAAAACCATGCTTGGCTGCGACATTCAACGTGGAAAGCCTTCCGCAAGATCCACGCTTCAGCCGGAGTACGAAGTTACCGGCATCATCGGCCTAACGGGCATCGCAAGTGGAACAGTGATTGTCAGCCTCGGTCGAGAGACAGCCATCGCGGCCACCGACAAGATGATGGGCCAGAGACCATCGACAATCGACGAGGATGCCGTCGATGTCGTCGGTGAGATCACTAACATGGTTGCTGGCGCTGCCAAAGCCGAAATGGAAGAGCTCAAAATGAGTGTGGGTCTACCCACTGTTGTTGTAGGAAAAAACCGTATCATCGGTTTTCCGTCCGGCGCAAGTATCATCAGCATTCCATTCGACTCACCTTGGGGACCGCTGTCTGTTGACGTCGGTTTGAAGCAGGAGTGACGCCTGACGCCCCCCGACGACCTTCACACATATCACGCGTGCGTACTCCCTCACGCTCCGATGCCAAAGGCGGCTGGGTTCCGGAAAGAATCTTTAGCATGTGACGCAATCCCTGAATCCCTGATGTGCATTTTGCCATCAAGCCGTTTCAAAACCCTCCGTACGCGGTCATCGGCCCTGTAATCCCAGCGCGTGAATCACCACCAACCGGGTTTTGAAACTGGTTCATCCGCAAACTGGAAAACGTTAGCAATTGAACGAAAGGGGCGAAACATGTGGTTCTCATCGTATCTGCGCGAGAAGGGTGTCATCTCAGGAGACCAGTTTGCAGACGCCGTACGTGAACAACTTTCCCGTCGACCAATCCTTGGTAAGCTCGCAATTCAAAAACGGAAGCTCAGCATCAAACAGAGCTTCCAAGTGTTCGGAGCTCAAGCCGACGCACTCGACGAAAAACCATTCGGCCGACGTGCAGTTGAGTTGGGGTTTCTGAACGAAGCTGAACTTTCTGAGCTTCTGATGGAGCAAGAGGATAGTGTCCCAAAGCTAGGCGAAATCCTCGTTGAAATGGGTGCACTCACTTCCAGCCGGATGATTGATGAACTGCATAGCGCCCGAATCGGCCTACACGAATCGAAGGACGCCCGCCAACTGGGGACCGCATCTGTTTGACCGCATGAACCTCGATCCCCTGTGGAACGGCTCCGACAATCTAAACACTCCTCGTGGTATTGGCTCTACCAAAGAAAAGCCCGTTGGCGGAGAACCAACGGGCGAAAGATTTGCGGCATTGCTCAGACCGGTACGCCGCCGTCTTCTGGTTGCGTCGCCAGCCGTAGCCAAAGAAGCAGATAGCTCCGACGCCTAGGAGAACGATGGATCCAGGTTCGGGGACGGCGGAGATTCCCGCAAACGTGTTGTCCTCAATGGCACCATCGGGTGAATCGGCGGTGAAGCCAGGTAGCAGGTCGAAGACCGGCTGGTCAATGGCAAAGCTCATAACGAAGTCAGACGACGACTCGCCGAAGCCGTCGCCAAACGCACCGTCGCCTCCGCGGGCCCTTGTGATCAGGCTGATTTCCAAAGTCAGCGGCGTGTTGGTTGGTACGCTGTTGAGCGGGTGTGAAAACACACCATCGACGTTGTTCGAGGCGATCGACGCGAGCATGCCACCGCTTGGCCCGGCACCGAAAGACGAAGCATCTCCGCCGAAGAAGATGGCGCCCGGTGTGCTGAGGATGCCGAAAATTTCAACACTTCCCCAGTTGGGACAAAAATCCGCGTCGAATTCGCCCAACGTCCCAGTCAGTTGCAGGTTGATCGAGGTATTGACCGTGCCGCCAAGTCTGCTGATGACGAGATCGTCGATCGTAAACCGCGAGAGGGTGGTCAAAGTATTCGGAGCCGGGAAGCTCGTCCCATTTGCCACCTGATGAGCGCTGGCGTGCAGCGAACCTTGATCGGCCTTCAAAGACCAGTCGACGTCGGTACTCACGAATCCCGACGTATCGGTCCAGGTGTCGGTGTCGATCCAACTCAAGCCGGGCGTGCCCGAGTTCAAGCTTCCGCCAAATCCGGTGATACACTGTTTGAAGCAACCTCCGCTACATAGAGCGGACTTGCACTTGCGGAATATGGAGCCGCGACCAACAGGGTCGCGAGACGTAGGGCCAAAACAATCGTGTTCGGCTTCTCAGCCGTTCAGCCGTCAATAGCCGACCGAACATGTCGCCTTCCCTTCCCAACGACAAGGAATTCAAAAGTGAGAATCCATTCCGTCAATTTGATCGCCCAGATTCAAGAGTCAGGTCAAACCCGCAGTCGGTGCCCTTTCGACTTAACGAATTCCCCCGTCTACGTCGCGGGGTATGAGCACGCGCAGGACCGTCGAAGCAGCGTTTCAAAAAAAGTTCGATTGATGCGTCACCGAAAGGACGGAATCTGACCGCCACCGACTCAGCAGTCCCGAATTGCTCGCGAGAGACGTTTTACGGCACTCGCTGAGTCGTGCCGT
>Ga0315336_1001331_pt1 | contig 49645 bp, 34 predicted proteins | sample ASW5metaG_FD_204512 | JGI IMG/M metagenome (GOLD analysis project Ga0315336, IMG submission 204512) | Ammonia-oxidizing marine archaeal communities from Monterey Bay, California, United States - ASW #5 | ecosystem: Environmental > Aquatic > Marine > Intertidal zone | place: USA: California...
GCAGTACGGTCCCTTGAAACAGCGAGGGCATAAAGCCGTTGGACCAGTTGTGCGTTCCGTCGACGGGAAGTCCCCCCGGGTCCGTCAGCACCATATAGGCCGGCAGTTCACGAGACTCGGAACCCAGCGCGTAGGTGAGCCAGGAACCGATGGTTGGTCGTCCGAGAATTCCGGGAATGCCGCCGTGAAAGTAGCGGATGGAAACTTCGTGGCCGTTGGCGCCGGTATGCATGCTGCGGACGACACACAGATCATCCACGATCTGGGCCGTGTGTGGCAGCAATTCCGAAATGGCGGTTCCACACTGGCCATGCTGCGAGAACTTCCAGGGACTTCCCAGCAGTTTCTTGCTCGCCTGGTTGACGAAGCTGAACTGGACATCCTGTTTGTATTCCGTGCCGTGGAATTTGCTGAGTTCCGGCTTGGGGTCCATCAAGTCCATGTGCGCCGGGCCGCCGTGTTGAAACAGCGAGATCATCGCGTCGGCCTGCGGAGCGTGGTGGCTCTGCTTGGGAGTCAGGTCAAACCGCAGCGGATGTTTGGACACGTTCTTGGGCGTGGCCATCAATCCCTCTTCATGCAGCAGACAGCCCAATGCGACCGCACCCAGTCCCATCGCGTTTTCGCCTAGAAACTGACGTCTCGACAGATGTGTCATTCCAATCCTCGACGGTTCACTTGTGGCATCGGCCACGCGCGGCCGGTTCATCAATCGACATATAGAAACTCGTTGGAGTTCAGCAGGGACTGACACAGATTGGTCAGTGCCTGTTCGGCGGCAGACTGTTTCTTCTGCAGGCGGTCCGGATGTTCGTTCAGGTAGTTGATTTGCCGCGACAGGAATTCGCTGGCGAGCCGGAGTTCCGAGGAGGAAGGGTCGCGCCCCAGCGCCAGCTTCCAGGCGCGAACGGCCTGCGACGGCAGCGACCGATGCGGGGCCAGTGGTCCCTGAAAACCGGCTGGACTGGCAAACGTCAGGTCAGCCTGTCCGTCGCGGTGCAGGGTCAGTGTGGCTTGCCAGCTGAAGGAATCGAAGCTGACGTCGCCGAGACAATCGGTGATCAAGTCGATGGTTTCTCCGCGTTTGATGTCGAGGTTGGCGACAGACGTCTGGACTTGCTGATTGTGCACCGTCCATTCGGCGGCGACATCGCTCTGGCGGCGGACCACGCGGCCCCGCACTCCGTTGCCTTTTTCCGTTCCGTGTCCGATGTTGCCTTGAATCGAGACCCGGCCGTCCGCGGGGGCCGTCCAGCGGCGGATGACGGCGCGGCTGCGGCCGGGATGGCCTCCGTTGGCATGCAGTGTGGCCCAGCCCAGTGTGGCATCCGGAAGTGTGGGACCTCCCTGCCAGGCCGAACCCGTCCAGTGCGGCAGCGGCTGGAATTTGCCGATGGGGCTGTCGGGTTCATCGAGTGTGCAGAATCCGCAACTCCAGGCCGGCAAATCGGGTTGGGGCAGCTGGGGCAGTTCGGCCAGCCGTTTGTCGGACAGCGGCTGGGCTTCAGCGGCTGCCCGTTCGGCCAGGCTGCGGGCCTGTTTCCAGGTGAACGCACCATTCATCAAAATCAGCGACTGGGTGGCGACCGTGGAAACGGGTCGCCGTTCGCAGTTGACCTCCATGACGGGGGCATCAAAGGCCTGCAGCATGCCCAACGGTTGACTGCGACGCACCTGGATATAGAGGCTCCGCCGCTTTTGTTCACCATCGACGACGACTTGGCCCGAGTCGTCTTTCTTGATGCCCAGTGGTGGACCGAAGCAGGTCCGGTCCAGGTTGCCCGAAACGGTGAGCATGCGATCCCGCACGGCTTCCGCTTCCAGGCGGGTGACGGACCGGCGGGCATAGAAGCGGTTGCCAGGGTCCAGAGATGTTTGGTCCGCAGCGGAGCGTGAGGATTGTCGCCAGGCGGTCGAAGTGAGAATCAGGCGGTGCAGTTCCTTCAAACTCCAGCGTCGGCGAACGAACTCGTCCGACAGCCAGTCCAGCAGCTCCGGATGTGTCGGTTGCGTGCCCAGACGTCCGAAGTCGGCCGGTGTCGGCACAATGCCTTGTCCGAAATGGTGCATCCATACCCGATTGACGATGACGCGGGCCACCAGACGGTGTTGGCCACTGGTCAGCCACCGCGCAAATGCCAGCCGGCGTCCGGTGGTTTTCAAACTGGGATTGTTTTCGGCGAACAACCGCCGCTGCCCCTCAGGCGAGACCACGGTCAATCCCGCCGGCGCAATTCCCTGTTTGGGTTGCCGGTGGTCACCACGATGGAACAGGTAGGTTACGGGGACGTGGTTTTCCCGTTCGACCAGCGCCCGCAGGAATTCCTCCTTCGGTTTCTTGGACCGGATGTTGGCAGCCCGTTTGTCGAACTCCTTGAGCTCCTCGGCCGCCTTGGGCAGATACTGGTACAAGACTCCGGGACTGATATTCACGCTTGGGTGTTGTTTCAACAACTGCTTCTGCTTGTCCGAACGCTTGTCGCCCGCGGTCTCGTAGGCCGTGCGCAACTGGTCTCGGAGCGGTTGTGGATACTTTTCGAGTTCCTTGTCTAACGCCTGTTTCATGTACACGGCTTGTTTCTTGTTCTTTTCCGCGACCACCTGCTTGGCTTCCGCTTCGACTTTGGCCGCCTGCTGTCGATCCGCCTGCGTGTACAGCGAGATCAGCCGCTCGCCAGGCGTTTTCCAGCTTTGCCAGTCCAGAGCGGGTTCAAATATCGCACGTAAAGAGTAGTAGTCCGTTTGTGGGATGGGGTCGTATCGGTGGTCGTGGCACTGAGCACAGCCCACGCTGATTCCCAGCAGCGACGTGCTCACGATACGGATCGTATCTGACATCACTTTGTTGCGGGCCTCGGGATTGTTCGATCCGCTGCCCGTACCATCGGCGGCCATTCGCAGAAATCCGGTTGCCGTCAACAAGGCGATCTGTTGCGGCGTCAAGTCGCCCTGCCGCTGTCCCACCAATTCGTCTCCAGCCAACTGGTGTACCAGGAATTGATCGAAGGGCAGGTCGTCGTTGAGCGCGCGGATCACCCAATCTCGGTACTTCCAGGCCCAGGGTCGGACCGCGTCCGCATTTGTATAGCCTTCGGAGTCCGCGTAGCCGGCGACATCCAGCCAGTGCCGTGCCCAGCGTTCCCCATAATGCGGTGAATTGAGAAGTTCTTCGACGAGGTTTTCGTACCAGCGGGGACTGACATCACGGCTCCAACGATCCAGACTCGCCACCGTCGGCGGCAACCCCGTCAAATCCAGATGCAGGCGTTTGATCAGGGTGAATCGATCCGCGTCGGCGGCGAACGACAGGTCGCTCGGCATGCGCGACAACAGCAGGGCGTCGATGGGATTGCGCACGCGCGGCGCGTGCAGGGGGGCGGCGACTGGTGGGCGACGTATGGGCTGAAAAGCCCAGAAGGCGCGTTCTTCAGGCGTGATGGCCACTCCGGGAGCCAGAGTCTTGGGTTCGGGTCGCGCGGTGGGGGCGCCGGCAGCGATCCAGCGTCGCAGCGTCTCGATTTCGCGCGCGCTGACGGGGGCGTCGCGGGGCGGCATCTCACCCAGACGCACACGCTCGAACAGACGACTCTCGGCCGGCCGCCCGGGCACGATGGCTGGTCCGGATTCCCCGCCTTTTTTCAGAAAACGGACCAGTCGCAGGTCCAGTCCCCCCTCGATCTCAGCCTGGGACCCGTGGCAGTCGAAACAGTGTGCACGGAAAATCGGGCGGATGTCCCGCTCGTACGTCAACTGTGGTTTTTCGCTGCCGAGCAAACTGCCGTGCGAATGGCCCATGCCGCAGGCGGCCAGGAGCAGAAGGACGTGGATGGGACAACCCGGCGGAAGGCTGCCGCGGATGGCGGCATCAGAGGTTCGCGAACTCAGAACACGCATAGGATGAGGGTCCGTTTTGAGCAAGGGCCCGTTGTTGTACCTGGCCGGGTTGTGCTCGGCCGGCGCGTCGGCTGCGGAATTACATATCAACGTTCCATTATTCAAGATTCGTCGGATGCTGTCAAAGAGTGAGACCGCATCGGATGCCGTTTTGCGCCGGCCGCTCCGGTCACGTGTCATTTGCGTTGGCCGAGTGACGGGATCAGGTAGGGGGCGCCGGATGTGGCGAATTCGGTTGTTCTTGGCAATGGTTGCGGACATGCGGCTGGCTTATGCGGCCGGTTCGTGCTTGCCGACAATCTCCCGCATGGGCTCGTGCAATGTCCCATTCGAGGCCAGCACGCTGGAACGGGTCAGCGGTAACGGTGTGCCCTGGCAGGTGGTGACGCATCCGCCGGATTCGGTCACAAATAACTGTCCCGCGGCGAAGTCCCACGGCGACAATTCGTACTCGAAAAAGGCGCCGAAGCGTCCGGTTCCCACATGGCACAGATCCAGGGCCGCGGCACCGAACCGGCGGATGCCGTGAATGTTCTGACCGAACAGGTCGCTTAGTGCCGCCAGCGTCGCCGTCATCTTGGCGCCGCGGTCATAATAGAATCCCACACCGATCAGGACTTGATCCAGTTGGCTGTGGGATGCGACCTGAACGCGTTGTTCGTTGTGGAATGCGCCCTGGCCGCGCTGTGCCAGATACCAGTCGTCTTGAATCGGATCACAGACGACGCCGCACTCGATGACACCGTTTCTGCAGTATGCGATCGATACGGCGAACTGTGGCACACCGTGAGCGAAGTTGTTCGTCCCATCCAGGGGATCCACGACCCACAGGTGCGGGGCGTTGGCGGGAGCGCGATGGGATTCTTCTCCCAAGATCGCATGCTCGGGAAAATACTCGCGGATGACTGCGGCAATCGCCTGTTCGCTTTCGACGTCTGCGTCGGTCACCAGGTTGTGCGGCCCTTTGCTGCGAATGGTTACTCCGTCCCGAAAATAGGCGGCAACGATGGCGCCTCCAGCCTGAGCGGCCTGTTTGGCGACGGCGAGCGGTTGCATGACGTGAGCCCGGTCTCAAGGGATCGGAAATTGTGTTCACCGGGGACATGGTTTGATCGAACAGGGGTCCCGGCCCCGGGGATTGCCGGCAGACGCCGGGGAGCGGTGCGCATTGTAGTCACTAGCGTGAGCCTTGCCGAGAACCGGGGCGACCCGGACGCGGGTTGCAGCGACTCGACAAATCACAGCCAACCGTCGTCACGCCCGTTTCGGAGTGCCGCGTTCGCCGACCTGAGCCGCGTTTGTCGACCTGAACTGATGTGTATCATGTCGGTCGGCGCGGCCAGCGTGCGCCGTGGTTCCGCTGCGTCCGAGATCCGTTGTGGTCTCTGGCCCTCAGAAGGGGGCACGTCCACGGCGGGGCGGACAGGTCCGAGCGGCCGGAAGCCGGCTAGGTTGTCTTGGTCGCGTCCTGAGCTTGGCGAACCACATCGATTAATTCCTGTAGCCGATAGGGTTTGCGCAAAATCAAAAAGTCGAGTTCGCGGTCCAGGACAAAGTCGGCGGTCAAACCGCCACTGGAGAGAATGCCCTTGAGGTTCTTGTTGATCACCTTCAATTGACGCAGCGTTTCGACTCCGTCGATCCCCGGCATTGAGACATCGATGATGACCGTGACAATTCTGTCACAGTGCTCGCGATAGACGAGGATCGCCTCTTCACCGCTGTCCGCGGTCAACACTTCGTATCCCTCGTGCGTGAGGGCTTGAACGGCCACATCGCGCACAAGTTGCTGGTCGTCGACAACCAGAACAGCAGGGCTTGACGCATCCGCCATTGGGTTTGTTCCGAAGCTCGCAGAGGTGGGCGTGGCGTGGATCCGGCCGACAGTCGTGGAGGCCGAACATGTGGATTTCACCCTGACAGGCAATCATGGTGCCACTCTTGGCCCACGACAGATCCTGCTCCCGAAACAGTACAGGTGGGGTTGTCTGCCGATCAACCACAATTACCGATGTTGTTGCTAGTAAATGAGATATTGTCGTAATGAGAAACCGTGTTTCAATTTGAGAGCATCATGTTCAAACGTCTGACAGTCGAAAAAATGTATCATCTGGCTGTCATGTTGTCGTGGTCACCGTTCAGTAATCGTGGCACGCCGCCCGCGTGTGCGCTACCGGGAAAACACTCGGACCGGGGTCTGTTCATCCACCGCAGGTCGCTGCCGACCGCGGGCCGGATTGGTCGTGGATTGTGACAACTGGGGGGACGAGTTATTGGTCAATTGGGGCAACGGGTTGACGGCTGCTGGCAATCTGAGGATTCTCAAGTTGTGAGACGCGGTCGTGCCGGACCCGGAGTGACCGTCCGCGTCAACAAACGGGCCTGCGTGAGTTGTTGCGGGGCTATTTGGCGGGGCTGTGGAGTGGATACCAGTGGGGTGGGTGCGGACCCGCCGTCGGTCGCTGTGTGCGATCGGTTTCCGGGTATCGGTTTCTGAAGTCGGACATGGGCTGCCGGTGGCCTGCGCGGCCGGCCAGGAGAGGCGAGTCATGAGGCGGTTTCCTGTATCGGTTGCCTGGCGGGCCTGGTTGGTGTTGGGATTGTTGATTCCGGCATGCACGGAATTGGTTTGCGCGGACACCCAGCGTCCCAACATCGTGTTCATATACACCGATGACCAGGCGCCGACAGCGATTGGAATTTCGGGCAACGCGGATTTGCGGACACCACACATGGATCGTTTGTTTCGTGCGGGCGCCCGATTGGTGAATGCGTTTGTGACGACACCCGTCTGCAGCCCGTCGCGTGCGAGCCTGATGACAGGTTGTTATGCCAGCGAATTGGGCATCAGTGATTGGATTCATCCCCGTCGCGAACCGTCTGTCGGCCTGGACCCGGCGCGCGTGACCTGGCCGGAATTGCTAGCGCAGTCCGGGTACGCGACGGGATTGGTTGGCAAGTGGCACCTGGGGACCGAGGATCGGTTTCATCCCACACGCAATGGGTTTGAGTATTTCATGGGATTTCGAACTGGTGGGAATCGTCCAAAGGACCCCGTGCTGGAAATAGACGGCCAGGACAAAAAATTCTCCGGGTTTACAGCAGACATTTTGACCGATCACGCGCTGGGGTACATGCGAGAACACCGCCGCGGTCCGTTCTTGTTGTGTCTGCATTACCGGGCGCCGCACGCGGCATGGTTGCCGGTGGCGGATGTGGATTGGGAACCGTACAAGGATCTGGATCCACAGATTCCCAATCCGGATTTTCCCGGTTTGAATGTAGCGCGGATCAAGAAGATGACCCGTGAGTATTACGCCAGTGTGGCCAGTGTGGATCGAAATCTCGGCCGCTTGCTGCGTGAACTGGACCGCCTCGGTTTGCGCGACAAGACGGTGGTCGTCTTCACCAGTGACCATGGCTACAATCTGGGCCACAACGGGGTGTGGTACAAGGGGAATGCCCAATGGCAGGTCACACCGCTTCCCGACCAGCGCTGGCCCCACATTCCACCCCGACAGCGGCCGAATCTGTATGACCAATCGCTGCGAGTGCCAGCAGCGGTCCGCTGGCCGGGGGTGATCCGGCCCGGCACCGTGGTCGATCAGACGATCAGCAATCTCGACTGGTATTCGACATTGCTGGACATGGCCGGGGTGCAGCGGCCGGATTCCGTCGAGGTTCGCGGTCGAAGTTTCTTGCCGTTACTCCGCGGCGAGTCACTGGATTGGGACAATGCGCTTTACGCTGAATACAGCATGAAGCATGGCGCGCGGACTCGGATGCGTGCCTACCGCGCAGACGGGTGGAAACTGATGATCGACTTCGCCAACCCCGGTCGGATTGAACTTTACAATCTGGTCGCGGATCCGGCGGAGACCACCAATCTCGCAGCTGCGCAGCGCGAGGACGTCCGCGACGTTCGGCGGCGGTTTGAGCAGCAGATAAAGCGGCGGATGCAGCAACTCGGTGATCGGCCGCCTGAGGTCCCGCGTTAGTTGATCTCACGGGACCGGCGGCAGGCCTCCGCTGCCGGTTTCCAGGTCCGCCGCCGCCTGAGGTCCGTGCCCGGTCCCAGCGCGGGTCGGTCCCGAGTCGCATGTCACCGGGCTGCGTGCTGTTCAGTTTGCTGGCTTGTCCGCGGATGCACAGCTTCCACCCGCCACACCTCGCGCACGCGATGCGCATGCCTCCAAGTGGCTTTGGAGTTGGCAGCGGTTCAAATTGTGCGGATTACCGTCGTGGATTGGGTGCTGCGGGCCTTGTGAGCACAGCACCCAGCGTCTAGTATCCGGTGCGCATTTTGGGATGCTTCAACGGCCCGTTGCGGCACGGAGTTCAGCAGACGATGTGTTGCCGGCGGTGCGTGGGTTGATGTGTGGTGGTCAGCGGATCACGGTAAGCGACGGGCGTCGCTTGCAGCGCCCAGCCACTTGATTGCCCAGCCACTTGATTGAGGAGACGTATTGGCGTGCAGGCGATTGCCAAACAGAAGGACGAGCCCGGTTTGTGGCTGTGCGACGTGGAGCGACCGCTACCTGGCATCAACGACGTGTTGATCCGCGTGCTGCGTACGGGCGTCTGCGGCACGGACCTGCACATCTACAAATGGGATGACTGGGCCCGCAAGACGATTCCCGTACCGATGGTCGTGGGCCACGAGTTTGTTGGCGAAGTGGTTGAAGTGGGAGCCAACGTATCCGATTTCAGCGAGGGCATGATTGTCAGCGGCGAAGGTCACGTGGTTTGTGGGCGCTGCCGCAACTGTCTGGCGGGACGCAGGCACCTGTGCGCGGACACGATGGGGGTGGGCGTCAACCGGCCGGGCGCGTTTGCCGAGTACTTGGTGTTGCCGATGTCCAACGTGTGGCACCACGACGAATCCGTCGATCTCGACGTGGCCGCGATCTTCGACGCACTGGGCAATGCGGTCCACACCGCGTTGTCTTTTCCGGTCTTGGGCGAGGACGTGCTGATTACCGGGGCCGGTCCGATCGGGATCATGGCCGCCGCCGTCGTCCGGCATGCCGGAGCCCGGTACGTCGTAATCACGGACGTCAATCCCTGGCGGCTGGAACTCGCCAGTCAAATGGGGGTCACGCGGACCGTCGACGTGCAACAGGAAAACCTGGAGGACGTGCAGCGTGCGTTGGGGATGACCGAGGGATTTGATGTTGGTCTTGAGATGTCCGGCAACGCGAACGCGTTTCGAGACATGCTGGCCAACATGTGCCACGGCGGGAAAATCGCCATGCTCGGCATCCCGGCGCGCGAGATCGCGATTGATTGGAACACGGTGGTGTTCAACATGCTGACGATCAAGGGCATCTACGGCCGCGAGATGTACGAGACGTGGTATAAAATGACAGTCATGTTGCAGAGTGGACTGCCGATCCAGCCTGTGATCACGCATCGATTTCATTATTCGGAGTTTCAGCGGGCGTTTGACGTCATGATGTCCGGGGAATCGGGCAAGGTCATTCTGGAATGGGATCCTGCCGGTTGATGCGGGAAACACTTGTCGCTGCGCCTTGTCGGTACGCACCGAATTTGTGTTGATGCGGTGCGCTTGGAAACGATCGCTTTCTGTTGCGGTGGGACACGCACCATGTACGACAGCATCAAATCTCAGCTACGCGCCGAGTTACAGAGCATCCGCGAGTCGGGCTTGTACAAGTCGGAACGCGAAATCACCACTTCTCAGAGCCCGCGGATCGCGGTCCGGGATGGACAACAGGGCGTACTGAATCTGTGTGCCAACAACTATCTCGGTCTGGCCGAGCATCCGGACGTGGTCGCAGCCGCGCATGCCGGTTTGGATACCTGGGGTTATGGCCTGGCATCGGTCCGGTTTATTTGCGGTACCCAAACGATTCATCGGGAACTGGAGTCACGCATTAGCCAGTTCCTGGGCACTGAAGATACGATATTGTACACGTCCTGTTTTGACGCCAACGGCGGCTTGTTCGAAACCCTGTTGGGCCCCGAAGACGCGGTCATTTCAGATGCTCTGAACCATGCCAGCATCATCGACGGGATTCGGCTGTGCAAAGCGTCGCGGCTGAGGTATCGCAACGGAGATCTGTCCGATCTGGAAGCGCAGCTGCAACAAGCGGGCTCGGCTCGATTTCGTCTGATTGCCACGGACGGGGTCTTTTCGATGGATGGATATCTGGCCGATCTGCCGGGGATTTGCGATCTCGCCGACAAACACGACGCGTTGGTCATGGTCGATGATTCGCACGCGGTGGGCTTCATGGGTGCCCGCGGACGCGGCACGCACGAACATCACGGCGTGATGGACCGAGTGGACATCATCACGGGGACGTTGGGCAAGGCCCTGGGCGGTGCCAGTGGAGGCTATACCAGCGGCCGACGGGAGATCATCGAATTGCTGCGGCAGCGATCGCGTCCGTACCTGTTCTCCAATTCCGTGTCCCCGTCGATCGTGACCGCTTCGCTGTGTGCTCTGGAATTGTTGTCGAGCTCGACACAACTGCGGGACCGATTGCAGGCCAACACCGAGACATTTCGCGCCGGCATGGCTGGAGTGGGTTACGAGATTCTCCCGGGCACGCATCCGATCGTTCCGATCATGTTGGGCGACGCCGCGTTGGCCACTCGGGTCGCCGATGCCATGCTGGCCAAGGGAGTCTACGTGATCGGTTTCTCGTATCCCGTGGTTCCTCAGGGACAGGCGCGGATTCGCACACAGATTTCCGCCGCGCATTCGTCCGACGATCTGGAGTTTGCAATCGAGAAGTTTGCCGAAGTCCGCAGCGAACTGGGACTGTGATCGGACTTGCGATCTGAGGCTGTTTTTCCCCATGATGGAGCGCTGCTGATGAGGGATACACCCAGTCTCACGTCCAGACACCCGGAGGACTCTGTTGTGAACGACAGGAATGCGACTCGACGAGATTTTCTCAGACTCTCCGCTTGTGCCGCGGCTGCCGGCGGCCTGTCCGCAGCGCCGCATGCCCAGGCCCGACTGCAAGCCGCTGATAAACAAACGACGGGTGCTCTGGACATCTACACCGCGATCAAGGGCGGAGGCATTGCCAAGACGAAGTCTGGCATGGTCGAGCGATTGGCTGCCATCCAAGGGCTTGGTTTTGACGGCATCGAAGGCGGCAGCCCCGGGATTGGCGATATCCCCGCATTGAGACAGGCCATCGGCGAAACCGGTGTTCCGGTGCACGGGGTTGTCGACGGCGTTCACTGGCGACAACGATTGTCGGCTCCCGATCCCGCTGTACGGGAACAGGGACGCGCCGCTTTGGAGCAGGCGTTGCGCGACACACATGCCATTGGTGGCTCATCGGTCCTGCTGGTGCCCGGACGGGTTGCCGGCAAAGATGAGAATCATGATCACGTCTGGAAACGCTCGATTGTCGAAATCCGCAAAGTCCTGCCGATTGCCAGTCGGCTGGGGATTCACATCCTGATCGAAAATGTCTGGAACGGATTCTGCGAACAGGCCGATCAGATGAAGGACTACATTGATGAAATCGACAGTCCCTGGGTGGGGGTGTATTTCGACATCGGGAATGTACGGAAATTTGCTCCGCCCGAAGATTGGATCCGCACTCTGGGACGGCGGATTGTGAAACTGGACGTGAAGGACTGGGGAAAGAAAAACGGTTTTTGTCGTCTCAGCGAAGGAGACGTTGACTGGAAAGCGGTTCGCGTGTCTCTGGTCGAGATCGGTTTCACCGGCTGGGCCACCCGGGAAGGACGCGACAAGTCTCTGGAAGACACTTCGCAGTTGATGAAGGAACTGTTGGGGTTGTGAAACCGGTCTGAGTCTTTCCGTCGATGGTCGAAATCGATGGTTGAAGTCACACATACCACGGTCGGCAACGTGTTGACGCGGACCAGTGGTTTCTTACGGCAGGTCACATCTCACTCCATCCAGCCCTACCGTGGTTGCACTTTCGGTGGTGCGTTGTGCGGTGTGGGGTGCTATGTGCGACACAGCTGGTTCGTCACGCGGGGGCGGACCTGGGGGCGGTTTCTGGAGGTCCGTACCAACGCGGCTGAGTCGTATCTGGAACATGCTGACAGCGAAGCCCGCTGGGCGCAGCGCGTCCGGCCGTCCCAAGGTTTTTCTGTGTTTTGTTCCAGCGCCACCGATCCATTCCTGCCCCAGGAAGCGGGTTGTGGCGTGACGCGCCGCTTGTTGGAGGCCATGATCCAGCGGCCTCCCCGGCAACTGATCCTGCAGACCCACTCGGACAATGTGCTGCAGGTCCTCGACGTGCTGACCCGGTTGGCCAGCCGTTGTGAACTCCGCGTGCAGCTGTCTATTGAATCGGACCGAGACACATTGCCGGGGCTCCCGCCCCCGGCGTGCAGTGTCGCCGCCCGGCTGGCAGCCTGCCGGCAGCTCAAGAAAATCGGTCTGCCTGTCGTGGTCACCGTCGCTCCCTTGCTGCCGATCGCTGACCCTCTGGCGTTCTTCCAGCGGATCTCGGACGCGGCGGACGCCGTGGTCATCGATCACTTCATCCACGGTGACGGGACACGGGACGGACGGCGGACGCTGCAGACGGAGTTGCCGTCCGCGATGAGCGCGGTCTGTCCCGAGTCGACCCACATTGCATACCGGCAACGTATGCTGGACGTGGCCAGTCAGGTGATGCCCGGGCGGGTGGGGGTCCACATCGATGGGTTTGCCGGACGCTACCTGGCGAGTGAATAGCAACCGCCGCCGGATTGCTTTCTTTTGAGTCCCTGATCATCATGCGGTGGTCCGTGCCCGCCGCTGTTTCACAGACCGGGCAACCCGGGCCCGTTGTCTGTCTTTGTCGGGAGTTCCAGAATCGATGAGTCATCTGTGCGTTGTGCGTTGTGTGGGGCTGATGGCAGTTGTGGCCTCGGCCGTCGCCGCGGCGGAAACCGCTGCCGGCCAGGATACCGGGCGGCGGCCCCCCAATGTGGTGGTGATTTTTGCCGACGACTTGGGATACGGAGATTTGAGTTGTTATGGACATCCCACGATCCGCACGCCGCATTTGGATCGCATGGCAGCCGAGGGCCTGAGGTTCACACAGTTCTATTCGGCTGCCAGTGTGTGCACGCCCAGCCGTGCCGCGTTAATGACCGGCCGACTGCCGATTCGCACGGGAATGTGTTCTGACAAGCGGCGCGTGTTGTTCCCAAATTCCGGAGGTGGGATTCCGGCGAATGAACTCACGTTGGCCGAAGCATTGCGGAGCAAAGGCTACGCCACAGCCTGTATCGGTAAGTGGCACCTGGGACACTTGCCACGGTTCCTGCCCACCAGCAATGGATTCGACCAGTACTTCGGGATCCCCTATTCCAACGATATGGATCGCGCCAAAAATGCTCCCCGTGGACGCGCCGCCTTTCTGAAGCCGCGGATCGCGTATTGGAACGTGCCATTGATGCGGGACACACGGATTGTCGAGCGGCCCGCCGAACAGACGACCATCACGCGGCGTTACACGGACGCGGCCGTGGATTTCATTCGCGAACATCGTGAAGAGCCGTTTTTCGTTTACATGCCCCACAGCCTGCCTCACGTGCCCTTGTTCCGCTCGCAAGAGTTTCAAGGAAAAAGCTTGCGGGGTCTGTACGGAGATGTGATCGAGGAAATCGACTGGAGTGTTGGCCAGGTTCTGACGACACTCCAGCAGTTGAAACTGCAGGACAAGACACTGGTCTGGTTTACCAGCGACAACGGACCGTGGCTGATTTTCGGTGAACAGGGGGGATCCGCCGGGTTGTTACGCGAGGGCAAGGGGAGTACCTGGGAAGGCGGGATGCGGGAACCGGCACTCGCCTGGTGGCCTGGCAAGATTCCGGCCGGCCGCGTGACGTCGGAACTGGGATGCACCATGGACATTTATACGACCGTCCTCAAACTCGCGGGTGTGCCCCAGCCGGACGACCGGATTGTCGACGGATTGGACCTGAGTCCGCTGCTGTTTGGTTCTGGCCCCAGTCCCCGACGATCCATGTTCTATTATCGAGGGACCCGGTTGATGGCCGTCCGCAAAGGGCCCTGGAAGGCACATTTCATCACTCAGCCCGCTTACGGTGGCAAAGCCAGTGAAATGCACGATCCGCCGTTGCTGTATCATCTCGAGCACGATCCGGGGGAGCAGAAGGATGTGGCGCAAGATCACCGCGACGTGATCGTGGACATTCGCGGCGAAGTCGCCGCTCATCGCGAACGGCTCAGACCCGCCAGGTCACAATTGGAGATTCCGCTGCCCAAACCCTGATTACGGTTCGCATGTGTCGGCCGGCCCCGTTGCGCTGCGGATCGTTACCGGAGTTCCCTGCCCCAGTCCCGTGAACTGTGCAGCGCTGCCGCGGGGCAGGCAGATTTCCAGGTAACCGCTGCTGCCGGCCAGCGCCAGCAACGGTTGTTCACCGGGTGGATCATCGTAGGTGGTCGACAGGCCGTTGATGCTGTGAGCGCCAATCTGCACGATTGTGTCTTGCGACAGCCCTGTTGCCCGGATGCAGGTGATCAGGTTTCCAAAGCGGTCGACGTGCACCACCTCACCCGCCAGGCAGCGCGTTGCCTCCGAGAGACTGTCAACCGGATTCCGTAAGTCCAGTGTCGTTGCCGACCCCAATTGGGCTGCAGCGACGCCGCGCGCCCAGTGGCCGGCGACGGGGCCGAACAGGTCCCGCGCCCGGAATGTGGTCGGTTGGGGATGATTCCAGTATTGCGGTTGATCCAGGTGAAAAACGCGCGGGGCATCCGATTCGGTGCCGTCCTGCGTCAAGAGCGGTGCAAACACGCCGTTGTCCGGTCCGATGAAGATCTGGTCGGCCAGCAGCAGCAGCAACCCGCGATCGGTTGGATTGGGGTCAACGCCCACCACGTGGATACTGCCGCTGGGAAATCTCCGGCAGGCCGTGTGCACCAGGTAGGCCGCTTGCGGTATGTGAAAGGCGGTGATGGTGTGCGAAATGTCGATCAGTGTCAGATCGACTGCGACTCCAAGTATCGCCGCCTTCAGTTCTGCCACCCAGGGATCGGACAATCCAAAGTCGGTCGTCAAGGTCACGATCGTTGAATTGGACTGCTGGGACATAGACCACCTGGAGTTTTCATTCTACAGGTCAGGACCGGAAACGACAGACGGCGCCGGGCCGTTGCGTCTGGAATGCTTGTTTCAGTTCCTTGACAAACTGCTATCAAACACCCTCGCAATTTGACAAGATTTCTGAACGTGTACAAGTCATAAAGTGCTACGGCACAATGTGATATGCCATGAACTCGGTCTCTGTAAGGTATTGTTCCGCTTCGGTCTCAAAATTGCTGTGTCCAGCTCGCCGAACTCGAATTATTTGGGACATGGCCTGTCGTTGCAGCAGTCCATGTGAACGTAAAAAGAAGGGGCCCATCGCGCCTTCCCTGGGCATGCATCGGAGATTGATGGGTTACCGCGGGCAAGGAACAATTCGATGTCATCCCCTCCCCGGTGGTTGGCAGAGATGGCTAATGAGATCACTGCAAATTTGCATGGTACGGATCTCCTTTCGCCATTGGGGTGCCATTATCACCACAACTTGGACGCTGATCAGTGGGAAGTGAGTTTGTTTGCCAGTACGACGCATGTGATCGGAGGCAACCTGGACGGTGTGAAAAAACGGTCAGGATTCTTTGTCGATCTGCAGAGCGTGGTCGAAGCCTTTTCCGAAGTCCGGAGTTGCAATTGGCAGTCGGGGCCGATGGGTGACCGGGACGAGGTGGGGGCTCACGTGGCGATTGACGGCGATTATGGTGGGCGCAAGATCTGGTTGCGGATCCTGTCTTCGCCTCCCGAGAACATAGAACACGGCCGGGAAGCGCGGGTTTACCAGTCCCAGTTCGAAGAAGTGTGGTAAGACCGGTCGCGGGTTGAATCCGCAGTGCCCAATGGCGTCCACGGTTCACTCGAGCTGCCGGCGCGGCTGCGTGTTGATCAGGAACGTCTGGCACTCGTTGGCGAGTTCGTTCACGTGATCGGTGTGCCGCATCGACCGTGCACCGGTCCAACGGTTGGCTGCGCTGAATTGTTCGACGCGGATTGCCGATTTCAGTCGGTACGCGCGGGCCACCGCCAACATGACTGCCAATTGGAAACGCCTTTGAGGATAGATGGGGACGTCGAGCTGGCTCAGTGACCAGTCGGCCAGATCCAGGCGAATCCGACCGTCAACGGAGCGGGGCGGGCTCAGGTAGCGTCGCAGATGTTCGGGAATGTGTTGTCGAGCACCTGGGGCGATCAGCAGTGCCACCCGTGGCGAACGCGCAGAATACAGAGCCCAGCTCGGCCACTGATCGAAGTACCCCCAAGGTTCCAGGAACGGCAGCAGGACTGCGAGAACGGTCATCGCACGGCAGGCCACACTCCGCGGCTGTGGGTTGCGGAACTGTTCCGCAGATTCGACGATCATCGATTGTTCTGACACAGGCTTGTTGCGGGGCTGGCCAAACAGTGTCCAGACTTGGATCACAAAATAGGCATTCCACACGAGTACCGCCGGTCGGTGATTGAGGCCTCCGGGGCCCAGTGCGGCGAGCAACAGCGCGTGCATCGCGGTTGCTGCGAGCAAGCTGAATCGGCGGGTTCGCGGGTGGAGCAGCCCGCAGGCGATTCCCAGTTCGCCCATCGGTAAAGCGGCTGCCAGGCAGCGCCGAACTGGCTCGGACTGAAACTGAAGTGTCAAACCCGCTTGGCCCACCGCGGCTTCGAGGAGTTGTTGACCGTACGTATCGATGAATGCATGGTCGCACTTCGACAGTCCGGAGTGGAAGTAGACTCCGACGATGATCCACCGCAGACAGCGGACGGCCTGGGCATCACGTGCAGCTGAAATCAGGACCGCTGCAAACAGACTCAACTGGTAACACCAGACCTGTCCGCGTTGTTGGTCCAGGCAAACTTGCACGACAAATCCCAGGAGCAGGCCATACAGCGGCCAGTTCACCCGAGCCCCGGTGCCCGGCGTTGGAGCACGCGCAGCGGTTGGCGCGATGGCCAGGACCAGTCCACAAGCGATCAGCAACAGCAGGGCCGCCCAGTCAACGGCAGGCGGGGCGTGGACAGCCCAATGAAAACAGGGGATCTGGGGGAACGCCGTGTGGGGAGTCCACAGTCTCCAGCTACATCCCAGCAAGACCAGCCCGCCGACTCCCAGCAACCGTCGGGTGTGGTTGACCGCCACGGCCATGCGGGCCGCATGGCGGCCGGAGGCTGAGGAACCGGAATCTGGCATGAGTTCACTCGGCCCCGGAGCGGATGAGAAGTCGCCACACATTTCAATGCTGGTTGGCCAGAAACGCGATGCCAGCGGCAATCCCGGCTACGGTCAGGGTCGTCAGGAGAATCTTGACCCAGCTGTAGGGGCGTTGTCCCTGAATTTCACCGGTGCCGGCGTTGACCACGACTTGATAGGTCTTTTGATGGAAACGATAGGCCAGCAGCCACACCGGTAGCAACAGATGTTTGAAGGTCACAGCGTCGTGCCGCGTGTCGATGGACGAGATCCTCTGCGTGTCGCCACCGATCCGCCGGCGGACCTCCACCTGCAGTGCTTTCTCGATGCGTTGTCGCGCCTTCTGGAAGCCCGCTGGAAGCTCCACTTCGTAAGTTCGCGCGAGATATCCGGCCAGCAATTCCTGGGAAAACGGCCGACAACGTCCCAGCGGCCAGGGTTCCAGTTTGTCCAACAACTTGCGGTTGAGCCCGCGGGAAGCCAGAACCAGGATGTCGTCAAAGAAGCGTTGGAATCTGCCGGAAGCCGGGTACCAGCGTGTGCGTCGTTGTCGTGACGAGGTCTTTCCCGTCTTCACCGTAACGTAATAGTGTTCTCCCCGCTGGCCGGTGTAGCGGTTGAACGTCAAACTGTCGTAGGTCCAGTAGGGCAGGTAGACCCCGTTGAATCGACCTTGCACTCCACGCTCCAGAAAATCGCTCGGCGCAAACCACCGGGATTGGATCCACTTGGCGAGTTGCGTGCGGGCTTGCGCGCGTTCGACGAGAAATGGGAGCACGGCGTCGACCGGAATCCGCTGGCCAGAGGTATGAACTTTGTCACGTTGCAGCGGCGATCCACAATAGGGACATTCGCTACTGGTCAGCGGCCCCACAAATACGACTGTGCCGCCGCAGGAATCACAACGGACTTCGTTCGTTGCCTCGGCGTCCGGGACGTGTGATTCTCCGCCAGCCTGGCGTTGTTCGGCCAGCCTTTGCAGCATGGCACGAAAGTCCTGCTCCACAATCGCGTCGTCCGGGGAGAAGGTAATGGCCTTCTCGTGGCCACAAAACGGACACTTCAGGTTCTGCTGGTCGATGTGGAATTCAAAGTCCGCCCCACATCCATCGCAAGGAAACGTCCGGCCCCGCCCGGCGTCGATGGACGTCCCCGCATCGGCAGTCGAGCCGCTGGTGTTCTCGGCAAACAGCGGACGATCGGCAGCCATCTGAATATCCCTTGACCACTGGTGCCCGCGCCAGCGGCTCATGCCAATCGGTTTCGAGTTTCCATGTCACCTGGCAGTTGGACACGCGGCGTTCGCGAATAGCGAAATGGCGTGTGTTGAGACAGTACCTGGTGGACGGCGACTCAACCCGCGGGTGGCGGTGGCGGTGGCGGTGGTGGCGGAGCCGATAAACCGCCGGCCAGTTGCGGGACCTGTGCGGCGGGGGTCCAACCTGACAAACTGGGTGACCAGACCAGACTGGAACCGGAGATTTGTCCCCCACCCAGTCCCTGGGCCAGTTGCTGCGTCGTGTATGGTCCCTGAGTCTGCCCGTCGACGACCACGTGCCAGGACGTGTTCGGGGGCGGCGGCGGTGCCGCACCCAGTCCGCCCGCCTGACCGGCTCCCTGGACCATCTGGTTGGCCATGGCAAACCCCATGCCCAGGCCCATGCCTTCACTGGCACCGCCGCCCGCTGGGTTCTCGGCGGCTGCCATCATGGCTTGTCCCATCTGGTATTGCTGGAACTGATTCATGTTACCGATGACGCCCATACTGGAACGGGTGTCCATCGCTCGTTCAACCTCTTCCGGCAACGAGATGTTCACGATGTACAACTGAGGGATGTCGAGACCGTATTCGTCGTCAACGCGTTCGACCACCAGCTTGCGCAGGTCTTCAGACAGTTCCCGATAATGTGAGGCCAGATCGAGTGCGGCGATCTTCGACTCAGCCACCAGATCGGCGAATGCCGTGGCCATGATCGATCGCAGCAGTTCACTGATTTCGTCACTGTCAAATTCGCTGTCGGTTCCCACCAATTCTGTGAGCAACGCCTTGGGTTCGACGGCTTTGAGCGTGTAGGTACCGAAGGCTCGCAGGCGGATCGGACCGAAATCAGCGTCACGCAGCATGATCGGGTTGGGCGTGCCCCATTTCATGTCCGTGATCTGACGGGTACTGACGAAATACACTTCGGCCTTGAACGGACTGTCGAAACCATATTTCCAGCCGGCCAACGTACTCAGGATCGGCAGGTTGGCGGTGGCCAGCGTATGCTGACCTGGTTCAAAAACGTCGGCCAGTTGTCCCTGATGCACGAAGACCGCCACTTGGCCGGGACGCACGATCAATTGCGCGCCGTTCTTGATCTGATTGTGATATCTGGGAAAACGCCAGACCAGCGTGTGCCGGGAATCATCGACCCATTCAACGATGTCAATCAGTTCAGCGCGGAGTTTGTCAAACAATCCCATCGGGGCTTCTCCCGTTCAAATGATGAGTCAGGCGGGTTGTCAGCGAGGTCTGATTAATGGCTCCATGACCATGGCAAACTGCAGCCACTTAGTCAACACATACGCAGGGCACACACTGTGTACCGCGGCCAGGGGGGCCCGTTCGGGAACGGAATGGCATGCATCTGGATCACGGGAATTCAACAGAATTTGCAGTCGGTGGCACACACTCCGCGCCGTCGGAAGGAAATCGTCGGCCTGGCCCATGCGGATCGACGGTGGGTGCACATGGCCGACCACCGTCCGGCGGATCTCGAGAATCTGGTCGCGCAACGATTGAGACGACTTGACTCGCTGGTTAAAATCCTCTGCCGCTCGAACTGGGATGTCTTGATTGAAGAATGCTATGGACGGTTCTTACAGCAATGATCTGGAATTCAAGAAGCTGTTGTCGCGGCGGTCAGACGTCGACTTGACAGTCGTCGCTCTGGAAATCGCTCGCGATGCGGATGCCAGGCTCGATTTCTCCGCAGTCTCAAATTGGATTCAGGACCGGGCGAACGAATTGCTGGGACCGGTATCACGTGCGGACTCGGAACGTGAAGCCCTGGCTCGTCTGGGGAGTTGCCTGTGTGGCCAGCACGGCATCCGCGGCCAGAATACCGCGTTTGAGTGTGGGGCAGGCAGCTATCTGCACCGTGTGATCGAGACGCAATCGGGAATCCCGATCAGTTTGTCGCTGTTGTACATGGGCGTGGCTCAAAAGCTGGGGATCGATTTGCGGGGAGTTTCCGCTCCCAGTCATTTCCTCACCCGTCTGGATTCATTGGATGGACCCATTTTTCTGGACGCCTACAGTGAGGGGCGTTTGCTGGACCTGGATGAGTGTCTGCAGTGGTTGGGTTCGGTTACCGAGATGGGCCGCGATGATCTGGACCTGCTGTTGCGACCCGCTGATGCCCGATCCATCGTGACCCGCATGTTGATGAATCTGAAGGTCGTGCACACCAAGCGTGAAGACTGGAATCTGGCAGCGAAGGTTCAGCACCGGCTGGTGGCGTTGATGCCGGCTTCCTACACCGAGCGGCGAGATCTGGCGTTGATCACGGCCCGCACTTCCCGGACGGGCGAGGCCATTCGCTTGTTGCGGTCCACTCTGAAAGACTGCCCGGACGACGACCGTGAAGTCCTGCAGCACTGCATCGACATGACACGCAAGCAGCATTCCCGTTGGAATTGACTGCCGCCGATCAATCGCGATGAGGCTCTGATTCGTGAGGGTCCTGGCCGATCAGTCTCAGGGCCAGTTCGACTTTGGAGTCATCGGCGGTCGCCACGCTGCGCAAATCAACCAGGACCTGGTCATTCTGGATCCGGGCATAGAGACGGATCTGTCCCAGCCGCAGCCGTTGCGCCAAAGTCTCGGCTGACAGCTCCGGATGGGTCAGACAGATCACGGCGGTTGGCAGTTCCGCTGCCGGCACGGATCCGCCGCCGACCGGAGAGGTATCGGGACGGACGCTGACGTTCAGGTGAGGCAGATGGCCCAATTGATCGACGATGTGGTCCGCTCGTCGCAACAACTCAGTCGGCGACGCGGACAGCATCGCCAGCACGGGGATCTCCTGCTGCGCGGTGCCGCGCTGGTAGGCAGCCAGAGTTGCGGCCAGGGCGGCGAGAGTCAATTTGCCCACTCGGATGGCCCGCGCCAGCGGATGTTGCCGCAGCTGTTCCACCCAGTTCGCCTGGCCCAGGATCACTCCCGCTTGAGGTCCGCCGAGCAGTTTGTCACCGCTGCCCAGAACGATGTCCGCTCCGGCCGCGATGCTGTCACAAAACGTGGGTTCGGCTGGGAGTCCGAATTGTGCGATGTCGACCAGACTGCCACTACCAATGTCGTCGATGGCCAGCAGATTGTGTTCACGTGTCACAGAAACCAATTGGGCGATGTCCGGTGTGTGCGAGAAACCAACCACGCGATAGTTGGACGGATGCACGTGCATGATGGCGGCTGTATCGTCATTGATGGCCCGGCGGTAGTCGTCGATACTGGTGCGATTCGTGGTGCCGACTTCGCGGAGTTTGGCTCCGCTGAGTTCAAAAATCTCAGGCAAGCGGAACGCGCCTCCGATTTCGATCAGCTGTCCCCGCGAGATGATCACCTCGCGACCGTGACACAGTGCCTGCAGCGTCAACAGAGTGGCCGCCGCGTTGTTGTTGACAACCAGCACATCCTCACATCCCGTCAGGCTGGTCCAGGTGTCACGCACCTGGTACCCCCGATGCCGTCTCTCGCCGCTGGCCAGGTCGATTTCCAGGTTGGTGGCAGCCGTCATGTCGGCCAGGGCCGAGGTGGCGGATTCGGCCAGTGGCGCGCGTCCCAGGCCGGTGTGGAGAATCACACCCGTGGCGTTGATCACGCGTCCCATGCGAATCCAGTCGTTGCGGGCCGATCGCCGTTCCAGACGCTCGGCAAGTACGTCGACCAACTGACCGCGACTTGTATCGGGAGTGAAGTTTTCCAGTTCGCCGCGCAATTCATCGAGAGCGGTCCTCAGCCAGTCGACGATGACATCGCGTCCCAGTTCGTCAACCAGCAGGCGGATACCGGGATGATCCAGGGCCGCGGTCACGGACGGCAGCTGCTTCATTGGATTGGAGATCGACATGTCTGAGATTCACATTTTGTGCGAGGATGCAAAAGAATGACCGGACTCTAAAACCTCAGGGGTTCCAACAACTGCGGACCGGCTCGACGCTGGTCCGCGTCGCGGATCGTCAGTTGCAGATTATCGAAGTATTCGCACAAAGGCACGGCGAATTTGCGGCTGATGCCCCAGGCTTCGCGCAGAGCCGACAACGTGGCCTGCTGATGTTCGTCCAGATAGCTGGCCAGACTCTGCCGCGCCGCTTCGAGCGATTCGGGAGCAAAATGCATATCTTCGCTGACTTTGATCAACAACCCGTCTTCGGCTGCGACCGTCAGCAGGTCCACGATCTGGGCCAGAGATTGCCCATACGCCGCCGCCAGTTCTTTGGCTGTGGGAGGTGTGATACCTGATTGGGTGACCTGTTCCAGGATCTGAGACAGTACGTTGCGCTGATTTCGGGAAAGCTGCACTTGTGCGTCTGCGGGGCCCAGGTTGTCGCCCACGCGAACCAGTGATTTGTCTTTGCGCAGCCGTTCGAACACCAGGTCCAGTATTTCTGGCCGGGCAATTTCGCTGCAAGCCGACAGCAGTCTCTCACGTGGGAGTGACCGCCGAGGCTGATGCCGTTCGATTTCCTGGCGGATCGTGCGCAACACCGACCGGCAAACCTGGTCCAGTCGATCGGCATGCATCACCAGGTTGCGGTCACGTCCGGCGATCCGCCGCAGTACGCCTTCTTGGAGTAGATCTTCCACCAGCTGATCGAGTTCGGCGACTTCGATGTTGACGCGGGCCACGAGTTCGCCGCGCGCTTCGGGAACCGTGTCCATCTGAGACAAGACAAAAGACAGCCGCACACGGGGGTCCGGGTCGGCGATCTGGCTGCCGTAGCTATCGATGTTGCGGATGCGGATTGCCGGTGGCAGACTGGCATCCAGAACACGACCGCCGGCCACAGTCCGCGCGGGAGACACTCGGCGGAGTATGAACTTCTGATCGTGTACCGCCACAATCGGATTGCGGACGCGCAGTTCGGCGTAGGTCGCTTCTCCGGGTTTGAGTTGTTTGCCTTTGAGCACCAGCCGCGCCAGTTCTTCGCGGGTCCCCAGGTGTAAGCCCAGTTCGCTGCGATCCTTCAGCACAATTGGCGAACTGGGCAGGGCGCGCAGTTCGACCAGCAGGCGTTGTGTGGGCTGCAAACAGCCGGGCGTGGCCAGTTCGCATCCGCGTGGCACTTCGCCGGGTTTGATATTGGCCAGATTGATGGCCGTGCGTTGCCGCGCCCCACCTTGCTCCGCCTGCGACTTGTGGGTTTGCACGCTGCGGACGCGCAGCTCCCGCTGGTCGGGCAGCAGTTCCAGCTTCTGGCCTGCCTGCAGTGTGCCGCTGAGCACCGAGCCGGTGACGATGGTGCCATGACCGTCGATGGAAAAGGCGCGATCGACGGGCATGCGAAAAAAACCGTTGAAACGGTTGGATTGCACGTGGTCCGCGGTGTGTGTGATGGTCTGCTTCAGTTCTTCGATTCCAGTACCCGTCTCGGACGAAACGGGAATCAGCGGGCAGTTCTCCAGAAACGTTCCTTCGACCAGCTCTTCAATTTCTGCCTGGATCAACTCCAGAAAATCCGGGTCCACCAAATCCATCTTGGTGATGGCGATCACACCGTGGCGTACGCCGAGCAGGTCCATGATCTCCAAATGCTCGCGTGTTTGCGGCATGACGCAATCGTCGGCGGCGATGACCAACAGCGCCAGGTTGATGCCCGTCGCTCCCGCCACCATATTCTTGACAAATCGTTCGTGCCCGGGGACATCGACGACGCCAAAGCGGTACTTACCGGAGTCCCAGTGGGCGAAACCGAGATCGATGGAAATGCCCCGCGTTTTTTCTTCCGGCAGGCGGTCGGTATTGACGTTGGTCAATCGCCCCACCAATCGGGTCTTGCCGTGATCGATGTGGCCGGCAGTGCCGATCAAGATGTGCGTGGTTTGACTGGAATCAGAAGCGTTGGACATGTGATTTGGTCACGAGAGGTCGGGAGAAGCCCGGAGATGATCGGTGGCTTGCGCGGCGGTTGCGTCCTGTGGGAATCGGTCATGATCTGCAAAGCGTTTACCCATGCTAATTCACTGAGCACTGGGTTGCGAGAGTTGGAGCCATGCAATCGCTGGTGGCCGCGAATTGACGCGCGATTGTCGGAAGATTAGGATCAAATCTCCCAGGCGACTCCGGACTTCTTGCCGGGGCTTCTTGCCGGGAGTGTACGCGGATCTGGTGACCGCCCTGGGCTTCAAACCCAGTGTGGCGGCTGAAAAGTCGCCAGGTGGGTTCGATTCCCATCCACTCCCGTTTTGTCGGATTCTCCGGCAACCCCAAAACGCCCGCAGACCGCTGTATGTCAGTAGTTTGCGGGCGTTTTTTGTGCCACACCTGAACCTCGCCGATGGACCCTGTCGGAATCATCGTCGGATTGATTTGTCATCCCCGCTTGCAGAAGGCTTGCAAGTACGGGGGATGAGCAGATGGCGAAGTCGGTCTACAGGGGTAACTTGCCAAAACCAGATCGGCGAGGAGATGTCCGGCCAGAGATCGCGGGAAAGCGTTGCACAGTTGGCAACGTCCGAGATTCCACCGAAACTCAGATGCTCCATCGATTGAACACGCTGAGAGACGTGTTTCGGAATCAGTCCAAATACTACGGGACGGATGGCTGGTCCGATTGGCTACTTCCTTACGCTCAAGAATACGCCCGCACTGGCCGCGTGATCGTGCAGCACGATCTGAGCGATGAAACCGACCTCATCAGAAGGGCGGTTTTTCGATCGGGCGATGAATTGGTCGAAGTGAAGGGCACAATGCGTGAGTTGGATGCTTGGGATGCCATCACTCTGGTGGAGGCTATTCGGAGCGTCGGACTGCCAGCGGAATCTGCCCAGCAGGATGCCGTGGACACTGGCCTGCAATTTCTCCAAAGGACTGTTGACGAACAGTTCCAGCGTGCAATCGCTCGTAGCCTCTGCAGGGACCGATAACCCATGTATATTGGAAGTCGCCTGAAGTGACTGAGCGCACCTTTAGCAACCGGAACAGGACAATGAAACTCAGAGTTCTGTTGGCTATTGTTCTTGCAACGCTGCACGGTTTGCCAGGGTACCTGCAATCGCAGGACAGGCAAGAGCCGTCTCTGGCCACGAAACGTCTGATAAGTCGTTTTGAAAAAGGGAAGATTGCAACCAATCCCAAGGACTGGGGAAAAGTCGACTTTGATGCTTCCCAACTCACGTCAACTGTTGCAGAACAAGAAGAGGCGCAAGCTGTCAGGCAGTCCATTAGGAAGATTTGGAAAGCTTGGATTCAGCAGGACACGGAAAGCTACCGCGCGCAGGTAGCAGAAGACGTGACGCTCATCAGTCAGCAAGTCGGGAAAAGAGCTGACGGACACAAAGAAGTCGTCGCCGTATTAGTAGAGGAATGGAATGCTTACGAACGGCCCGCTGGTGCCATCGCAATGAAGATCAGCATTAAACAGTGTGAACTGGAAATTGCTGACAAGGTCGCCAAGGTCCAGTATTGGATGGTGATCGATGGAGGATCGCGATGGGGGTTCAAAGATCTCGTTTTGGTTTGCCAGTTTTTCAGGAAGGAAAGCGGCAGATGGAAGCTCAGCTACCACACCGACAGCTGGGGGCTCTCCTACAACCTGCGAGAGAAAAAAACCGGCACCAGGACGTTCGATTTTGATTATGTCTATCCAGTCCAAGACCTGGCACGCGCCGTGAGGTTCTACACACCTTTGCTGGGCAAGCCTGAAGTGGTTACGAGAACCCGCGCCACATTCATGCTCGAAGGGCCTCGCTTCCATCTGGACACATCGACTCTTGGCGGCCACGCCGAGGTGCAAGCCAAGTTTCCGTGCGGCTATGCTGTTTTTTATACCGCTGACCTGGAAACGGAACTCAAACGCCTCAATAAATCGACGATGACGCTCGTCCAGGGAATTGAGAAATGGGGCAGCGATCCTTACATCATTTGTGAAGACCCTGCGGAAAATATATTTGTCATCATGCAAAAAACTCCGGATGCGCTCAGAACAAAAAATCAGCAGGCACCAACGATAACCATCCACAATGAACCCGCTGACAGCTCGAAGCATACGAATGATCTCAAGAAAATAATGGATGGTTGGCTCACCATGGACCTTGGTGCGCTGAACAAGTACATCGGTGCTCAGAGCTCTTGGTTTGATGACAGCCGATCAAAAGTGAATGGCATCGCCGTCGGTTCTCAGGCAATCGCGAACGTACTGAAGAAGGACTGGGAAACATTTGACCGTTCCACAGCTGGACTGGCGGCGGATCTGGAGATCACTTCTGTGGCTGAAAAAAGCCTGGGAAAATGGAATGTCCTCTGCTGCTACAGAAGACTTACGGGCAAAGGAAATCATCCTTTCCAGGAAACCGCCTGGGTTAGCCAGGTCTTTGAGGACGATGTTCCGTCTCCCAAACTGGTCTCCTCTTACACGGTACGCGCTAACAGTACCAATGCCCCGGTAAAGGAGCTCGATTACACGGGCTACCCCGTTTCCTCGTTACGCTCCGCCGAAAAGTTTTACACGGAAGTACTCAGGCTGGGAAAACCGTACCGGGATTCGGCCTACCGAGGTTACTGGAGCAATAACTCCGTATTCGGAATCTACACGACCAGGCTTAAACGTGATGGCCTGCCGCGTCCCCACAAGACGAATGGCTATGTCAGTTTCTGGATAAACTCTGCGAAAGAAACACACGCCTACCTGCAGAAAGAAGGCGCCACCTTCCTCAAAATTCCCGCCATCAATTCGCGAATTGGGATCGATCCACAGCCAGGCTATACACAGATTCTCGCCACCGACTCGGAAGGCAACGCCGTGCTCTTTACCGAATATCCGGGGAATTAGGATCCTACCCAAATCCTTGCACACGTCCGCTGCCACCGCTCGATGAGCAACTGCAGCTGCGGGTCCAGGTCCTGTTTGCTACATCAACTGCAGGACTTTCTCCCAGCAGCTGTCCCTCACCAGACCATGAACCATTCAACCACCATGGTACGCCGTGTTTCCATGACCTCAGTCATCCGGTGGACCGATTGCAGTTCATTCTGAGGCAGTCCGGGGGGCGAATTCTGGCGATCGGCGACTACGCACGTCGTTCGTGACCGCGGAACTTGGCGGCGTCAACCGTGTTCGTCGTCTTGCAGGCGACGCGGAGTGCCCGCGCTCACGCACGGAGTTTATGGGACCGCAAGCAAGGTGATTTTTTGGAACACGACATAGCCCACTCCATTGGGCTGCTTCGGCCGCACACTCAGCAGCAGGCTGTTCTTTATGCGGATCGCCTGGAGGTCCACCTGCAACGGTCCGGCTTGGATGTTGTCGAAGGCCACGAAAACCGAGCCTCGTTCGCCTTGCACCTGCAACTGGCCAGCTCCCGCGATGCCCAGGAAGAAAGAGGGACACCCACTCTTCCCAATCACGGACTCGTGACCTGACGCGTCACGCGGGGATATGGGCTATGTGAGTGAGGCAAGCCGAGGTGGCTGCATCGTGCGACGCCGAGGCGGTCTGGTCCGAACAGGGGCACTCAGGCACCCGTTTCCGCTCCGAGATCATCGGGGGTCGCTGCCCGGGGCCGACCTGGCAAGTCGAGCGGCAATTCCCGCTTATCTGCCGCGATGCACTGGGTTTGTGTGGTGGAGGTCAGCACCGACAAACCGTGATTCGCTGACCGGGATCAGCAAATGTGGGTGTCCCCTTTGTTTTTTGAGATCATCACTTCCGCAGCCTGCTGACGCAGTTCGGGCTGACGCTGAAATCAAAACGCGGGCTGGCTGTGAGTGAGGCGCCGTGACATTGATGCGGTCGGTGGGGCGAGTTTGGCTTAGCACCGCCGATAGATCCTTCCCGTTGAAGCGTGTCAGGATGGTCGACCTGGTAGGCATCCTTGACGTTGACCGTGAAATACTTGACCTTCAATGCTTTCCTGAATGTCCCGGAAGCCGACGGTTTAGTTTTTTGAGCATTCGGGCAGGTCACCTTGCTGTCGTCTGACACGCGCAGGTCTTAATTCGAAGATAACGCCTTTTGGCCTCTGGTGGCTGCCAGAGTTTGAACGCCGTTTGTCATTCCGGGAAACGTTGCATTTCTCGAATTGCAGCCCGTCGACCCAATCCTTGATTCGAGCACCTGTCACGAAGCCTTCCGCAAGGGATTAAAGTAATGAGGCTACTTTACTTCTTGGCGTTGCCGCTGCCTCTACGTGATAAACCCTGATAAGGCGCCAGTACTGTCGGAGTAGTCGTCCGTTTGCACATCGAGCGCGTTGAGAAGCGTCACATAGAGATTGGTTAGTGGCACCTTCTTGTTTTCGCTCTTACCGCCGAACGTATGAAACTTGCCATGCTTGAGACCGAGGTTCCTGCCGCCGCACACTAACAACGGATAATTACGGTTCACGTGCGTTTTGCTGTTGCTGCAACCGTAGTACACGATCGTGTGGTCCAGCATCGTGCCGCCAGGCTCTGGCGTGTCAGCTAATTTTTTGATGAACTCGGTTAACAAGTCGGTGTGGAATTGGTCGTATCGCCCTAGCACGGGACCACTGCCCTTGTGCGCCATATTGTGATGGTTGCCGCCCAGAATGCTGTTCCACGCGCCGCCATCCATGCCCAGCAACATATACGTTGCGTAGCGTGTCGAATCGGTCTGGAAGGCTAAATAGATCAAGCTATACATCGTGCGAACGAAGGTCGCGGGATCGCTCACGGACGCGCTGAGTGACAGGCCGTCGGCGGAGATTTGCGGCTTGGGGGTGTCCATCCACTTCTCCAGCCGGTCGATATCTTTTTCGACGTCACGCACGGCGTCGAGATAATGCGCCAGTTTTTTCGAATCGGCCTGGCCGAGCCGCCGTTTCATATCTCGATAAGATTCCAAAACCAAATCAACACGTTGCCGATCGGCTGCCAACTTCTGTTGTTGTTTTCTCTTCAGTGCAGGGTCGGAATTGAACAACCCATCGTATAGACGGCGAAGGTTATTGCTCGCCGGAATGGGCCGCCCAAACTGATTGAAGGACAAGGTGGTGGAACTGCTGTTGCTCCCCATGCCGCCTTCGTTGCCAAGCACCAGGCTTGGGTAGCGAGTCTTCATGCCATGCGTCATGGCCGCGATTTGATCGAACGACGGCGGCTTGATGCTGCTCTCGTGATGACAGCCGGTCAGAAACGGGCCAGCCGTGGTATGCCCATCTGCAAGGACGCACGCCGGATGGTCCAGGCCGTGCAACACGGTGGTCTCCTGGGCCAGGTCATTGAATCCCCTCATGGACTGGCTGAACTTCATCTTGCCATCGACCACTTGAGGGTAAAAGTTCCAATCGCCAGCTATGGAAACGCCGTGGCCGATATACACTCCGAGAAAACGCTTGGGAGTGTCGGCAGCCTGGCCGGGCGTCTTTCCGCCGGCCAGGCACTCCAACAGCGGCAAGCTCAACGCCACACCACCGGCACCGCGAAGGAATGTTCGTCGGTTCATACTATTTGTTGTGGCCACGAGGGGGCTCCTTGATTCGACCTACTCCAAAATCGGGCGATGTTGCGATTGCATGGATGAGCGATCTCATTTGGTAACCGCTTTTCTTGAACGCGGCTTGTAGATCGGCGATCTGTTGTTCATCTCGGTATGTCAACGGACGTCCCAATGCATAAGAGAGCATGTGCTGCGTAAACCCGCGGGAAAAATCGTCGCGATGTGTTTCGACCAGATACTGCTTCAACGGCAACAGGCCATTGATAGCATGCCCCGCAATCGCGACATCCTTCAGCACGGGCCCCGCCTTGACGATCTTTGTGCGTGGCAGGCCGACTGCGTCGAACCCTTCCATCGCGACACCCCAGTGGTCGATATCTTTGTGACAGTCATAGCAGGTCGTGCCCGTCGCCAGATGTCTGTCAAACTTCTCCTTGATCGACAACTGGCGTCCTTGCGGTTTGTCGGCTGATGGTTGTTCTTCCAATCCGGGAACTTCCGGCGGCGGGTCGGCCGGCGGATCTCCCAGCAAGCGCCCGCGCAACCACACGCCACGCTTGATCGCATGTGCATCCTGACCGTTCGAGTGCCCCAACAGGAACGATCCTTGAGTCAGGATTCCGCCACCGCGTGTTTTCAGTGCGGGCGCTCGCACAAATCGGGCGGTGTGGACCGGCGGCGCGCCGTAATGCTCGGCCATCATGTCGTTGAGCATGACGAAATCCGATTCAAGGAAATTCATGCAGCTCAGATTCCGGTGCAGAATCTCCGAGAAAAACGCCACGCTCTCCAGCTTCATGTGTTCCTTCGTTCTGACACCGAGCCGAGTGTTCTTGAAACGCGGATAATAGTTCGGGTCGATAGCGACCGCGTCGAATGCCGTGAAGTCAATCCACTGACCCACAAAATCAGAAACGAAACGCTCAGACCGTTTGTCGGCTAATAGTCGGTCGACTTCGCGCTTCACGACGTCATCGCTGATCGGCGTTTTGCTGCCGACCGCAGCAATCAGCCTGTCATCGGGCGGGCCGTTCCACAGGAAACAGGAGAGCCGAGAGGCAAGTCCATGACGGTCGGAATTGTTCAGGAACAAGAACTTGGAGTCGAGCAAGATCGTCTTCACGACATTGCGTAGAGCTGCAGTTCCCGAGCGACGCGTAACCTGTTCTTTTTCGCAGAGAAGTTCGATGTAAATAGTGTCTTTCGCATCCAGCGGACGACGCCACGCCCTGGCAGCGAACTGTTTTAAGCCCGCCTTTAGGCTCTCGCTCAAAATGCGACCGTTTTTCAGAAACGGTTTAGCGACTGGCGGCGGCCAAATGGCATGATAAGGAACCTCAAACTCCACTCGCTCAATAATGGCGTGCCCATGCGACTTCATCGCGTCAGGGTAAACGGCAGCTCCGCCACCTTCGTTGCCATGCCGACCGTTATTTCCGTTGACCGAAGCTCGCAATCCGGGTTTATTTCCAAACGCCTTCATCCATTGGTCGTCTGCCCGAACCAGGAAAATCGGATCGGTTGACAGGAGCCGACCCGGAAGCCGATGTCCTTTCAACTGATTGTGATTCGTGATGGTGAGTGTACGAAAACTCAGCCAGTATCCAGGCGAGCGGTCGTCCTTGACAATCCGCTTGGTCGAGGTGCCGAGGTGATCGGCCAGGCTGCCAAACATTTCGAAATGCTGCGCCCCCTCTTTCGCCGGAACCTGAATCGCGCGAACCAGTTTGTAAGGCAGATCGCCGCCCTGACAAAGATAGATTCCAAGTTCCTGCGGTACTCGCGGTCCGCCATTGGCAGGCGGCTCGTTGCGGACGGTCAGGCCGACGCGAAATCGACCGCTGCTGCGATTATCCCGCAAGTACATACGAAACTCGTGCTTGGGCGGGATCGGTATGCGAAACTTGTCGCCAAGCCAATCCGGGCCTTCATACAGACGCCGCAAACCGCGGTACAAAAAATTGTCGCCCGCCCAGTGGCACTTTTCCCAGTCGTTACCGGCCACGCGAAACACGTTGTCGGGCGGAGTCAAGTTGTCCGGAAACACCTCTTGCAGCATCTCGTCCAGCAAATCGGCGTACAACAGCAAATGAGAACCGGAAAGATCCAAATCGTTTTGCATCGAGAAGCCGTGCTTGTCGACCGGGTCGCGAATCAACCGATCGGAAATATGGGTCACAGTTCCCAGCAAATCCTGCAGGCTGTGAGCGATTTGCTGATTCGTCAAACGCAACAGTGGTTCTTTCCTGGTCTGGTTGTCGTCATTGTGTCGCTCCAGCATCGACAGCGCTTGCTTGAGAAACGCCTGCCGATGCCACCGGGAAGGTTGCGTTTCATCTTCCGGCGGCATGTCGCCTCGTTGGATGTTGTGAACAACGTTCTCCCACAATTTGTGGTTGTCGCCGGTTACACCTGAACCAATCTGATCGAGGCGTACGTCGCCTTTGTGTTTTTGCGGACCATGACACTTCAAGCAGTATTGCAAAAAGAACGTGGTTGTGGTGATGGGTGGACGTCTGCTCGCCAGAGGAATGTCCGAAGAATCGACGATGTGAACGCCAAAAATCTGGTTGGAAATGACGCCTGTGCGAGAGCCACCGGTCTTTATCACGAACGAGTCGCCCGACACGTTTCGGAAGAGTGCGTACGAGCCACCTTTTGTTGGCGCCCCCGATGTCTTGCTCCTTATCTGCTTCATCTCGTTCGCGAGCGAATGACCGTCGGTCGTGTAGTGGTAGGTCGTGTCGCCGAGAGTGATGGAAAGTGCGGAACCGTTTGTGGTCCGCGATTGCGTGAAGACGTAGACATCGTAGATCGCATAAGGAATCTGAGCGAAAGAGATGCCCACTTGATCATCGTTATCACCGGCGCCGCTACCAAACACGCCGTCGCTGACCATCCTATTGAACCCCGCGTTGCCAGTGGTCCCGGCGCCAAAACCGTTCCAACTGCGTCCCGACACCACGGTCACGTCGGCGGGCGTGGCGTCCCGCGAGTCATCATGAAGGTTCCGCGTTGTCCCAACGGCAGTCGAAACGTTATTCCAGTTTTCGCCTGGCACAAGTCCAGGATTCGAAGTCGAATCCACGGTCGTCTTCTGAAAGAAATTCACGCCGATTGACACCGGTTGCGCCCCCGCAGAGGCGACAAGCAAGAGAATGGTTACCACACCAGCAGTCGCGACGGTATTCCTGTGAGTGGCCAATGTTGCGCCTCTTCAACTTGCAGATGCCAGATTGAAATGATCGAAACTCATCCCATAACAAATCATCCGAGAAAAGGGACACCCACTCTTCCCGATCGCGGACTCGTGACCTAATAAGTCATGTGGAAAAATGGGCGATGTGGGTAATACAGCCCGAGGTGACTGCGTCCGCATCGGTAACGCATACACGGGGCCATAATGGGGACACGTAATCAGCAGGAGTGGGTGTCCCCTTTCTTTCCTTCTGCCGTTTCCCTCACGAAAAACTCACATGTCTCTCTATCCAGTCGCGAACCTCTGGCTTTGCCTTGGAGATTTGGGGGAGGGCATAACTCACCAACATCGTGACCAAACCCACAGAACCGCCGATTATGCCCGCCCAAGCACCCATGAGATCCTCTTCTGTAACACTAGAATTATCGCGGTGCTGAAGAAGATAAACCAGACCCAGAATGAGAAAGAATACTCCGACTGCACACGTTCCGCGCAGATATCCAATTATGAGTGATTTCCTGTAGTACCTAATCTTTATGCCTTCCCAGTTCATCCATCTTTGCCTTGTCACGATGTAACTGTTCAAGGGAATTATCGGGATGAAGCAAATGTGGAAAAAGGACGTAGCCACGAACTGCCCTGCCGAAGTCTCGTCCACTCTTCCCAACAGGATCGTCCCAAACAATATGCTCATAGCATGTCCTCATTCACACAAGAACTCAGGCAGTTTCATCCCAAGCACCAAATCCCGCAAAAAACTTCACTACTTTTTTACGACGACCATCCTGACAGTTTATCTGCAAGTGAAACACAGATGAACAAAGGGAACACCCACTTTTCCCAACCACCGGCTTAGAAAAGAGACACCCACTCTTCCCAATCACGGAATTGTGACCTGACGCGTCACGCGGGGATATGGGCAATGTGAATGAGGCCAGCCGGAGTGCCTGCATCATGCGACGCAGCGGCAGTCTAGTGCGAAAAGGGGCACTCAGCCCCCGGTTTCCGCTCCCAGAACTCCGGGGTTCGGCGGCCAGGTCGCCGATCGTGTCTTAGGTGCTAGCGATCAACGTGGTTCGGCAGCCCTTTGATCTGGCCATCGAGTGCTCCTTCTCGATACTGCGTTTCCCCGTTTTTTGTTGCATGTCTTCCGACCAACGTACAACGACAACCCGGAAATGATCTACGCGGTCTGCTTGCAGCACCGCTGCCGATCACTCGGCCTTGGCCGCGCCACACGTCTGCGTCCCCGTTTCGCCAACGTCCGCACGCATCGTGTCCAGATTCGTCCGCTTCGTTGTCTCTGAGAGTGATGGCCAAAGCCCTATCAGCCGAGCCAAATCAGAGTCAATTGCACCCAATTCTGCACCGGGTTCGTTACGCACACGCAGTAACTCATGATCATCACACTGGATGGAGCGAATCGTTCGATTCGCATCCACTCCCGTTCGGGGTGCCGCGCGCCCCGCCACAAATGACGCGAATCCCTGCGAATTCACGGCGCTGCTGGGGCCCGCTGCAATGCGATGTTCCGGAACACGACATAGCCCACTTCGCCGGGCTGCGTCGGCCGCACACTCAGTTCCAAGCTGTTGTCGATCTGGATTTGACTGAGATCCACCTGCAATCGCCCGGGCTTGATGCCGTCGAAGGCCACCAAAACCGAGCCCACCTTGCCGCGCACCTGCAACTGTCCTGATCCTGCGAGGCCCAGAACGTCGATGGTCAGAGATTTGCAGTTGGAGGCGACCTGCACCAAGCGACACGTGATCGCGCCCCGATCGGGCTCGTCGGAATTACGACCGACATAATTGGGTTGGTGTGTGGGCACGTACAGCGGTTGGGGAGCGGTCGTCGATGTGAGGTGGATCGTACCGCCGCGGCCCAGCAAAACGTCCATGGCCTGGGCATCGATGTACTCCAACGGATCGACTCCAGCAGCCACCGTCTGTTGCCACCAGAGATCGCTGCGGTTGCTGACGGCCAGCTTGCGGGCGTTCGTGGACTGCTTGACCTGGGTCCACGACAGCAGGTCATCGACCCGGCCTGCGGCCCGTCGGTAATACGTACCCCAGGTCACGTCGAACAGACGCCACCCGTCCTCGAAAAACACTTCGACACAAATGTGGCTGTGGTTTTGCTGCGGTTGTTCGCCGCGCATGTAGAACTCAACAGTCCGGGTGCGCAGGCCGAGACGTTTGCCGATCGCGATGAAGGTCAGCACCTGGTTGCCGCAGATGCCGGCACGCTGCGACAGGCACTCCTCGGGATTCCGCGGCAGTGTTTGCTGGGCCTTGTGCAACAGAGCGTAGTTCAAGGGGCTGACACGTGATTGGACCAGGTTCATGGTGGCCACGGAGATCAGGAAATGACGTGAGTATTTTTCTGGATGTGGTCCGAACCATTCCACCTGTCTACGGATCGTCTCGACCGCCTTGTCCAGCTGAGAAACCGGGTGTTTCGGTCCGGCGGCATGGCTGACGTTGGGCAGGATCAACACCGCCGACAACAGCAGCATGTTTGTGCGCATGGGCTCAGCCTCACAGGACATCGGTGTACTGACACAGCGGACGGATCGCACGGGATCGAGATTGAGTCTAGCGGTTCGCCGGAGTGGATCCCAGTTGCGACCTTGTGGAATTCCTGCCGCGGACAACGGGACGACCATCGATGACGAGCGGCGGTGTCGGCCGGCGCGGAGTTGGATGCGCGACTTGAGAACCGCAGCGGGGCAGGTCAGAATATCGCGGCATGTGACGGCATCCTGTCGAATATGTGTGACAACTGCGGGGGAGACTCTCGAAACAGGATCCGGAGGTTGACCGTGCTGAAATCAGACCACGACGGAAGAGACGGAAAACAGGTGTCGCGGCGGACCTTGATGGCTTCTGCTGCGGCCGCCGGAGCGGGTTTGCTGGCCGAGGGCGACACCAACGCGGCGGCATCAAAGCAGCTGAAAGCGGACACGGGTCTGGGCCGGCATGTCCTGGAAGTGGACATGCCGGGTCTGCACATCGGCTCGGCTGTTTACCGAGAGGGGCCGACAGGTTGTACGGTGTTTCATTTTCCCGAACGTGCCCGGGGCGTGGCCGACATTCGTGGGGGATCCCCAGCCACGTTCTGGACGGATAGCATGCGTCGCGGGGCCGCTCCGGTCGATGCGATTTGTCTGACCGGAGGTTCGATCTACGGTCTGGAAGCCGTGGCCGGCGTGACCTCGGCACTCTTACAGTTGCCGGACTATTCGACGCATTGGGAGCACGTCGCGCTGGTATCGGGTGCGGTGATTTACGACTTCGGTGCGCGGAAGTCGGTGATTTATCCCGATCGCGAACTGGGAATCGCGGCGCTGCAGGCAGCGCGACCGGGGCGTTTTGCGTTGGGGGGACACGGTGCGGGAGCATCCGCCAGTTGTGGCAAGTGGCTGGGTGCGCCGATCCGCCGTGAACTGGCCGGGCAGGGGGGCGCGTGTGACCGTCGCGGTGAAACGCGCGTGGCGGTCTTCACGGTGGTCAATTCCGTGGGAGCGATCTGCGATCGATCGGGGAGCGTGGTTCGCGGTCATTTCGATCCACGGACCGGCCGCCGCTTGCCGTTCACCGCGCGACCCGCCGGAGAAGACGGCCCGGACGAAGGCAACACGACGCTGACGCTGGTGGTGACCAATCAGAAACTCAAGGACTGGCACCTGTCTCAACTGGCGCGGCACGTGCACACGTCGATGGCCCGCGCCATCCAACCGTTTCATACGCTCAAAGACGGGGATGTGTTGTACGCCGTGACCACGGATCAGGTGGGTCGTCGGGGAGATTCGAAGGAGTTGCGGCGGGTGGCCGAACTGGCCGACGGATGTGCCTGGGACGCTGTCCTGAAAAGTTTCGCGGGGCGTTCCGAGAAGGCTTGAGACGGATGATCGCGGGCACCACCGCGGTCGGGTATCAGTTGAGAACGGGAACAGGCGATCTTCCATGACCGTTACGCGAGTTCTGAGTGTGTGGCTGTTGCTGGCAGCCGGATCGGTGGCAGTGGCTCGGGCGGAGCCGGCGGGGCTGCGGCTGGCCCCGCGGAACAGTGAAGTTCCTTTCGCCTACCTTGTCGGTGGCAGTCGGAGCTGGCCGATCGTGCTGGGTGACCAGGCTGAGTCGGTTCGCTTGCGTCTGCAATATCGTCGAGACGGCAAAGTCGCGCAGAGCGGTCCACGGCTGCGCGTCGGGCGCGTGACGGCCGTCTTGAACGCGCAGCGAGAACTGGAAGTTGTGGCGGACGCTGGAGCGACCGACCGCCTGTCGCTGGAATTGATTCTGGACGCTGGCGGTCAAACAACCACTCAAACGATCCAACTGCAACCGGCGCCTCCCGCTCGGCCGATCTCGTACATCTCGGATCTGGTGGACGATCTGATCCGCATCTTCTGGGATGGCGGTGCCCGACGCTGGCGGCCCTTCCAACGCGACGCCTTCGACCAGTACTTTCGCCGTCTGCAGTGCCAGGGCGTGACGCGTTTGATCGTGTGGCCCAGTCCCTTTCCCGTCCTGGCGGATCCGGCGAACTACCCGCGCGAGGATTGGCAGCGTTATGTGGACTGTTCGCGGGCCATCCTGGAAAACCAGTCGCTGAATCGTAGCCTGCGCGACGCGTCGGGGCTGCCGTCTTGGCGGTGGCTCGGGCTGCTGATGAAACTCCGCCTGGACTCGTCGATCATGGGCCAATACGCCGCGAGTGCCCAGCGGCACGGAATCCGGTTGAGCGTCAGTTTTCGTCCGTTCGAGGCGGCCCTAACCAAGTACTACGTCGTACCGACCTTTGATCACTCGGGGGAGTGGCTGTGGAATTTTCTGCCGTCGGCCTCGCCGGCCACCCAGTTCCACCCGGATCGCGTGGGATTCGCCCATTACCGGGTGTTGTTGCAGCGGATGGGCCAGCCCGAGGCGGCGCGTCTGGAGTCACTGGAACTGTCGGGTGTTGCCCAGGCCCGGGAACTGGCCGCTCGGTTTGCCGCAGGCCACCGGGACCTGCAACTGCGGGTTTCGGCGGTGGCTCCCATCGATGAACAGTCGCTGGTCTTGATGCGGGACACCGCCGGCGGCATGCGTCTGGTTCCGTATGCCACGTTGCGGCCGTCGGTCGAATCCCGGTTGCCGGTGTTGACGGGTTGGTCATTGGAAGCGACCGGAGACACGTCCGTGCGGCTGACGGGGCTGCGCCGACCGGCCGGGTTGCGATTCCTGTGGCTCGAGGCGCAGGGCGACTTTGGAGCCAAGATCCGATTGCCGGCCGACGGCCAGGCCACTTTGCGGGCGGTGGCCGGCAACCGCCTGGGACGAGTGAATGCCTGGTGGTCCGTGGCGGGTGAGGGCGCCGAGGAGCGGCGGACGCGGATCGTGGGCATACCGATCGACGGCCAGTATCGCACCGAGTTTCAAGCCATCGAAGCCGCGCATGCCCTGTTGCTCAAACGCCAGGCGACGCACGTCGCGCTGGACAACAACCGGCTGGTGTTCGACCTGGGACCCGACTGGGCGGTGGAGACGGTTGACTTCGAGCAGCCGTTGGCCCGCCGCGAGGCGATTGCGGAAATCGCTACACAGTTGGCGCTGCCCGCCTACGACGAGATCTTCATCAACACGCGGTCGCACACGCAATTGGCGGCCTCGGTCGGCGACGGTCCGCTGGGAATCAAGCCGATCCTCGACTACCGACGCGCGGGGAAGACCTATCTGCATCTGGCGATCGATCGCGCCGCGGCACCCCGTGGTCTGGCACAGCACGCACCCTGGTTGAGAACTCTCGAGCGTGCGGGGTCGGTCGAGCCGCTGACGACCTGGCAACCCGGGGCGTGGAAAGGCGCTTGCCCAACCGACGCCAGCCGATATGCCTGGAGGTATCATCGCAGCCGGGCGATCGCCCGCGGTGTGCGACGCCTGTTGGTCGATCTCGAAAAACGTTTTCCGGAGACCCGCATCCGCGCCGTGCTGCCTCCCAGGTCGGCTGTCGAAAACAACGTCACCGCGGCCCTGGTTTCGCTCAAGAAACCCGACAAAGGAGTTTACGGAGCGGACTTCTATCGCCACATCTGGGGCTCGCTGAATCACATTCCGGCGATCGGCGAGGGCATGGCTGAGGTCGATTTGAGTGACCTGCGGACCGAGCCCGTGTTCCTGGGCATCCGCTATCTTCCACCTCCGGGACCGTTGAAGCTGTTTGTGGATGCCAGTGTGGCGGACCTGGCCGGCAATCGCGGTTCGCGGTTCAGCGGTCCGCGCAGCTTCTGTTACGAGGCTCAAGAGACGCTGCGGCGCAAGGACAAACAAGCCACGGCCCGCCGGCGGGAGCAGATCATTCGCGGACTGCTGGCGCGGTCCGACGACATCGGCGAAGTGATTCTGTACGAAGCGGCCGACTGGACGTACTATCTGCCGCTCAACGATCCGCACAGCTATCTGAACCCGGCCGGGTCAGATGATTGATGCCCGGCGGAGTGTGCGGTCCAGCCGTGTGCGCTGAGCGTGCCGCCCATGTTGGATGACACGTGCACGTCTCTGCGCACGACAGCCGTCTCTCGGCGACTGGCCCGGTTGCCGAACCGTCTCTTGGTGTGGCCGACGCAGGTCTGAACTCGTTACACGCACGTTACACACCGTGACCGGTTTGTGAACGATAATACCAGTGTTGGGACGAGGCAATTCGGTGGTTTTGAGATCAGGGAGCAGGACATGTTGCGTATGACATTGCGGACGATGTGGCCGGCGGTGGTAGTGGGGATCTTCGTGGGACTGTCGGTGACGCTGAGCGAATCGGCGGATGCCCCCGATGTCAAACAGGTTGCGCCAGCAGGCGCCCGCGGCGGTGCGAAATCGATCGTGAATTTGCGGAATCCGGTCAAACGGCCCGACCTGCGGTTGCTCGCCAAGTCGGCGCTGTCGGGGGATCCGGCGACGGCCGCGCATGCCGTGAATACACTTAGAGCACACGGTCCGAAAGCGCTGGACGTGTTGTTTGCAATGCGAGACCGTGTGATGCCGCGCCACAACGGTCCGGTGATGCGTGGCCCGCTTCACAGCCTCGATAAACGCATCGCGCGGTCCACTGGAATCGGCGTTCCAGGAATTCTGGGCCTGGGCGATGTCAGCGGGTCGCTCAAAGACAGAATCCAACAGCAGCAACGCATCGACGCCGTGATTGACCAGGTGGGCGGACAACGCTACTGCAGCGTGTCGCGGTTGTACTGGTACACTGATATCAAACAGGCTCGAAAATTCGCCCGGGCCACTGGCAAACCGATCTTGAGTCTGCGGCTGCTGGGCAAGCTGACCGACGAACTGAGCTGCGCCAACAGCCGCTTCTTCCGCACGACCTTGTACGCGAATCAGCAAATCGCCACCTATTTACGAACGCACTTTGTGTTGCACTGGAAATCGGTGCGTCCGGTTCCGGTGGTCACGATCGACTTTGGTGACGGGCGACAACTCAAGCGTACGCTGACCGGCAACAGCATCCACTATGTGTTGGCGGCCGACGGCGCCCCGATCGACGCTCTGCCCGGTCTTTACGCTCCAGCCACGTTTCTGGAAAACCTGCAGCGGGCCGAGCAAGTGGCGCGGCGGGCCAGCACGATGGCAGGCGACGAACGGAAGGCGTTGCTCAACACCTATCATGCCGGGCGGTTGGAAGCGATCGCGGCGGCCTGGCAGCAAGACCGGGACCGAGTTCAGTCCGGCCAGAAGCCGGCAGCGAATCCCGTTGCCGGCCGGCAGGAACGGCGCACAGCGATCCGTGTGACTGCCGAAAAACTGCGTGTGTTGGACGCAGCGACGGATGATGCCGATTGGAAGAAGATTGCCGCGCTGCATCACGGTGCAACCCAATTGGATGCTGCCACGATATCCGTGATGCGCAGGGAAAACCCGCCGACGGCCGCCGCAGCTATGCGGGTCGCTGTCACCAAATCGGTGGTCGAGGACCCGATCTTACGGATGGTCCGACGTTTTCGTTCCGACTTGGCGCTGGACACGGTACGCAACGAGTATCTGCTGCACAGCCGACTGCATCAGTGGTTCGTCGAGGGCAAGTTGACGACCGATGTCGAGGAATTGAACAGGCAGGTTTACGCTCGGGTGTTTCTGACCCCCAGTTCGGACCCCTGGATCGGGTTGGTCAAGCCGTCCGAATACACGGCATTGGTCAAGTCGGGCGTGATTTCACGAACGCCGCCCCGGATGAGATGAACGTAGTGTGCGATGCGTTGTCCCGGACGACAGCGGGACAACGCCGGTGGCCGGTCGGCTCGGTCGTCCGCACGCGGCGCGGCGGATGGCGGACCACTTGGCAACTGTTGTTGCTCAAAACCGACTTGGCTAGTTAGGCTGAAGGTGCCAGTGGCGCTGACGGGGATTGCGCGGTGTCGGGAAGTTCTGGCACCTGAGAAGATTTTCGCTCGTGTGTTGGAAACCAGGTTCATGCCATCAACGTGTGTGTTAACGATCGAAGACGACGCGGCGATTCGCCGTGGCATCGTCGATGCCCTGTCGTTTGCCGGCTACGAGACCTTGGAAGCCGGGGACGGGGCGACCGGGTGCGATATGGCGCTGAAGTACCAGTACGACTTGTTGCTGCTGGATCTGGTGTTGCCACACAAGGGTGGTCTGGAAATCCTGGATGAACTCCGTCCGCTACGTCCCACGCAACCGGTCATCATTCTGACGGCGCGCGGGGAAGAGAACGATCGTGTCGAGGGACTCAAACGCGGGGCCGACGATTACGTCGTCAAGCCGTTTTCGGTCAAGGAGCTTCTGGCACGTGTGGAAGCCGTCCTGCGGCGTTGTCCGGAGCGTCCGAGTGACATCGCTGCGGTGAATGTTCCCGGAGGTCGGGCAGATTTCCGTCGTCGAGAGATTGCCTTTGAAGACGGGCAGCGTGTTGAACTTTCGGATCGGGAAGTGGATTTGCTGCGTTACCTGGTGATCAATTCGGGTCGGGCCATCACCCGCGACGAATTGTTGGCGCACGTGTGGCAGATCAGTCCGCGGGGCGTGTCGACGCGTACGATCGACATGCACATCGCGCGGCTGCGGGAAAAACTCCGCGACAACGGAGCGGATCCACGGGTGTTGTTGACAGTTCGAGGCCAGGGGTATTTGTTTGCCGACATCCAACAAACAGCTTGAAAGTCACGTGTTCGCGCGACGAAATGATCCATGAAACGCAGCTCACACATCTGGACGCTCTTCGGTCTGTGCCTGATCCTGCTCCTGGCCGGGTTGGGCTGGTTGTCGGCCGAAGCCATCCAACTGGACCGCGATCAGGTCCAGGCTCGGCGTGACGCGGAACAGGCCCAGCGGCGCGCCGAGCGACAGGAAGTGATCAGCAACGCCCTGTGGCGGCTGGACTCGAAGTTGACCCCGTTGATCGTGCGGGAGGCGATACGGCCCGCCGCAACTTATCGCGTTGTTTCCGAGGTGCCTTCCGCGAAGGGAGCTGCGTCCAGACTGGCTTCCGTGGTCTTGACCCAGCGGCCCCGGTTCGTGTTGTTGCACTTCGAAGTCGGTCCGGACGGCAAGTGGACGTCGCCGCAGTACCCCGATTCCTCACTGTGGCCGGTCGCCAGGGCCACCGGCAGATCGATGCAGGACATTCAACAGAGCGGTCGACGATTGGAAGAACTGCGGGATCTGATCGACCACCCCAAACTGCTGGCCATGTTGCCGGTCGAGTCGTTGCCTCGGGTGACCACCGACGAGAATGCTCAGACTGCGGACCAACCCGGGCAAACACTGGTTGTGCGGAACAGCTTGTCGAACAGTCAGCAGCTGGAGGTTTTTGATGAGGATGATCTCTCGCAGCCGCCGCGGGATCCGTCGCAGGCCGCCAATCGACCAGCCCTCAGCCAGACCGCACAACGCCAGACCATCGTCGACGACGATCTACTGAACCGTCTGGACGCCCTGCAGTCCATCGCTCAATCGCAGCTGGAACAGCAGCGCGCAAACGGGGCTCGATTCGTCCGTGGGAGTGACGATTTGAGCGAGGGAGTCAGTCAGGGCATGTGGATCCAGGGCCGGTTGGTGTTGGCGCGGCGGGTCAAGCGGGATTCCGAGGAATGGGTGCAGGGTTGCTGGATCGATTGGAAACGGCTCAAGCAGCATCTGTTGGGCGAAGTTGACGACCTGCTGCCGCAGGCCGATCTGGTCGGTGTCGAGCCGGAGGCCGACGTGCGATCCCGTCATTTGCTGGCCACCTTGCCGGTACAGCTGACGGTACCGGCCTTGCCGCTGGCCGTCGCGGACGTTCGCGGTGGGCTGTCGCCGATCGGAGTCTCGCTGGCCATCGCCTGGACGGGACTGGTTCTGGTCGCCATCGCCGCCGGCGTCTTGTTGTGGGGCGTAATGGCGCTCAGCGAGCGACGCGGCGCGTTTGTGGCGGCCGTGACTCACGAACTGAGAACTCCGCTGACCACGTTCCGGATGTACACGGAAATGTTGGGCGAGGGGATGATTACCGACGCGGGCGAGCGGAAACGCTACCTGGAGACGTTGCGGGTGGAGTCCGAGCGATTGACGCACCTGGTCGACAATGTTCTGGCCTATTCGCGGCTGGAGCGGGTGCGCCACGAAAGCCGCAGCGAGACACTGGCGACGAAAGCATTGTTAGGCCGTATGCGGCCGCGTCTGGAGGATCGAGCGACGCAGGCGGGCATGCGTTTGGATTGGAGCGTGCCGGATGCGTTGACCGATGTGATGTTGCACACCGATCCCGTGGCTGTGGAGCAGATCGTGTTCAACCTGGTGGACAATGCGTGTAAATACGCCTGCGTCGGTGAAAAGTGGGTTCGGTTGTCGGCCGAGCAGCGGGGAACGCAGGAGGTCTGCGTCGAGGTGTGCGACGGCGGTCCCGGGATTTCGGACGCGGCGGCCCGGCGGTTGTTTCGCCCCTTTTCGAAGTCGGTGGATCAGGCGGCCATTTCGGCCCCCGGAGTCGGCCTGGGCCTGGCGCTCTCGCGACGCCTGGCTGGGGCACTGGGCGGACGGCTGGAACTGACGCCCGTCGATACGGGTGATCTGCAGGGCGCGGGAGCCCGGTTCGTGTTGACCTTGCCGGTCGCCACGTCCGGTTGAGGAACCTGCGGCGGTGGTCACCGCCGCGCCGTGATTCCCCAACGGTCTTATTGGGCTCCGTCTTGTGTGAAACAGCAGATGGTATCGGCGGTACGAATCAGCAGTCGGCCCTGTGCGATGGACGGCGTGGCCGCACACAGCGCGTCCAGGGAATTCGTGCGGATCAGTTTGTAGTTGTTGGTGGCATCAATCACGTAGGTGTCGCCATCTTCGTTCAAACAGAACACCTTACCGTTGTAGGCCCAGGGGGATGCGGTGAACGTGGCGCCGGGAGCGAAACGGATGCGGTCGTAGATCAGCTTGCCGGTTTTGGCGTCGTGGCAGGTGATGAAGCCGCGGTCCAACAGCGTGTAGTACAGGCCTCGGTAAACGATGGGTGATGTGTTGTAGGGGCCGGACTTGCGCAGCGACCAGCGTACAAAATCATTGGAAGTCTGACCGCGTTCCAGAGTGATGTCGCCTTGTGCGCCGGGACTCAGAGCAAATACCGGTCGCTTGTTGTCCTGGAAGTAGCCTGATGTCAGGTACAACAGGCCGTCGGCCACGAACGGCGAGGGAATGGTCAGCACCGACATCCGACCATTGAAACTCCACAACAGCTTGCCATCCAGCCCGTAGGCCCGATTGCGCTTGCGGCCGGCCACGACGATTTCCGCGCGCTGTTCGTGTTTCCACAGAAACGGAGTGGCCCAGGTGCTGGTTTCATCGCGCGGTGTCCGCCAGCGTTGCTGACCGGTTCGAGCATCCAGCGACGCGATATAGGAACGGGTCTGATTGTCATACACGAAAACCACCTGCCCGTCATGCACGATCGGAGAGGCCGCTGCTCCGTAGTCGGACAGTGATTTCTCGGCTTGGATTTTGTGGGTCCACAGCGGTTTTCCCGTAAAGTCATAGCAGTACAGACCCAGGTCGCCGAACAGCACGTACACCCGCTGACCGTCGGTTGTGGGTGTCTCCGAGGCGTAGGTGTTCTTGGGGTGACGAGCGATCTTCGGCTGACCGCTGTGCGCTTCGTGCTTCCACAACAATTGCCCGCTTTTCAGACTCAGGCAGTAGACCATCCAGTGGTGTACCCCTTCCGGCGGCCGGCTGCGTCCCCGCCCGTTGTACAATCCTTTTTTCGGCTTCTCGTACTCCGCCTCGCCGTGCACCGACGTGACGAACACGCGGTCGCCCCACACGCAGGGACTGGACCAGCCCCATCCGGGAATTGCCGTTTTCCAGGCAAGGTTCGTTTTCTCGTCCCAGACTTCCGGCAGTCGGGGATCGTCGGCGACGACACCGGTGCCGTCCGCGCCGCGGAATCGAGGCCAGTTTTCCTGGGCCAGCGTCTGCTGCGCGCAGATCAGCGTCAGAAACAGTGTGAGGATGTGTGCGGATTTCGACACGATATTCGAGACTCCGGGAACGGACATGTGATGCGGGACAGTGACGTCCGGTATTATTTCGAGGTCCGCGCGCCATGGAAAGGGAACCGGCCGCAATTGGTCGGGCACGTTTTGACAGCCCGGCTGGTCCGCACCGACATTTCCCCGCTCCATCCGGCGTGGTTTGCCGTTCGCCACCCAGCTATAGTAGGACCGCGCCGCTGCTGGAACGGGATGTCACCACCGCAATCAACGCCAGAACGGAAAACAACGATGAGCGACACGGGGGGCCGCTTCGCAAGCGGTTCGGAATGCGATGTGCTTGTGACGCGCAACATTCCGGTGGAAATGCGTGACGGGGTTCGCCTGGCAACCGACGTGTTTCACCCGACCCGCGACGGTCAACCCAGGGCCGGACGCCTGCCGGCGCTGCTGATCCGGACTCCGTACAACAAGGACGAGGTTGAAGCGGCGCTGGGATACAACCGCTGGTTCGCCCAGCGGGGCTACGTGTGTGTCATCCAGGACTGTCGCGGCTGTTATCAATCCGCAGGCGACGTGAACTTCTTGTTTCCCGAAGCCCACGATGGATACGACACGCTGCAGTGGATTGACGCCCAGCCGTGGTCCAACGGCCGGGTGGGGAGCTGGGGAACTTCGTGGATGGGGTGGACCCAGACCGCGATGGCGGCGCTGGGGCCCAAGAACTTGGTGGCCATGATTCCCAACATGAGTGGAGCCGACGCGCACGAGTGCACCGTGCGGCAGGGTGGGGCCATGGAGTTGCGGTTCCTGGCCTGGGCATTTTGGCATTCGGCGTCGAATACTCAGCAGCAGTTGAAACGCGACGCGTGGGTCGATCCGGCGCTGAATCTCGGAGCGACCGGTTTCCACGAGTGGCTGGAGCGGATGCCGATTCGGCGCGGGCAAACCCAACTGGCCCTGGTCCCGGCCTACGAGAAATGGGCCTTCGAAATCTTCACGCACTCCGATCGCGATGCGTACTGGGAGCATCCCAGTGTCTGCCCCCGCGAGCACTGGGACAACTTCTCCGACGCCGCGACCTTGCTGGTCGGCGGCTGGTACGATTCCTACACCCGGGCCACGTTCGACAATTTTCTCGGCCTCACCGAGCGTGGTCGCCAGGTGAAACTGCTGGTGGGTCCCTGGACGCACGGGGCGGTCAAGCCGGAGCTGAGTTTTGCGGGCGACGTGGAATTTGGTCACGCCGCGGCGCTGGACAGCTTTCGGCAGTTGCACCTGGATTGGTTTGAACGCCATTTGCGGACCGACAATCCGGGCGAGCGATTGGAACAGGATGATGGCGACCGGCCGCCGGTGCGGATTTTTGTGATGGGCGGCGGGTCCGGGCAGCGGACCGTCAGCGGACGGTTGATGCACGGGGGCCGCTGGCGCGACGAGTCCGAATGGCCGTTGGCGCGGACTCGATTCACTCCGTACTACCTGCACTCCGACGGTAGCCTCGAAACCGAACTCCCCTCGACCACCGAGTCGGCGACGACGTACCGCTTTGATCCGTCCAACCCCGTGCCGTCGATTGGAGGCTGCGTTTCTTCCTTGACCGAGTTGGGACCGTTGCCGGCCGGCGTCGCCAGTTCCACCCACGCTCCGCGTGACAGTCGCATGCAGGAAATCATGGCGGCGGGTGGTTTCGACCAGACCGAACGCGCCGGTGTCTTCGGCTGCCGTGCACCGTACCTGCCGCTGGGTTCACGGCCCGATGTGCTGGTGTTTCAAACCCCGCCGCTGACAGACGACCTGGAAGTGACCGGACCGATCGAAGTCACGTTGTGGGTTTGTTCCTCGGCGCCCGACACTGACTTCACCGCAAAACTGATCGACGTGTATCCGCCGAGCGCCTGCTACCCGCGCGGCTATGCGCTGAACCTGACCGATTCGATTCAGCGGCTGCGTTATCGCAATGGACGCAAGCGGGCGGAACTGTTGCCGGCGGGCGAAGTCGACCAGATCGTGATCACACTGTTTCCGACCAGCAACCTGTTTGCGCGGGGGCATCGTGTGCGGCTGGATATCTCCAGCAGCAATTTTCCGAGGTTTGACGTGAATCCGAACACGGGCGAGGACCTGGGATTGGATCGCCGCCGCGCGGTGGCCGACAACACGGTGTTTCACGACGCACAACGGAGCTCCCACGTTGTGTTGCCGCTGATTCCGGCCGAGCCGGACACGCCGTGAGCGGCGTTTGTTATCGGCCGTGAGCGAAGTGTCCGGCTGGCATCCGAATCGCCGAGAGCAGCAAGCACCGGCTCCGTCACTTCAGAAAGTGCTCGAAGAAACCGTAGATCACCGCATTGGAATCGGCATTGGGTGAGTGGTCGGGGCGGTTGGTCATGCCCACGCGTTGTGAGACGCCCAGCAGCGCGTTGGCCTGGACCAGGTGGTTCAGAGCCCGCCAGCGTTCTGGCGGATCCACCGCACCGCCGGAAACCAGAAACGGACGCGGTGCCAGCAGAGCGTGGAGTTCATGCAGGTCGTGTCCGTCTTTCAACAGGCGGGGATAGAGGCCGCGTCCCGGGTTGTCGTCGGTGATCACTCCCCGCTTGCGCCAGGGTCGCTTATGCCAGCCCAGATACCATGGTTCCCAATAGTTTACGCTGGGATGCGTGTCGAACATGATTCCGGGATCGGAGACGGCCACGGCGGCGAAGCGATCAAACAGGCATCCGGCGAACATGGCCCACTTGCCGCCGAACGAATGGCCCACGATGCCGATACGTTTCGAGTCGACTTCGGGCCGGCTGGCCAGCACATGCCAGGCGTTGGCGGCGGCGTAGCCCAGCATCGAGAGCGGTTCCACCTGCGCGTTGTCGATTTCCGGATAATACAGGGCGTAGGTCTTGGCCTGGGAAGCCTCGGTCGTCCCGATCGACAGGGTGACAAAACCGCGGCGGGCGAGCTGGATCGCGAAATCGCGATGGGGGTGGTTGTGTCCCACAGCCGTTTCCGGTTCGTAAAACACGGTGACCACGGCTGGGCGGCGGCCGGAACCGTCGGGGATCAGCAGGTAGCCGGTCGTGTGCTGGCGTGGCGTCCATTGGAAACGCACTCGGTGCTGGCTGATCCCGTCGCGGCGGGTGGTCTCCAACACCTCGACCTGTGGCTCGGTGATCAACGGAGGCCATTTGCCCAGCAAGCCCACCCACTGTTGGTGGATCTCCGCTCGGCGGGCCTTCCAATCGGCGGCGGTACGCACCGGCCGCCCGTCGGCGAAGCGGAGTGTCGTTCGGTAGTCTCCCAGGTCGTCGGCGTACTGTTTGGGGGGCGTGAAGTATCCGGAGATTTGCTTCCAGGTCGGAGTACCGGTGTGCGTTGTCTGATCCGCGCCGCCAACATGGATGTGCAAGTGTCCGACGGCCGTGACTCCGAACTCGTTGGTTCGCTCGACGCGCGCCACATAGTCGCCGGGTTTCTGATAGCGGTGTGTTGTGGCGGCGTAGCCGTCGGGGGCGTGTTTGACGGCGTTGCCATCGGATTGCACGGTCCGTTTTTTGCTTCCGTCGCCGAAGTCCCAGGTTTCCCGGCCGGCGGTTGTGTTGAACGTGCGGACCTTGAACGTCACGGGGTCGCCGGGCTTGATGCCCATGGTGGGGTAGTAATTGGGATGGATGGTGGGGATTCGCTGTTGTGGTTTGTCGCGGTCCACGACAATCACGATGGCGAAGTCGTAGGCCACGTTGCCCTGGCTGTCGGTGACCCGCAGCACCTCGCTGTGTCGTCCGGGGTGTGGATACGTGCGTTGCACGCGGGCTCCTTTGGCCGTCGAGCCATCGCCGAACCGCCAGTCGAAGCTGGCGATTTTTCCCGAGCGGCAAAACGACTTCGAACCGTCGAGCGTCGCGCTTTGACCGGACCAGATCAGGTGGTGCGGGCGGGCGACGGCGATCAGTTTCGGTTGGTATTGCCGCTGGTAGGCTTCCCACAGAAAGGCGTACCCTTCCTGAGTTCCCCACTTGCCGGACGGTTGCCGGCTCTTGATCTCAAAGTGCAGGTGGGACCAGCCACCGCTGCCACCCTCTTTGCCCAACAGGCCCACGCGATCACCCTGGCGGATGATGCGGCCCGGTACAAGGCGTTTGTCGATGGTCTTCAAATGGCTGTAGCGATAGTACCAGCCTCGG
>Ga0315336_1001333_pt1 | contig 49527 bp, 38 predicted proteins | sample ASW5metaG_FD_204512 | JGI IMG/M metagenome (GOLD analysis project Ga0315336, IMG submission 204512) | Ammonia-oxidizing marine archaeal communities from Monterey Bay, California, United States - ASW #5 | ecosystem: Environmental > Aquatic > Marine > Intertidal zone | place: USA: California...
CCGGAGCATCATGAAGGGGCCGAGCGAGGCCCTATCCGCCTCAGGGTTCGCAATCTTGTCGTCGATGCGGATGCGGAGTTCGGAGTGGACCTCAGCGGCATAAATTTCGAGGTCAGAGGCGGTGAAATCCTGGGGGTTGCCGGGGTTGCCGGCAACGGCCAGATCGAGCTGCTCTCCGCCCTGAGTGGAGAGACCATCGTCACCGACATTGAGGCCGTACAAATGGATGGGTTGTCGATCAGTCGCCTCAACCCGTCGCAGCGCCGCGACCTGGGACTGGCCTTTGTGCCCGAGGATCGCCTCGGCCATGGCTCGGTGCCGGAAATGTTGCTGACAGAGAATGCCTTCCTCAGCGGCTATCGGCGCATGAACCTGATGAATGCCGGCTTTATCGATACCGGCGCCACTTCGCGCTACGCCCAGGAGATTGTCGACAAGTTTGACGTCCGCACCCCGGGCATCAATCATACAGCGGACAGCCTGTCCGGGGGCAACCTGCAGAAATTTATCGTCGGCCGCGAGGTGCTGCAAAATCCCAATGTGATCATTGTTGCCCATCCCACCTGGGGTGTGGATGCCGGCGCGGCATCGGCGATCCATCAGGCACTGATCGACATGACCGAAAAAGGCGCCGCTGTCCTGGTCATCAGTCAAGACCTGGACGAGCTGTTTGCCATCAGCAACCGCATTGCGGTGATCGCCGAAGGGCGTTTATCGCCGTCGCGGAATATTCAGGACATCACCATTGAGGAAATTGGTCTGCTGATGGGCGGCACCCATGGAATGGGCGAAACAGGAGGGCAGACCCATGTTGCTTAAAATCGAGAAACGCGCCGAGCAATCGCGCGCCATGGTCTATCTGACCCCCATATTCGCCCTGATCCTGACCATGTTGACCAGCGTTGTGCTGTTCCATCTGCTCGGGGTCAGTCCCCTGGAGGCGCTCTATAACTTCTTTATCCTGCCGATCAATTCGGAATATGGGCTGTCAGAACTGTTCGTGAAAGGTACCCCGCTGATCCTGATTGCCATTGGCCTGTCGGTGGGCTTCAAGGCCAATGTCTGGAATATCGGCGCCGAGGGTCAGCTGACCATGGGCGCCATCCTCGGCAGTAGTATCTTTATCTATTTCCATGAAATCGACAGCGTCTTCCTGTTGCCGGCGGAAATCCTGCTCGGTGCCCTCGGCGGCGCCCTCTGGGCGGCGATCCCCGCTTACCTGAAAACCCGCTTCAACGCCAATGAGATCCTGACAAGCCTGATGCTGGTATATGTGGCGATCCTGTTCCTGTCGGTGCTGGTGCATGGACCGTGGCGCGATCCGGACGGTTTCAACTTCCCCGAATCCCGGACCTTCAGCGAAAGTGCCGATATGCCGATCCTGATCGCCGGCACGCGGATGCATTTCGGCACCCTGCTCGCCTTTATGGCCGTCATCGGCGCCTGGATCATGATGTCCAAGACCCTGATCGGTTTCCAGGTCAAGGTCATCGGCTCCGCCCCGACGGCGGGCGGTTATGCCGGCTTCAGCCAGAAAAAGATCATCTGGTTCGCACTGTTGTTTGGCGGTGCCATGGCCGGTATCGCCGGCTTGTCGGAAGTCGCCGGCCCCATCGACCAGATCCTGCCCAGCATTTCGCCGGGCTACGGATTTACGGCGATTATTGTGGCCTTCCTCGGACGTCTGCATCCCGTCGGTATTCTGTTTGCTGGACTGCTGATGGCGCTCACCTATCTCGGCGGCGAAACGGCGCAAATTAACCTCGGTTTACCGTTGGCCGTCACCGGTGTGTTTCAGGGCATGATCCTGTTTTATCTCTTGGCGTGTGACGTTCTGGTTCACTATCGCTTTCGTTTGAATAGCTTTGGAAAGGCAGCGTCATAATGTCTGGATTTGATTGGATCGTTCCGGTAATTCTTACCGTTATCACCGCAGCAACGCCGCTTGTCTTTGCAGCCCTCGGCGAGCTTATCACGGAGAAATCCGGTGTTCTGAACCTCGGGGTTGAGGGCATGATGCTGGTCGGCGCCGTCACCGGATTTGTCACCGCCACGGTGACCGGCAATTATTTTCTGGCCGTGGCGCTTGCCGCCGTTGCCGGGGGGTTTATGGCTTTCCTGTTTGGCATCTTGACGCTATCGTTGATGGCCAATCAGGTCGCCACCGGCCTGGCCCTGACATTGTTTGGCGTCGGGCTGAGTGCGCTGATGGGGCAGGAGTTTGTCGGCGAGCCCGTCGAAGCCCTCGCCAAGCTCAACATTCCCGGGATTTCAGATATACCGATAATCGGTCCTATTGTGTTCGGGCAGGACGGGTTGGTCTATCTTTCCTTCGTCATGGTCGCCGCCGTCAGCTGGTTCTTGTACAAGACCAAAGCCGGACTGATTCTTCGCGCTGTCGGTGATTCTCATGACGCGGCCCATTCCATTGGCTATTCTGTCATTGGAATCCGTTATATGGCGGTTATTTTTGGTGGCGCCATGTCCGGTATCGGCGGTGCGTATCTGTCCCTCGCCTATACCCCGATGTGGGCGGAAAACATGACCGCAGGCCGCGGCTGGATTGCCCTTGCGCTGATCGTTTTCGCCACCTGGAAGCCCGGTCTTGTTCTTGTCGGCGCCTATATGTTCGGCGGGATCACAATCTTGCAGTTGCATGCGCAAGCAGCTGGTCTAGACTTGCCATCACAGGTCTTGTCCATGCTACCATATCTGGCAACAGTCCTTGTACTGGTCCTGATATCAAAAGACCAATCTAGAATAAGAAAACATGCACCGGCCTGCATCGGGAGGATATTCCACCCTGCGGCCTGATTGGAAGAAACAAGAAACGTTATTTTTACAGAGGAGAACGTAATGAACCTAAAACATATCTCAACCTTGCTGGGCGCAGCCGCTGTTGCCGCCAGCATGCTGGTCGGGGCCAGCGCCAGTGCAGAAGACAAAGTCGGTTTTGTCTATGTCGGCCCTGTGGGCGATCATGGCTGGACTTATCGTCATGACCTTGGACGTCAAGCCGTCCAGAACAAATTTGGCGACAAAGTCAAAACCACCTACGTGGAAAGCGTGAAAGAAGGCGCGGATGCCGAACGCGTTATTCGCAAAATGGCCGCCGATGGCCATAAGCTTATCTTCACCACGTCTTTCGGTTATATGAACCCGACCTTGAAAGTCGCGAAACAGTTCCCCGGCGTGCAATTTGAACATGCCACCGGATATAAGCGCATGGACAATGTCAGCACCTATTCCGCTCGTTTCTATGAAGGTCGCTATGTGGTCGGCAAAATCGCTGGCAAGATGACGAAATCCAACGTTATCGGCTATATCGGCTCCTTCCCGATCCCGGAAGTTGTGCGCGGTATCAATGCCATGATCCTCGCCGCACGCAGTGTCAATCCTGATGTGGTGGTCAAGGTTGCCTGGGTCAGCACCTGGTATGATCCGGGTAAAGAAGGCGACGCTGCCAAAGCCCTGATCGATCAGGGCGCCGACGTGATCTTGCAACATACAGACAGCCCGGCTCCGTTGCAGGTGGCTGAAGCTCGCGGTGTCTGGGGTGTCGGTCAGGCATCAGACATGGTCAAATTTGCGCCTAAAGCCCAGTTGACAGGCATCATCGATGACTGGGACGGCTATTATATCGCCCGGACCAAAGCCGTTCTCGACGGTACCTGGAAATCAGAGGACACCTGGGGTGGTTTCAACTCCGGCATGGTTCAGCTGGCGCCGTATAACAAGGCGATCCCGGCAGACGTGATCCAGCTTGCTGAGGACACCCGTAAGGGCATCGAGGACGGATCGATCAATCCGTTCGCCGGACCGTTCAACAAACAAGACGGATCTGTCGGCGCCGCTGCCGGTTCCGCCCTTGATGACGGGACCCTGCTCGGTATGAACTGGTATGTTGAAGGCGTTGAAGGACAGCTACCTAAATAAACCGGTTGACTGCACTACTGACCCCGCCGATCTTGAATAGGTCGGCGGGGTTATTATTTAGGGCCTAATGGATGAGGAGAAGGATATGCAGGATTTAAAGACATTCTATGAGGCCATGCCGAAAGCCGAGCTACATATGCATATCGAGGGTAGCCTTGAGCCAGAGCTGATGTTTGAGCTTGCCGCCCGCAACAATATTAATCTGCCCTTCGCCTCCGTCGAGGATGTTCGCAAAGCCTATGATTTTTCAAACCTGCAGGATTTCCTCGATATCTATTATCAAGGGATGGGAGTCCTGATCACGGAACAGGATTTCTATGATCTGACCTGGGCCTATCTCACAAAAATCCATGGGCAGAACGTTATCCATACAGAGATTTTCTTTGACCCGCAGGGCCACACGGACCGCGGCGTGGCCTTTGAGACTGTGATCAACGGCATCACCCGCGCCCTTGATGACGGCGCCACGACCTATGGCATCTCGTCAAGACTGATCATGTGCTTCTTGCGCCATCTCAGCGAAGAAGCGGCGTTTGCAACCCTTGAACAGGCCTTGCCCCATCGAGACAAGATCGCCGGTGTGGGACTGGATTCTTCTGAACAGGGGCATCCCCCGTCAAAGTTCGAGCGGGTCTTTGCCGCCGCCAAGGAAGCCGGTTTTCTGGCGGTAGCCCATGCCGGGGAAGAAGGTCCACCAGAGTATGTTTTTGAAGCATTGGATCTTTTAAAAATAGACCGCCTCGATCACGGCAACCGCGCCCTGGAAAATGACACATTGGTCCAGCGCCTGATCGCCGAGAATATGGCGCTGACCGTTTGTCCGCTGTCCAACTATCATCTGGCCGGTGTTTCCGATATGCGCCAGCATCCCATTAAAAAAATGCTCGATCTTGGGCTCAAGGCAACCCTGAATTCAGACGATCCGGCGTATTTCGGCGGCTATATGAATGAAAATTTTGAGGCGGTGGTTGAGCCCCTGGGCATGACGAGGCAGCATATCCTCACCCTTGCCCGCAATGGTTTCGATGCCAGTTTTATTTCCGATACGGAGAAACAGGTACTGCAGGACAAGCTCAGTGCCTATGTCGCGGATTATGACGCCGCGTAAAATCACTCATAAGGGCGCAACCATTACGCTGCCGCTTTATCTTGACTATCAAGCCTCGACGCCGCTTGATCCGGCGGTGCAGCGACAGATGGCGCCTTATCTAAATAGCCAATGGGGCAACCCTCATAGCAGCACCCACGGATTTGGCCATGAGGCCCGCAACGCCATCGAGACGGCACGCCGACAAATTGCCCAGTTGTTGGGGGCCGAGCCTCGGGAAATCCTCTTTACCTCCGGCGCGACGGAGGCCAACAATCTGGCAATTCTCGGCCATGTACGCGGCCACAGTGGCGACCGACATGTGATCTCTGTGGAAACCGAGCATGAAGCGGTGCTAGCCCCGCTCAAGCAATTGCACCGCGAAGGGGTCGAGATCACTTTGTTACCGGTCGACGCTAAGGGCGGGCTGGATCTGGATCAGTTGAAACAAGCCCTCCGCCCAGAGACGGTGCTGGTCTCGCTGATGATGGCCAATAATGAAACGGGCATCTGCCCCGATCTGGATGCCATCGGCCAGATCTGCCGGGAAATGGGTGTTACCTTTCACAGCGATGCGGCGCAAGGGCTCAGCACAAGGAAACTGGATGTTGGAAAGACCGCCGTCGATTTGGTCAGCCTGTCCGGACACAAGATCTATGGTCCCATGGGGATCGGCGCGTTATATCAGCGCGACGGCTGCGCCCTTACCCCGCTCGTCTATGGCGGCGCTCAAGAAAAAGGGTTGCGCGCCGGGACGCTGCCAACGGCGCTCTGTGTTGGATTGGGCGCAGCCTGCGAGTTGCTGGCGGACCAGCGCGACAGTGATGCGGCTCGAATTTCTGATCTGCGCCAACAGCTAATCTCAGGATTAAAGTCTGCCCATGGCGAGGCCGTTCAGGTGAACGAGGATCCAACGGGCCAAATCCCCGGCTGTCTCAGCCTGCGATTTGACGGGATCGAGGCGGAAGATCTGCTGCATGCAATGCCCGATCTGGCTCTGGCCACCGGATCGGCCTGTACATCCCTGGAGGCCCGCCCCTCCCATGTGCTGCTTGCCATGGGGCAAAGCCCGATAGAGGCCTCTGCCACTCTTCGCCTCGGCATCGGCCGGGCGACGACGGCGGGCGACATCACCTATGTGATCGATCAGCTATTGGCGGCTTACTCGAACGTTTCCGGGTGATCGAGGTCCCGGCTTTGAAAGGCGCCAACCAGATGATCGATCCATAACCGCAGCCGCGGCGGCGGATAAGCGCCGCCGGGACTGATTTCTCAGGGCTTCAAACTAAATTTCAAATGTTCATGGTTTAGGGCAAAAAGAGCAATACTGTCAGACAATCTGTTAAAAATCAGGCCAATTCCAATGTTTGAGTTGTATTATTCAACTTTGTCCATCTTGCTCATATCTTGCGTTTCAAGTGGTTGTATTGAGACGTCAATATCGCCCGCGCCAGTGTCGGATTGTGCCAGATTATCCAGCTGACAAAGTGAATTCAGGCTCGCCTCTGCCTGGTCTTCCGTTCGATCCAGCAATTTGGGATTTTCCTTTAAATCTTCGGCTATCAGTTTTTCCGCGTCGTCCGTCGCCGTATCGACCCAGGGTAACTGCGAGAAATTTCCCATGTTGAGTTCGATTTTTGGGTCGCCAGATTTCTCTCTTCCAAGTTCACGTCCAGGCTGTTTCAAAGAAGCATCACCACCTGGTTTATATAAATAGAAGGACCCTTTTGTCGGATCCAGATACGCGTATCCCCGCTCTTTTGGTGCACCTGTCGCACTGTCTTGCTGGTCATACTCGTTTCGATGCCGGATTATCGGGTCATAGCTGGCTGCCATCACATAACAATGTAATTTATTGGCTAAATCTTGGGCGAGATTTTTACCTAAAACTTCACTGTATCGGCCGGCGGAACAGCTGAATAATCTAACATTTTTACCTTCGAGGTATCCGACAGCCAATTCAACGGTTATTTCTGATGCTTTTTTCTTGCCAACTTGTTGCGCAAGTTTCGTTTCATCGCCGTCAAAAATTTCCTTTAAATCATCAACCGTGACCGGCCAGGCTCTGCTCATGGAAGCTTTCTTGGTTGCTTTGCTTGGATCTGGCATCTTGTCGCCATAAAGCTCTTCTTCATAGAACATCAGAACACTGGATATATCATCCTCATCGCCAAATGAGGGTACGGAATGGCCGACGATATCAACCCAGTCGCTTCGCTCCGAAAAATAAGGCGTGAATAAACCGGCGGCCTCCGGTTCCTTGGTATCGGATATATGTTTGCTAAAAGCGACGACTGTGAAAGGTTGAACACGACGTAACTGGTAAAATGGTTTGATAACCGGCTGTGAATGAGCAAGCGATTTTGTCGCTTGTTTAATGGCTTTTTTTGCGTATTGGACGAGAAATGCTCTCATAAATTATCCTTCTCTTGTGGGTTTTTACGCACCTATAGATTGTTATAATTTATTTATTTTCAATATTTAGTTGATATTTTATGATGGCGAGCGACTTTGCCTATTTGATCGATCTGCTATTGGCGGCTTAGCCGAACTTCTCCGGGTGGTGGGGATCCCAGCTTTGAAAAGCGCCGACCAGATGATCGATCCATAATCGCAGCCGCGGCGGCGGATACGGACCGCCGGGAAATACGGCCCAGATGGGGTAGGACATGGGCGGGTAGTTGAGCATCACCCGCACCAGCCGACCGGCATTCAGATCCTCGATGATTTCCCAGACCGACTTAATCGCCAGACCCCGGCCTTCGAGCACCCAGTCGCGCAGGACATCGCCATTATCGCTGTCCAGATTGCCCTTGACCGGGATGGTCACCAGCCGGGCGTTCTGGACGATCTGCCATTGGAACTGGGTCGAGCCGGGAAAGCGCAGCATCAGGCATTTATGCTTCAGCAGATCCGAGGGAACCTCTGGTGTGCCGGCGCGCTCCAGATACTCCGGCGTCGCGCAAATCACCCGGTGGTCATGAGCCAGCACCCGAGCTTTCAGGGTACTGTCCTCGAGATCGGCGAAACGGATCGCCAGATCGACCTTGTCCTTGACCAGGTCGATCTGCCGGTCGGTCAGCTGCAAGCGGAACTCCAGCTCTGGATGAAACGAGGAAAAGCGCGAGATCACTGGCGCCAGACAGCGCCGGCCAAAGGCCACGGGCGCCGAAATGGTGATGCTACCGCGCGGGTTCTTGTCCATCGGGGTCAGGGCCGCCTCGGCATCCTCGACATCGAGGAGGATTTTTTTGCACGCCTCGAAATAAACCAGCGCTTCTTCTGTCGGCACCACCTGGCGGGTCGTCCGGTGCATCAGGCGGACGCCGATTTGCCGCTCCAGCTTGGCCACCCGGGCGCTGATCACCGCCGTCGACTGTCGTAGCTCGCGGCCGGCCTGCGAGAAACTCCCCTGCTCGACCACCGCAACAAAAGCCGCCATATCCACCAACGATCCCATAATCCTCGTCCTTTCTGCTCCTGCTTCCACTTCCACTCCCACTTCCGCTTCTGTATCCGTTTCTGCTCCCTATCCGCGTCCGTCTCTCCCTCCGCGTCTCCGTTTCCTTCTGCCTCACGAACGACCGTCCTTAAAGGCAAAAAGCACCAGGGCGCCCCCAAAAACTTACCCAGGAGCATCCATGATTATCAATATAATATTGATAGTAAATCTTTTTTTTGGTTATTTTATAGATAATGGGAATTCGCTATAGTCGGTTATTCGAGGGTAGGATGCGAGATAAGGAACGGGCGACTTCCGGAAATACGTAGGAAGCGGAAAAGGGAAATGGGGAGACAGGGTCCATGGCAGTAGAAATGATGGAATGGGTGCAGCTGGCGGTTCGCTGGATCCACATGATAACCGGGATCGCCTGGATCGGTGCCTCCTTCTATTTCGTCTGGCTCGACATGAACCTGACCCCGCCGGAAAAAGACGGCTATAAGGACAAAGCCGGCGTCGGCGGCGAACTATGGGCCGTGCATGGCGGTGGCTTTTACGAGGTGCAGAAATACCGCGCCGCGCCGCCACAAATCCCGCCCGTCCTGCATTGGTTCAAATATGAGGCCTATTTCACCTGGATCAGCGGCTTTATCCTGCTGGTCATCCTGTATTATTTCGGCGCCGAGATTTACACCATCGATAAAAGCGTCGCCGATATCTCGGTCGATGTCGCCATCCTCATCGGCATCGGCTCCATCGCCGGCGGCTGGATCGTCTATGACCTGATGTGCCGCTCGCCACTGATCAATAACCAGGCGGTCTTCGGCGCCGTATTGTTTATCCTGCTGACCGCCACCGCCTGGGGCCTGTCGCAGGTGTTTACCGGGCGCGCCGCCTATATCCATGTCGGCGCCATCATGGGCACGATCATGGCCGCCAATGTGCTGGTCATCATCATCCCCGGCCAGGCCAAGATGGTCAACGCCGCCAAACGCGGCGAGCCGGCCGATCCGCTGCCCGGCCTGTGGGCCAAGCAACGATCCTTGCATAACAACTATTTCACGTTGCCGGTGCTGTTCATCATGATCAGCAGCCATTATCCCATGACCTATGGCAGCAGCTATGGCTGGCTGTTGCTGGCCGGCATTGCGCTGGTTGGAATCCTTGTCCGCCATTTCTTCAACATGAAGAACCAGGGCAAGGCCAAGCAGGGATTTATCCTGCTGCCCATCGCCTTTGCCCTGTTCTTCTTGATCGCCTATGCGTCAACCCCGAAGAACCAGTTTGCCGAAATGGAACCGGTGCCGTTCGCGACGGTGGAGAAGATCATCGTCGAGCGCTGCGCAAGTTGCCATGCGACCAATCCGAGCAGCAAGGATTTCGACAGCCCGCCCAAAGGCGTGAAACTGGAAACCCCGGCGCAGATGGCCCGCGAGAAAACCCGCATCCTCCAGCAAAGCGTCAGTACCAAGACCATGCCGCAAGGCAACGTCACCAACATGACCGACGAGGAGCGCAAATTGCTGGGTGGCTGGATTTATCAGGGCGCGAAAACGGAGTAGGACGGGTCAGGGTCGTCCCTGAACGTTAGCCACGTACCGCGGTTTGGCGGGAACCCTGACCGGTTTGGCTGTGATTTTGCCGGCTATCGTCGTATAATCGGCTTTTCACAGTTGGAGCGACCGCGATGCAAGATCACCCGGAATCCCTCGATCATATGCTTGCCGCCTGGAACGAGCCGGACCCGGCGTGTGTCCGCGGCCATCTGGACAAGGCGCTCGCCCCCGACGTCCGATTTGTCGACCCGTCCATCGACGTCACCGGCATCGACGGTTTCGAGGCCAATGTCCATGAAGTGCAGACCAAAGTCCCGGGCGCCGTCTATTCGCGTACCAGCGGTGTCGATACACAGCATGGATTCTATCGATATCACTGGGCCATTCACAGCGGCGGCGCGCTGGTGATCGAGGGATTTGATGTCACGGAAATTGACAGCTCCGGACACGTCAAACAGGTGATCGGTTTCTTCGGGCCTGTTCCGGAAGAATAGGACAGGTGGTTTGGCACCCCAAGGCTGTACCTGTCGGTCGGCGAATACCTCATCCCTATCGCACAGCCTCTCGGCATTTAGTCAAGATTTCACGCATTTCCTGCGGCCATGTCTGATCCTCGAACATTATCGGGTTCAATCTATAAAACCCGTCGACTGTGGACTGCGGGAACAAGGAGAACAATTTTTTAATGATGTCTTTGGCGGCGACCTCATCACCCTGCAACATGGCAATAATAGCGAGCCAGTTATAGGAGAACTCCTGAAAGACCGGCTCATCGGTCTTTAGAATATTCAGATTGATCGATTTCGCTTCATCCAGTTTACCGATCTTTACCATTGCAACTCCCAGCCAACTGATAATCCACGTCGGATAATAAGGCTCCATCCGCATCGATTGACGAAATAATTTTATGGCTAATTCTGTTTCACCTGAAAAAAGTTTAACGGCGCCTGAAATAGAAACAGCTTCGCTATCGGATGGGCCCAATTCCACGGCTCTATCGAGATATCGGTTGGCCTCCTGTAAGTTGCCACTTAATGCTTCCACCACTCCCAAAAGACGAAAAGCATTGCCATATGTCTTGCTTACAGACAAAGCCTTCTGCGCGTACTCTCGCGCTAACTTCAGCTCAGCCTCTCTTTCGTCTGTTAAATTGATGAAGACTTTCATCCAGCACAACCAGCCCATTAGCGTATTGCCTTCCGGTTTGTCTGGATCCATTTCGTATAGTTCGGTCCAGTATTTTTCTGCCTTTTGAAAACCTTCTGGAGAAAACTGGTTGTAAAAAACACGGCCAAGGTCAAACAACCTGAAACCTTCTGGATTGGTTGTTCGATCACGTACATGCTCGCCATATGTCAGCTTGGCATGAAGCTCTACCGCTATCTTGTGAGAAATCTCATCTTGCAGGCCAAAAACATCCTCTAACGACCGATCATATTTTTCCGCCCATAAATGCTGGTCATTGACCGCATCAATAAGCTGCACAGTAATCCGAGCATTTGTGCCACTGAACTGGATGCTTCCTTCAATAATATACCGTACACCCAATTCAGACCCGATATCCTGCACGCGTTTTGGCTTATTCTTGTAAGTAGAGCTGGAATTGCGTGAAATGACGATTAAATGCGGGGAAGTTGACAGCGTGAGAATAATGTTTTCTGTCAGGCCGTCTGCGACAAATCCATGTTCTTCGTTGCCTGACATATTGTCGAACGGCAGGACGGCGATGCTGGGCATTTCCGGCAAATCAACATCGAACTCATCGTTCATAGTCTGAGGGAGAGCAGAACGGATATTATCGAAATTCCATCCCCAGACATGAATAGGCCGGACAATGTTCTTTAACTGGATCGGCCCTAGATCAAAAAATTGAAGTTTCAGACGGTCGCGCACATCATCATGGACTTTCGAGGAAACACAAATTCCACCCGGCTCTGCCAAGGGTTCAAGACGTGCTGCAATATTGACACCCTCGCCGTAAATATCATCATTTTCATGCACGACATCGCCAAGGTTTATACCAATGCGAAAAATGATTTGTTGATCTGGCGAAACATCCTGATTGTGCTCTCGCATAGCTGTTTGCAGTTCCGCCGCGAAGGAAACGGCGGCAACGACACTGGCAAATTCCATCAGAAAGCCGTCACCCATCCATTTTACTATTGTGCCGTTATGCTGCGCGGCCATTGGTATGATGAGGCCCTCACGGTGGTTCTCAAACGCAGCAAGGGTCGCGTCTTCATCCTGCCCGATCAGGCGAGAATAACCGACGACATCAGCTATCAAAACAGCCGTCAGCCACCTCTCAGGACTTTCTTTCCCCATGGGTATTTACCTACTTCCAACCAAAGCAGCATAATATTAGTATAATAGTATATGAATGGCGAGTCCGAGCATGTGATTCACAACCGCAAGGCAACGCCACCAACTGACTGACGAGGAACGCAAATTGCTGGGCGAATGCGCGCAGCCTGACCAAGCGCCGCCGTCAGTTGCGTCCTTGTAGTAGCAATGCTGGTGATGTCGTTCCGTAACTAATCCGCAATTGAGAAATAATAGATTTCATAATTATTGGGCATGACATATTCGTTTTGCGCCTCTTTCGTGCCGCCGGGATTGCGGTAAATAGGTGAGCAGAACTTGAAATTTCTGGGAGCACCATCCGTAAACTGACATAAAGTATCATTTTCCACCGATAAAACACCACCAGTGTTGACATAAGCACTTTCAAACGTCCACCTGTCAGGGGTTTTGAAATTATTTTCATACTTTCCCATGGTCTTGGTTGTTCCCGTTGTTTTTTGGCCAATGATTTCCGATTCTATTTCCGCGGTGGTCAATCGCTGCGCTTCATCGCCGACATATGCATGGGGCCAGACAGGAACGCCGGCTCTTCGTAGCCCTTCCAAAAAAGTATTTCTGGCAGCTTCGCTCCAAAAGACAATATTCGTTTCAACATATTTTTGGCTGTAAGCAGGCCAGGCTTTGTACCATTCATTGAAGCCGGTTTTTGCAGAAATAACGTCACCCAAGTAACCATTGGCTGCGATCGAGCCCGACAAGCCCCAAACTGAGTTTTTTGTCTTTTCACGCCCTCTTGTGAAAACAGACAGAGCTTTTTCATATTCTTTGTTGAGGAGATATACATAGCCACTCAGAAGCAAAATATTGGCATTGGGCGATGGATCGAGACGCTGTGCTCGAGATATATAGGCCATAGCAGCGTCAGCATCATTCTGAAGCGCCAGAGTAAACCCAAGCTCGTAGTAGGCCGTCGCATCATTCGGCTCATTCTCTGTGATTTTTTTCAATAGGGAAATCGCCTTATCAGAATAACCCTCTGTTCGCAATATCCGCGCCTGGGTTATCAGGGCAATACTATTGTCCGGGTCATATTTCAGTGCCCGAGCCAATGCCTTTTCCATGCGTTGCTGGGCGTCCACCGGATTGATCACATTAAACAAGCTAAAGCGCCAGATATTTGTCACTAATTCAGCCTCCGCCGCATAAGCATCGGCATAGGTTGGATCAAGCTCAACCGCTTGTGCGTAATATTCAAGCGCCTTGGGCATTGCTGCATTTTCAAAACTGAAATAGGCTTCCCGGCCTTTTAAAAACAACTCGTACGCCTCAATATTATCTGTGGACCGCGTGGCAAGCTTCGCTTGCTCGATGGCGGTGAGATTGATCTTCAGGGCTTGCGTAATTTTCGAGGTGACCTCATCCTGCAAGGCAAATATATCCTGATAGTCGCGATCAAACGTCTCGGCCCAGAGATGCGCGCCTGTCGCCGCATCTATCAGTTGGGCGTTGATACGGATTTTGCCTCCGGCCCGGCGGACCGATCCTTCCAGCACATGGCTGACATTCAGGTCACGCGCCACCTCCTGCACCTTGACGTTCTTGCCCTTATAGGTGAACACTGAATTACGGGCGATCACATCCAGACCGGAGATTTTCGACAAGTCCGTGATCAGGTCATCGGTCATGCCATCGGCGAAATATTCCTGATCCTTGTCGTCAGACAGATTGGCGAACGGCAACACGGCGATGGAGGGTTTATCAGGGGCTTTTACCGGCGGGCTTTCGGGAACACCGGCGAGGCGGAGAGCATCGAGATAGCGTTGCACATTCTCTTGGTCTTGTATGTAGTATAATTGCTTCTGAAGATCCGAAATATTTTCCTTCGGATTGGCTTTCAAAATTTCTGCTATCAAATTCTTCGCCTGCTCTACGTCGTTTTCAAATACTGAAATAGCGGCAAGAATATAGAGAGTGGATTTACGGGATCGAACATCGTTATTAACAGAGGCCAAGACCCCATTTGCGACAACCTTCGCTTCGTCATAACGCTCCATCGCCATCAAATGGTATTGTACGGAAAGCGGTATCCATCCCGCATAGTCCGGCTCAATACGCATCGTCTGCTGCAGGATTTTTACCCCTTCCTCGGGCTGACCGCTGGAAGCTTTTACCCAGCCCACTAGACCAATCTCCTGAGCCGTCGATGGTGCTGATTTTAGTACCCGGTCAGCATGGACGATCGCACTGTCATGCTTGCGCTCGAACAAATCCAGCGTGGCGAACAGAGTGTGGGGACCATATGCACTCTCTTTGTCTTTTTCCAGGGCCAAAGCAGCCTCTGCATACTCTCGCGCTTTCTTTATAGTTTTACCCGGATTTTTGGTAAGTTGAAGTCTGATTTTTTGCCATTGAATCCAGCCCAGCATTCGAATGACTTCTTTGTTATTGGGCAATTCAGTCAATAGTTCCTGATAAAGTTTTTCCGCATCAAAATGCCCTTTTTTGCTGAACGTTTGAAAGCGCTGAAGCGCTTGCCAATATTTCTTCAGCCCTGGCAAGTTATCGCCAAAGCTTTCGGCTACGGGAACAGCGGAACGGCCAACGGTTAAATGAACTTGCATCTGGGTCATCAGTTCGCTGGCGATTTCATCCTGGATCTTAAGAAAATCTGTTAGCGGCCGATCGTAGCGTTCGGCCCATAAGTGTTTCCCATTCAAGGCGTCGACCAACTGTGCTGTCACCCGAATTCTATCGCCGGATTGCTGAATACTGCCCTCCAGCACATACCGCACGCCGAGATCCTCCGCGACATTCTGAACTTTCGTCGCCTTGCCTTTATAGGTAAAGGAAGAATTTCGCGCGATAACAAACAAGTCCGGTGTGCTCGCCAAAACGGCAATGATATTCTCGGTCAATCCGTCGCTGAGATATTCCTGACTTTCGTCTCCGGTTAGATTATCGAATGGCAAGACGGCAATAGAAGGTTTGTCGGGAATGGAGAACGCATACTTGGTTTGATCCGCCGGTTCGAAATCCGGCTGTTGTGACCACCACCAACCGGCACCGCCGGCGATCAGCACAACGACGACAGCGGCGATGGCGGCGAATTTCTGCCATGCGGGAGTCTTTCTGGCCGGTTTCGCGGCGGTTTCGCCGTCTTTCAGCACGCGAAACACGCGGATCGGGCGGGCGATATTCTTGACCTCGATCTCGCCCATATCTTCCAGATTCACACTCATCCGGTCGCGAACATGGTTACGTACAGTCCGTGAAAGGCAGATGCCGCCCGGCGGTGCCAGCTGTTCTATGCGCGCTGCCACATTGACACCGTCGCCAAACACATCATTGTCCGTGTGAATAATGATATCGCCCAGATTGATCCCGATACGGAAAAGCATTTGCTTGTCGTCGGCAATACCGGCATTTCGCTCTTCCATTATTGCCTGAATTTTAATGGAGCACTCGAGGGCTTCGACGACGCTGGGAAACTCAAGCAGCAAACCATCGCCCGCCGTGCTGACCAGCCGTCCGCCATGCTCGACCACCATGGGCGTAAGAATATCCTGATGTGCTTTTAAGATTCTGAGCGTGCCGACTTCATCGGCGCCCATCAGCCGGGAGTACCCCACCACATCAATGGCGACAATTGCCGCCAGCCGTCTCTCTGGACTTCCGTTTCCCATAGATTTCTTTCAACCTATTCCTCTTAAAGTCGAGCTTATAATATTATTTTTGGTAAAGCGAGTCAGGACCGGAGACCCGCTTGACCGCAAATTTCAGGCGATGTTAAATACGCCTGTTGGTAAGGAGAGAGAGATGATGGTGAAGAAACGCATGGGCGAGCCGTGGATGCCGGCGGGGGAGTATGGGCGGTCGCTGACCGGGCTTGGTGTCAATCTGCTGGTCCGGGATATTGATCGGGCGGTGGCGTATCAAAAAGACGTGCTGGCGGCGGAAGTTGTCTATGCGGATGCGGATTTTGCCGTGCTCACTGGCTATGGCGCCAGCTGGATGCTGCATGCGGATCATACCTATGCGGATCATCCACTGAGTGGCAGTCTGGCGCCGGAGCAGGTGCGCGGTATCGGCATTGAACTCCGCCTGCATGGCTGTGATCCCGATGCGGCGGAGGCCCGAGCCCGGGCGCGCGAGGCAACCGTTCTGGCCGGTGCCCTGGACAAACCCCACGGATTACGCGAAGCCTATCTTGTCGATCCGGATGGCTATTTATGGGTGCCCGATGTACCGGTTACGGCGGCCCCCGCAGGAGACGATGCATGACCATTGAACATCTTCTGGCCTTTAATCTTGCCGTGCTAGCCGCCATTGCCAGCCCCGGTCCGGCCATGCTGGTGGCAATCCGCACCACCTTGACGTCTGGTCGCCGTGCCGGTCTGGCGGTCGGCACCGGGTTGGGACTGGTCGCCGCCCTCTGGACCCTGGCGGCGCTGCTCGGGCTGGAGGCTTTGTTCAAGATCTTTCCCTGGGCCTATACGGCGGCGAAAGTCGGTGGTGCGCTCTATCTGCTGTATGTCGCCTTCAAGATGTGGACAGGCGCCCGGCAGAGCGTTCGACCCGCCACCACGCCGACCACACATGCCTTTCGTCAGGGGCTGATGATCAATCTGCTCAACCCGAAATCGGTGCTGTTCGCGGCGGCGGTGCTGATCGTTATCTTTCCCGCCGGCATGAGCCCGCTTGAGAACGCCGTTATCGTCGTCAACCATCTGCTGGTGGAACTCGTCTGTTACTCTGGCCTGGCCTGTGTCATGAGCACCCCGGCGATCAGCGGCCGGTATTTGCGGGCGAAGGTGTATATCGACCGGATCGCCGCCGGTATTCTCGGTCTGCTGGGCATCCGCCTGATCACCGATCCATAAGCATATCGACCCCGCTGAAACGGGCGGCGATATCCGTCAAAGTAGATAAGGGCGATCCCCGTATCTGATCGCCTTCAGCAGCTGGAATCTAATATTTTGAATTAGAATTAGTCTATATTTAGTTATTTTTATTAGTATTTTTATATTTTTAAAATTAACCGGTTAATTACTTTCCGTTTGTCACCGAATTTCTATCCGAACCATTCCCCCGCCGGTTACCTCACCAGAGTATTGAAAGGCTGCTTGCGTTACAGATCATATCAGGCCACAATTTTTGGAAAGAAAACCCGGGGGAGAGAGCATTGCAGAGCTGGCGTCCGATAAATTTCGAACCTGAAGTCGAACGGGCCTATGCACGACACATGCTGGAACGGTTCGTTCCGTTAGGTCGGTTCGGCGCCATCATCGGCATCATCGCCTTCGCCAGTTTTTATTTCTGGGACATTCTGCTCGATCCTGATGCGCTATATACAACGGGTCCTCTCCGGCTGCTGGTCATCCTCTATTTCTGTCTCAACATCTGCGTCACATTTTTACCGAAGCTTCAGACCAACACCAATCTATGGGTGTTCACCACTTTCATTACTTACGCCGTGGTTTCTATTGGGCTGACATCCATCCTGGCCCAGTTACCAACCGGCCTGACGGCGGGCATCGGCGGGTTGATCGTCGGCATGATATTCGTTCCGGTCCTCGTCAATGGCATCCGCCAGGCCGCATTCGTTACGGTACCGTATCTTGGCTTCATGGTCGTCACGATGATGGCATTTAATGCCAGCGAATTCGAGATTATCAACGCCCTGTGGTGGGTCGGCGGCGGTGTCGGCTTTGCCATCGGCTTTGCCTATCTGCTCGATGTCATCAACCGGCGCGCCTTTCATCTCGAACAACTTCTGGAAAGCGAGAAGCGGCGCTCTGACGCCTTGCTCTTGAACATTCTTCCGGCAGAAATCGCCGCCCGTCTGAAAGCCCATGAGGAACCCCTCGCCGATACCCATGAGAATGTCTCGGTGCTGTTCGCCGATCTTGCGGGTTTCACCGACATGTCGCGAAAAATGGCTGCCGGTGAATTGGTCACCCTGCTCAACGATCTGTTTTCCCGCTTTGACAAGTTGGCAGAGCAATACGGCGCTGAAAAGATCAAGACTATTGGCGATGCCTATATGGTGGCGACTGGGTTGAGCGGCAGCGTCGCTGATCATGCCGAGAAGATTGCCGATCTGGCCTTGGGCATGCAACAGGCCTTTGGTGAGTTTCGGGACGATCACAAGCTTGACCTGAAACTGCGGATCGGCGTGCATTCCGGCGCAGTCATTGCCGGGGTGATCGGCAAGCAGAAATTCTCCTACGATTTGTGGGGCAATACGGTAAATGTTGCCAGCCGCATGGAATCCGAGGGTATTCCGGATCAAATCCAGATTTCAGCAGAAACCTGGCAGATGCTCTCAGAACGATATCAGGCTTCCCCGCGCGGTGAAATCGAGATCAAAGGGCATCGTTCCAGAGCCACCTACTTACTGGAAAGCCGCGCCTAGTCGATCAGGGCCTGATGCACCAGGGTCCGTAATTCTTTGCGCAACGGATATTGACTGCTGGGTGCTAGCTGGGTCAGGAACAGCACCGTCATTTCTTCGACCGGATCGACCCAGAACACGGTGCTCGCCATGCCGCCCCAGCCGAAATCGCCGACCGAGCCCATCATCTGGGACTTTGGCGGATCCAGCATCACCCAGCCACCGAGACCAAACCCTACCCCTTCAAAGGAAATTTCGGAGAAGACCGGCTGACCGTTATCGGCGAGATCCCCGACGAGATGATTGCGGGTCATATAATCGACAGTTCGTGAACCCAGTAGGCGCACACCCTCAAAGGCGCCACGCTGGCGGATCATCTCGGCGAACTTGAGATAGTCCGCCGCCGTTGACATCAATCCGCCGCCACCGGAATAGCATTCAGTCCGGCCGGCACGAAACACGGATTTTGATGCGGCATCGAGCAATTTGATATTTCCGTCCGGGCCGCGACCATAAAGGGCGGCAAAGCGATCGATCTTGTCATCTGGAACATCGAAATCGGTATCGGTCATCTCCAAAGGTCCGAGAATATTCTCATGAAGAAAGGTGCGTAAATCCGATCCTGAAATCACTTCCACCAAGCGGCCGACCACATCTGTCGAGACGCCATAGTTCCAGCGCGCGCCCGGCGTGAATTGCAGGGGCAGCTCCGCCAGCTTGTCGACCTGGCTTTCCAAGCTGCCCCGGCGGGGACCGAAATCCATTTTGGAGGCAGCATAGGCCTCCCCCAATATTCCGCCATTGAAGTCGTAGGTCAGGCCGGACATATGGGTCAGCATATGACGGATGGTTGGTTTGACCGTCGACGGTTCTGTATCGTCAATGGTTTGGGCATTGGGCCGCAGCACGCGCATGTTCTTGAAAGCCGGAATGAACCATTCTACTGGATCATCCAGATGGCAGAGCCCCTTCTCGAACAGCATCATCAAGGCAACGGAGGTGACCGGCTTGGTCATGGAATAAAACCGCGCGATGGTATCTTCATTCCATGGAATATTATTTTCCATATCCGACATTCCAACACATTTGGAATAGACAATCTGGCCGCGACGGGCGACGACAGCCTGGGTGCCTGCCAGTTTGCCGCCATCGACATAGCGGGTCATCCAATCCGTAATGGCCTCCAGGCGATCCGTACTAAACCCGGTCGATTCCGATTTTTGCATAACATTCATTTTGCTCGCGTCCTTTTCTTATTGCATTATACAGCGAAGGTGTCGGGCCTAAGCCTGCACCATTTTTTGCGTCTGCGTTCCCAATCCATCGACCCCCAAAGTCACGGTCTGCCCGACTTTCAGATAAACCGGTTCTGGCTTGTGGCCCATGCCTACCCCGGGCGGTGTGCCGGTGGACACCACGTCCCCGGGCTCCAGCGTCATGAACTGGCTGAGATGGGAAATGATCGTCGCAACGTCGAAAATCATGGTGGCCGTGTTGCCGGTCTGCTTGCGCTGCCCGTCCACATCCAGCCACAGATCCAGTACTTGCGGATCCGGCACCTCGTCAGCGGTCACCAGCCACGGGCCGATTGGACCAAAAGTGTCATGACTTTTGCCCTTCGTCCATTGACCCGAGCGCTCCGACTGGAAGGATCGCTCCGACACATCATTGATGGTGCAATAGCCGGCGACATAATCCAGTGCCTCGGCAACCCCGACATATTTTGCGCGCTTTCCAATAACGAAACCCAGTTCCACTTCCCAGTCTGTTTTCTGGGAGGTGCGGGGAATTTCCACATCATCATCGGGGCCATTGATGGCGGTGGTCGCTTTCATGAAAACAATGGGCTCATCTGGCGGCGTTTGTCCGGCCTCTGCCGCATGGTCGGAATAATTCAAGCCGATGCAGATAAACTTGCCCACATTGCCAATACAGGGACCGATCCGCGGATTACCTTCGACTTCCGGCAAGTCTTCGAAATCCATAGCCGCCAGCCGTTCCAGATCACCTCCGGTAAAGGTGTCACCGGTGATGTCATCCATCATGCCGCCAAGATCGCGGATTACGCCATCCGCATCCAGCACACCGGGTTTTTCCTGACCTTTCGGGCCGTAACGTAGCAATTTCATCCTCTTCTCCTGATCCGGGCAAGGCCCTATATTGAAATAACAATTTTCCCGAAATGCTGACCGCTTTCCATCAAGCGATAGGCGTCTTGAGCGTCCTTGAAATCCACCACCGTTTCAATTATCGGATGGATGTCACTGTGGACCAGGGCCGCGTTCATCCGCGAGAACATGTCCTTTGGCCCCACATAAATACCTTGTAAGCGCACGGATTTACGCATGATTGTGGTGGGATCCATCTGCCCCCCGGTGAGCACCCCGACCAGAGAGATGCGTCCACCAATGCGCACGGCCTCGACAGATTTGGCAAGCGTCCCAGCGCCACCGACTTCCACCACCACATCCACGCCATGACCGGCTGTCAGTCTGGCAACCTCCGCATCCCAGTCCGGCGTCGTCCGATAATTGATCACCTCATTGGCGCCGAGCGATTGCGCGCGCGCCAGCTTGTCGTCGCTGCTCGAGGTAAGGATTGTCCTGACCCCCGCCGCCGCCGCAATCTGCTGCGCGAAAATCGAGACCCCGCCCGTTCCCAGCAGAAGCGCTGTCTGACCGGCTGCTGCCCCGCCGGCTTCGATCAGGCAGTTCCAGGCCGTTAATCCGGCGCAAGGTAAGGTCGAGGCTTCCTCAAAAGACAAATGTTCCGGTATGGGAAGGGCCCCGTTTTCCGTCAAAACAGCATACTCGCAGAGCATGCCATCGATGGCACCGCCCATGGCACTGCCCATAACATCATCACGAATAGGCCCACTGTCCCAGTTCTGAAAGAACGTGCCGACAACGCGGTCGCCTTTTTTAAAGGCCGTCACCCCGGCACCGACCTCTTCCACCAGCCCGGCACCATCGGAGTTCGGAATACGGCCATCGACCGGGCCATTCTTGACCATCATCAAGTCCCGATAATTGATGGCATTGGCTTTCATTCTGACCAGAATTTCACCGGGACCAGGTTTCGGAATATCCTGATCTTTGAGACTTAACTCACCGATGCCGCCGCCACCATGAATGACATATGCTTTCACTAATCTTCTCCTGCCTGCAAAGCCCCTGTAGATTTATTGCTTGTACTCCCGCTTGAAACGGGTAAGCATTGAATGAATAAATCCGTTTGCTGTAAAGCAATATTTCAACTCTTTCATCGTAACCGCGTCTGCACATCCCTCATGATCACAGAATACCTCCCTGAATTCAGCTATTTTCACCTCGCCGTGGTCTGCGCCGCCTTGTCATTGGGGGGAATTGTCAAAGGCGTCAGTGCCTTCGGATTACCGACAATTGCCATGCCGATAATTGTCTTTTTTATGTCACTCCCGTCGGCGGTCGCTATTATTGTCCTGCCGATGATCGTTACCAATTTCGTGCAGATGATGGCCACCGGCCATATTAAATCGACTGTTGCCCGGCATTGGCGGTTTCTGCTTGCCCTCTATGTCTCCATGCCCTTTGGTGTCTATTTGTTGTCAACCGTAAACACATCCTATTTACTGGTTGGTGTAGGTTGTTTTCTGATTTTCGTAGCCAGTCTTGAAATGTTCGGCGTATCCTTCGCCTTTGTAACAGACCGGGAGAAAATCACGGGGCCCATCATCGGCCTATTTGCCGGAATTGTCGGCGGAATTACGACGCTCTACGGAACATTACCCATCTTCTTCTTCGTCGCGCTTGGCTTGGAGAAAGAGAAATTTGTTGCTGTTGTCAGTGTCTTGCTTTTCACCGGTAGCCTTGTTTTGATGGCTAGCCTGCATGGGGGAAATTTCATCGGCCCCCTCGAACTTGTATATGGCTTTGTGGGTCTTGGCCCCCTATTTATCGGGATGTGGTTCGGCACCAAAGTCCGGCATCGCGTTGATCAAGCCACTTTCAAAAAAATTGTTTTAATACTGGTGATGTTAATCGGCGTTATGTTGATTTACCGCGCCCTCTCCTGAGACTATACTCACGCCTCAAACACAAAGGAATTGACATGAGCCGTATCTGGACAATCTATCTTTCTGGCGAAATCCACAGTGACTGGCGCGAACGCATCGCTGAGGGTGTAAAAGCCGCAAACCTGCCGGTGGAGCTTACCGGACCCAACACGGTTCATGCGGATAGCGACGATTGTGCCGTGGCCATATTCGGACCGGAGCCCGACAAATTCTGGCATGATCATAAAAGTGCGCGTCTCAATGCAATGCGTACGGGAACCCTGATCCAGGAAGCCGATGTCGTTGTTGTTCGGTTTGGTGAAAAATACAAACAATGGAACGCTGCCTTCGATGCCGGTTTCGCTGCCGCTATGGACACGCCGTATATCACCTTGCATCCGGCGGAGCATGACCATCCGCTCAAGGAAGTAAATGCCGCTGCCGCCGCAACGGCACGAACCCCTGAACAAGTTGTTCAAGCTCTGGCTTACATTATCAATGGAACGATGCCGACCTAGACGGCCGGGGCTACGCCATACGCTATTGTGCCGACAACTGTTCCTTCTGGCGGTCGGCGCGCGGGATCGTAAAGGCAAATTGTGCACCGCTATTTGGTTGGTTTGTCACCCAGATCTCACCGCCCATAAAAGTGACAATTTCCCGGCAGATCGCCAACCCGAGACCGGATCCCTGGGGCTTGTCTTCGCCACTGCTGACCGACTGATGAAATTTTTCAAAGATATCCTGTGTCCTGTCATCAGGAATTCCGTTGCCATTGTCCGAAACGGTTACCACCAAGACATCCTCTTCCGTGGTGACGGAAACGGCAATTCTACCCGTCGTCTTATCGCAAAACTTTATGGCATTGGAGACGAGATTAATCATAACCTGAATAAGCTGATCGTGATCGGCGAGAACTGCCGGCAATTCGTCCGGCAGCGTAACGCCAATCTCGACATCATTCTCTTTGAGCAACCCTTCAAGAGCGGCCAATGCTTCGCGGATTGTCGCCCCCATATCCACCCGATCAAACGACCAGTCCATTTGCCCCGCTTCCATGCGGGCCAAATCCAGCAGTTGGTCGATCAGCCGGGTCAGGCGCCGGCTTTCCTTGATAATTACGTTGAGAAACTGGGTGCGTTCTTCAAGGGAAACCTCCGGGTTATCAGCCAGGATTTCACCAAAAGCCCTGAGGGAAGTGAGCGGTGTCCGGAGCTCATGGCTGACCATGGACAGAAAATGATCTTTTAGGGAATCCAGCTCCTTCAGGCGCTCATTGGCATTTCTCAGCTGCGCCGTCGCCTGTTCCAGCTCTAGGGATTTTTGCTCAAGCTTGTGGCTGTATTCAATCACCTGGCTTGTCTCATCAACGATGCGATAGACTTCATCCAGACCCACAATCTCGCCTTTCACGACCGATCCCATCATCACGCGCGCCGTCGCCGAGCCAATGGCACCGGCCAGCATTTTTTCTGCAAAATCAAGCATGGCCGCATCTGCCGACTGGCTGCGACGGACAGTTAGCCCGCGATTGCGAAGATAGCCGTCAAAAGCTACTGCGACCCTCTGTCCACCGACAAAGCGACCGACCAATTGTTGCAAGTCAGCTATTGTCGCCGATCCACGCCAGTAGCGACTATCGCGTTCGTCTTCTGTATGCCCGAAAACGTCCACAAACAGGGTCCCCTGAATACGTTCGATGGCGGTTTGTTGCGACGACAGCGACACAATCCAGTAGGCGCCGATATTAACCAGCATGCTCCAGAACAGGGCATGGGTCAGCCGATCAAAGCCTTGCATGCCGAAAAGCGCATAGGGTTTGAGTAATGCGATACCCCACGGCCCTTCACTAATAAAACTGATGGGCAACCAGCCCGATTGCGCGAATGAGGGAAGCAACAGGGTGTAAAGCCATATGGCAAATCCGAGCGCTAATCCGGTCAACGCGCCGCGATAAGAAGCGCCTTTCCAAAAGATTCCGCCAATGATCGCCGGTAGAAACTGGGCGGCAGCGGCGAAGGATACCAAGCCGATAGTCACCAGAGAGTAGGATTCACTAGCGATCAGGTAATACACATAGCCCAGTATCAGAACCAGCAGGATACTGACCCGTCGGATCGTCAACAGCAACCCGGTCAAGTCGTCGTTCTTGTTGATGTTAAGACTTTTGGAGCGCAGTAAAAGCGGCATGATCAAGTCGTTGCAGACCATGGTACTCAGGGCTATCGCGGCAACGATCACCATGGAGGTTGCCGCCGACAGCCCGCCGACAAAGGCAATCAGCGCCAAGACACCCTGATTATGAAATAGCGGCACCGTCAGCATAAACATGTCCGCATCAGCCGTCGTCCCATCGAAAGCCAGGCGTCCTGCAAGGGCGATGGGCAGCACGAATATGTTGATAACCAGCAAATACAGGGGGAAAAGCCAGGTTGTTTTACGTAAGCTGGCCTCGTCCGGATTTTCCACAGCCGTAATATAAAATTGCCTTGGCAAACAGATAATCGCCGCCATCGACAGCAACGTCATTGTCATCCACAGTTTGTAATCACTATCCGCATTAACGGTAAAAAGCTGCTCCAGCCCCTGATTTGCTGCTTTGGAGAAGAGATCGGAAAATCCATTATAGACACCATAGGTAACAAAAAATCCGACGGCCAGAAAGGCAATCAGCTTCACAACCGACTCAAAAGCAATGGCCGCCACCAGACCTTCATGATGCTCACTGGCATCAATATGACGGGTGCCGAAAAGAATGGCAAAAAGCGCAAGGGCAAGGGCAACAATAAGGGTCGTATCAATAAAGAAAATGGGATCGCTGGGTGCATTGAGGAGCACGGTTTCCGAAGACCCCACCAGAATTCGGAAACTGGTGGCGATGGATTTCAGTTGCAAGGAAATATACGGCATGGTGCCAACCACGGCGATAATCGTCACAAGCCCGCCCAATCCTGCCCGCTTGCCATAACGCGAGGCGATAAAATCGGCGATAGACGTGATCCGGTGAACTTTGCAAATACGAACAATCTTCACCCAGACGACCGACCAAAGGACAAAGACGAATGTCGGGCCCAGATAGATGGGCAGAAAATCAAGCCCCCTGTTGGCGGCCAATCCGACGCTGCCATAGAACGTCCAGGACGTGCAAAAAACAGCAATGGACAACGTATAGATATAGGGATTGCGGGTCAGCGGGCGATTGGTTTCAGCACGGGAATCGACGAACTGAGCAACAGCAAATAACAGGCCAAGATATAAGATAGAAACTGTGAGAACCAGACTACCGGACATTACTGTCTCTCCTGCCCTGATCCGGGTCGTAACCCTTCAAAACCGGGCTGCTCCGGCGTATCCTCGGCTATGGTACGTCGCCGGGCACCCAGTGCTGTAAACAGGATAACACCCGCCCAACTCCCGAACAGAAAAAGGAAGCTCATGGGGATACCGAAAATCAGATCACTTTCATCAAAAATCGACAAGACAGGTGGCATAAAAATTATCAGGCAGGCAACAAACAACAGGATGGACCATTCCTTTTTGCGTCCGGTCCGGATCATCTGCTTATTTCACCGTGGATATCGCCGGCTTAACCGTCACGATATCTTTTACCAACTTGCCCAGGACCCGTGTCGAGAAGGGCTTCGTTACAAAATCGTCGGCGCCCAGTGCAAGCGCGCGTTCCTTGTCCGCGTCCCGACTTTTAGCAGAGAGCATGATGATTTTCACATTCCGGCAATTTACATTGGCTCGAATTGTCTCACAGACAGAGAAGCCGTCTTGTTTCGGCAGCATGATATCCAGCAGAACCAGATCTGGAACATAGTCGTCGATGGCCCGTAGCGCTTGATCCCCATCCCGTGCGACGCGCACAGCAAATCCCGCCTGTTTGAGAATAAATTGTAAGGACAATACGATATTTGGCTCGTCCTCCACCACAAGCACTGTATGCGACATGCCGTTGCTCACTCCCTCCCAAAGATTGAGACTCCGTTGTTAAATCAGGGCTTATCACGATCCATTATCGGATTTCTGTGATAGGCATTTATTACTGTCTCACGTCAGAGTGTACTGTATTCCATAGGTCATTGTCATCGAACAATCGAATACACGCATGTCAGCTTTATCTGTTCATCCGATTTTCAATCAATTCGTCGACCACCGCCGGATCCGCCAATGTTGACGTATCACCCAGGCTGCCATACTCATTTTCCGCAACTTTGCGCAAAATCCGGCGCATAATTTTACCAGAGCGAGTCTTCGGCAAGCCTGGTGCCCACTGGATTAAATCTGGAGCGGCAATCGGGCCGATTTCTTTGCGAACCCAGGTCACAAGTTCCTTACGAAGCGCTTCATGACTTTCAATGCCCGCATTCAAGGTGACGTAAGCATAGATACCCTGCCCCTTGATTTCATGGGGATATCCAACAACAGCCGCTTCAGCAACCTTGTCATGGGCAACCAGCGCACTTTCAACTTCCGCCGTTCCCATGCGATGGCCAGAGACGTTGATGACATCATCCACCCGACCGGTGATCCAATAATATCCATCTTCATCCCGGCGCGCACCGTCACCGGTGAAATAGCGGCCCGGGAAGGTAGCGAAATAGGTTTGGTAAAAACGCTCGTGATCGCCGTAAATTGTCCGCATCTGGCCAGGCCAGCTATCCTTAATACACAGAACTCCTTCACAGGCTCCTTCCAGAACCTTTCCGTCATTGTCGACCATGACCGGATCAATCCCGAAAAAGGGCCGGGTGGCGGAGCCAGGTTTCAAATCTGTTGCACCGGGCAACGGCGTGATCAGGATCCCACCGGTTTCTGTTTGCCACCAGGTATCAACGATGGGACAACGACTATCGCCCACCACTTCATGGTACCAGCGCCAGGCTTCCGGATTAATAGGTTCGCCGACAGACCCAAGCAAGCGCAGCGAACTGCGAGAGGTTTTCTTCACGGGCTCATCGCCATCGCGCATCAACGCCCGAATGGCCGTTGGTGCTGTATAGAATATATTGACCTGATGCTTGTCACACACTTCCCAGAAACGTGACACCGTGGGATAATTAGGCACCCCTTCAAACATCAACGTGGTTGCACCATTGGCCAACGGGCCATAGACAATATAACTATGGCCTGTAACCCAGCCGACATCGGCCGTGCACCAGTAAATATCCCCGTCATGATAATCAAACACATAGCGATGGGTCATGGCCGCATAAACAATATAACCGCCAGTCGTATGCATCACGCCTTTCGGCTGACCCGTAGACCCGGATGTATACAGAATAAACAGCGGATCTTCCGCGTTCATTTCCTCTGGCGGGCAATCGGCATCCACTTTTGCCATTTCTTCATGGTACCGGACATCCCGTCCGTCAACCCAGCCGGTTTCAACCCCTGTACGGCGGACTACGATACATGTAGTGCAATCAGGACAACTTTCAAGAGCTTTATCTGTATTTTCTTTCAACGGAATGGTTTTTCCACCCCGCAGCCCTTCATCGGCTGTGATCACGCAATTGGAGTCGCAATCGCGAATACGGCCAGCCAACGCATCGGGAGAAAAGCCGCCAAAGACAATGGAATGAACGGCGCCGATGCGGGCGCAGGCCAGCATGGCAACGGCTGCTTCAACGATCATCGGCATATACAGAGTAACCCGGTCCCCTTTTTTAATGCCCCGCGCTTTGAGAACGTTGGAAAACTTGCAGACTTCTTCATGCAGCTCCCGGTAGGTCAGGGTTTTGTCGTCACTAGGATCGTCGCCCTCCCAGATGATCGCCGTGCGATCGCCCTTGGTTTCCAGATGGCGATCGATGCAGTTGTAGCTGACATTCAATGTTCCATCATGATACCAGCGGATATGCAGATCGTCCTTGGCGTAGGAAACATCCTTGACCTGTGTATAGGGTTTAATCCAGTCTACACGCTTACCGTGTTCACCCCAAAAAGCTGCAGGGTCTTCAACTGAGGCACGGTACATGGCTTCATAACTTGCCTTATCAGCCCAGGCAGTTTTCGCCAGCTCTGCTGGTACCGGGTATAAGTCCTCAACGGTCATAATTGTAGATCCTTTCGCGACTTGGATGCAGCGATAAAATTCGCTTCGCCTCCCTCATATGGGAAACTGCTCAAATAAAAAAGCTATCTCAGCGTTGCAAATATCGCAACTAATACGATGATAACATTATCAGATTGCCAAATATTCATGGCGCAATTCCTGGTTTTCCAACACTTCCTGCGCCGTTCCTCGGAAGGCAATTTGCCCCATATCCAGAATCAAGGCTTTGTCCGCCAGTTGAAGTGCTGCAACAGCATTCTGCTCAACAATAACTGTCGTAATGCCAAGCTCCTTCACTTGCCGTAATATTTTCTCGATTTCCTGCACAATGACCGGAGCCAAACCTTCATAAGGTTCATCCAATAACAAAAGTTTGACATCACGTGCTAAAGCTCTTGCAACCGCCAGCATCTGCTGTTCACCGCCAGACATCGTAATCGCATCCTGACTACGCCGTTCACCGAGTCGTGGAAAATGATCGTAAATACGTTCAATTTCCCAACCTCTAGGTTCAGCGACCTGAGCCAGCACCAGATTTTCTTCGACGGTTAAGCCGCCAATTATGCGCCGATCTTCCGGTACCAACTGGATGCCTTCTCGTGCTGCCTCAAAGGCCTTCAAAGGATGAATGGCTTTGCCGCCGAGGTATATCTCGCCCTGGGTTAATCCAGGGCTATCGACACGCGCAAGCGCCCGTAGCGTAGAAGTTTTCCCCGCCCCATTACGGCCTAATAACGCAACAATTTCACCTTCTTCGACATCGAACGAAACGCCCTGTACAATATAGGATTCTCCATAATATGCGTGAACATCCTTCACGCTGAAATATGGCTTCTTTTCTTCGCTGGCCGACATTAATGCGCCCCTCCCAAATAGGCTTCTTTAACTTTAGGATCTTCTCGCACCGCATCAGGATCACCGCCGGCAATAATCTCACCTCGGGCCAGAACACTTACCTTATCCGCAAGACTAAAGACAACATGCATATCATGCTCGATAATGACCTTTGTCATGCCACGGGATTTGATTTTTTTCAAAAGATCAATGGTTGCATTGGTATCATGCCGCGCCATACCAGCTGTTGGTTCATCAAGCAGCAGGAGCCGGGGATGAAGGATCAAACACATGCCGAGCTCAAGCCGTCGCTTATCACCGCGCGACAGACTGCCCGCCTCCGCCATCATTTGCTCTTTCAAGCCGACATCTTCCAGAATGTGCTCGGCCTCATCCCGGATCTCACTTTGCTTGCTCAGCAATTTTGCAGCATTAAATTTGAAAGAGCCATCACGATGAGAAAAAGCCGGCAGCATGACATTTTCAAGCAGAGACATTTCTTGAAAAATCTCTGGCGTTTGAAACACCCGTGCAACACCGATTTGGGCAATCTCATGGGGCTTTTTACCAGTCAGTTCCTGACCGTGAAAGGTCACCGTCCCAGTATCGGGTTTTAGCCGACCAATACAAACATTGAGCAAGGTAGATTTCCCCGCGCCGTTGGGCCCGATGATCGCATGTGTGGTTCCCTCTTCCACATGCAAATTTACGTTACCCAAGGCCTTCAAGCCGCCGAAGTTTTTATTGATATTATCCAGATGAAGAACAAGATCGCCCATATTGTAACCCCTACTCGCCCGTTTGATCTTGTGACGTCGCGGTCACGGTTTCATTTTTCTTACCGGCGGTGAATAGCTTGAAAATTCGATTAAAGCCTTCAACAAGTCCGCCCGGCAGGAAGATCACGATGACCATGAACAATAACCCCAGAGTCAGATGCCAACCACTGCCAACGAACAGACCGGCGACCGTAACAAAGACATCGGCGACAGGTTCTGGCAAGAAGGAGAAGAACTGCTGCAGGACAGTATCCCCAAAGGAAGAGAAAATATTTTCGAAATACTTGATCAGCCCCGCACCAAGCATCGGTCCGACTAAAGTTCCAACACCGCCCAAGATGGTCATCAACACCACTTCACCGGATGCTGTCCATTGCATTCGCTCCGCGCCCGCCAACGGATCCGTAACCGCCAGAAGACTCCCCGCCAAACCTGCGAACATGCCGGAAATAACGAAAGCTGTCAGCATATAGGGCCGTGTATTGAGGCCGGTATAGTTCATGCGATTTTGATTTGACTTAATCCCGCGAAGCATCAGGCCAAATGGTGACCGGAAAATCCGTATGGAAATAAAGAAACATATCAATAGTATAACGGCACAAAAGTAAAAGCCCGGATACCCGCTCATGCCAATTCCGAAAAGTTCCGTCGACGGCAACCCGCCGCCAGTCGGAGCATCAGAAAACAAACGATCCAGGAACCGTGGATCCGATTGTTTGAGCTGAAGTCCGGTTTCCCCGTTGGTAATAGGCGTGAGCACCGAATAGGCCAGATTATAGGACATCTGGGCAAAAGCCAAAGTCAGGATCGAGAAATAGATCCCCGATCGCCGCAAACTAAGAAACCCGATAGCCAACGCCAGAATTCCAGAAAACAGCACCCCGAACATCACCGCTGGGATCGCATTCATCGTCAGCAATTTAAACGACCAGACAGCTGCATAAGAACCGACACCGAGGAAGGCCGCGTGTCCAAAGGACAAATACCCTGTCAAACCGAATAGAATGTTAAAGCCAATGGCGAAAATTCCGTAAATAGCGAATTTCTGGAGCAGGTCCGGATATGCCGCGCCGAAAGGCTGCAACCAAATCGGCATCAGAAGAACGACGGCGGAAACAATGAGGAGGAGTAAGTTATCGTTGAGAAAAGGCTTTTTCATCTTAATCATCCATCACGCCGGCTCGACCCATCAATCCACGAGGCAAGACCAGAAGAATTACAACAGCAACGAGGTAAAGAATTATCTGGTCTATACCAGGGAAAATCTCTTTCACTTCGTTCATGGATGCAAAGGACTGCACGATCCCCAGCAGGAAGCCGGCACAAACGGCGCCTCCTAACGACCCCATGCCGCCGACAACGACCACAACGAAGGACAGAACGAGAAAGTCCATTCCCATATGGTAATCAGGAGGCAAAATTGGCGTGTACATGACGCCTGCGACACCGGCTACAACGGCGGCAATCGCAAACACAATGGTAAATCGTCGTTCAATATTAATCCCCAACAAGCCTACTGTTTCCCGATCCCGCATCCCGGCGCGAACGACCATGCCGTACGTCGTGAATTGCAAGAAAGAGAAAACCCCCACTATAATAAATCCGGAAAACGCCAGATAAATGAGCCGCCACCACGGATAAACCAGATTGTCACCAAGCCCGAACCAAGCCCCTACATTGGCGCTACCTGCAAGAACTTCCGGCGCCGGTTGCGGGATGGGATTCGCGCCGAAATAGGCTTTAATGATTTCCTGAATGACAATCGCCAAACCAAACGTCACCAGAATCTGTTCAGCATGCGATCGGTTGTAGAAATGCTTGATCAGGCCGCGCTCCATGACGAAGCCAACTAACAGCATAAACGGTATGGCAACCAGGATGGACAGCGGCACCGAATAATCGATGATCATCGCGCCAATATCGCCAAACCAGATTTCCATATAGGGTTGTTCTTTATAAGCGACGAAAGCTGTTACGCCTTCATCACGGACTTTCGAGGATATGGTTAGAACCTTTTGAAATGTCACCGCACAAAATGCGCCTAACATAAACAACGCACCATGGGCAAAGTTCACGATCCCCAACGTTCCAAATACCAAGGTCAGTCCAAGCGCAATTAGCGCGTAAGCTGCCCCTTTATCCAGGCCGTTCAATATTTGAATAAAAATGGCATCCATTAAATTCTACCTGCAAGGCCCCCACCGGCAATCGCCAGTAAATTTAAAATGCAATAAAAGATCGGATTGGCGATTTTAAAATCGCCAATCCGTATTAGGTTAGTTATTCAACAACATATGGTCCCAAAGAACCACCGAAAATGTTCCAATCATACTCAACCTGTGCCCGTGGTGTCACATCGACCACTTTCAGCAGATCAAACTGGCTCGTCGGGTTGTCGTTACCCTTCACCACTAGAACATCCTTGAAGCACTGGTGATCTTCTGCACGATACAGAGTTGGACCATTACCCATGCCGTCGAAGTTAAAGCCTTCAAGCTGTTTGATAACTTCTGGCGGATAGAAAGTACCGGCCATTTCACAAGCATTCGCATAAAGCAATGTCTGTGCGTAACATGTTTGCGCCGCCATGGAAGGAGGTGCACCATATTCCGCGCCAAAGGATTTAACGAAAGCTTTGGAACCGTCATCCTGAAGCGACCAGTTCCAGTTGGTCGTACCGAGAATACCCTTAATCGCATCACCAGCACCCTGCGCCATGAGGCGAGAGAATAGTGGCACAACGATCTCGAAATTCTTGCCGTTGACCTGTTTTTCCCGAAGGCCAAACTGGATAGCCTGGCTAAGCGAGTTGATCATATCCTTACCATAATGGTTGAGGATCAAAACGTCGGCACCGGAGTTCAAAACTGGCGTAATATACTGCGAGAAGTCACCAGCACCCACGGGCGTTTTAACAGTTTGTGCTGTCTGCCACCCAAGAGCTTCCGTAGAATTTCGGATGCTTTCTTCCTGCGTCCAACCCCATGTATAATCAGCGGTTAGATGGTAGGCGCGACGATCACTGCCATATTCCTTGTTCAGCACAGGTGCCAGCGCGGCACCAGACATATATGCGTTGAAGAAATGACGGAAACCATAACGGCGTTTGTCTTTACCAGTAGTGTCATTGGAATGGGTCAAACCCGCCATAAATATGATACCCTGCTCCTGACACAACGATTGCACCGCAACAGCCACACCCGAGGAGGAACCACCGGTGACCATCAGGACGCCGTCTTTTTCAATCATACGCTTGGCTGAGGCACGGGCCGCATCCGATTTCGTCTGCGTATCACCTGTGGCGAAGCTGACTCTCTTGCCGAGAACGCCCTTACCGGTCAACATCGACGGCTTAAAGGTATTCAGCATTCCGCCGTCGCCCTCACCGTTCAAATGTTTCACTGCAAGTTTATAGGCCCGGAGCTCATCAGCACCTTCATCCGCATATGGCCCGGATTGGGGAACGTTAAAACCCAGCTTTAATTCGCCGGTATTTTTCGGGTTATTCCGAAATTCGGCGGACCAAGCATCTTTGATAAAAAAGCTTGGCGTCGATGCAACCAGACCCGTTACTGCGCCGGCCTTTAACAGGCCACGGCGTGAAACGCCTGGTTTCTTGATGTCACTCATTAGGTATCTCCCATTTTGCAAAGTGATCGTCTCCGTTACGGAGAAATTGTGTTATTATCTTCCCAGAGAAAGCAAACCCCACCCTGTAAAAATTTCACAATTTCAATATTATTCCCAACAAAACGTTGAAAACCGGTGCTTTTTTGTGTAAATTATTTAGATATTTGTTTGTAAACTTGTAAATTTTTGTAAATAATTGAGGCTCCACATGGCTAAATCTCCGCGCCTCGGAACGCGACTAAGGCGACTGCGCAAAGATAAAAAATTGACGCAAGTGGATCTTGCGGACCAATTGGGCATATCTGCAAGCTACCTAAACCTGCTTGAACATAATCGGCGCAGCATTACTGTTCCTATCCTTCTACGGCTGAGCCAGATCCTTAAAGTTGATCCTCTAATTTTTTCGCCGCAAGATGAAGGCAATCTCATTGCCGAAATTACGGATACGTTGAAGGATCCATTGTTTGAAGATGATGCCTTCGACGAAACGGACATCGCAACCATGGCTGCCGAAGCGCCCGCCTTATGTTCCGCCTTGAAAAAAACCTACGACGCCTATAAATCCACACAGTCCGATATGCAGCTCTTGAGTGAGCGCCTTTCGCAGGATTTGCTGTTTGCGGATTCTTCTTTTAGATTGCGGACCTTGGTGACATCTGTTCTATCTTCAACAGAAATTGTCCATGACAACGACGACTTGAGCGCAAAAGAACGTAAGGAATTTTTAAAGATCGTTCTCAAAGATAGCGAAAGCCTAGCGGACACCGTTAGCGAAATGTTGGGGTTTGTCGGTGGCGACGGATTTACGGACAAATCGTCGGCACCTTCTCCCGTTGAAGCGGTCTCTGATTTTATTCAATCAAAAAACAACTATTTTGAAGCAATTGAGATGGCGGCCGGTGAATTTCGGGCTACGTTGCGCGAAGATATAACGCCAACACAAACCATGGCGGAATATTTACGACGCGAGCATGGGATCAAAGTTGAATTTGCTGACCGGGATCAGCATGATACGGAAGCGACTTTATTTGATGACCAGCATCGGCATCTTATGTTGTCCAAGGCACTGCCCCAAGCAAGTGTTGATTTTCATCTGGCATTGCTCTGTGGCCAGTTGGCATTTCCGAAATTATTTGCTGATATTGCGACGGGCCCCGAGCTGGTTAATGAAGCGGCCACGGATAAAGCCGTTGCCGCCCTGACCAATTATTTTGCAGGTGCCTACTTGCTCCCCTATGAAACATTTTTGGATGCAGCAGAGAAACTACGATATGATATCGAGCTGCTACAGCAACAATTTGGCGCGAGCTATGAACAAATCTGCCATCGCTTAACAACCCTGCAAAAACCCGGTGAAAGCGGTATCCCCTTGCATTTGATCCGCAGCGATATTGCTGGCAATATTTCCAAACGGTTTACCGCGTCAGGTCTACGCATTCCAAGATATGGGAACTCTTGCCCTCGCTGGGTTTTACATTCTGCTTTTTTAACACCAGGTGTTATCTGTCCACAAATATCAGAAATGCCAGACGGTGGCCGATATTTTTCCATAGCGCGAACAGTTACAAAACCGAGCCTTGGTTACTCCCAACCCAAACGGCATTATGCCATAAGCCTCGGATGCGATATTAATCACGCTCATCATCTGGTATATGCCGATGGAATGAACCTAGCCGCGCCGCGCACCGTTGTTCCCGTCGGCGTCACCTGCCGACTGTGCGATCGTCCAAATTGTGCACAACGTGCTGCTTCGCCCCCCTCACAGGTTCGGGACACAATGCGTCCTCATAAACGTAACATATCCCCGGGCATCGGTGATTTTTAGCACCTGAGTTGTATTTGATTATTTACCATGGAGGATCAATCGTCCATTAGCCGTTCGGCGGACTGCTCCATCTCTAATGGCAGTAAAATCTAACTCCATATTCAGACCCGTCAGCGTTCGTTTGTAGATTTGCATATCGTAATCGCCGGTATCACTCATCGCCATAACATAAATAGTCAAAGTCTGTTTTCTTATGTGCGCCCATGAAACTGTATCGCCAGCATAAACATCTCCATCTTTGCTATCCTTCCAAACACCCGGTTTGTCAGTAATCACGAAAGTTAAAGTTGTTTCCTTTAACACTTCCTTTGGGCTCGATGGATTGCCTTTTTGCCGCAGCAAGGTTCGCCAGGTGATATTAAAACCACCGGCCGCGTCAGGACGAATATCTACGTCAATATCACGGCTCGTAATCGGAAAATTCACGCTGACATTATTTTCTGAAATTGCGTTACCCCGCCAATCCCCCTTAAACGCAGAAATTGGCGTATCTTTAGCCGAGCCAACTGTTGGCAGCGCGACCATAAACAGCGCAATTGCCACGAAAATCTTAATCCGAGCCATAAAAGCCCCCCACTTTGAAAATTAAACCCCTGTTTCAACCATAATAGGTCAAGGCCCATTACCTGCCTACAACTATTATAGATGTAGAAGACAAATCAAAGGCCGCTAATCAATGCGGCCTTTTAATCTCATCATTCGACTGGAGTCTAGCTTTCATCGACTTGAATTGCAGAGCCAATATCACCGTTATTCAATGTCGTATCTTGCACAACAATAGAAAAATCAGAAACGACGGTATTGCTGCCATCTGTGACTGTAATTGTGGTATCGGAACCAACTGTATCGAGAATAACGTGATCAGTTCGCTCGCCAGTGTCGATCCCAAGCTCTTCGAAAACTGCAGACAAGTCGATAACATCAGCATTAGCATCAAATCCAATGATTAAGTCATCCCCATCGGTTGACGCATCAAGGAAGGTAAAACGATCATCGCCACCATTTCCTCTAAGAGTATCATCTCCGGAGCCGCCAATAAGCGTATCAGCGCCACCGCCGCCCCTCAAATCATCATCGCCAGAACCACCGATCAAGAGATCGCTGCCGCCCTCGCCTCGGAGCGTATCCTCACCGGAGCCGCCTTCGAGTGTATCGGCGTTGGCCCCACCGCGAAGATCATCGTTCCCAGATTCGCCCATCAGCGTATCGTTTCCAGCGCCACCCAATAGCTGGTCATTATTAGAACCACCATCCAGATAATCATTGCCGCCGTCACCTTGTATTTCATCCGCACCGGAGCTTCCCAACATGTAGTCGTTCCCTTCGCCACCGGACAAAGTGTCGTCGCCGCCTTCACCAGCGACATAGTCATTGCCTGCGCCAGCCGTAATGATGTCGTTACCCGGTCCGCCAGTAAACGCCGGATTGGGGCTAATCTCTATAACTAAATCAGCAGTACTTGTCAGACCTTCAGTATCTGAAATCGTATAGCTGAAAGTATCCGTCGAAAAATTATTGATATCTGTTGTCGCTGCGTAGGAATAGTCGCCAGTGGCGAAGTCTATTGCTAGCACGCCAAATACACTTGTCAACGTCAACAAAGTTCCGGCAACACTCACATTCGGATTGCCACCACTCGTCAGATCATACGTCGCACCATTGTACTGAATTTGGGTAATTGGCACCGCTGCCAACGGATCGTCCCCTGCCGTATCATTAGTAAGAACATTTCCGTTTACAGAAACATTTCCTGTCACCAAACTACCATCTAGATCCGCTGCTGAGGCCAAGAACAAGAAATCGTCTCCTGGACTGTTATCGCCATCAGTATTGTCAATCAACCCAAGTTCAGTGCTACTTTGCACGTCAGCGCCGATCCCGACGGCATAAACATTTACTGTGTCCGCCTGGCCATCAACCCAAGTATTGAAATCATTAATCCCACCAGTCGTATTGCCAAGATTGGGCTTACCGTCAGATATAAAATAGATTGATTTATCGAAACCTGGTTCAAAATCGACAGTTTGAACGAGATCGAGAGCGGAATCATAATTTGTTGCACCGCCTTGCTTCGAATCCAAATCATCAAGCGCATCGATCACGCTCTGAAGATTGTCGTAGGTAACTTCATCCCCATTGAGGTAACTAGCGCTGGTATCAAAATCGATAAGAGTAATCCGCGTTCCCAATGGATTTTGTGTAAACAAATCTGTCGCCAGATTCTTGAGAGCCTCTTCCATCAACTGTAAATCTGCAACACTTAAGCTTCCGGAAGTATCAATGACAAAAACAGCATGAACGTCATCCGGTTCCTGGATTGCCTCTGGACCGTCCATAACCGCAACCGGACCTTCATCGGTGACGGTCACAACGATATCAAAGGAAGTCGACGCGATATTGTCGTCGTCCTGAACTTCAACGCCGACTTGCTCTGTCGCACCTTCAAGAGCTGTAGCTGTAACATTCAGCGTAAAATCTGTTTCATCATCTGGCGCGGACGTCACTGTGAGACTATCCAACGCCCATTCAGATACATCAACGTCCTGGACTAAATCCGTGGCGACGAAGTCGTTTCCATTTCCATCTGACAGGGTCGCGCCGACCGGCACATCACTAATGATAATCGACAGGTTTTCTGAATTATCGATATCATTCGTGTTGGCTGTAATATCCGGCAATTCAATAGCGGTATCTTCTGCGCCCGAGACAGCCGCATCATTTGCTGTACCATCGAGTTGCAGTGTTGGAATGTCAGCTACGGCATCTACCAAAACGTCAATTGTCCCTGCCGTGCCGGCAACAGCCGGCGCCCCTGAAGCTTTAGACCATGGCGTCACGGTAATCGTAAAATCGACATCGCTATCTTCAGGAAGGCCCGAGATCTTCAAAGCCGCAAGTTCGTCTTTGGTCACGATCCAGTCGTCGCCACTCGCGGCACCGATAGAAAATTCAACGCCGTCAGGATAGCCACTCAAGACAACCCATCCGTCATCTGCGCCCGCATTCCCTGTTAGCAGGTCAATCGACAACGTGATTTCTCCGGATTGTGGTTCTGGAATGGCTGTAATCTGATCTGCCGCAGCCCCAAGATCCTCTTTTCCAGCTGCGTCTGTCACTTCAACCGTTGGCGTACCAGACAGCGGATCAATCGTTACAGAAATATTAAAGGATGTTTCTGCAATGTTATTCGCCTCAGTTATTTCACCAATATCACTTTCGACAGCAGTTTCTTTGGCGGTTGCCGTAACAGTTAATTCAAACGGGCTAACGTCATCTGCTCCACGGGAAATGGAAAGGTTTTCCAGATCCCAGCCAGTAACATCTGCATCACCGACACCATCGCCCGTATATTCATTAACGCCATCGGTCAGAACTGCACCATCCGGAACACCTCCAATTGCGACGGTTAATTCCTCAGAACCATCTTGATCTACCAACTCTGCCCCAATATTTGGTAAATCGATAGGCTCACCCTGCAGGCTGGTGACATCGCCATCTGCACCAGATCCATCAATTGTTACAGTAGGAGCGTCTGCAACTGCGTCAATGATAGCCAGCGCTGCTGCATCGGCTTCAACGTCGCTATTCTCGAATTTCGCGGTAACGCTCACAAAAAAGTCGTCATCACTATGCGTTGGCGGCAAAATAAATATATCTGGCAATACGCCACCAACAGCTGCAATGGTGTAACTTCCACCGGATGGAAAAATTTCATCCCCTGCTTCCGTTCCACCAACAAACAACCGTGCTCCGACTGGAATGCTCGGGATTTCTATTTGTTCAAGGTTTTCCCCGTCGCTGTGGTTGGCTTCCACGACCATCTGCATCGGAAAAGATGTTGCGTCTCCGGTGTTTCCGAACGGTGTCCAATCCTCAAATCCTCCACCATCAGCCGAAGACTGAGTGCCAGGCGTTTCAAATCGTATAACGACATCGCCTGTCGGGTCATCAGGATCGTCGTCTGTGCCGACGGGATTATCATCGCGTTCATTCTCACCAATAATTTCTTCGATGATTTCTCGGTCGAACGCCAATTCAGTTGGTGGAAGCAATCCCTCAATCCCCAGCGGATCGCCAATGCTGCCTTCGCGAAAGCTGCTGAAATTCGCGCCGCCGCCGGCACTAAAATCATTGTCACCGGCTTCTGGATTAACTTCAGCCACAGAAAGACCTTCTACGACATCTGTTATAGCGTCAATTTCTAAAACTTCGCCATCTTCGAATTGTATTTTTGGAGGATTTTCCGTCGCCCCGAACGTCAAGAACTCTTGTAATAGAAGAGATTCCCCACCCTCAACAGGAATTACCAGCAAGCCGCCGGCAGATTGGACGAATTTGACGTCTTCAGGTGATCTAAAAGGAACATTAACAGTCTCTCCCGGCCCTGTTTCAATGACCGTTCCTACCGGAACATCGGAATTAGTACTGACTGTGCTGTCATTTGACGAAGTTGCCATCTCTTATACGCTCCAATTACATTCGCAATTTGCCACCAAAACCCAACTAAAACGTGGAATCCTGCTCTACCAATCCGACAAACGCCTATTCATTAGGCACCGGTTTACTACGGAATTCTAACTGCTTTCATCCCCTAAACGAGTGATAGAGAAAAAAAACATCAAATTTTATGTTTCTGCTTGCGCAGGTATGATTCCTTTGTGTCAAAAAGGTGTTCAGTGTATAGCGTTTACCAAAATCTACTTGATTCTGCTAAATTTACAGACAAAAAGTCAATAAATGGTAAGTAAAGTAAAATAATTTGTGCTGTAAAATCTAATAGGACAATCTCGACTGCAACAGACTATTTTGTATTAAGCGCCAATTTCGCAAGTACCGAGCTGACAATTATAATGCAGATGGAAAACAGTACGATATTTTGCAAGGTAAAATCCGCATCTAACGCCCACCCCATAAACACAGGCCCCAAAGCCGATCCAAATACCATTACTACTGTCGCAACAGAACGAATGGCGCCTAAATGTCGGGTGCCATATAACTCCGGCCAAAGGGAAGAAAGTACGGGATTAGTTGCGCCGGCACCAAGGCCTAAAATAAACATTACGACGGCAGCGTAAATTGATGGTTCGGCATAAGAGAACACCAAACTACCGGCTAAAAGGGGAAGCAGGACAACTGGAACTAAAGTCCGTGCCTGAAATTTATCGACGAGGACCCCCGACGCTACTCCCCCAAAAACTGACGTAGCCGCAAAAATTGTGAAACAAAGACTCCACCACTCAAAGTTCCAGCCTTTTTCCGCTACCAAGAATACTTGATGAAAAAAAAGTCCTGTAAAAATTCCAGATTGCGCCATGGCAGTTGGCGCCAAGAGGTAAAATTTTTTGTCCCGCAGCATTTCAGCTCGTGTCCAATGTTTGGCGTCTTCATCATCGGCCAACAAATCTCGCACTCCATGCCCATCCTGATTTGACGTATGGCGGATTAGATAGGGAATGGAAGGAAGCAACATAATCGCCGCCAACACGGCCATTGCCGGCCAAATAAGGCGCCAATCGACAATACCCATGGCGACAACGATTAACGGTGGAAACAAGGCCTCGCCTAGAGGAAATCCGAGGGCGGCAATCGCTACCGCGCGGCCTCTCTCCGCCTCATAACGGCGCGCCATAGACGTGAAAGCAATATGGGTCATCATGCCTTGGCCAAGAAACCGAACAGCAATAATTCCCAAAAAAAGCGTAACCGGCCCTTGCACGAACCCAAATGCGACCATTGCCAAGATCATGGCAATCGCTATTTTGAAAACAAATTGCCGAAGAGGCAGGCTATCGACAAGCGGGCCAGCCTTCCATAATAGGGCTGCACAAATTAATGTCGCCAGAGTATATATTGCGCCAAATTCACCATGAGAGAGGACAAAATCTTTTCGAATTTGGCCACCAACAACCGAAATCACAAATGTCTGGCCGGGCCCAGACCAGAACGCCAACAATGTTCCAAAAAGCAAGAAGCGCCATTCCTGACGCACAAATGTCAGTGTGCCGGTCGCCTGTAGCATATCTCTACCAGTGTTCTGGGATTTTCAATAGGCTATTGCCGCACGGTTCGTCTGGGAAGTCAATCAGGCAAATTCTTCGGTATCGATTTTTGATTGCGCCGCCGCATCATATCGAGACCCATGAACCGTCTGTTGGTTAATAAGCTGGTCAAGACAATTAGCTACTTCATCACTTAGCACGACACTATCTGCCCTTGCGTTTTCTCGCATATGTTCAACATTTTTTGTGCCCGGTATTGGAATGACATGATCGTCTTTCGCCAAAAGCCAAGCCAATGCCAGCTGTGCCATGGAGCAATTGCTTTCTTCAGCAAGGTTCGCATATTCCTCCAGCAAATCGAGGTTCTTTTGATAATTCTCTAACTCAAACCTGGGCATTCCATAACGCAAATCACCCGCCGGCAAACTCTGAGGATCCTGCAGCGTTCCTGTAAGAAAGGCTCTGGCCAAAGGACTGAACGCAACGAAAGCTGCGCCGATTTCCTTACAGGCGTTCAAAACTGCTATCTCCGGATTTCGGGTCCATAAGGAATATTCTGATTGTACAGCCGAGATCGTGTGAACAGCATGAGCCCGGAGAATTGTTTCCGCCGACATTTCCGATAAACCGATTGATCGGATTTTCCCTTCAGAAACTAGGTCCGATAGCGCGCCAACACTTTCCTCTATGGGTATTGTAAAGTCTAACCGGTGTAGATAGTAAAGATCGATAACGTCCGTCTGCAACAATCTGAGACTTTCTTCGCAAACCTTTCGAATTTCGGACGGCTTACCATTTATCGTCCGAACACCGTCCTCATTTTTACTAATGCCGCATTTACTCGCGAGCATATAATCACTGCGCCGGGCTTTAAGTGTCTCGCCAATCAGAGTTTCATTGGCCCCATTGCCATAAAGAGCTGCGGTATCAAGCATGGTGTATCCGGTGTCCAATGCCTCATGCAGCAGTTTCGCACCATATTTGGCATCCGGTACGTTTCCGTACCCGAAGGACAAATTCATACAGCCCAATCCAATTGAAGAGACAGAAAATTCTCCGATTTGTCGCGTTCGCATCTTTTTCTTCCTTTTTTATGCGCCGAAGCTTTTCTCTATTCGATCCAGAGTTTCCATTGCCGGCAAACATTGAGCGACGCTGCTATTAGGTTCGCGCCCATCACGAATGGCTGAGAAAAACTCGCGATCAATGAGCTCAATGCCGTTATTGGAGACCGCAACATTTGATAGGTCCACAGGTTTTTCGTTACCGTCAACTAAATCATCATAGCGGGCAATATAGGTTCCTTTATCGCAAATATATCTGAAGAACGTACCAAACGGACCATCATTATTGAACGATAAAGATAATGTACAGAGCGCCCCCTCAGGAGATTTCATCCCTATACTCATGTCTAAAGCGATCCCTAAATCAGGATGTACCGGGCCCTGAAGGCCATAAACCTCAGACGCTGGAGCGCCGGTTTGATACTGAAATAAATCGACTGTATGACAGGCATGATGCCACAGAAGATGGTCTGTCCAGCTTCGCGGTTTACCCAGCGCATTGGTATTGGTTCTTCGAAAAAAATAGGTTTGCACATCAAGTTGCTGCAAAGCCAATTCACCGGCTTTTACCTTGTTGTGGATCCATTGGTGGCTTGGGTTAAACCGTCTTACATGCCCGGCCATGGCGATCAAGCCGGTTTCCTTTTGAGCAGCAACCAGTCGCTTTGAATCTGCGAGGTTATCAGCCATTGGAATCTCTACAAGAACATGCTTGCCAGCCCGAAGGCACTCTATTGCCTGCTCCGCATGCATTTGTGTCGGTGTTGACAGGATTACGCTATCAACATCTTCTCGCTTTAGACTTTCCGACAGATCAAGCGTCCAGTGAGGAATATTCCGTGCTTCTGCTGCAGCCGCCGTCGTTTCCGCCTCTCGCCCAACAATTGAGGTCACTTCAACATCGTCAATCTGCGCGATGGCGTCCAAATGTTTCTGGCCAAAGGCTCCGGCGGCTCCGGCAACGCATACTCTCATTTTATTCACTCCGTTCAATTTTTCCAAGCGCAGCAAGAAGAATATCCGCGCGGTCACCATACTCATCTTCGCCGATCGGCACCCCTAGCTCGCCAATACGCTGTTGCCATTTAGCCGTCGCTACGGCCATATCTGGAGGTAAGCCTAATTCAGCTACCGTCAATGCAACTTCATTCATTTCCGCGGCCCGCCGTTCCCCATGTTGCATCATTCTTTCGAACATATATGCGGATTTGTCGGCGAATTCAAAACCGGGATAAGTCAGATCCAAAGACGCAATGACCTTTTCATCCACTCCAGCACGGCGGCCCGCGAGAACACATTCTGAAAACAAGGCCTCAAGACCTTTAATCATAATACTACGGATCATTTTTACCGCCGAGGACGTCCCGACGTCCCCCTCCATTGTTGTTACATCCATCTGCAAGCACTCAAAAATGGTAGTGGCTTCGGATGTAAATTCACCGCTTATAAGCAGAGACGTCTTATGAAGTTTAGGATAGACCGGCGCCATCACAGCAACATCGACATAACGGCCTCCCGCATCTGTTATGACTTTCGATGACCGTTTCTTCGTGCCAGGTGCACATGAATTACAATCCAGAAAAAACGTTTTTCGCCGAAGGAATTGCGCAGCTTGCTCCGCGGCAAAAAAGGCGCGATCCGCTGTAACCAATGAAAAAACAACATCTGCATTTTGAACCGCTTCAGCCATCGTTGAGCTGCCTGAAACATTCGCACGATCATAAGCCGACCATTTTTCATCAGCCTCGCACGTTTCAGGGCTATCAGTCTTGATATCAAAGGCAGAAACCGAGAGTTTGGGGATCGATTTCCAACCAGTGACAAAAGCACCCGCAGCTTCGCCAAATCCAATCAGAGCAATATTGAGTTTCTCTGGTTCCACACTTCGTTCCCACTTTGTTTTGCAAACGGCACATTACAACATTCGACGTTACTTGATTACGCTGTACTTTTCTGCAACGACAATTAAAAAGTTATTTCCCCAATTGAATTTTTGAATAGCACTCAGTTTGCTCCAACATCGCGACCTGCTCGTCGCAGCGCGTCAATAAATTCAGCCTGACTGGCGGTGGGATGCCATTCTTTTCGCATCGTCAAGCCTATGGGACGTTGCGCATCTGTCAAGTTGAAGGAAAGCAAACTCAAATGTCCCCATTCTTTTTCTTGTCGAACCTGATGAGCGGACAAAATTGTTATTCGATCACTGTCCATCAACAAACCACGGATCAAAACAAGCGAACTCGCCTCAATAATGCTTGTAGGTCGCAACGTCGGAGAGGCTGCATAAAGCGCTTCAAATTTAACTCTTGTCGGCGAACCTGACCTTGGCGTAATCCAAGGGTAAGCGGACAACTGCTCAATAGTAATGTTTTCATTATTTTCTAAAGGATGCCCACTTCGCACTATAAGTGCCAAACTATCATCAAATAATGCTTCCTCGACAACATCATCTATCGGCGGCGGGTCTCGAAGTGCTCCTATGAGCAAGTCTATTTCACCATGCCGTAGACCATGAAGCAGTTCCTCATAACGCCCGTCAATCACACTAATCTCGACACCAGGCCTTTTGTGAGTGACTTGATTAATGGCGGAAGGCAATACATAGCTGCGCGCCAAAGGCATGGTACCGACGACAATACGCCCGGTATCAATTCCCTTAAACTCTTCGATTTCCATGTATGTTTGTGACAATTCCGCGAACGCCAGTTTTGCGTAGCGGGCCCAGACGACCGCCGCCGGTGTCAAACTGATCCCACGACTATCTTTCTTGAAAAGCGTTATTTCGGACAATCGTTCAAGGTCCCGTGCCGCCCTGTAGAGTGATGGTTGCGAAATGCCTACACTGCGAGCTGCCAAGCTAAAATTTCCCGTTTCGGAAACGGCAATTAATGCCCGCATTTGCACTCCAGAAATCAATTGATCCAGTTTTGCGAAAGTATTTTTCTTTTTCGCCCCCGATACCGCAAGGGCTTCCTCAACACCGGTGCGCAAATAGTAATCCGCTCTTTCGGACCGCCGAAGAAAAAGCTTTCCGGCATCCGTCAGGAATACCCCATCTGTTCGCCGTAGAAAAAGCTCGATATCCAGTGCCTTTTCGATGTTAGCTATTGCTTGTGTTATAGCGGGCTGCGATAAAAACACTTCTTCTGAAGCCCGACTTATACTTTGATGAAAAGCCACGGAACGGAAGGCGCGCAAATGCCGCAAATTGGGTGCTGTTCTCTTCATAAGATTACATTACTCTCTGTTTCCGGGAGCGACTATAGGAAAAAATTATACCATAAATGCGATTTTGAAATAGTAAAATATGCCTCATGGGTTGAAAGTGTAATCAGCAGATTAATCAAATTGGTATTGGATTTATTGCTATCTTCGGGAGTTTACAAATGGGCGAAAATAAAACGGCATTGGTAATAAGCGCTCATGCTGCGGACTTCGTTTGGCGCTGTGCTGGCGCCATCGCGTTGCATCAAGAAAAAGGCTATGACGTCACTATTGCCTGCTTATCTTATGGAGAGCGGGGCGAGTCCGCGAAGCTATGGAAACAAGGCGGCGACACAACACTCGAACATGTAAAAAAATCGCGACGAATTGAGGCAGAAAATGCTGCAAAAGCGCTCGATGCGCATGATATCAGGTTTTTTGACCTTGGCGATTATCCTCTGGAAGTGGCCCGGGATGACAAATTTAAATTGGTTGATCTTATCCGCCAGGTGCAACCCAGTTTTATGCTCAGCCATTCACAATATGATCCCTATAATACCGATCACAGTTTCGCGACAACATTGGCAATGGAATGTCGAATGATTGCGCAAGCCTGGGGCCATAACCCGGGAGAAAAAGTGCTGGGCGCTCCGCAGTTGTATCTGTTCGAGCCACATCAGACCGAGCAAATGGGTTGGAAACCGGATGTTTTCTTGGATATCACCGATGTCTGGGATAAAAAAAGAGCCGCCATTGAATGCATGCAGGGGCAAGAGCATCTTTGGGATTTCTATACCAATGTCGCTGAAAATCGCGGAAATCACTTCCGCCGCAATTCTGGCGGTCAGGCCGGAAGTAGTCCGGCCAAATATGCAGAAGGGTTTCAATCAATCTATCCTCGCACCGTGGATGAACTGTAATGAGTATTGTCGTTCAGAAAATAGAACGCGCGAATAAAACAGTGATTGATCGCCTGGGAAAGTGCGGCGTGGCAACTGTTCACGAAGCGCAGGGACGTACAGGGCTGCTTGCGTCTTATATGCGGCCAATTTTCCCCGGCGCCTCCATCGGTGCTTCCGCTGTTACTATATTAGCGCCACCCGCTGACAACTGGATGCTTCATGTTGCAATAGAACAAGTTCAAGCTGGCGATATTCTGGTCCTGGCCACGACATCACCTTCAGATGCCGGATACTTTGGGGACTTGCTTGCAACATCGCTACAGGCCCATGGCGGCGTTGGACTAATTATCGATGCCGGCGTTCGCGATATTCGAGATTTGACGTCTATGAATTTTCCAGTCTGGTCCAAAGCTGTCTGCGCAGAAGGCACAATCAAAGAAACATTGGGATCCGTAAATATACCTGTTGTCTGCGCCGGGGCGCTGATTAATCCCGGTGATATAATCGTAGCCGATGACGATGGCGTCTGTGTCGTTCGGCGAGAAATGGCATCGGAGGTTGCCGACAAAGCGGAAGCACGGATTGCATTGGAAGAGGAAAAACGCACTCGTCTTGCAAGCGGGGAACTCGGTCTGGATATGTATAAGATGCGGGAGCGATTAGCGCAAAAAGGCCTAAAGTATGTTTAACGCTCCGTGCATGTGGATGCGCGGAGGAACCTCCAAGGGTGGATATTTCCTAGAATCAGATCTTCCGAAACAGCCAAAGGAACGGGATCGTTTTTTGATGGGTATCATGGGGTCACCTGATCCGCGTCAGATCGACGGCATGGGTGGTGCTGATCCGCTCACCTCAAAAATAGCTATCGTCAAACCCTCTGCGCGCCCGGATACAGATGTGGACTACCTGTTCTTGCAAGTCGCCGTTGATCAATCCGTTGTATCTGACGCACAGAATTGCGGCAATATTCTTGCGGGCGTCGGGCCTTTTGCCATTGAACGCAGCCTAGTCCCAGTAACAAAAGACACAACAAATGTCAGAATTTTTATGGAGAATACGGGACAGACAGCCCTTGTCAAAATCAATACACCTGACGGCGTCGTTGAATATAATGGAAAGGCCAAAATTGATGGTGTACCCGGCGATGCTGCGGCTATACCCATAACCTTTAAAGATACGGCGGGGTCAAGTTGTGGTGCGCTACTTCCCAGCGGAAATATCATTGATATGATAGATGACGTGGAGGCGACGCTTATAGACAACGGTATGCCGTCCGTCATATTACGGGCCAATGATATGGGAATTTCAGGGCTTGAAAGTCGCGAAGAGCTGGAAGCAAATACACCTTTGAAGCAACATCTTGAGCATTTACGTTTGAAAATTGGCCCCATGATGAATTTGGGAGATGTTGCAGAAAAAACGGTGCCCAAAATGTGTATGGTTAGCGCGCCAAGAAATGGCGGGGCCATCTCGACCCGTACTTTCATTCCCCATCGCTGCCATGCGTCAATTGGTGTCCTCGGCGCTGTCACTGTTGCAACTGCTTGCGCAATTGAAGGGTCTGTGGCCGCAGATCTGGCAATAATACCCTCAGGCCCAAGTAAGGAGCTGGAAATAGAACACCCTATTGGCCGCACTACGGTTATGCTGGAGATGAGCGATGAAGGGACTATCAGTAGTGCCGCCATTTTGAGAACCGCGCGCAAAATTTTCGATGGAGTTATTTATGCACCATAAGGACAACTGATTATGGATGTTGATTATCTTCCATTTCACCCGAACCCGGCGAAACCACAATTTGTAGCTCCGCCCGGCGCTGTTGACGCACATTGTCATGTTTTTGGCCCTGCTGATCGTTTTCCGTATGCTGCAGAACGCAAGTACACACCATGTGATGCCCCAAAATCCAAGTTGTTCGAACTTCGTGATCATCTTGGATTTTCCAGAAATGTTATTGTCCAGGCATCCTGCCATGGCCACAACAACGAGGCCCTTGTTGATGCCGTAATTTCATCGAAAGGTCTTGCCCGAGGCGTTGCAGTTGTTGATCCTGATATCACCGACATCGAACTTGAAAAAATGGATGCAGCCGGTATTCGAGCTGTTCGTTTCAACTTCGTAAAAAGGCTTGTGGATGCGACACCAAAAGAAGTGTTTCTAGGGATCGCTGAGCGAATTGCCAAGTTAGGTTGGCATATTGTCGTCTATTTCGAAGCCCCCGACCTGGAAGAGATCATCCCGTTTCTAACTAAGTTGCCGACCGTTGTCGTGGTTGATCATATGGGGCGGCCGGATGTTGGTAAAAACCCATCACACCCGGACTTTCGACGCTTTATCAGTCTTATGGCAGAAAACGAAAATTTCTGGACAAAAATCAGTTGCCCGGAAAGGCTGACGATTCAAGGGCCGCCCTATTACGACGTAATTCCGTTTAGTCGCGTTCTTGTCGAAAAGTTTCCGGATCGGGTTTTGTGGGG
>Ga0315336_1001334_pt1 | contig 49509 bp, 37 predicted proteins | sample ASW5metaG_FD_204512 | JGI IMG/M metagenome (GOLD analysis project Ga0315336, IMG submission 204512) | Ammonia-oxidizing marine archaeal communities from Monterey Bay, California, United States - ASW #5 | ecosystem: Environmental > Aquatic > Marine > Intertidal zone | place: USA: California...
AGCAGTAGATCATCGACACCCAGCACGGCGGTAAGGCTTGCATCCTCATCCACCGCAAAACCGTCATCCATGGCAACCGGCGGATCATTGATCGGATTGACCGTGATGTTGACAGTAGCCTGAGCCGTGCCGCCATTGCCGTCGCTGACTTCATAAACAAACGAATCGCTGCCATTGAAGTTGGCGTTCGGCGTATAGGTAAACGTGCCATTGGCGTTCAACGTGAGCGCGCCATTGGATGGGCCCGACACGGGCGTCGTGTTCACCGTCAGCGTGTCACCGTCGAGATCAGAATCGTTCAGCAGTAGATCATCCACTCCCAAAACTGCAGTCAACGCGACATCTTCATCCACCACAAAGTTGTCATCTACCGCAACCGGCGGGTCGTTAATCGGGTTGACGGTGATGTTGACCGTGGCCTGCGCTGTGCCGCCGTTGCCGTCGCTGACCTCATAGACAAACGAATCTGCACCACTGAAATCCGCGTTCGGCGTATACGTAAACGTGCCATTGGCGTTCAGCGTGAGCGCACCATTGGACGGGCCCGACACTGGTATGGTGTTCACGGTCAGGGTGTCGCCCTCGATATCCGAGTCATTGAGCAAGAGATCGTCGACACCAAGAACGGTGTTGAGACTCGTATCCTCGTCAACCGCATAGTTGTTATCTACGGCAAGCGGCGGATCGTTAATCGCGTTGACCGTGATGTTGACAGTAGCCTGAGCAGTGCCGCCATTGCCGTCGCTGACTTCATAAACAAACGAATCGCTGCCATTGAAGTTGGCGTTCGGCGTATAGGTAAACGTGCCATTGGCGTTCAACGTGAGCGCGCCATTGGATGGGCCCGACACGGGCGTCGTGTTCACCGTCAGCGTGTCACCGTCGAGATCAGAATCGTTCAGCAGTAGATCATCCACTCCCAAAACTGCAGTCAACGCGACATCTTCATCCACCACAAAGTTGTCATCTACCGCAACCGGCGGGTCGTTAATCGGGTTGACGGTGATGTTGACCGCGGCCTGCGCTGTGCCGCCATTGCCGTCGCTGACCTCATAGACAAACGAATCTGCACCACTGAAATCCGCGTTCGGCGTATACGTAAACGTGCCATCGGCGTTCAGCGTGAGCGCACCATTGCTCGGTCCGCTCACCGGCGTGGTGTTGACCGTTAGCGTGTCACCTTCAGCATCAGAATCGTTCAGCAGCACATCGTCTACGCCAACGGTAGCTGTCAAAATGGTGTCTTCGTCTACGGCATAATTGTCATCGGCAGCCAATGGTGGATCATTGACAGGTGCAACCACGAGATACGCCGTCGCCTGAGCAACATTTCCATTGCCGTCGCCTACCTCGTAGGTGAAGGTGTCGGTGCCGCTGAAATCTGCATCCGGGGTGTATGTAAAGGTGCCATCTGCATTGAGCACCAGCGTGCCATTGCTCGTGTCGGCGACCGGCGTGGTGTTCACTGTGAGCGTGTCCCCAGTACGGTCGCTGTCGTTCAGCAGGAGATCATCAACCCCGAGGGTGGCGGTAAAGGGCTGATCTTCATTAAGGTTATACAGTTCGCCGCCTGCAATAATCTCTTGCGCATGGTTGATGAGAGAGATGCTTCTGATCTGCTCACGATTAGTGTTCAGGCCGAGGTCATCTCCCTCGAAGAAGACCGTGGCCGTCGCGCTGGCCGACCCACTACCCATGTTCGTAGTCGTCACATCGAGCACAATCAGGTCATTCTTTGTGACCGTGGTGTTGGTATCGCCAGCGGTAAACGTACTGGAGGAAGTCGTGCCAATGACTATGGATCCCGCTTGCAAAGTGGTACCACCCAGATCCATGGTCGAATTCACCAGATGAATGCCCGTTAGCTGGGAATTGAACGACCCGGCAATGTCCTTGAAATCGATCAGCGTGGTAACGGTACCACTGGTGGTTCCGGCGCCGACATTGTCCGCGCTGAAGTGATAAATCTGGTCTCCGCTCGGACCGCTTTGGGTGAACAGGAAGGTTCCAGGCAGCAGCAATACATCGCCTACGAGCACCGGCTGATCCACCAGCGTTATGCCGGTGGTGGTGGACGAGGACGGATTGTCGAGCACATGAATAAACGTTCCGCTCGAATAGTCGCCAGCCACATCTGGACGGAATGCAATCACGTCGCCCGCCGCAGAAGACAATGAGTTCGTACTGGTAAAGGTCTCGCCGGCGGAGGTTGCGAACAACAGATCACCGGCCCTCAGAATTAGCGAGGTTCCACTGCCCACGACCGTATCCGCCACCACGTAATGAAGGGCCTCCACCTCAACATTACCGTCGGCTGCAAACTGCTCGAAATCGGTCTTCAGCGAGAATGTGCCGGCGCTCGTGCCCGGCTCAAACTGAATGTCGGGGTCACCGATACCTATGACACTACCCGCGCTCCAGTCCTTCAATGTCTGGCCGGAGTTACTGACGTCACCCTCAGTGCTGAAGAAGATCGAAGCGGAACGCCGCAGCACGTCTATCGTCACCGTATGGGTCGCCGAGCTAAAAGCTGTTTCGCCTCCATTCGTGCTGGTATCAACACCGGTGCCCCCATTGGCCCCAGTAGTACCGTCCCAGGCTCGAATGGTTATGCTAGCCGCGCCGGTAAACGACGGGTCCGGCACGAAGCGAATCGATTTGGCGGTGTTGTCGAGCAATACAGCATTCGTATCTGAAATCGCGACCATGTCCACCCACACGTTCCCACCGTTGGGTGAGAACTGCCACACGCCGTTGCTGTCGTCGACGCCGATGATGGCAAAACCTTCCACGTTCCCCACATCCACATCACTGATGGGATTGCTTCCCGCATTGGCAATGACATCTCCGGTGGATTCACCTCCGCCGAAAAATTCGTTCTCGTACATCGGCGTGAAGCTCAGCGGTATCCCGGTATCAAGCACCGGAGCATCGTTGATCGGGTTTATCGTGATGTTGGCGGTTCCGGTGCTAGCGGCGCCGTTAATGTCGGTGACGCTATAAACGAAACTGTCAGATCCGTTAAAATCCGCGTTCGGTGTGTACGTGAAGGTACCGTCGGCATTGATAACAAGGCTGCCACTAGTGGGCCCGCTAACCGGAGTGGTGTCGAGGGTGAATACATCGCCCTCCACATCGAAGTCGTTCAGCAGTAAGTCGTCAACGCCCAACGTGGTGGTGAGAATCTGATCTTCATCCACACTGTAGTTGTCATCGCCCGCAGTTGGCGCATCGTTCACCGCGTCGATCGTAATGTTGACTGTCGCCTGAGCCGTGCCGCCGTTGCCATCGCTGACTTCGTAGGTGAAGGCATCGCTGCCATTAAAGTTCGCGTCGGGAGTATAGGTAAACGTACCGTCTGCGTTCAAAGCCAGCGTGCCGTCGCTGGGTCCGCTTACCGGCGTGGTGTTCACCGTCAGCGTATCGCCGTCAAGATCCGAGTCATTCAGCAGCAGATCATCCACACCCAACGTAGTCGTTAGCGGGTTGTCCTCATCTATCGTGAATGCTTCGCCCGTAGCAACGGGCAAGTCATTGACGGGATTCACGGTGATGTTCGCGGTGGCTTGCGCGGTTCCACCGTTGCCGTCGCTTATTTCGTAAACGAACGAATCGGCGCCATTGAAATTCGCGTTCGGCGTATAGGTGAAGGTGCCGTCTGCGTTGAGTCCTAACGCGCCATTGCTCGGCCCACTCACTGGCGTGGTGTTGACCGTCAGCGTATCGCCGTCGACATCAAAATCGTTGAGCAGCAGGTCGTCGACACCCAATACCGCGGTGAGCACGGCATCTTCATCGACAGCAAAGCCATCATCTACCGCAACCGGCGGATCGTCGATCGGGTTTACCGCGATGTTCACGGTGGCTTGAGCGGTACCACCGTTGCCGTCGCTTACTTCATAAACGAAGGAATCGGCGCCGTTGAAGTCTGCGTTCGGCGTATACGTGAATGTGCCATCGGCGTTGAGAATGAGTCCGCCATCGGATGGTCCTGACACCGGTGTGGTGTTCACCGTCAGCGTGTCACCGTCCAGATCGGAGTCGTTCAACAGAAGGTCATCGACCCCCAGCACTGCCGTAACGCTCGAGTCTTCGTCAACGGCAAAGCCATCATCTAGCGCAACCGGCGGATCGTTGATGGGATTGACCGTGATGTTCACGGTGGCTTGGGCAGTACCACCGTTGCCGTCGCTTATCTCGTAAACGAACGAATCGGCGCCGTTGAAATCAGGGTTCGGGGTGTAGGTGAAGGTACCGTCTGCGTTCAACCCCAACGCGCCATTGCTCGGCCCGCTCACCGGCGTGGTATTGACTGTTAAGGTGTCACCGTCCAGGTCAGAATCATTCAGCAATAGATCATCGACACCCAGCACTGCCGTAAGGCTGCCATCCTCGTCCACGGCAAAGCCATCATCTAGCGCAACCGGCGGATCGTTGAGGGGATTGACCGTGATGTTCACGGTGGCTTGGGCAGTACCACCGTTGCCGTCGCTTATCTCGTAAACGAACGAATCGGCGCCGTTGAAATCAGGGTTCGGGGTGTAGGTGAAGGTACCGTCTGCGTTCAACCCCAACGCGCCATTGCTCGGCCCGCTCACCGGCGTCGTGTTGACCGTCAGCGTGTCGCCGTCCAGATCCGAGTCGTTCAACAATAAATCATCAACACCCAGAACTGCGGTAAGACTCGAGTCTTCGTCGACACCAAAGCTGTCGTCGGTTGCGTCAGGGGCATCATTCACTGGCGTTCCCGACATGGCTTTGTTGCCAGCCTGAATTTCCACGCCATCGTCGACATTGACGGCGATATCGAAATCCGCGTTGTAATCCGTTGTCGGCGTAAACATGACGCCCGCGAGCAGCGCGTTTACATCAGCCTGGGCACCGCTGGCGCTCCACACGCCAGCCCCATAGGTAGAGGTGACCGAGCCAGCAGTACCGGTACTCAGAGCGCCGGCTGCGGGATCCGACAGTGTCAGCGTCACGGTTACCGTTCCACTATCAGCGTCGGTGACGACGACGTCGGTGAGGTTAAGCGGCGTGTCCTCCACATACGTTTCAGGCGCGTCGATTCCACCAACCGTCAACGGTAAGGCGCCGAACCAGGCGCCGCTCTGCATAGACTGGCTTTCAATGGCGCCGGTCGCATATTCCAGGTTCCAATCGCCTTGTAACGCGGCGTGCCCGGTTACGTCATCGGAAGCGGCCACGTCTGCGCCGGTCAGCTCTGCTAAAGTAGTCAGGAAGTTTTCGCCCTGAGCATTCGCGGCAAGGTCACACCCATATATCAGAAGGTCAGCGTCCGCCTCCAGAGCTTCGCTCCAGCCCGCAATCGTTTCCGCTTCCGCAAGCAGACGGTCATGATTCAAGTTCGTGCTGCCGAGTTCTACTTCTGCGCCCGACCCGTGCGTGACGATATGCAGCGCATCGATGCCACTGCGACCCTCAAGAACGTCGGAAATCTGTTCGACTCCATCGGAATCGGCGCTGAGCCAATGAATTTCTACATTTCTATCGTCCCCGGCTTGAGCGAGGAACTCCTGTGCCAGCTCGCCCGCCTCGGGCAACGTTTCGTCGATGAAAATAATCTCAGTGCGTAGTTCCACCTTTGCGTCGAGGGGAGCATCTGACGTCTCACCCTGTTGATAGTGCTGCTGCTGATCGTTCGGCGCGTTCCACACCGGCGCACCGAGCAATCCCGGCAAATCGGCAGAAAACAACAGGCGGTCGTCGAGCTTTTCAAACGTCATTGCACGCGATCGCACACGATCGCGCCGCGAGACGAGCTGACGGGCCTTGCGACGAAACACTTTAGCCATCGTTATACGCCAATGCTTCGTTCTGCATGGTTCCCGGCGCGAAGGCGATCTCGCACCTTTGCCCGCCAGGAATAGCGTAGTTGGGGTTATCCAGTTCCAAACGCACGCCAAACGTGCTGCTGCCAGGATCCATCAACCGATCGATGACCGTAATCGAGGCATTCTGCGCCTGGCCACCGATTTCAGGAAAAACTACGCCTTCCATACCTTTTTGTATGATGCCAAACATTTCTATGGGCAAAATGACTTCAATGCGCAGAGGGTTCAGCTGCGCTACCTGCATGATTGGATTCTCGTACACAAACTCACCCGGATTTGTCTGCACCTCGACCACTACTCCCGAGATCGGACTGCGAATCGTGCGCCGCTCCAGCACTTTCTCTGCCCACTTGCTTTCGAGCCGTGCGAGGGTTTGACGCTCTTTCGCCTGCTGTAAGGCCATGCGTGCCACCTGTACCTGGGCGTGCGCCTCGTCCTGCTGCTGCGACGAGGCCATGCTTCTTTCCACCAGCTCGTCGATCCGCGCTTTGCTCTGTAATGCGAGTTCAAGATCTGCATCGCGCGACTTGATTTCGCCGTCCATACGCGCGCGAACTTCTGCTTGCGCCAGGGACGCCTGCTCCACCCCAGACTCGATCTGGGCAAGCACATCGCCGCGGTCAATAAACTGGCTGCGGTCGACGGAAAGCGATTGAATCACTCCCTGCACGGGGCTTCCCACGTTGATCACCTTGAGAGGCTCGATCAAACAGTCGAACCGCTGCAGACCCATTGCGTCCTCTGCAGTGGCCGACATCGGCATTAGGGTACACAGCGACAACAGCGCTGCGGCTAATTTCTGGCAAGTTTCGAATTTCATTCTCGGTTCCTTGAAAGAGAGATCATTCTTCTGCGCCAAACGCGAGAAGGTCGTCCATGTGTTGATCGGCACGCCGTACTGCTTTGCGCAGGCGTCTGGTCTGGTTGCTGCGTACGCGCTGAACCGCGCGGACAAGAAGCTGTGTAATCAATGGCCAGGCCCGAGTATCCAAGCGGGCAAAAGCTATGAGCCTGAGCCGCATGAAGTCGGGGAGTACGTTGCGGAATATTTCGTCTTCCAGGCTCAGCAGCATCTGATGCGAGCCCGGATCACCCTGCCGTGCGCAACGCCCGCTCAACTGGCGATCAATGCGCTGGGAGTCGTTCAGCTGGGTTGAAACGACATGCATCCCGCCCGCGGCCGCAACACTTGCATGCAATTTAATATCGGTACCGCGCCCCGCCATATTGGTAGCGACCACGATGCGGCCGGGTTGACCTGCCTGGGCGACAACATCTGCTTCGTGCTGATCGTTGGCAGCGTTCAGCACCACGCATGCCAGGTCTGCATGCTCGAGCACACGAGACACCTGTTCTGATTCGTTTACCGAGCGCGTGCCGATGAGGACAGGGCGTCCTCCTTCGCTCACTTCGCGCACGACTTCGACCAACCTTTGGTATTTGTCTCGCATGCTGGCGAACAAGGCGACGCCAGCATTCACCCGAACGCACGCCAGATGGGTTGGTACACGTTTTACGCCAAGGCCGTAGACGTTGATAAACTCTCGACGGGCTTCATTTGCAGTGCCGGTCATGCCGCCCAGGCGGAGGTATTTGCGAAAGAATCGTTGGTAGCTGATGCGCGCGATCGTTTCATTCGGAGCGGTCACCGCACACCCTTCTTTGACTTGCACCACCTGGTGCAGGCCGTGAGAGAGAGATCGGTCAGGCATTGCCCTACCGGTATTCTCGTCTATCAATACAATCTTATCGTCACGCACGATGTAGTGTTCGTCGCGTTTCAACAGGTACAGCGCTGTCAGCCCCTGACACGCCATCTCGTCACGGTAGCGACTGTTTTTCCAGCGCGCCGGCAACGACGACGTAACTTCAGCCAGATGCGCCTCACCGGCTTCTGTTAATTCAACTCGGTTGTCTTCGATGATGAAGTCGTGGCCGTCTTCCAACCGGCGCGCAACACCCAACGCCACCGCAAACTCGGCATGATTCAGCGACTTATCCGACGCTTTGGACAACACCAACGGCGTTCTGGCGTCATCGATCAGCACGCTGTCTGCTTCGTCTACGATCGCAAAGCAAAGTCCGCGTTGTAGTTTCTGCTGCGCGGTGAGACCCAGCGTGCTGCCCAGTCGCGCGCGCAGGGTCCATGGCGCTCCGGGAGCGGCTTGCCTGTCTTTCAGGTAATCGAAAACCAGCTGTTGGTTGGACACATAGGTGACGTCTGCTGCGTACGCGGCACGGCGCTCACTTTCGCTGGAGTTCTCTACGATCGTCGAGACACTTAACCCCAACGTTTCATATACCGCGCGCAGCTGGCCCGCATCGCGCTCTACCAGATAGTCATTCGCGGTGATGACATGCACCGGCACACCAGCCAGCGCTGCAGCGCAGGCGGGAAATGCCGCGGTCAACGTTTTTCCTTCGCCGGTCTGCATCTCGGCGACAAGGCCATGATAAATCAGCCAACCCGCATAACACTGTTCGGCATATGCGGTGAAACCCAGTTCAAGCTTGATCGCGGCAGCGACCAGCGCAAATGATTCCTCCAGCAGTTCCGCGGAGCACTCCTCGAATCTCAATCGTTGCTGAACCTTGGTGGCAACGCTGCGAATCTCCTCGTGTCCAGCACGAGCAAGCGCATCCGCCTTGACAGCCAACCGCGCAAACCGCACGAAGAAAGCGTCAAACGAAGCCGTGCGCCGCTCCCACACCCGCGGTATCGTGGCGGCAAGTGCGTTGGCCCAATCCGCTGATGACTCTCGCGATTCAGGGTACGGTCCCGCGAGCATGCCGGGCCGGTGAAGCTTCCCCGTTGGAAATATTGTCGCTGCACTCAATACGCTAGACATCGAGACGCCTCATCAGCAGCTGGCGCAGACTGCGCGACCATTGATGTGCGGCAGGCGAAGACGCCTGCTCGAACAGAACGTGAGTACGCAGCCCCACCAGGGGCGGAATATCGGCACCTTCGAGATCCAGATCTACCAGGTACACCGGGTCCTGCAACAGCAGACCCTTGGGATCGCTTCGCTCAACGGCTAATCTGCCACCGCCCATAGATCCAAGCACTGCGCTGGGCAGAACCTCAGTGGGCGCCGGTATTTCACGGCTTACGGCGGCTTCATGCACGGCGTTGGCGTGTCCGGGAAATCTAACCTGTACGCTGCGATAGGCGCCCACCAGATCAATGTCCTGCTGAGGCAACGCGGCCTTAATGGTCAAATCGTCGCCGCGCAGCACGTACCCGAGCGTTTCGCCCTGTTCAAAGAATCGTCCACTGAGTTGGTGAGTGCTTGCCGGTATAAAGACGCCGTTCGCGCGGCTGTCTACTCGCAGTCCCCTGACCCGCTCACGCACCAGCTCATGTTCCGCGGTTAAAGAAGCAATTTCGTCCGCGAGGATTTTGCGTTTCACCTGTTCGCGCAGGCCGTATCCCCGATATTCCATCTGCAGGGCTTGAATCTGCGCGCGCAGCACATCGCCTTGGGTACGCAAGGATTCGTTGGCGCAGTTCACTAAAGGGGTCCCGGGTTCAACGAGTTGCCCGGGAGCACTCAAAAGTTCCGACACGAAGCAGTCGGTATTGCTGCGCACGACGGACTCGTCCGACAACCATACGATGCCATCGGCATACGTGGTGTTCGGCATCGGCACGACAAAGCACCACACATAGACCACGGTGCAAGCCAGTCCAGTGGTGGCGTACAGGCGTACCCTCTGCAGCATCGACTGCGACAGCAGGGTGAGCGTGCGCGCGCCCTTCAGCGTCGGCCAGATAATCTGCGTTGCGAATGCCCACACGCCGAGCATTACACCCAACGCAAGAAACGACTCGCTGAGGTACAGCGCAATTGTGAACAGCAGGACGATCCGATACGTAAAGGACAGCACTCCATAACCGCCCAACCAGATCGCTTCGCGCCGGTCCTTAGCAGTGGAGGTCTCGCCCAGAGATCCGAGCAGCATGCGCCGGGTAAGATGCCCGAGGTAGCCTTGTGAACGGCTTGCCAGGTTGGGAATTTCGAGCAGATCCGCCAACACGTAGTAGCCGTCGAAACGCAATAGCGGATTTCCGTTGAACAGAAAGCTCGATACGGCTCCAATGACCATGACATTTACGGCAAATTGTTTAACCCAGCCGGGCTCTACCGCCACCCAGATCGTCAGCGCCAGGCTCGCGAGAAAAAGCTCAACCATGATGCCGGCGGCACTGGTAGACACGCGCTTGTACTTGTCAGCGAACCCGTTCGCCGCCGAAGCATCCACAAATGGGATGGGGAGCAACACGAGCATGACAATGCCCATATCATGAACTTCTCCACCCCAACGTTTTACCGCTAGCCCGTGCGCGAGCTCGTGCAGGAGCTTCATCGTGACAAAAGCCACCGCCAGTAGTATCAGATTGGACGGCGATGTGAACGTATGGTCTATGGACAATACCAATTGGTTCCAATGGGTATTGAGCATCAGAACGCCCCACACCATCGAGAACAGCCAAAGCACTACGCAATAAGGCGAGAAAAGCATGCGGCCGATGGGATTCAGCCGCTCCAGGAAATTATCCGGGTCGAAAAGCGAAATCTTCAGATATAGAGGATTCAGCAGTTTTCGTTTGTTCTTTGCAGCGCGCTTGGTGCGCGCACGCTGCATGACGGCCGCAAGGTCCGGGCTGATGTCGGTCTGCAACAGATCCGCGCTGTGCAACCGCCCCAGTAGTTCTAAGAATTCTGTCTGCGTGGGCGCGCTCGCGTCCAACTCCACCATGCTCGAATCCCAAATGGCCTGCACGGTGCGGACGCCATTCATTCGCGCCACCATGTAATACGCCGCGGCGCCCAACCGATGTTGCGTGCTGCTCAGGGAATCGACCAGCACCCAGGTCTGCTCGCCGGCATAACTGTGCTTGGAAATCTCGACCTGAGGCTTGAGTGCGGGCTTGAGGCTCGCCACTCGATACCAATGGTCACTGAACATAGAGGAATTCACATCCAGCCCCAACGCCACCAACGCATCTCAATCTCATTCACAATGTGATGCGTCCAGATCCACAGCAGTTTGCGCTCACCGACGCCGATCTTCGAAATCCCACTCATGCCCGGGCGGATCCAGGCGGGCTGATCTTCCAGTTCGGCTTCGACCCGAAAGGTCGTCGCGCCGTCTTCACTCTCGGACACCGGAATGATTCTCTTGACCAGGAACGGCACTGGCTCCTGCGGACGAGCCGTCAGCACCAGATTGCCTACACCACCTTCTTCAACGTTCGCAATGTCTCTTTCGTCGACGTCCATGATCAGATTGAAGTTCGTGAGCTGGGCTATTTCGAATAGAACCTCACCACGCTCTACCGGCGAGCCAAACGAATGGCTGGGATTAGCCGCGATGATCACACCCTCCACGGGCGAGACGAGTTGGCCACGTTCTATAAGAGTTTCCACCAGCCGGATCTGCGCCTGTATCTGCTTTTCCTGGCTCGCCAGTACACGCATACGGCTGCGATCTCGCGTCGCCAGCGCGGCTTGCGCCTCCTTGGCCTTCTTACTGAGTTCATTGCGCTTTTTCTCGAGCTCGAGCTGTAGATCACGCTGATCCAGTTCTGCAAGAGGAGTGCCCGCGCTGACAAAATCACCTGCTCTACCATGAATCTGCGCGACAAATCCTCGCGTGGGCGACACTACAGCTCTCACATCATCCGGCTCCAACAAAGCGGCCGACGTAACCTGGTGTTGACCGTCAAGCGTGGTCAGTATGCTGAGCAGGCAGGCAAGTACGATGGCTATCAACTTGCCGGTCAGGTGCTGGGGACCCAGAAGTTTCGAAGCCAACGACGCAAGCGACTCACGCCAGCGTTTTATCAATGGATCTTCGGCTCGACGCTTGAGCTGCAGGATCGGCGTTAGCAACAAACACGCGTGCTCCGCCAGAGCTATTTCCTGATCGGTAAATTCATCCGGCGCATTGCGTTCCATGAGGATCGCGCCGATGCATTTTCCATTGTCCACCAGCGGGACAGTGCAGATAGCGGCCGCGTCGTTGGTGCGTGCAAGTTCTTCGTGGGCGCGGGTAACACTGGTTGCGTCACGCGGCTCGGGGTGTACGACGGTATCACCCTGATCACACGCTTCCTCCATGGCTTGCGCGAGGCGGCGAGCGAGGCTGGATTTCACCTCGAACTCCGAAGTCTCCGAAAGTACGTCCACTTCCAGTCGCTTACCGTGATAGGTGCCGATACTCACACGAGCGCATTTAAAAAGCGTAGCGAACTCGTTGGTTATGGCTAGAGCTGCGTGCTGGAACTCGCGATGATCCAGTGCGTCCGCCACCAGCCCGATCAACTGGCTCTGACGTTTCGCCAATCCATCGGCATCTGGCAGGCTTCGGGGATCTGCGGATATCGCGCGCAGGGGCGCGGATTCGCGCTCGGACGCTGCACGTGCGGATGCTTTACGCAGGGCTTGTCCGTTGGCCACAGCGGCTGGTTTGTCGGGAGCCAAGGTTCACCACTCCATGTGAATGATGATCCCACTGTAAAACACTCCCGAAAGCGCCATGCTGCAAGCATTAACAGAATTGCGACGAGGTCTACATAAAACGTGACCTGGCTCACATTTCGAGCAATTTTCCGCGCCTTGCGGAGCGCATGGCCGTTAGGCTTTGCTCAACGTAAAGGCAAAGTCTAGACCGTCGATTTGCGTGGCCGTGGCGTGACGGTCCGTGTTGCCTACAAACGCAAGGGCAAGAACCTCACCCATAATGTAGTCGCGGTGCTCGTCAGCCGCCGTATCGAGATCACCCGCCGCGCTATACACCACCTCGATGCGATCGCTTACCTCGAACCCGTGATCCTTGCGTGCGCGTTGTATGCGGTTAACCATTTCTCGCGCATATCCGCCACGAATCAGTTCTGGCGTGAGCTCACAGTTCAGGTCCACGGCGATCAAACTGTTCGACACGGTATTGGTCCCGGGACGCGCCCGCTGCAACACCTGAATTTCTTCGTTGGTAAATTCTTCACCCTCGAGCGTAATGCGACCTGCACTCTGCAGTTGTGCAATGTCGTCACCACTCAAGCCATTAATTGCTTTTTGAAACGTCTTCATACGCTTGCCCAGCCGCTTGCCTAACAACGGAAAGTTGGGCTTTGCTACCAGCTCGATATAGGCCGCTTCGTCCGCGGAATAGCCGATATGTTGTACGTTCAATTCATCTCGAATGTAATCGTTGAGCTGCTCCATCTCCGTCAGGAGATCGCTATCGCGATTGATGATCGTCAAGCTGGCCAAAGGCGTACGCAAGCCAATCTTTACCTCTTCGCGCTTTTGACGTCCAAGCAGGATTACCTGCTGCATTCGATCCACCGCTTGTTCCAGTTGCGGTTTTATCTGGGTCTCTTCGGCCTTGGGGTAATCGCACAAATGCACTGATTCCGGTGTGGGAGCGCGCGCCGACAAGCCAGCGAGTTCCCGGTACAGATGTTCTGATAAGAACGGCGCGAACGGCGCCATAACCTGGGTGAGCTCGAGCAGTACTGAATACAGCGTGCTGTAGGCAGAAATTTTGTCCGCGGTCACACTCTCGCCCCAATACCGCGAGCGGTTCAGGCGAATGTACCAGTTCGTCATGTTCTCGATGAAGTCAAACAGTTGCGGCACAACGTTATACAGACGATAGCCTTCCATCTCGTCGGCGATGTTTGTTTTCAGGGTTTGCAGGCGCGAAAACAACCACTGATCCAGGACATTGTCGCCAAAATGCAACCCCTTCTCCGGCGCCCATTGATCGATTGCGGCATAGGTGCGCAGGAATGAAAAGGCGTTGTACCAAGGCAGCAGTGCGCGCCGCGTCATGTCGCGTACGCCGGCATCAGCAAAGCGCTGTTCCTCGCCACGCACCAGACCCGAATTGATCAGATACAGGCGCAGGGCATCTGCCCCATAGCGCTCCATGAGCTCATCTGGCGGCGTGTAGTTGCGCAGCCGCTTAGACATCTTTTTACCGTCTTCGGCCATCACCATGCCGTTGACGATCACATTGCGAAACGCGGGTTTGTCGTAGATCGCTGCCGCCAGCACTGTCAGCGTGTAAAACCAGCCGCGGGTCTGATCCAGCCCCTCGGCGATAAACTCCGCCGGGAAGCCCGCAGCGAATACCTTCTCGTTTTCGAACGGATAATGCAGCTGCGCGTAGGGCATGGATCCGGATTCAAACCAGCAATCAAGCACCTCGGAAATCCGCCTGTAGCTGCCCTCTTCGCCGTCGATGGTAAATTCCAGCGGATCGACATGTTCGCGGTGTAAGTCGTCTACCCGTACGCCGCTGTACTGGTGCAATTCATCAATGGACCCCACGCACACCGAGTTGCCCGTAACGTCATTGATCCAAACCGGCAGCGGCGTGCCCCATACGCGATTGCGCGATATGGACCAGTCGATCGCGCCCTCCAGCCAGTTTCCGAAGCGACCCTCCTTGATGTGTTCCGGAACCCAGTGGACCTGTTTGTTGGCTTCGATCAAGTTGTCGCGTATCGACGTGACGTCCACGTACCACGAGGGAATGGCGCGGTAGATCAGTGGGGTATCCGACCGATAACAGTAGGGATAGCTGTGCTGAATGACCTCCTGGCGATACAAAGCGCCGGAAGTTTTCAGGAATCTAACGATGTCCCTATCCGCGTCCTTGACATACTGGCCAGCGAAATCCGTCACCTCATCAGTGAATTCGCCGGCAAGATTGACAGGACACGCGAATGCTTCGATATCGTGAGCACGCAGAATGCGATGGTCGTCTTCACCGAACGCGGGCGCCTGATGCACGAGCCCGGTGCCGCTATCGGCGGTAACGTAGTCGTCGCTGACCACCACGAATGCGCCGGCGTCGACCTGGTCGGCGAAGTACTCAAACAACGGCTCATACGATCTGCCCACCAGATCCTTGCCCGTCACTCGAGCTTTGACTTCAAATTCGCCGTACGCGTCGAGGCGTTCCGCGGCAACGTAGATGTCCTTACCCAGGTCCGGGTCGTGGGCCAGAACGTATTCAATGTCGGCACCCACACAGATCGCAAGGTTCGAAGGCAACGTCCAGGGCGTTGTCGTCCACGCCGCCAGATAGGCGTCCTCGTCCTGCAGCTTGAACAGTACAGTGATGGCCGGGTCTTGTACGTCAACGTAGTTAGAGGTCGCCTCAAAATTCGACAACGGTGTGCCCAGCGCTGTGGAAATCGGCATGACTTTCACGCCTTCATAAATGAGCCCCTTGTCCCAGAGCTGTTTGAAAACCCACCACACCGATTCCATGTACTGCACGTCCATGGTCTTGTAGTCGTTGTCAAAATCGATCCAGCGCCCGAGGCGAGTGATGGTATGGCGCCACTCCTTAACATAGCGTCCGACGATGGCCCGGCACTCGTCGTTGTAGCCCGCCACTCCAAGGGTCGAGACGGCTTCCTGCGCAGACATGTTGAGCTGCTTGTCGATTTCGTGCTCGATGGGAAGGCCGTGGCAATCCCAGCCAAAACGGCGCAGCACATAGTGACCATTCATGGTCCAATAGCGCGGCACTATGTCTTTGATAGTGCTGGCGACCAGGTGCCCATGATGGGGTAGGCCAGTTGCAAAGGGCGGACCGTCGTAAAAGATGTACGGCTTCTTCCCCTTGGTGTTGTCCAGGGTTTTTTCAAACGCGCGCGTGTCTTCCCAGAATTTGAGAATTTCGTGTTCCATGTCCACAAAGGAGAACTGCGCGCTATCTGTCGACTCGGCCATTTGTGTTGCTTCGCGCCCGAAAAAATAAGGCGCGTATTCTACCGATGGCGTTATCAAGTTGCATCCGTAGCTTATCCGGCCAATCATTGCGCGGGCCACAGCAACCGGTTCACCAATGCACAATATCTCTCCGCTCGACCTCAAGAGCCTGCTCGTAGCAGACGAAGAACTCGCCCTGCTGGACGTGCGCGAGCAAGGCACCTTCTCCAAGGCACACCTGTTGTTTGCCGTGTGCATCCCCCTCAGCCAGCTGGAGATGCTGGTTGCCGATCTGGTACCGCGCACGGACACCAAAGTCGTGCTGGTCGACGGATCGTCGCAAGACGATACTGCCCAGCGCGCATATGAACGCCTCGCATCCTTCGGCTACACCAATCTGATGGTGCTCGACGGCGGCATTCAGGGATGGCAAGCGGCAGGATTGGAGCTTTTTTCCGGGGTTAACGTGCCCAGCAAAGCATTCGGTGAATACGTCGAACACACCTGTGAGACCCCGCGGCTACCCGCCAGCGAAGTTAAGGCGATGTTGGACGCCGGACACAACATGGTCATAGTCGATTCACGTCCCTACGATGAATTCCACCGCATGAGTATTCCTTCAGCGATCGATATGCCCGGCGCCGAACTGGCTTTTCGCATTCACGATGTCGCGCCCGACCCTGAAACCCTGGTCGTAGTAAATTGTGCGGGGCGCACGCGCTCGATCATCGGCGCACAAAGCTTGATCAATGCCGGAATTCCCAACCGCGTGGTGGCGCTGAAAGATGGCACCATGGGGTGGCACCTGGCGGGCTATGAGCTGGCCCATGGCGAGACCGGGATGGCTGCCGCGCCCAGTGCCGCCGGCAGGCAAAAAGCCCTGGCCGCGGCTACGCGCGTGGCAGAGCGATTCGGGATCCGTACCGTCGCACCCGGCGAACTTGCCGGCTGGCGGGAAGACGGGCGCCGCACAACGTTTCTGCTCGATGTTAGATCACCCGCTGAGTACGCCGAGGGTCACGCGCCCGGTTTTCGCAACGCGCCTGGCGGCCAGCTCGTGCAAGCGACCGACGAATATGTCGGCGTACGCAATGCCCGCATGGTTCTGGCGGATGACGACGGTGTGCGCGCCACGATGACGGCGTCGTGGCTTACCCAGATGGGTTGGCGGCACGTATACATACTGCAAGGTGGGATCGGCTCGCAGGGACTGGAAACCGGAGCCCAGGCGCTCACGATTCTCGGTGAATTGGGCGAGGCGAACATGACGACCGACGCCCTCGCAGCCGAGCTCGAAGCAGTGCGCGTGATCGATCTAGGACCAAGCACCCACTACGAGCAACACCACATCCCGGGGGCCGTGTGGTGTACGCGCGCGCGACTGGGCGCGGCGATTTCCACCACCGAAACCGTCGAGCGTATAGTGCTGACCTCAACCGACGGTATGCTGGCACAGATCGCACTGCACGAAGCGCGCGTGCTGACGACAACCGACGTCCAGGCGTTGGCTGGGGGCACCCAGCACTGGCTGGCTGAAGCCCGCGCCACCGAATCCGGTATAGAAGGTGCTATCGGCGACACCGACGACGTCTGGTATAAGCCTTATGAACATCGCGGTGCACAGGAAAAGTTTATGCGCGAATATCTCACCTGGGAGGTAGCGCTGGTAGAGCAAATCGAACGCGATGGCACGGCACGATTTGCAAGTTTTTGAGGAGAATCATATGAGTTACGCGCTGGATGAATTTTGTGACGATGTGCGTGCCATTCTGGCGCGGGGCGACGACCGGGACGCACGGGAACTCGTCAGACAGAAGCTCGAGTTGCTGCTGGTCGACGACGAGTTTTGTGCAGCTTACGTCGGGCCGGAACAAGACCCCGGCGTTGCGCAGATCTACGAAGACCCCAAGCTGCATTTCTGCGTGCTGGCCTACAACATGGCGGATCCGCGCACTTCACCGCCCCACGATCATGGGGAATCCTGGGCGGTGTATGGCCAGACCGCTGGGTGTACCGATATGACCATCTGGTCAGCTGCCGATCGCCCGGACGGCAATATCGAAGCCGAGCGCACTTTCCGTTTGGAGCCAGGACAGGCAGGCCTGTTCGACGTGCGCGAAATTCACTCGATTCAATACACCGCGGGCTCGAAGTTCGTCAGGGTGACCGGCGTGGACCTCAGCACGGAAACCCGCCGGGTATACGACCCGGAGACAGGCGCCGTACGCGAAGTCGAACAGGTGGGAACCGGCAATGCGCGCTAGTGTGGCGTCCCGCGGGGCCCTACATTAGGCAAGGCGCTCGATGAACTGCGCGAGCGCTTGATCCACAAGCTCAGGCGCGTCGCGCTGGGGCGAGTGGCCACATTTGTCGATCAGCAACGCATCGAATTCACCATCCGCAGGCAGACCGGCCCGGATCGCCTCGATCTGGGCTGTGGTCCCGTACTCGTCCTCCCGGCCCTGCAACACGAGTACCGGCACATTGATTCGAGATAGGTATTCTTCGATATTCCAGTGCCAGAATTCGTCGCTGAGCCACACATCGTTCCATCCATAGAAGGCAATGTCGACCTGGTCACCGTGGTAATTCTCAAGCGCGTCTCGCAACGACGTTTCCTGATACGCGCGGCGCGCGGCGCGTGCGCTGGCAACGCACACCGCTTCATTGAATACATGCGGCGCCAGCAGCACCACGCCCTGCAAACCTTTCGCCTGTGCACCGCCTGCGTAAATGATGCTGATAGAACCGCCATCGCTGTGACCCACCAGTACGAACGAAGTGAGGCCTGTGGCCTCGATGAGCGCTGGCAGCGTGACCAACGCCTCGTCGTGCATGTAGCGCGTAGCGCGCGGCAACGACACCGAGCTGGAAGCGCCATATCCGGCACGGCTGTACACCAACACCCCACAGGCCGTGGCAGCAGCCAGCCGCTCGGGCACGTCTTTCCACATCGCGACGCAACCCAGCCCCTCATGCAACAGCACTAATGTTGGCCTGTCGCTCTGCGCCGGCGCTACCCATTGGTATTCGAAGCGCAGGCCGGATAGATCCAGCTCGCCTGTGTGCGATTTTTTGTCGGATAACACCAGCTGCTACTGCCGCAACTTGAATCGCATGATTTTGCCCGTCGCGGTTTTTGGTAGATCACTCACGAATTCGATCGAGCGCGGATACTTGTAGGGCGCCAGGCGCTCTTTCACAAATGCCTGTAACTCCCCCTGGCTGGCCTCGACGCCTTCTTTCAACACCACGAAGGCCTTGCTTTTGATAAGCCCGTCCTGATCAGGCAAGCCAACCACTGCACTCTCCAGCACCGCGGGATGAACCAGCAACGCACCTTCTACCTCGAATGGCGACACATACATGCCGCTCACTTTGAACATATCGTCCGAACGACCGACGTACGTGTAGCTACCATCGTCGTTCTGCACATACTGGTCGCCGGATTTAGTCCAGTGACCCTGAAACACCTCTCGGGATTTGGCGCGGTTGCCCCAATACATCAGCGCTGCGCTCGCGCCGCGTATGAATAGCTCGCCAACTTCACCTGGGGCTACAACCTGTCCATCCTCGCCACGGATTTCAATGTCATAACCGGCTACCGGCCAGCCCGTGGTGCCGTAGCGAATCTTGTCCGGTGCGTTGGATAGAAAGATGTGCAGCATCTCCGTGCTGCCGATGCCGTCGTAGACGTCGATGCCGAAATGCGCCTTAAAGCGCAAACCAAGCTCTTCGGGCAATGCTTCTCCCGCCGATGAGCACATGCGCAGGGTCACGTCTGAGGGATCCGGCAATGACGCAGAGGCGAGCATACCCGCGTACCCCGTTGGCGCGCCGAAGAACACCGTTGGCTTATGCGCCGACCACTTGTCAAACACCGCCTCGGGCGTGGGACGGCCGGCCATCAGCACCGCTGTCGCACCAACACTCAACGGAAACGTCAGACTATTGCCCAACCCGTATGCGAAAAAAAGCTTGGCTGCCGAGAAGCAGATGTCCGCTTCGCTCAAACCCAAGACGGCCTTGCCATAAAGCTCAGCCGTCCAGTACAGGCTGGCCTGGGCATGCACGGTACCCTTCGGCCTGCCGGTGGAGCCCGAGGAATACAGCCAGAAGGCCATATCGTCAGCGCGGGTTTGCTCGGCCTCGACGCGCGCATCATGTGCTGCGAGCAGGGCGTCCAAGCCATGGCCGTCATCTGCCCCCGCACCCGCGACGATCACGGTTTCTATGTCGTTGGCCTGCAACGACATCGCTTCGCGCAGCACCGGCGCCAGGGCAGCGGAAACAATGGCCGCGCGACACTGGGAATGCTGCAGCATGTAGGCGTAGTCGTCGGCAGTTAACAACGTGTTCACAGCAACTGGCACCACACCGGCAAACAGCGCACCCAGAAACGCCACCGGCCAATCGACACTATCGTGCATCAATAACAGCACCCGATCTTCGCGTCTGATGCCCAGCCCACCCAGGGAGCTTGCGAGCTTGCGTACCCGATCATCAAGATCACCGAAGGTCATGCTTGTGTCGTCATCGATGAACGCAACCTTGGACGCCCGCGACACGTTGCGAGCCAGCACGTCCGCAGCAAAGTTGTACTGTTCTGGCGGCGCGACTACGCCGGCTGCATCGCCCATGAGCTGTTCCTCCTATATACACTGCGGCAGTTTCAAGTCGTCGCATTTGAATCATAATGCACACGACCGCTAGCGACCTGTTGAAAAAGTTCAATGGCAAGTCTGAGCACATGAGACTTTTTCAACAGCCTGCTAGTGTAGTGTCCCGTAAATAACTTGATTTATGAATGATGGCTGCACCTGAAGTCGACTTTCGTACCCACCCTGAAAGCTACCGCCACTGGCAGCTCAGCGTTGCAGGCACACGCGCCACGCTTGCGATGCAGGTCGACGAAAACGCGGGCATCAGACCTGGCTACCAGCTGAAGCTGAACAGCTATGACCTGGGCGTGGATATAGAACTTGCAGATGCCTTGGATCGAATTCGCTTCGAGCACCCCCAGGTGCGTTGCGTGGTCATCACCAGCAACCTGGAGCGAACATTCTGTTCAGGCGCGAATATCTTCATGCTCGGCATGGCGGATCATGCGTGGAAGGTGAACTTCTGTAAATTCACGAACGAAACCCGTAACGGTATCGAGGACGCTTCTCGTTACTCTGGGATCAAGTTCGTCGCAGCCGTCAATGGCGCCTGTGCCGGTGGCGGCTATGAGCTCGCCCTGTCTTGTGACGAGATTATTCTGGTCGACGACCGCTCGTCGGCGGTGAGCCTGCCCGAAGTGCCTCTTTTGGGCGTGCTGCCCGGTACAGGCGGCCTGACCCGGCTCACGGACAAACGCCATGTACGCCATGACCTGGCAGATGTGTTCTGCACTACCGCCGAAGGCGTGCGTGGCGAGCGCGCCAAGGCATGGCGGTTGGTAGACGACATTGCGGCGCCCGCGGAATTTGAGCAGCGTGTGCAAGCGCGCGCGACAGCCTTGTCCGCACCCAGTTCCAGGCCGGACTCCGCGCAACCCATCCACCTCACACCTTTGCAGCGCGAAGTGACGGACACCGGTTTTGCATACGAGCACGTGCAGGTGGAGATCGACCCTGGGGCGCGCGTCGCGCGGCTTACCATTAGAGCCCCGGAGGGCAACCAGCCGGATCACGAACAAGCCATCGTCGAAGCCGGCGCGCAATGGTGGCCGCTGGCCATGGCACGCCAGCTGGACGACGCCATTTTGCATCTTCGCACCAACTTCACCGAGCAGGGCATATGGGTGTTGCAGACCCGCGGGGAGCGCCAGGCCGTGCTCGACAGCGACGCGTTGCTGCTGAATCATCAACATCACTGGTTCGTGAACGAGACCATCGGCATGCTGCGCAGAACGTTTGCCCGTCTCGATGTTTCGTCACGAACGCTGATAGCACTCATTGAGGAAGGGTCGTGCTTCGCCGGCACCCTGCTGGAGCTGGCTTTCGCTTGCGACCGCAGCTACCAGCTGGCGCTTCCTGACGAGCCCATGGCGGCGCCCACCATCACCCTCGGTGAAGTCAACTTCGGTCTGTATCCAATGGTGACTGAACAGAGCCGGCTCGCACGCCGTTTTTATGAGCAGGCGCCGGTGCTGGACAACTTGCGAGCGCAAATCGATACGCCATTGGACGCCGATGCTGCCCAGCAACTCGGCCTCATCACGAGTAATCCGGACGATCTCGATTGGGCCGACGAAATCCGCCTGGTTCTGGAAGAGCGCGCCGCCATGTCGCCCGACGGCTTGACCGGGCTGGAGGCCAACTTGCGCTTCAACGGCAAGGAAAACATGGCAAGCCGCATCTTCGGCCGGCTGAGCGCCTGGCAGAACTGGATATTCCAACGCCCCAACGCGAGCGGTGAGAAAGGGGCACTGAAACTTTATGGCAGCGGCGAAAAAACCGTTTTCGACACGCGTCGCGCGTAACGGCCGATAACAAGGTAGGCAAATGTCAAACATCGACTACAGCGAAACCATCCCCAACAACGTTAACCTGAACGAAGACCGCGGCCTGCAACGCGCGCTGGAGCGGTGGCGGCCCAACTATCTGCAGTGGTGGCGAGAGATGGGGCCAGACGGTTCGAATGACTACGACGTTTACCTGCGCACAGCAGTCAGCGTCGATACCAAGGGCTGGGCCCACTTCGATTTCGTCAAAATGCCGGACTATCGCTGGGGGATATTCATGAAACCCCCACAGCAGGACCGAAAAATTGACTTCGGCGATCACAAAGGCGAAAACGCCTGGCAGGAGGTCCCTGGCGAACACCGCGCCAACCTGCGTCGCATTATCGTTACCCAGGGCGACACCGAGCCTGCGTCGGTGGAACAGCAGCGCCACCTCGGTCTCACCTGCCCAAGCATGTACGACTTGAGAAATCTTTTTCAGGTCAACGTCGAAGAAGGCCGCCATCTGTGGGCCATGGTGTATCTTCTGCAAAAGTATTTCGGCCGCGACGGCCGCGAAGAAGCGGAAGGAATGCTGCAACGCCACAGCGGCGACCAGGACCATCCGCGCATCCTCGGTGCGTTCAATGAACGAACGCCGGATTGGCTGGCATTTTTCATGTTCACCTATTTCACTGACCGCGACGGCAAATTCCAGCTGTCCGCCCTGGCGGAAAGTTCCTTCGACCCGCTGGCGCGCACCACGCAGTTCATGTTGACCGAAGAGGCCTACCATATGTATGTGGGCGAGTCGGGCGTGTCTCGCATTGTCGCGAGAACCTGCGAAGTCATGAATGAGCTCAAAACCGACGATCCGCAGCAGATCCGCGCCGCCGGCGTGATCGACCTGGGCACGATTCAACGCTATCTGAACTTTCACTACAGCGTCACCATCGACCTTTTCGGTGCCGACCAGTCAAGCAACGCGGCTACCTTTTTCAGTACTGGCATCAAAGGTCGATATGAAGAGCGCAAGCGCACTGACGACCACGTATTGAAAGGGCGCGCCTACAATGTGCTGAACGTGCAGGACGGTCAGCTCCGGGAAGAAGAAGTGCCCATGCTCAACGCGCTCAACGAAGTCCTGCGCGACGATTTCATCGCCGACTCTGTACGCGGCGTGGGCCGCTGGAACAAGGTCATACAGAAAGCTGGCATCGATTTCGAATTAATCGTGCCGCACAAGGCGTTCCATCGGAAAATCGGGCGCCTGGCGGGAATTCACGTATCGCCAGATGGCAGTGTGATATCGGAATCGGACTGGCTCGCCCGGCAAGCAAGCTGGCTGCCCACGCCTGAGGACCGTGCTTTCGTCGCATCCCTAATGGGCCGTGTGGTGGAGCCGGGGCAGTTCGCCAATTGGATCGCCCCGCCGGCGCGGGGCGTCAATCTTCAACCGTTGGATTTCGAGTACGTGCGCTTTGGCTAGTTGACAGCTTGGCCGCTCTGGTAACGCGGGCTAAGGGGTCGCCCCATATCGAACGAATCGCTCACGAACTCCTGGATCGTAATGCCAATGGCCGCTTCGTCGCCGCAATTCAGGAGTAACTCTTTTAGGAGCCCGGCTTCAACTTCCGCTTCGAATTGCGTGTCGTAAGGGCCCACGTCCACGCCCTCGCGGGTTTGAAAGTACCACTCGCTTTCACCTGAGAGGAACACCCGTTCTGAACGAAACCACACCCGTTCCTGTTCTTCGCTGCGCGCCACTTTCATCGAATTACACCGTTAATCTTCTGCACGAGAATTCTCAGCGCATCTCACGGAGAAGTCTGTGCACGGTTTGTGATACATGTAACTCGAATGTAGGCCGAAAACGTCGTCTGGCCTGACAGCCTGCTAAGCCGCCTGCTCCAGCAAAGCGTCGATACGTACGCCAAGTTTCTCCACGGATGAGCCAAATACCGGCACCACCAGCTGGTCCACTCCCAGGTTGCGGTACTGACTGACGGTCTGTTCGTTCACCGGATGCCGGTTCGGGCCGACGATCAGCGTGATATCGTCACGGCTGCGGGCTTCTGCCTCCAGCGCGCCGTCCAGAGCCTGCAGCCGCGCGGCCAGGGTTTCCGGCGACATGTCAAAGCCATACCACCCGTCGCCACGGCGCGCGACTCGGCGCAATGCAGCGTCACTCTCACCGCCGAAATAGATTGGCGGATGTGGTTTCTGCACCGGTTTTGGATTGAAGTGGCACGGCGTGAAGGTCACGGTGGGGCCCGCAAACTCGGTCACACCATCGGACCACAGCGCTTTGATGGCGTCGATGTACTCATCGCACAAAGCCGCACGCATGCCAAACTCGGCGCCGAGATTGTCGAACTCTTCCTTCAGCCACCCGATTCCCACGCCAAAGTCGACCCGCCCGCCAGACAGAAAGTCCACATCCGCCACCATCTTGGCGGTGTATACCGGTTGTCGCTGGGGCACCAGACAGATCCCGGTACCGAGGCGAACCCGGGAGGTGTTAGCGGCGATGAACGTCAGCGCGGTAAATGGATCCAGCAGGCCTTCAGGATCACCGGGGATCCTGCCGTTGTCACTGTATGGATAGGTGGAGGCATAATCAGGGAAAAACAGCACATGCTCTGGCATCCATATCGCATGCACGCCCTTGGCTTCCACCATCTGCACCGCCTCGCGGATAAATTGCGGGTCCGTGTGTTGGCTGAACGCCATGGCTACACCTAGTTTCATACTCGCTCCTTGGGGTTTTCATGTTCAATATACCGCGCCACCATTTCTGGTTCCTGCATGGGAATGAAGTGCGTGAGCTCGGGCAGGTAAACATCCGTAGCATTGGGGAACACCTGGGCAAGATCCGGCGCCGTCGGCGACGAGCTGAAATCCATCTCGCCGGCATCCGGATCCCGCTCTTTTGCCCTGAGAATGGCAACCGGCTGAGATATGTCTGGCATCATCGCATACAAGTCCACATCGAAATGATGCATATAGATCGTGGCTTCTACCGTCGGCGGACACGCCAGATCCACGCCGGCACCATCCGCGCTGGGCACAACACCGTGCTCACAATAATCGCGGAAAATGTCGTCCCGCCACAACGGATACGAGCCCCGCTCTCGATAACGCTCATACATATCCTGCCATGAATCAAAATGCCCTCGGCGCCGCGCCACGGGGTGATCTTCCACGCGCTCGAACATCATCGGGTGGTCATCCGTGTACCTATCCGGGCTGAATATGACCGGATCGACCAGCACGAGTCGGCTGAATAATTGCCCGCGCAACGCACAGATGTGCGTGACGCAATGTCCACCGAGGGAGTGACCTACTCCAATTGCGCCCGCGATGCTGAAGTGCTCGGCGCAACCGAGCAGATCCGCGGCAAACCGCTCCCACGTATAGGGCGGTGTATTGCTCGAGCGGCCGTGGCCGCGCAAATCCACAGCGATGACATGCCAGTGCTCCGGCAGTTGTTCCGTCACCTTGTCCCAACAACGCGCGTGAAAGCCATTGGCATGCACCATCAGAACCTGCTGCGCGCCAACATCGCCGCTGTCGAAGACGCACAGGCGCACGTCATCCATATCAAGGAAATGCTGCCGGTAGTTTCTCGCCAAAGCGATTTTTCCTCGCCCAAAACTCTGCAGTTTAGGCGAACTGCGCCAAAAGCGTTACACTCCCGAATTGCCCGCAGCATATCGAGCGCTCCCCTGGACAATGTGACTTCAAAAATCGTCTCCGACGAATCGGAGCGGCTGATTCTCGTAGACGCCGCCGATCAGGTGCTTGGGCACCTCGACAAATCTGCCTGCCATGACGGCGAGGGCGTGCTTCATCGTGCCTTTTCGCTTTTTATCTTCAATGCCGCAGGCGAACTGCTGATACAGCAGCGCGCATCGAGCAAGCGCCTGTGGCCGGATTTCTGGTCGAATTCCTGTTGCTCGCACCCGCGCGCGGGAGAAACCATGGAACTAGCGGTGCAGCGACGTTGCGAACAGGAACTGGGATTCCGCACGCCGCTGCGATTTCTCTACAAATTCGAATATAGCGCACAGTTCGAAGAATTGGGCAGCGAACACGAACTTTGCTCGGTTTACGTGGGCACTTTCCAAGGTGGACCCAGAGTAAATACCACGGAAATCAAGGCCTGGCGCTGGATAGCACCTGCCGAGCTGGAACAGGAACTGCAGTCTCAGCCGCAACTGTTTACGCCGTGGTTCAAGTTGGAATGGCAGCGTTTGCGGGAAGAATTTGCCGACGGCATGGTGCGCGTTTAGGCACTCGAACTTGGCCCGCTGGGTCTATAGAATGCGCGCATCAAATCCGAACGTTGAACCCTCGCGCACCCGGAACGATAGGAGATTGAATGTCCCGTCCTAGTATTGGCATAAGTGGTTTCGCCAGTTACCTCCCACCTCACCGCGTACAACTTTCGCAGTGGTGCAGGTGGACCGGGGATCAATTCGAAAAAATCCGCTCGGTAGTAGGCAACAGCTTCCGCATGCGCGGCGCGAATGAAAACGCTTACACAATGGCGGCGACCGCAGTTCTACGATTGATCCAGCAGTACGACATCGACCCCAGCCAGATCGGGCTACTCGCCCTGGGCACCGAATCGAGCACCGACAACTCCGCTGGCGCAGTCGTGGTGAAAGGCATGGTAAACAAAGCCCTGCGCGACATGGACCGAGCAGAAATCAGCCGCGCCTGCGAGGTACCGGAATTCAAGCATGCCTGTCTCGGTGGCGTGTACGCACTCAAGGCAGCGACCCGCTACTTAGCGACCGACGGTCGGGGCCGCATCGCTATCGTCGTGTGCTCGGATATCGCAGAGTACGAACGAGCCTCCAGCGGCGAGCCTACCCAGGGCGCAGGCGCCGTGGCCATGCTGGTGGAGCCGGAGGCAAAACTGCTCACGGTAGAACTCGACACCTGCGGTAGCGCGTCATCTTATCGCGGCCCGGATTTCCGCAAGCCCTTCGTACGCTTCATGGGCCAGAGCGAAGGCCCTTTCATGCAACCCCGGGATTTTCCGGTGTTCAACGGCAAATACTCGACCACCTGCTACGTAGACGAAGTTCTGGCCGCTGCACGCGACATGTTTTCGCGGATCACCATGCGGCCAAGCGTGTTCATGCGCAGCATGGTCGCCAGTTTTCTGCACCGACCCTATCAGCGCATGGCGGAAACCGGTCTGGCGTTTACGTTCCTGCTCGCGCTGGCGCTTGGCGATGCGGACGATCAGCAGGAACTTCTGCAATACGCGTACGGCGCCGACGTGGATCCGGATCGCCTGATCACCGAACTGGTGAACGAAACTGACGTTTACCGATTGGTGGAAGAAGGCAACATCAGCGAAGAGTTGTACCCACTCTCCAGTAGAGCGGCCAAACACTTTCGCAATACGCCGCGTTTCAGCGAACTGATGACCAAGCTCGGCAATGAGCAGATGAAAGAAGTGGGAAATCTTTACACCGCTTCTCTGCCCGCATGGATGGCTGCCGGCATTGAAAGTGCTTTAACTCATGCAGAGCATGCCACCGATCTTGCCGGCGAGCGCATTTTAACCATTGGATACGGTAGCGGAGACGCTGCTGAAATCATCCCCATGCAGTTTGTCGAGGGGTGGCAGGATGCGGCAGGCAAGATTGGCTTCACGCAAAGTCTTGCGCAAGCCACCGACATTGGCGAAGCCGACTACGCCGCGCTGCACGACGCTGGTGACGATGCCCTGCTGACGCGCCAGGCTGGAATTTTCCAGATCGACCGCGTCGGGCAAGGCGAGGCTTCTTTCGACGATCGCGGTATCGAGTACTACGAATTGCTAGGCTAGCGCCCTGGGTCTGGGGCGACTCCCGACCGGATCAATGCCGGTAAAACGATCGAACCACGCGTCCGCATCCAGCTCCAGGCGGGCCCTCAAGCCTGCCTTTATACGGGCCAAACCTTGATCGGGAAACCCCGCCATACGTTCGCACAGGCCGCGGCTTTCCCCAAGCACCGCGTCATCCGCCACGCAAGCATGAGCTAAGCCCATATGGGAGAGCTCGGGCCCGTGCATTCGCTCTCCCAGCAGCGCGATTCGCGCCATGGTCGCCTCGCTGTGGCGCAAACTCAACCAGGCGAGATTGTAGGGGGCCGCCATGCCGATCTGCACCTCACCAACCTGTAAGAAGGCGCCCTCTCCGACCACCATCAGGTCTGCGGCCAGAGCCAAGGCAGCCCCCCCATTGATGGCATAGCGCTCTAGAGCGCAAACGATGGGTTTGTTTGACTGAAACAAAGCGCGGTGCGCTGCGCGCCAGATATGCTGAAAATCGCCAAGCCAACCCGGAGCCGGGTCGGCGTTGAACGCCTTCAGATCCAGGCCCGAACAAAAAGCACCGCCTGCGCCGCACAGCAGGATCACGCGTACGTCGTCACGCATCTGCGCCTCGGCCATGGCTTCGGCAAGATCAACGCCCATTGGCCCGATGATCGCGTTCTTACGCTCTGGCCGATTTAGTACCAATTCCGCCCAACCGTCGTGAAAGATGAGTTCCACCGCTTTGTCCGTCATGTGCATTTCCTCAAATCAACAGCCATATCCCAGCCACCACCAGAATCATCCCCGCCACTTCGCGCATGTGCAATCGCTCGCGCAGGATCCATACCGAAGTCATCACCGTAAACAGCAGTTCCACCTGACCAACTGCTCGTACAACCGCGGCGTTTTTCAGGGTCATGGCGGTAAACCAGCCCGCCGACGCGACCATGCCGATGGCGCCTACCCACAGCGCCACCCGCCAACTGGCAAGTGCGCGCCGGATCTGGCCGGGTTCGCGCGCCCACAGATAAGCGCCCATGATCAGCGTCTGTAGCGTCACCGCCACCATCACCGTGAGACCGGCCCGTTCCAGATATGTGCCAGCATCCAGCGCCAGGCTTGCGCCACGAAAACCCACCACGGATACGGCAAAGCTGGTGCCCGACGCAAGGCCCAGCCACATCGCCCGGTTGGGGCGCAGCAGATCCTGCAAGCGAAACTGCCCGGACAACAGCACCACACCGATCAGGCTCACCCCGATACCGCCAACGACCCACACATTGACGCCATCGCCCAACACCAGCAGACCAAAGATCGCCGCCTGGGCGGCCTCGCTTTTGGAAAACGCAGTTCCCACCGCAAAATTACCCGTCGTGAATGAGGCGAGCAGCAGCGCGGTTGCAATGATCTGCGCTACCGCGCCTACCAGCACGTACAGGACGAAGGACGTATTGACCCCATGCGGATCGCCACCCCACAGCCACATGCCATAAGCCCAGGCGAACGGAAGCGCATACAGAAAGCGAACATAGGCGGCACCGTTGACGGATAGCTCTCCAGTCAGACGCTTCTGCAGCACACTGCGCAAATTCTGCAGGAACGCTGCCAGCAGGGTAATGCCTAACCACAGTTCCAACGGCGCTTACCGCAACGCCAGTTGGCGGATTCGATCGGTACGCCTGGACAGCCATGCAAAGCGCCCGACCAACACCACCGATGCCACCACCAGGCCTAGAATCAAGCCCACCCAATAGCCATACACGCCGTAGTCGAACCGTTCGAAATAGCCGAAACCCAGCGCCCAGGAAAGGGGGAAGCCGACAAACCAATACGCACACACGGCGACAAAAAACGGCGTACGCGTGTCCTTGAACCCGCGCAGCGCACCGATGGCGGTGCCCTGCACGTCATCGAAGGGCTGGTATATGGCGACCAGAATCAGCAGTTCGGCGGCAAGCGTCATTACGCCAGCTTCCGTGGTGTACAAGCCGGCGATGAAGTCGTTGCCTAACACCAGCACCAGCGCCGCCATCAGCGCGAACGCGAAGGAGGTCCCCAACGCCACCGCGCCGCTACGACGCGCAGCTTCAAAATCTGACGCGCCGACATTGAAGCCCACACGGATGGAAGCCGCCATGCCCAACGCCAGCGGGATCATGAAGGTGAGCCCGCCGATGTTACTGGCAATCTGATGCGCTGCGACCTTGTCCACACCCAAGCGACCGATTAAAAGCGTCAACGTAGAGAACACAGAATACTCTGCGAACGTCGATAGTCCGATGGGGGCGCCGAGCGCCACCAGCCTCCGAATGGCGACGAACTCCGGCCACGAGAAACGGCTGAACAGCCCACAGTGGCGAATGCGGGAAAAGCGCACCACCATCGCGATGGCCGCTGCCTGATAGCAGAACACCACCACAGACGCCCATCCACAGCCCTCTCCGCCCATGGCGGGCACACCCCAACCACCGTAGATGAACCAGTAGTTCAGTGGGATCTTCAGCAGTAGCGCCGAAATGGTGATGGCCAGTGCCGGTATTGTCCAACCCATGCCTTCGCACAAGTAGCGCATGCAGAAATAACACAACACCGGCACCACGCCAAAACTCATGGCATACAGGTAGGCGGTTGTTACAGGTATGGCCGCGGCGTCGACGCCGACAAACTCGTACAGCGGGGTGAGATTGCGATAGGCGAAAATCAGACACACGCCTCCCACCAGCGCTATCCAGAAAGCCTGCCGCACCACTTCGCCCGCCTCGCTGCCACGCCCTGCGCCATTCAGCTGTGCCACGGACGGCGTGATTGACATCATGGTTCCAGACACCAACAGCATGATGGGCCAGTAAACGACCGTCCCCAAAGCGACCCCGGCGAGCTCCACTGAGCTTACCCGGCCCGCCATCATGGTGTCGGCCACGCTCATGCTCATTTGCGCCAGCTGCGTAAATACCAGGGGTAACGCAAGGCGCGACAGGCGGGATAGCTCTGACAAATACTTCTGCAAAACGAGCCTTGGCGTCAGGGAAAAAAGACTCGCATTGTACAGGCCAAGCGGCATTGGTCTGGCACGCAAATGGGAATCATTATCATTGACGGAATATTCCATACGCTAAAGTTTCATAGACTAAAGCTATCGTAATGATTCAAACTTTCAAATGGTGTCCGCGCCGATACTGCATATACTTATCGCCGGTCACTGGAATCGTGTGACTCGCGAGAAACACAACATAACTACGATGAAACTAGGGAGTTCTTGAGATATGGACTTGAAGGACAGCAACACTTTGCAGAATCTAAAGGATGCGTTTGCCGGAGAATCCCAGGCAAACCGCCGCTACCTGTACTTTGCAGCCAAGGCAGACGTTGAAGGTGAAAACGACGTCGCCGCGGTTTTCCGTTCTACCGCCGAAGGCGAGACCGGCCACGCGCACGGACACCTCGAGTATATGGAAGCCGTTGGTGACCCTGCCACAGGCCTTCCCATTGGCGGCACTGGCGACAATCTGAAAGCCGCTATTGCCGGCGAGACCCACGAGTACACTGACATGTACCCGGGCATGGCCGCCACTGCGCGCGACGAAGGCTTCGAAGAAATCGCCGACTGGTTCGAAACCCTGGCCAAGGCCGAACGCTCCCACGCCAACCGTTTCCAGAAAGCACTGGACACCATGGCGTAGGCAGCTCGCCCTACAAGGTCAAACAAGGGCTCTAATCACGAGCCCTTTTTTTGAACCTGAGCTTAAACCAACTAGTGAAGACATGACCCGATGCGTGAAGGTAGCTTAGAGGCCCCAAACCGTCAGCCCCTGGATTGGCAGAGCGAGGAGTTTTATGACAAAGACTCGCTCTACGACGAGCTCGAGCGCGTATACGACATCTGCCACGGGTGCCGGCGCTGCGTCAGCCTGTGTGATTCGTTCCCCACGCTGTTTGACCTGGTCGATGAGTCTGACACGTTCGAAGTAGACGGCGTCGACAAAGCCGACTTCATGAAGGTAGTCGATCAGTGTTTTCTGTGTGACCTGTGCGCGGAAACCAAGTGTCCGTATTTGCCTCCGCATGAGTGGAAAGTCGACTTCCCGCACCTGATGCTGCGCGCCAAGGCCTTCAAATTCAGCCAGCAGGACACCAAATGGCGCGACCGCCTGATCACTTCCACAGATCCCATTTTCGACACGATTTCGACTCCTGGGATCGCCCAGACCGCAAACGCGGCAGCGAAGTCCAAGACCCTGCGTAAGCTCGGCGAAAAGATGGTGGGTTTACACGCCAAGGCGCCGCTGCCTCATTTTGAAACCAAGGCGCTGAGCAAACGTAAACCCGAGTTCATTGCCGCTACCAACCCCGCAGGAAGTGAACCCCTCGCCACCGAAACAACTACGGGCAAAGTCGCAATCTACGTGACCTGCTATGGCGATCACAACGAACCACAGGTAGTCGAAGATCTGATCGCGGTCCTTAATCACAATGGCGTCGACGTCAAAATTCTGCAGGATACGAAGTGTTGCGGCATGCCTAAGCTCGAGCTGGGCAACTTGAACAAAGTTGCGCAACTCAAAGACGCTAACCTGCCGACGTTTTTGCAGGCCATCGACGAGGGCTATGACATCATCGCGCCAATACCGTCCTGTGTGCTGATGTACAAACAGGAGCTGCCGCTGATGTTCCCGGACGACGCGGATGTCACCCGAGTGAAAGAGGGCTTTTTCGACCCGTTCGAATATCTGATGCTGCGGCACAAGGCAGAACTCGCCAACACTGAGTTTGCCAGCGGCCTGGGCAATGTCGCGTACCATGTCGCCTGCCACCAGCGCGTACAGAATTTCGGCATGAAGACCCGGGATTTCCTGAACCTCATCCCGGATACCGAGGTCACTGCCATAGAGCGATGTTCAGGCCATGACGGCACCTATGCCGTGAAGGCCGAGACCTACGACAAGGCCATGAAGATCGCACGCCCTGTAGTACGCCGTGTGACCGATGCAGAACCCGACACTTTCGGCTCGGATTGCCCCATGGCCGGGCGCCTGATCGCCCACGGCATGGAAGGTGATGCCGAACCCCAACATCCCGTCTCAATGGTAAGAAAATCCTATGGCATCTAACGCCAAACTCGCCCGGGAAGATCTATGGAGCCTTGAAGATTACGCGGAAAAGCGCAGCGCGTTTCGCGCCAAGGTCATGGAGCATAAAAAGGATCGTCAGGTGCGATTAGGGGCGCATGCCACGCTGTACTTTGAAGACGCCATCACCATGAAGTACCAGGTCCAGGAAATGCTACGGGTAGAAAAGATTTTCACCCGCGCAGAGATCGAAGAAGAGCTGCAGGCCTACAACCCTCTCATTCCCGATGGTAGCAACTGGAAGGCCACCTTCATGATCGAATACCGCGACGCCGTGGAGCGCGGACACGCACTCGCCCGCATGCCAGGCATAGAGGACAAAGTGTGGGTGCAGATTGGCGATGCGGAAAAGATTTACGCCGTGGCCAATGAAGATCTACCCCGCTCCACCCAGGACAAGGCCGCGGCGGTGCATTTCATGCGCTTCGAGCTGGGCACGTCTAACGTCGCGGCCGTAAAAGCCGGCGCTACCGTCGCCATGGGTATCGATCACCACGAACTGCCATACCAAATCGAACTGGATGCCGCCGCTGCCAACAGCCTGGCCCAGGACCTGGCCTAGCAACCTGTTCAGGCGGGCGCGGCCGCCCGCGACGTCATAACGGTGCCTACGGCTTCTTTTAGCACCACCGCCAGCGCCTCGAGCAGGGGCGCGCGGGTTGACGTAGCGCGCCAGCACAAACCAATGACACGGGACGGCTGTTTGCCGGTAAACCGCAGATAGCGCACCTTGCCCGTTTTCTGCACCGCCAGTTCGGGCATGAGCGTGATACCGGCATTCGCCGCGACCATCTGCCGCAACGTCTCAATGCTGGTGGCGCGAAAATTGGTGTTTTCTATCGCGCGGTGCGCGTTACAGACGTCCAGGGCCTGATCCCGCAGACAGTGGCCATCTTCCAGCAACAGAACCTCTTCGTCCTCGAGGTCACTCAGCGTTACCGACTTCTTGCCTGCCTTGGGATGATCCTTACTCGCGGCAAACAGAAACGGTTCATCAAACAAGGCGCGTTCCGCAATGTTTTCCTCGCCCAACGGCAGCGCCAGCAACACGGCGTCAAGATCTCCCTGCTTCAACATGCGCGTGATCTGCGTCGTTTGCGCCTCGGTCAACTGCAGGCGCAGATTGGGAAACGATTTACGTATGGGGCCAAGAATTTTGGGCAGCAGGTAAGGCGCGACGGTAGGTATGACACCGAGACGAAAGTCGCCGCCAAGCGGATCGCGAAATTGTTCCGCCATGGTGGTCAGCGTGTTCGCTTCGCGTAGCACTTTCTGCGCCTGTTCGACTATCCGCTCTCCCGCAGGGGTCAGCATGACCTGGCGATTGCTGCGTTCGATCAGGGTAACGCCCAGGGTCTGCTCCAGTTTTTTCAGCTGCGTAGAAAGGGTTGGCTGACTCACAAAACAGGCCTGGGCGGCCCGGCCGAAATGTTTGTGCTCTGCGACCGCCACCAGATAGCGTAAGTCCCTGAAGTTCATGGCCCGATTGTTTACATGTTATTTTAGCGCCAATGTACCGGACTCCTTAGACCATGGCCAACACAGCACCGCTCCTGACCCGTGACCAGATCGCGCGCGACATTCAAGCCTGGGACGGCATAGCCGATCACCGCACCGGCAGCGCAGGAGATGCGCAAACGGACGCCTGGTTGAGCCATGAAATGCGCGCCGCGGGCGTTACCGGCGAGGTACGACACTATCCGTTTGAGCGCGTAGATATCGAAGGCTGCTGGGCGCAAATCGAGCGTGGCCCACGCATAACCGGGGTGCCGATGTTCGATGCCAGCCCAACAGGTGCCGAGCCCGTGCGGGGTATCGCTGGGGCTGACATTCCGGTCAGCCAGTTTACACCTTTCGACGCCCACCCACTGACCGAGCACACACAACGTTTGCGCCACGAAAACACGCACAAGGCCATCATCGCGGTCAGCGCGGCACAAGGGGTTCGCCCGGGGCTGGCATTGCTGAACGCCGAGCAATATCGCACCCCATTCGGTCCGCCGGTTATACAGATCAGCTCCTTCGAAGGTGCAGATCTACTGGCCCACAAGGGCCAGCCGGTGCAGGTTCTTGCGAACTTCACCCGCTCCAAGGCCGACGCGACCAATCTCGAAGCACGCATTCCCGGCACCGACCGGGACGCCGCCCCCGTGGTGATCATGACGCCAAAAAGTGCATGGTGGACGTGCACAGCAGAACGCGCCGGCGGCATAGTCGTGTGGCTCGCGTTGCTGCGGCATTTCGCTGCAAATCCGCCGCGCCGCACGGTGTTGTTCACGGCTAACAGCGGCCATGAGCTGAGCCATCTCGGCCTGGACTATTATCTCGCGTCCAACCCGGATCTCGCCGAGTCTGCCCACGTGTGGTTGCATCTGGGCGCAAATTTCGCAGCGGCAAGTGGCCACATCCGCATACAAGCCTCCAACGAACAGGGCTTGATCGCCCTGACCCATGCGTTGGACGACAACGGCGTGAGCGGACACGATGCCAGCAAGCTCGGCGAACGCCCTCTGGGCGAAGCCCGCAATATCCACGACAAGGGCGGTCGTTACCTGTCGATTCTCGGCAGCAACCCCTGGTTCCACCAGCCAACCGACCGCTTCCCCACCACCATTGACCTGGACAAGACCGTCGCGGTTACGACGGCGCTGGTGGCGCTCATGGCGCACACGGCCAATGCTTGAGTTTCTGCACGAAACCGAAGATTTCTGGGTTATCAACAAGCCACCCAATGTTTCGCTGCTGGCCGACCGCGGCGGTGATGCGAACCTGTGGGAAACCCTGCAACACCGTGGTGAGAAACCGTACCTGGTCCATCGCCTGGACAAAGGCACCAGCGGAGTACTCCTGGTCGCGCGAAACCAGGCCACGCAATCCAGTTTGACCCGCGCGTTCACAGCTCGCGAGGTACACAAATTCTACCTGGCCTGGGTCGTGGGCGAGTTTCCGCGGGGAACGACCCTGCACGTGGCGTTGCCGCTGTGCAAGGGGCGCAAGAGCCGCTACAGGGTGGCGGGCGAGCGCGCCAGTATCAGCAGAACCGACACCACCTACCAGGTCGTGCAAGACCGCGACGGCGTCGATGCACTGACCCACGTACGCTGTCTAGAACACGCCAGCGGACGCAGTTTACTCATGCTGAAACCCACTACGGGGCGCACCCATCAGTTGCGCGTGCACCTGAGCTGGCTGGGCTTCCCGATTCTCGGAGACAGACTATATGGCGCGCCCAAGCGCCCAGAGCAAATGGCGCCGCGCCTGATGTTGCATTGCCATCGATTGGTAGTGCATGGTTGGGGGCGTTTTTCCGCACCGTTACCAACACAATTCGAGAGGGCACATGTCGGGTCAATTCCAGTCACTTGAGGACGCAGTAGAGGCCCTCATTCCAGATATCGAGGCCGCCGCAGAGGAAGCAGAGCGTGAACGCAAACCTGCAGACCACGTCATGCGTGCGCTGGAAGAGACCGGTCTGTTCAAGAGCTTTGTTCCGCAACGCTTCGGCGGCATGGAGATCGACTACGCGACTTTCATGCGGATAGGAATCCGTATCGCCGAAGCCTGCGCGTCCACCGGCTGGGTCACCACGTTCTGCATGGAACACAACTGGCTGTTAGCGCATTTCGATCCGGCCGCGCAGCAGCAGGTATGGGACAACCAACCGTACTTTCTGGCACCGGGCTCGATCTCGCCCAACGGCAGAGCCGAAGCGGTAGAAGGTGGCCACCAGCTGAATGGGCGCTGGCAATGGGGCACCGGCGTCATGCACGCCGACTGGGCATTGTTGGCAGGCATGCTCCCGCCGGCAGGTGACGGTCCGCCGGAAGTCCGCATGTTCATGGTGCCCATCGGCGATGTCACGGTTGAAGATACCTGGCATGTCGACGGCATGGCTGCGACGGGCTCCAACGACATGATCGTGGAGGATTTATTCGTGCCCGCGCACATGTCACAAAGTGTCGCGATCATGGCACAGGGACATTCCAGCGGCAGCCTGTGGCTGGACTCGCCTACATTCAAGACGCCAATGATACCGTTCAAATGCATCACTGCCGCGGCTCCGGCGGTGGGTTCGGCCAAGCGCGCCGTGGCGTTGTTTCGCGAGCGCGTTACCCAGCGCACCCAATGGGGGAGTCAGACCAAGCAACAGGATAGCGCCTCGGCGCAAATGCGCTTAGGCAATCTGATGGTACGCGCACAGCAAGCCGAAGTGCTGATGTTGAGTATCGCCACCCAGCTCGAGGCCTGGGGCACCGCCGCCCAACCGTGCCCCGGCGAGGAGCGCGCGCGCATCAGGCTGAGCTGCGCACACGTTGTGCATCTGTGTCGCGATATCGTGCGCGACGTGATGGAGGCAAGCGGCGCCAGTGCTCATTTTCTGAGTAATCCGTTGCAGAGAATTCATCGCGACGTGCACACGATGGCGTGCCACACCGTGTTCGACAAGGACCTTGGCAGCGAGGCGTATGGTCAACTGCTACTCGGCTTGACCCCAGCCCGCCCGATTTAAGAGTGCAAACCCCGCACTAACGTCGTGCTCAGCTTGCGGCCCGCGGCATACGCCGCCGCAGCCGCCGCGGGATGCCGTGTCACGGCAAACGCCGCCACTGCAAAACTGGCGCCCATGACCCAGGAGTGGAGTTGCGGGCTGTGGGAACGCCCATGCATGGTCCGCGACACTGTATGTTCGCAATTGTTGGTCAACAAATTGTAGCCGCGTCCCTCGCTGGCGTGGGCATGTGCGCGACGCAGCGTGCGATGACGCACGTCGCCGTCCAGATTAGTCGTGTACATGCGCTTGCCGGCTCGAAATTCAGCCTCGGAACAGATGTGTTCGCCACGCAATGGCGTATTGTGCAACACACGGCCATCGCCCAGGGCAATGCCACGGTGCATTACCAGCCCTTTACGGCGGGAAACCATGTCTCCAGGTCGAGCATTCGCCACTACTATTCCCCTTTATCTGCTCATAGAACGTGTTGCGGTCGGCGCAAGGCACCGATTCGCTATCAGTATGGCCTGCACGAATCGTTCCATAACGTAACCCGTTGATTCAAATGACTATTTCTGGTCTACCTTACCCGCAGACTTAGTCATTTTCGCCAACTGCTGGCGGAATTGCCGATGCCTCGGCGCGAGCGCAGTTAACGGCTCTTCAGCACCATGAAGCCAACTGCGGCCGCCAGCTCCGCCTCTGTGCATCTGAAACACATGCCCATGGGCGGCATCGCTGGTGGCACGCCCTCAATAGTGGCTTGCAGCAGCAACGCCTCGCCCTTGGCGATACGCGGCGCCCAGGCCGCAACATCCCCTATTCTGGGGGCCGCGTTAAGCCCGGGCGTGTGACACGAAGAGCAGAAGTTCTGATACACCTGTTCACCAGACGGCGCGGCAGATGCTGTGTTTGCAGAGGGCGTCTGTGAGGACTCCAGCTGCCCGGTCTCCTGTTCCCCCCCACAGCCGTAGGCGCCGAGGGTGATGCTGACCAACGCGAAATATTTAAAGCCTGTCACGTGTGCTCCGTTTTGAGTTCAAAGTCGTCCGCGTCACGAGACACGGGAAACGCCTGTCGCAGGTCATGTAGCCCGCTCGCCGACAGCGTACAAGTCAAAGTCTGCGCCGTATCGAAGGCTTCGCCAAGGACGCCGCCATCGCCCGTATAGCACGCGCTGCCACCGCTATACATCACGCCGTTGCCGTCGGTACCAACGATGTTGACCGCAGCTACGTACGCCTGATTTTCAATCGCCCTGGCGCGCAACAAAGTAGTCCACGCATCCCTCCGGGCGGCTGGCCAGTTGGCAACGCACACCAGCACATCATATTCATCTCGATTACGAAACCAGACCGGAAAGCGTAAGTCGTAACAAACCATTGGACAGATACGCCAGCCGTCCACCTCAAATACAATTTTTTCCCCGCCAGCGCTGTAGTGTTGGTGCTCGCCAGCCATGCGAAAACGATGCCTTTTGTCGTAGGTCAATACATCGCCATCGGGGTAGGCCGCAAGAAACCGGTTGTAGTAGGCGCCCGCTTCTTCAATGACCACGCTGCCGCACAGGACCTTGTCCAGTCCGGCCGACTCCTGTCGCATCCACTCCACGGTCTCGCCATCCATGGTTTCCGCCACCTGTGCGCTGTGCATGGTGAAACCAGTACTGAACATCTCCGGCAACAGAACTACGCGCACATCCTCGGCAAGCCCGGTAAGCAGACCAGAGAACATCGATCTGTTTGCCTCAGGGTCGTGCCAGTGCGTCGCTGCCTGCACCAGGCTCAATGTCAGCGTCGGGGCGGTCATAGCTTACACAGTACTTCCGCCGCGGCAGCCAGGGTGGCGTCGTCTTTAGCAAAACAGAATCGCAACACCGGCTCCTGGAGTTGGGCCGGATCCTCATAGAAAATCGATATAGGAATAGAGGCCACCTTGCATTCCGCCGTCCAGCGCCGGGCAAGTTCCGTGTCCTCCTGCTGGCTGATGCGCCCGAAATTCAACAATTGAAAAAACGTTCCGGCAGATGGGGCAAGGTCGAATCTCGACGGCGCAAGCAACTGCGCGAACAGGTCCCGCTTGGCCTGGTAGAACGCCGGCAAATCCAGGTGATGTTGCGGGTTAGCCTGCAGATAGTCAGCAAGCCCATACTGTATGGGCGTATTGACGGTAAAGTTAACAAATTGGTGCACGCGCCTGAATTCGACACTGAGCGCGGCCGGCGCTGTGCAGTAGCCCACCTTCCAACCCGTGACATGGTAGGTCTTGCCAAACGACGACACCACGAAGCTGCGCGCAAACAAGTCTTCATAGCGGCACATGCTTTCGTGTGCGACGCCGTCGAAGATGATGTGCTCATACACTTCGTCGGCAAGCACGAAGAAAGCATGCCGCTGTGCGAGAGAGCGCAACGCCTCGATGTCCTCACGCTGCCAGACGGCGCCGGTCGGGTTGTGGGGTGTATTGACGATGAGCAGCCGTGTGCGCGGTGATAATGCGTCTTCGACACGCTGCCAGTCGACGTGAAAGTCGGGGCCCTGTAGCGGCACATGCACGGTTGTACCACCTTGTAGCGTGACCACAGGTTCGTAACTGTCGTAGGCCGGGTCGAAGACCACAACCTCATCGCCCGGGCGGACTACTGCAGCGATCGCACAGAACAACGCCTCGGTAGCGCCCGCGGTGATGGTCACTTCACTTTCGGCATCTAGCACACAACCGTACAGGTCTGCCACTTTGGTAGCCACCGCTGTGCGCAAATCCTCCACGCCAGCCATGGGCGGATACTGGTTATAGCCGTGGGTAAGGTAATACTGCACTCGCTCGAGCAATGCCGGCGGACCGTCAAAATCCGGAAAGCCCTGGGAAAGGTTGATGGCGCCATGCTCTTCCGCCAGCGCACTCATGACCGTGAAGATCGTGGTACCGACGTCGGGGAGCTTACTTTGCAGCGGCAGGTTCAAGGCTCGTCACTCGCAGAAACCGCGCATACTGTCACATCTCAACCCCACAATCCTAGTCCCATTGGTACGTCCCGAACTAAATATCAAAATATTTTGATATTTAGTTGCGATTCTGTCGAATACTGCTAGCATGACCGCCTAATTCGAGCCTGCGCCCACAACTTTGAGCCTGAACGCCCAGCAAGCCACGCCATCTGGCAATTCCGCCCAGCCCCGCCACGGCGTGGATGTCGTGGCTGTGACCAAGGCCGTAGGCGACCAGATCCGCGCCGATATCCTTAAAACCCTGGCCCACGACTCTTTCGGCGTGCAGGAACTGGTGGAAATCTTCAACGTCGCGCAACCGGCGCTCAGCCATCATCTCAAGAAGCTCAGCGAAGCCGGTCTGGTGTCCCGGCGCCGGGAAGGTACCAGCATTTTTTACCAGCGGGCGTCCGCCCGTAATGCACCCCTGCTCGACGCGATATATCAGGCGCTGGACTCCGAGCCTGCGCCGCAGGCCTGTCATGACGGCATACAGCGCGTACACCTCGCGCGCGTGCGTCAATCACAGAACTTTTTCGACAACCAGGCCGATGCCCTGGCGAAACAAACCGCCCTGATATGCGCACCGGAGGTCTACGTAGAGGCTTTGCTGGACGCTGCCACGGCGGAACCTACCCTGCAACGCCACCGCGCTCTGGAGGTCGGGCCCGGCAGCGGCGCATTGCTCAAGGCACTTTCGCCTCACTTTGGTGAAGTCATCGGAGTCGATAATTCGGCTGGCATGCTGGCCAACACCCAAGCCGCCGTCGCCGACCTGGCAAATGTGCAGCTGGTGGACGCCGATGTGGCCCGGCTCCCGCATCGTGACCATTTCAACCTGGTGGCTGCCGCCATGGTGCTGCACCACATGCCGTCGCCTCTGGCGTTTTTTCGCCAGGCAGCAAAGTTGCTCCACGAACACGGCGTCCTGGTCATCGCGGAGCTTTGCGACCATGACCAGGACTGGGTCAGGTCCCTGTGCGGAGACGTCTGGTTAGGCTTCGAACCAGCGCAACTGCAGCAGTGGGCAGGCCAGGCCGGATTTCAGCAGACACAACACCAATTTCTCGCACAGCGAAACGGCTTTCGCGTTCAGGTGAGCGCTTTCGTTTTAACCCATACCCATCAACAAGAAACTAACAAGGAACTCAACCATGACCGATTATAAAGTCGCAGACATATCCCTGGCAGACTTCGGCCGCAAAGAGATCGCCCTGGCCGAGGCGGAAATGCCGGCGCTGATGTCTTTACGAACGAAGTATGCGAGCGATCAGCCGTTGCAGGGCGCAAGAATCATTGGCTGCATTCACATGACGGTGCAGACCGCCGTATTGATAGAGACCCTCACGGCGTTGGGCGCCGAGGTGCGTTGGTCTTCATGCAACATCTTTTCTACCCAGGATCACGCCGCCGCGGCCATGGCGGCCAACGACATACCGGTGTACGCGTGGAAAGGTGAAACGGAAGAGGAATACGAATGGTGCATACATCAAACCATCAACCAGGACGGTAATCCGTGGAACGCCAACCTGTTGTTGGACGACGGCGGCGATCTGACCCAGATCATCCATGATGAGTACCCGGCCATGCTCACCGATATCCACGGCGTCAGTGAGGAAACCACCACCGGCGTACACCGCCTGCTGGAGATGCTGCGCGACTCGAACCTCAAGATGCCGGCAATCAACGTCAACGATGCGGTTACAAAGTCGAAGAACGACAACCGCTACGGTTGCCGCCACAGCCTCAACGACGCCATTAAACGCGGCACCGACATGCTCATGGCCGGCAAACGCGCGCTGGTGATCGGCTACGGCGATGTCGGCAAAGGCTCAGCACAGAGCCTGCGCCAGGAAGGCATGATTGTACGCGTGTCAGAAGTCGACCCCATTTGCGCCATGCAGGCTTGCATGGACGGCTACGAAGTCGTATCCGCCTACAACGATGGCAAGAACACCGGCAATTCAGAAGACATAGATCTGCGCCTGATGCAGGACACTGACCTGGTCGTGACCTGCACCGGCAACGCAAATGTATGCGACGCGGCGATGCTGCAGACCATTAAGGCCGGCGCCGTAGTGTGCAACATCGGCCACTTCGACAATGAAATCGACACGGCCTTCATGCGCGAGAACTGGCGCTGGCAACCGGTAAAGGACCAGGTGCATCAGATCTTCCGATCTGACGATCCCAGAAACTACCTGATTCTGTTGTCAGAGGGCCGCCTGGTGAATCTCGGCAATGCCATGGGTCATCCGTCCCGCGTGATGGATGGTTCGTTTGCCAACCAGGTGCTGGCGCAGATGCACCTGTACGAGCAGGCCTGGGCAGACCAACCTGAAAATCAACGCTCGCCGGTAACGGTAGAAGTACTGCCCAAGAAACTGGACGAAGAAGTCGCCCAACTGATGGTCGAAGGTTTCGGCGGTGTGGTCACCCAACTCACCACCACCCAGGCGGACTACATCGGCGTAACCCAGCAGGGCCCGTTCAAACCGGAAACCTATAAGTATTGATGAACGCGCTGGATGATGCTCTAACCGAGCTGCACGGCTACAGCTGTGAGTTGCGCAACGGCCTCACCAACCATGCACCCATGGTGGCTGAGGCCTTGCATCATCTGGGTCTGGATACCGACATCAAGCCGTGGGTCACGAGCGAGTTGGACAATTGCGTGCTCCGGCCCAAACATCTGGAAGCCATAGAGCTAGATCAGTGGCAGGCTGCATTGGGTAACCCCGCGCGGTTTGCTGATTGGGCAAGTCTCTTTCAAGCGGAGATCGAAGACCTCGGATGGGCCGCCACCCTCGCGGCCTGGGTGCCCCGCCTGGCGCCCGGGTTTGCTGCCTCCGCCGCTCACGGTGTGATTCGGGTCGGGCACGCTGCCCGTGGTCTGCACGATGAGGAAACTCAGCCGCGCGAACTGGAGCTTGCCGAAGCTCTGGCTTCATGGGCGAGCGACTATCTCGAGTTGCTGGTTCGGGATACGGTTACGCTGGACCTATCTCCATCCCAGGCCCTGGCTCGCACCTCGCTGGTAGAAGGCAGCCTGCACAGCCCCGCTGGATCCATTACTTCCGCGCTTGGCGCGTTAAACGACGATGCCACCTTTGCCGAACACTTTGCTGCCCTCGGCGTAGACGACGATCCCAACGAACTGAGCCTGGACATTGCGGCCACGTTCGCCCGGCTGTTCTGTCAGTCTGCACGTACACCGCTGGGGGCGATCGTTTTCACCCATGCCATCACTGGCATCGCGGCGGCGCGCAACATCTTTCCATACCTCGTCGATGAACAGCGCCGCAATCTGCTGCGCTATGCCTTCCATACCGGCTGCGCGCTACACAGCGTGTACTCTGAACATCCGTACGCGCCGCCGGTAGACGAGCCGCTGCCCCTGGAAGCGCCGGAATGCGTGTATGACGCCCTGGACCACGGTGACGAACATGTCATCAAGCTGACGGACGCCTGTGTTACCTTCAACGAGGCTTGCGGTGACGGCTTCTTTCTGAGCGCCGCAGAGCGCTGCCGACGCCTGCTGCCTCCACGTCGTATCAGTTAAATATGCAATCCCTACAGAAAGTCATCGAGCTGCTCGACCTCGAAGAAATCGAGCAGAATCACTACCGCGCGACCAGTCCCAACGAAGGCTGGCAACGCGTCTATGGCGGCCAGGTCATCGGCCAGGCTCTGGTGGCTGCCTCACGCACGGTCGAAGAACAACGCCACGCGCATAGCCTGCATGGCTATTTCTTGCGCGGTGGCGACACCAGCATTCCCATCCTCTACACCGTGGATCGCATCCGCGACGGCAAAAGCTTTACCACCCGGCGCGTGGTGGCTGTGCAGCGCGGTGAACCGATATTCGCCATGTCGATCTCGTTTCAAGTCCTGGAGGAAGGGCTTACCCACCAGTTTGAAATGCCAGAAGCGCCAGCACCGGATGAGTTGCTGGACGAAGACGTCATACGCGCCCAGCAAGCCGAACATTGGCCGGAAGAGTTCCACGATTCATACTCGTCATCCTCCGCCATCCAGATACGACCGGTTGATCCCCTGGACCTGTTAAACCCTGAAGCCGTGGCGCCAACCCAGATGGTGTGGATGAAAACCCGCGAAGATCTGCCCGATGACCAGCGCCTGCACCAGTGCGTGCTGGCCTATCTGTCTGACTGGTCGCTATTGGATACCGCCACCAGGCCTCACGCGGTAAGCTTTCTGCAGGACGATATGCAAATGGCCAGCCTCGACCACGCGATGTGGTTTCATCGGCCGTTTCGTGCCGATGAGTGGTTGCTGTACGTGCAGGACAGCCCCAGCGCCGGGGGCGCGCGAGGATTCAATCGTGGGCTGATCTACTCCCAGGCTGGCGACCTGGTAGCCTCGACCACCCAGGAAGGGTTGATGCGGATGCATGGTTGAAAACGCAATGTTGAAGATACTTAGCTATAATAAGTCGTTTTGCGCGGCGAATTTGTACCGCGTATCAGCATAAGGGCCCAGAATGGCAGACATCGAAAAAATCGCCGAGTCGGTCGACTCATTAAGACAAGAATTCGACGATCATCGCTACATCTGCAGCAATCAGATCGCCACTGCCGTGTATCTTGCCTATCACCTGCGCAAGCCCGTTCTGATCGAAGGCCCGCCCGGCGTGGGCAAGACCGAACTCGCTAAAACCACCGCCGAGATGTTCGAACTGCCGCTTATCCGGTTGCAATGCTACGAAGGGCTGGATGAATCCAAAGCCATCTACGAGTGGAAGTACGGTAAGCAACTGCTCTATACCCAGGTGTTGAAAGAAGCCCTGGATGAAGTGCTGGCGGGCGCCAAGGGATTCGCCCAATCCGTCAACCGCCTGCACGAGTTTGGTGACATTTTCTTCTCCGAGGAATTTCTCGAGCCGCGGCCCCTGTTGAAGGCCCTGCGCGAAGACGACGGCTGCGTGTTGCTCATCGACGAGATCGATAAATCCGATCACGAGTTCGAATCGTTGCTGTTGGAAATTCTGTCCGACTACCAGATCTCCATTCCAGAAATCGGCACGGTCAAGGCCAATCGCGAGCCGCCCATGGTGTTCCTCACCTCGAACAACACACGGGAGATCTCCGACGCGCTGAAACGTCGCTGTCTGCACCTGTATATCCCATTTCCGGATGTGGAACTCGAGCAGCGCATCATCCACGCGCGGGTGCCAGACGTGCCCGACGAATTGCGGCGCCAGCTGGTGGCTTTTATCCACGAACTGCGTGACCTCGACTTGAAAAAGGTGCCCGCAATCTCCGAGACCATAGACTGGGCGCGCACCTTGTTGCTGCTACACACGGAAACCCTGGACCCGGACCTGGTACGCGACACCCTCAATGTCATCTTGAAATTCCAGGAAGACATCGAGAACGTGGATGTCGAATTGCCATCCATCACCGCCAAGGTCAAAAAGTAGCTCTGCGCGCAGCGCCCCATGGATCGCACTCTGACCAACTTCATCCGCTCCCTGCGCATGGCGGACGTGCGCATCTCTACAGCCGAAACCCTGGACGCGATGAATACGGTGGAGTTGGTCGGCTACAAGGATCGTGATTTTCTGAAACACTCGCTGTCGCTGGTGCTGCCGAAAACGCCGGACGAAAAAGAGGTCTTCGATAACTGTTTCGATGAATTCTTCTCGTTTGAAGACATCAGCGGCGACCGCAGTGAAAGTGACGATGCCGAAGGCGACCACGAAGACGGCGAGGGTGAGCAAGCCGGTGAAGGGGGTGAAGGCGGCGGCAGTGGCGAGCGCCAGCCAGGTCAGCCCGCCGCGGGCAGCAAGAAAAAGAAGAGCAAACAGAAAAAGCCCAACAACAACCTTTACGAAGAACCCGAAGAAGAGGACTTGGGCCCGGGTGCAATGACCGAGCCTTCCGGCGAGCTGTCGAAACTGCTGATGGCCAACTCCAAAGTAGAGCTGACCATTGCCATGGCCAACGCCGGCGAAGCGATCAACGTGCGCGAAATTCAGATCTTTACGCAAAAGGGTCTGTATTCCCGGCGCATTATGGACGAGATGGGTCTGGCGGACCTCAACCGCGAAATCGCAGACCTCCGCGAATCTCCAAACATTCCGGCGCGGCGCCTCGGCCAGGAACTCAAGCGCCGCAAAGACTGGCTGCGCGAGCAGGTACGCGACTATGTGGAACGGCAGTTTCTGCTGAACGCCGACGTATCAGGCAAGAAACTGCGCGAGGAGCTGCTGCGCAAGGTCAAGTTGTCGAACGTCGAGCACCGCAACTTCCGCCTGATCCAGGAAATCGTCTTTAAAATGGCGAAGAAGCTCACGACCATGCACTCGCGACGTAAGAAGGTTTATAAGCGCGGGCTGCTGAATGTGCCGCGCACCCTGCGCCACAACATGTCCTACGACGGCGCGATATTCGACCTGCACTGGAAGTCAGTGAAGATCGACCGGCCCAAGGTATTCGCCATCTGTGATGTGTCTGGTTCCGTGGCGAACTACGCGCGTTTCATGCTCATGTTTCTGTACAGTCTGGACGAAGTAATGCCCAAGGTGCGCAGCTTCGCTTTTTCCTCAGACCTGGCTGAAGTAACTGAGCTGTTCAATCGAAATAAGATAGAAGACGCCATCGCCAAAGTGCTGCGAGATTACAGCGGTGGATCCACCGATTACGGCCAGGCGCTGCTGGATTTCCGCAAGAACTGCATGGACGATGTCGACAATCGCACCACCATCGTCATCTTGGGAGATGCACGCAACAACTATGGCGAGCCCCACGCCGAAGTGCTCAAGGAAATGTATGACCGCAGCAAGCGCGTCATCTGGTTGAATCCCGAATCGCGGCTGTCGTGGAACACCGGCGACTCCGAAATGCGCCGCTACGGCGCCTACTCTCATCAGGTGGAAGAGTGTAATTCCCTCATGCATTTAGAGCGTGTTGTAGGTAACCTGCTGCGTCAAGTTACCTGAAATTCCACCGCCGATGAGCAATCCGGATATCGCTGCCGAGAGCGAGGCGTCGTTTGCCAGAACCGCTGGTCGGCAGTTGCTGCTTTACGGCGCAGGCGCGGTCTTTCTCATTGCGTTATTGATGTGGGCCCTGCAGGGCCTGGCCAGCATGGTGGGCTCCAGCACTACCGCAGCCAAGGCTGTGGATCCGTTGCACAAGAGCATCACCATCGCCATCCGCGAGGAACCGCCGCAGCTCAATTCCACCCTGGCCACCGATGCAAGCTCAAGCACGATCCTGGGCCATATCATGGAAGGCCTCACACGCATCGGCATGGACGATCAGCTCGAGCCCGCCATCGCCGAGCGATGGGAGGTCACACCGACACGGGCTACGTTCTGGTTGCGCGACAATGCAAAGTGGAGCGACGGTGAACCGATAACGGCGCGGGATTTCATTTTTGCGTGGACTACCGCGTTACTGCCCGAAACGGCTTCGGAATACGCCTACCTGCTTTACGCCATTAAGAACGGCCGCGCTGTAAACGAAGGCAAGCTACCGCCTGAAAGCCTGGGCTTGAGCGCGCCGGATGATTTCACGCTGATCGTGGAACTGGAACGGCCCGTCGCCTTTTTCGACAAGATGGTCACCTTTCCGACCTACTTGCCGATACGCGAAGACTTTTATACGTCTACCAACGGGCGCTTCGGGGCAGACGCCTGGGAACTGCTGTATTCCGGCCCGTTTGTGCTTACGCGGTGGGTACACGGCTCGAGCCTATTGCTGGAGCGCAATCCCCACTACTGGGATCAGGACGACATCAGCCTGAATACAATCAACATCGCCTACATCACCAGCGATGCCGGCGCGACGCTTAACTTCTTCAAAGACAACAAGATCGCCTATACCACGCTGCAGGCAGAGAATCTGCCCAATGCCATGGAGCAACGCTGGCACATTCAGCGCCAGCAGGACGGCACGGTGTTCTTCATCGAATTCAACCATCGCGAAGGCAGGGTAACCGAAAACCTCAATTTGCGACGCGCCATACAGCTATCGCTGGACATGGAAGAACTGGTGTACAAGGTCACCAAAATGCCCGGCTATACCCCGGGTGAATCCCTCTTCCCAATCTGGCTACAGGGCGTGGAAGACAAACTGCGCAAGGAGTATCCCGCGCCCAAGCTGCGCCTGAGCGATGAACAGGCGCGCGCGCATCTGGACATGGCCAAACGCGAATTGGGGCTCACGCAGCTCCCGCAGATCGTGCTGCTCAGCGGCGACAACCCTATCTCCAACATTCAGTCTGAGTGGGTACAAGCAGAGCTAAAGGGCAAGCTCGGCCTGGAAGTAAAAATCGACAAGCAGATATTCAAGCAGCGCCTGGCCAAGATGACATCCGGGGATTTCGACCTGGTGCTGGCCGGATGGGGTCCGGACTACGACGACCCGCTCACTTTCGGGGACCTGTTTGCATCCTGGAACCTGAACAACCGTGGGCGCTACGCCAATGCGGAATTGGATCGCCTGATCGAAGTCGCACAGAACTCCATCGAACCACGCAGCCGCATGGACGCGTTCGGCGCCATCCAACAGCTCACTTTCGACGACGTGGTGCTGCTGCCCATGTATGAACGCGGCGTCACGTACGTCGTGCATCCACAATTGAAAAACATGAAGCGTCGTGTCATCGGCCCCGAAGTGGATTTCACGCGCAGCTACATCGTCGGTGGGGGAAGCTAGCCGCCGATGGGCCGCTACGCACTCAAGCGCCTGGCGCAGGGCCTCATCACCGTGTGGTTCATCGCTACCGCCACTTTTTTTGCCATGCACGCAGTACCCGGTGACCCTCTGTCCGGAGACAAAGCGCTCACCGAGCGCATTCGCGCCAACCTCGAAGCTAAGTACGGTCTAGACAAGCCCCTGATCACCCAATACGCGATCTATCTGAAAAACATCGCCCAGGGGGACTTCGGCATTTCCTTCACCCAGGAAAACCGGGAGGTGAACGACATCATTCGTGAACACTTCCCGGTCTCCGCTACGCTGGGGATCTTGTCGATCATTTTCGCCGCTATTGGCGGCATTCTATGGGGCGCACTCACAGCTCTTTA
>Ga0315336_1001335_pt1 | contig 49494 bp, 39 predicted proteins | sample ASW5metaG_FD_204512 | JGI IMG/M metagenome (GOLD analysis project Ga0315336, IMG submission 204512) | Ammonia-oxidizing marine archaeal communities from Monterey Bay, California, United States - ASW #5 | ecosystem: Environmental > Aquatic > Marine > Intertidal zone | place: USA: California...
GCGATTCCGAGATCATTGAATCCCAACACACTGATATCTTCGGGAACCCGCAGGCCGGCATCGAAAACTCCCCGCATCGCACCGACTGCCGCCAGATCGTCGAAAAGAATCATGGCCGTCGGCAAGCGGCCGCCGCGGGCGAGTTGTCTGCGAACGACCCGGCATGTGTCAAACTCGATACCCTGTGCATTCTGCCGATGCGTCCAATCCGAACCCATCAGCACTTCGATGCCGGCAGCCTCCAGGCACTGCCTGTACGTCACCATTTTGGCATTCGGGGAACGCACGGCCCACTCGGTGGTGATGATTGCTACGCGCTGATGCTGAAGGGCGGAGAGGTGGTTCACCGCCTCCTGGATTCCCGATATCCGGTTGACGGCTACACAATTGGACCGCCCGGGGGGGGCCCAGTCCATGTAAACGGATGGAATCGTCTGTTCCTCGACCATCGAGAGAACTTCCTGTGGAGGCGCTACGCCAACGTAGTCAATGATCAGTCCGTCAATCTTACGGTCCAGCAGATCGCGCAGGTGCTGCACGTGGAACGAAGAATCCCCGAGGGTTTCCTGATTGGTGTTCACGAAATACACCTGGTAGCCCTCCGCCAGAGCTGCGGATTCAATCGATTTGGCTTTGGACATGGCACTGATGTCTTCAAGCAGGCAGCCCAGCAAACCGATGGTCATGCTTTTGCCCCCGCGAAGGGCCTTACTCAGCCAGCTCGGCCGGTAGCCCATCTCCCGGGCAATGCGTTTCACCCGGTCACAGGTATCGAGATTGTAACCCGGCCGATCACGTAGAATATCGGCCACGGTACTTCTGGCTAACCCGGCTTCACGGCTGATTTCAGCAATACTGGACATGATCCCCCTTTTACCTCGCTTCAGATGAACATCGTAAACAATCCATTCGTATCGCAACGAATGATACGACAGCCACTATGCAAATTCAATCATGGGACGAGATCTCATCCAGGACTCTTTCGGTCGGCTGTTTTCAGGATTTTATGAGGAAAATCTCCTGTCGGACCATAAACCTAGGACGGTACCGCCCTCATTCGTACCGTAACGAATAGCCATATCGAGGTTGACAGGGATTCCGAAGATCCCTAGCGTGGTCGGTAACGATCCGGAACGCCGATAGGGAGCACGGAGAGGTCTGATCAGGGTCAGATTGATTCGAGAATCCCGGCCCATCAACTGCCGAAGATTCGTCAGAACTGAAGAAAAGGAAGCATATTATGTCGAAATCATTTCACGGACTGCAACGTTCCTGCTTTTGCTTCATTTGCCCGCTGCTTTTGCCGTGGACAACGTCGGCGGAAATCGTGAGTTTCCAGCAAGGAGGAAACAACGCTTTTGTCGCAGGATACTCGGGAACCGACGATGCCCAAATTCTCGGGGCGGATCCCTGCTGCACCGGCTTCGAGGACGCCAACATCGGGGGCAGGAACGCCACTCAGATCGGCAACGCATCGGGGGCATCCACACGTCGCACGCTTATCCGGTTCACCGGTCTGAACGTGATGGCGGGCCAGTTCTCCAGCATCGATTCGGCAAAAATCGTACTCCGGAAAGCGAATGCCCCGACGGGGGGCGGGACGGACGACATCGAAATGGTTTCGATCGACGATACCAACGCCGACTGGGTCGAAGGCGCTCAGAACTTTCTTCCGGCATCCACTGATGGCTCCTGCTCCTGGAACTCGAAGGCAGATCCGACAGCCTGGGTCGGCGGCGACGGTGGCGGAACGATCGGCGCTACGCAGGACACGATTGTCGCGGTGAGCGGCAATGACGCGCCCAACACCAATTACGAATTCGACATAGATCCGGCCCTGGTCGAGCAATGGATCAACGGCGGAACGAATGGGGGAATGCTCATCAAAGAGGTGAATGAATTCGATGGCGCTGGGTCCGGAACGGACCTCCAGATTGAATGGTACGCCTCCGAATTCGGAACGATCGGCGACGTACCGAATCGGCCCAGGCTCGAGATCACCTACTCGGTGACCACCCCCGGCGATCCGGCAAACATTGTCGGTTTGGATGTGACTGGATCGGAAGCGGTCATCACGTGGGAAAGTGAGGGCGGTGCCAACTACCAGGTGAGCCGGGCGACGAACCTTCTGAATGGCTTTGACGAGGCGCTCGCGACGAGCGTCCCCGGCACCCCGCCCTCGAACAGTTACACCGACACCGTCACTGGCGTGGAAAGCGCAAACTACCGGATCGAGACGGAGTAGCCGGCTCCATTCGTGTCCCGCTTTTCCTCTTCCCTTCTTCCGAGTTCCGTGGCACGGCGGCTCCGCCCCGTGTCTGAACAAGGAGGGAGAAATGGCTGTACGCGAACAGCGCAGGCTCCTTTCGTGTCCCATCTTTCTCTTCCCTTGTTCCGGGCTCCGTGGCACGGCGGCTCCGCCCCGTGTCTGAACAAGGAGGGAGAAATGGTTGTACACGAACAGCGCGGGCTCCTTTCGTGTCCCATCTTTCTCTTCCCTTGTTCCGAATCCCGTGGCACGGCGGCTCCGCCCCGTGTCTGAACAAGAAGGGCGAAATGGTTGTACACCAACAGCGCAGGCTCCTTTCGTGTCCCATCTTTCTCTTCCCTTGTTCCGAATTCCGTGGCACGGCGGCTCCGCCCCGTGTCTGAACAAGAAGGGCGAAATGCCTGCACACGAACAGCGCAGGCTCCTTTCGTGTCCCCATCTTCCTCTTCCCTTGTTCCGACACGGGCCGGAGGCGCCGTGCCACGGGATTGCGGCTCCGCCCCGTGTCTGAACAAGAAGGGCGAAATGCCTGCACACGAACAGCGCAGGCTCCTTTCGTGTCCCATCTTTCTCTTCCCTTGTTCAGACACGGGCCGGAGGCGCCGTGCCACGGGGAAGGGGCTTCGTTACACGGGTCAGATCTCTGGGCTACGTTCTTCGGGGTCGTCGGAGGGTAGATGGTGATCTACGACGCGGCCGTCGTCGCGATCGTCGCGTTGAATGGTTGCGAGACGGTGAAAGACACGCTTCAGGTCCATGATTCCCCCGCAGGTGAACCAGATTGTCGCCGGGATCCCGATCGCAATCTGCATCCAGATCCAGAACCGCCAAAAGCCGCTCCACCAGTCGTCGGTCAGTTGCGACACGGTGTAGTTGTAAATCGTGGCAACGACAAAAACGGCAAGCCAGCCGAAGTTCCAGACCACCAGGGCAATCGCGAGGATCCGATCGGTAAAGCTGAACTCCTCCGTGATCGCAAAGATTTTCACCCAAATGGAAGTGGATGCATCTTCCGCCTTCACGTGATCACCTTTCGTGTCGTAGGCGCCCCGGTGCAGGAGCCGGTCCATGTCGAAAGGTTTTCGAAGGCGGATCAGGGAGAAGAGGACGTAACTCACGACGCAGGCCATCATGATGAAGAACCATTGGTATTGGCTGTTCACGCCGTTGATGTAGTCGATCGCGTCGCTGATTCCGCCTGGCCCGAATCGCGCCTTGAGCACGTCGGCGAGTTGCCGGATGAACAGGAAAGCAAGAGATGCCCCCGCGCCGAGAGCAACGGTGACCCAGGCCGCGAGCGACCCGCCCCGTTTCCAGTAGAGGCCGCCGATGATGACCGGCCCGAGACCGCTGATGATGGCGCCGGTAATGGCAAAGTACATCTGGATAAACTCGTTGGGCTTGTAAAAGGTGGCAAAGACCAGGGAGAAGAGCGCCACGAATGCAATGGACCAGCGCAGGGCCCAGACGTGCCGGGCCGGCGTGAACGCCTTCTTTCGAAGCGGCAGGACCACATCCTGCACAAAGATGCTGCCCCACGAGTGGAGGTAGGTATCCTGGGTGGTCACCAGCAGGAACATCATCAGGACGCAAAACAATCCGCGGAGTCCGGTCGGCAGCATGTGGGTAAGTGCGATCGGCACCCGCTGTTGAACGGCGAGTTGCGGCGTATCGCCGGCCTGGAGTGCCGCGAGAGTTTCGTTGGCTACCGCCGCCTCGCCGGCAAACTGAGGTTGGGTCAGCCAGGTCAATGCGCAAACCGCCAGTAAAACGATGGCAACGATCTGGATCAGCATACGCCACAACGCAATGATCCCCCCCATTTTGCTTTCGTGCGGACTGATCCCCGAGCTCTGGTAGGCCTGGCTGCCCTGCCAGGACATGGCGCCGTAGAAGATATTGAAGACGAGGATCAGGAAAAACCAGAGGCTGAAGCTGTCAACTTTCGAAGTCTTGTAGGGATTGATCATCGACCGCTGGGAGGCCTCCTCCTCCTGGGCGGAACGATCGTTCGCGAGCAATCGTTTTTCCGCGGCCACTTTTTTCAGTTCCGCGGCCTTTTCCCCGGCCTTTGCCAGGGCCGCGGCCCCCTCGGCGGCTCCCAGTCCCGCGGCGGTGGAGCGGGCGTGCTCAAGCACCTTTTCTGCATCCTCCAGGTTCTGTTCTGCTGCCGCGGCAGCTTCCTCCTGGACGGCAATGACCGGCGCTTCCTGGACGGCGATCATGATGTCGGGCCAGGCGAAACGTGAAAGGAGGTAGAGGCAGAAAACCAGGAAGACGACTCCGGCAAACATCCCCTGCACACAGTCGGTGATCATCACCGTGATCTGTCCGCCGATGGCGGTGTAGGCCAGTGCCATACCCGTAGTCAGGATGACGATCGGGATGTAGGTTTTGATCGTGATCGCGCCAAGAGCGATGGTCTCCGGCAATCCACAGAAATAGACGAAGAAGTTGGAGGCGACATAGGGAAAAATTCCGAAATTAGCGATGCCGGAAATCCACACCACCAGAGCGGCGAAAATTCGGAAACGGCGGCTGTAGCGCACCTCGAAAAACTGGGCCAGGGTCAGGCACCTCGTCTCCCTGAACCGGTAGTAGACCCAGCCGGTCAACGCGACGACGACAGAGGCCGGGATCGAGAGCCAGCTCCACCAGATGGTTGGAAATCCGGCGGCGTAATACTGTTCGAAGACGGCGACCGCGGAGATCGCGCCGAAGCCCGACATCCCCCCGGCCAGGGTCAGCATGTACCGCCCGGCGGACCGGTTGGCGGCGAGGAAATCCGCCACCCCTCGCATGTATCGAACGGTGCGGAGACTGAAGGCGGTCAGGAGGGCGACGCATCCCGCGACGATGACCCAGTCCAGCGCTTGCATGGTGCTGTTCATGACAGACAGGGTTTCTACTTCGACGTATCCAGTGTCGCGAAAGATTCGTAGAGTTCGACGGTGAGTCCGTCCGGATCAATTACGTAGCAGCAACGGGCGGTACGGCGGCCGTCGTCGCGGATGATGTCCTGGGGGTCGCTGATGGACGAAACGCCGGCCTCCCGGAGCCTCGCATACTCCCGGTCAATATCCTTCACATCCACCGCAAAGGTGGAGTATCCGGGGGCGCCGATGCTTGGCCCTATATTCTCTTTGGCAGGCTTCACGAACTGGATCAGGCCGATCGCATCTTTGTTCTCTCCCATCAAGAGCATGGCGACCTTGACATGGATCCCTTTCATACCCATCGCGATGTCATAGGACTCCACGTTCTCCCTCTCCGCTTCGTACACCAGTTCGAAGTGGAGAAGGTCGCGATAAAAGTGAATCGAGCGCTCGATATCAGACACAAAGATCTTCGTGTGATGAATCTGCTCAAAGCTCATGGAACGTCCCTCCTTTCGGTTTGAGGCGACACAGTATAAGCCTGCAGGCAAGCAATCAAGATCCATGTCGAAATCGCTTCTTGGAAGAGGTTAGTGAAACAGGAAAGGCACTTGGCAGGTTGGGCTTCACGGCCGACCCGGAGCATGACGAGCAGATCAAAAGCTCAGAAGAGGGTCATGGATTACATGGTTCCCCGGGGCCATTCGACCATATAAATCCCCCAGTCCGGGCCCGGCCATCCGGCGGCGACGATTACCCCGCTCTGATCGGGAAGAACCCAGGGGTGATGGTAGGGCCCATTGTCCCGGCCGTCTTCTATTGATTTCGGCAATTCGAAAATGACCGTTTCGTTCCAGCCCTCTCGAAGCGCCTCGATCTCGATCGCGTAGAGAAACTGAAAGTCTCTTCCTCCACATGAAAGCAGATACTTCGAATCCGGAGTCGGATTGAAATGACATCCCCAACGCTCCGGCGGATAGGCGCAGCAGAGATCTTCCCCGGTTTCGATATCGATTGCACTGATCCACCAGCCGAAGTCGTAATGGTCGTCACTTGTACTGTGAATCGGCGAAAAGTAACTGCAGATCCGCCGGCCGTCCGGAGTCCACACATAATGGTCGCGCTGAACGCCAAGTTTGGTGGCGCTGGGCATCACGGTATCAACGTGAGGAAGGGGGCGCTCGTTTCCATCCAGATCACGCAGATGAATGATAACCTGCTCCGGCCGCCAGGGCGACGGCCATCGGTCGTAAGCGAAGAGATTGGAATTCGTGGGACAAGCCTGCAGGTGATTGCAGAACCACCCCTGCTCATCGAGGATCATCTGGGGTTCCTTTCCCACTTCCAGGTGATAGAACCTCGAATTGCACGGCTCCTCCCACCGATTGTCCAGCCCCTGGTATGCGCCAACGACGGCCTGGCAGGAGTCCGCCAGGAGGATGTTGTCGCTGAGAAACCAGGGCGATTCCGTGCTGAATTCCATGAGTTCCTCGTGTCGATCCAGATCGTATATCACGGCAGCGTGGTCGTCCCGCCAACAGAATGCGCGGGGGCTGTTCGGATCCACGAGGCCGACGGTGTACGAGTCCGAACCCGCGGGTTCGGCGCATCCTGTTTCCAAATCGAGAATGAAGTAATTGGCCACGAATCGGTCGCCCAACGAACCCAGGTTGATCAGGATCCGCCGGCCGCCGTCGAGAAAGCAGGAGCATTGGTGGTACTGCGTAAGCCATCCCGTTTTCTCCTGGAGAGGCGGGTGTCCGGCGGGCAGGCGAGGATCCAGCCGGAGGACACGGTTCCCGGTGGCCCGGTCTGTGTAACCGTCAAAGGTTCGGGCAGCAATTTCGAAGAGAGTGGATTGCATGGGTGGATTCTTTCTACTTCTGCGTTTCCTGGGGAGCTTGCGGATCAGGCGATGTTTTGGCAGATTCTACGAAACGAGGAGCGGCAATGTCCAATACCAGGCTGGTAAAAGATCAGATTATCGACATTGATTGGAGTACACTTTCGGCCGGCCGCCGGATTCAGCACCTGGAAGTGGAGGGATATGTTCTGTTCCCGGGTACGTTGGATTCGGAAACCGTGGCCGACTTGCGGGACCAGCTATCGCGGGTTCCAACCGGGGGCACCGAATACACGGATAAGAAACAGGTTCACAATGACATCCAGTGGGCCGGCGGCGCACTGACGGAACTCATCGCCCATCCCCCGACGATCGCGTTTCTCGCGGACCTGTTCGGCGACACGCCGATCATGATGACCTACGACTATTCACGCAGCGAACCCGGTTGTCCGCCGATCAACCTGCATTGCGACGGCCAACCCTGGGGATCGAAAATCTTCGGCCCTGAACAGAGCTGTCCGAAGCTGGTTCGCGTTCTTTATTACCTCCAGGATTTGACTCCGGAGTCGGCGCCGTTCCGGGTGGTTCCGAGATCGCACCTGAGTTTTCACAACGATGCAAATCCGTACCTGCGATACAAGGAGCACCCCGAGCAGGTGATGGTGATTCCCAAGGCAGGAGATGCCGTCCTGATCAATCAGAACGTGGTGCACGGCAACTATGCGAACCAGGGTGACTACGCGAGGGAGCTGCTGGGGATCGCCTATCGACCCACGTGGGCCGGCCCTTGCGACACGGTCGATCCGTGGCCGGAAGAAGAACGGGTCAAGGTCTCCCCCGCTGTCCGGGAAGTGCTTCGCGATCGCAACACCCGCGTCTGGGCGTACGATGCCCCGAGTGTACCTCCCAACCTGGCAAGCGAAGCACCGGGAATCAACCCCAGCCGATGGGACCGAACGTGACTACACCGGGTTCCGCATTCCCATCTTAGCCGGATCGGAACCACGAAATACACGAATCACACGAAGCAGCGGAGCCGTAACCAAACAGAATTCACCGCCGGCACGGAAGAAACGGATTTTGAACAGAAGGTAACAAAGAGAACGAAGAAGATCTCTTGATCGTGGTATTTCTCTTGCGTCATTCATCCGCTACACAGAAATTCGTTCATTCCGAAACTTGTCCGGCCGAAGGCAGGATCAACAGATTGGTTGCGGCTCCGCTGCTTCGTGTGTTTCGTGGTTCAATCCATCGGGGAGCTGCATCGTTTCGGCTTAGCCGGTGCGCACGTCCTCCACCGGGGCGGCCTTGCCGGTTTCGCGAGCGACTTTGAATGCGTCCAGGGTGGCGATCGTTTCCAGAACTTCCATCATGATCGCGGGTGTCTTTTTCGTTTCCACCATGGTCCGGATCATCCGGATGATTTCAACGCTGCCTGCCGCGTACTGGTAGTCGCCAAGTACGGTTTCATGGATCTGGCCCTTCGTACCGATAATGGTGGCAGTCAGGGACGTGAAAGGCCGGCTTCCCACATCACAATTGATCATGACGCCCTGTTTCGGCCGGTCGTCTCTTTCCCCGTAGTCCAGGTACACAGACGTTTGCCGCTCCGATTCCATTACCTGAACGAACTTGAAACCGGTTCCGAAAAGGAGTTGTGACAAGCTGACGGTGTGAACCAGTCCGGCCGGAATCGACCCGTACCCGTGGAATGCGGCGAAGCTGACCTCGCCGACTTCGGGGATGCGATTGCGGAAGAGGGCGAATGCGGGTTCGGCGCGAAGAATCGATAACGAAAACACCGGGGCATCATGTTTTCGACTCAGCTCGAGGATCGACCGCGCATTCTCCAGCGAATCCGCGAACGGCTTGTCAACGTAGGTCGGAACACCCTTTTCGAGACCGGGCCGGGCCAATTCGAGGTGATCGCTCCCATCGAAGTTGCAGTCGGCCACGAATACCAGGTCCACATCGTCACTGACTTCCTCGAAGGAATCGCAAACCCTGGGTTTACCGAAAAAGACATCGGAAGCCATCTTCGCCGCGACGCGATGCTCGTCCCAGAGCTTCGTGATCTCGAATCCGCGCTCGAAGGGGACGGACATATTCAGCACGTCGCCATAGTTGGTGTAGAAAAACGTATGCAGACCTCCGGTCATCCAGGAGTACTGCCCGGGCGCCACCGGAAGCCGGGGCCGCTGAAGAACCAGTGCATCATGCTCGGCCATGAGCGGCCCGTACCACATCCCATGCGTATCGCATCGAATCAATCCAACACGTATCATGAGTGGTCTTATACAGTCTTCGAAGAAGAAAGCAAAGACGCGGCACACGATTCCGTATTCAAGATCGGCCGCCCGTCTACCTGGCGCCGACACGGGAACAGATCGGTGACAGCGATGAGATCTTGCTGGAAACGATCGGACCTTTCCTGGCGGAGAGTCTTCAACTGATGCGGGATACTCTCCGCGTCCCGGGGATCGTGGCACGGCGCCTCCGGCCCGTGTCGGAACAAGAGAAGAGAAACAGAAGAGCACGCAGGGAGCTTGCGCACTCTGTGCTCGATTCTTTCTCGTTATTCTTGTTCCGACACGGGCCGGAGGCGCCGTGCCACGATAGAGAATCAACGCACGAACCAGCGAATGGGATAGCGTTTTTCGCTTTTCTCGAACTGCAAGGTGTACGGATTGCAGAGCCAGCGAAAGACGGTGCCGTCGGTTCGAGGCAACAGCCACCCGAAGTCCCATCCCCGGCTTCGGTATCTCATGGGGACCGCCGGTTTCACCCGCACCGTGGGTTGCGCACCGGAGGCAAACCGCTTCGACACGGTTTCGTAATAGCCGGGCCCGCATTGAACGAAAATCTCGTGCCTGGGGGCTCGGTCCGGATCTTCGCAGAGCTCGGAGCACAGGCCCGCGATTCCCACCTTGATTTCGCATCCTTCCTCAAACGCAGACATCAATGCCTCGAAAGAACCACCAGTGCCCTGGCCCATCGCATCGTGCGAATACAACTCGCGCCACTCCTCTCGAACCAGAAACCTGTACTCATCGAATTCGTAGATGAAATTCTCGCTCGGGGCGTTGGTGCCGATGTCTTGTTGATCCAGCCTCTGCATTTTTGGAAAGTCCGCCACGTCCTCACCGGGTGATGCGTCGTTGTCTGATTGTGGTGTCTTCCCGTCGAGGTAGGGCCTCGCGATCGCCTGGGTACCGTCCTGGTTGTACATGAAAAACGACATCGACGCCCGGGGTCCGAACCCTTCGAGGCAATCCACCGGCATGCGGAGCGTCATGATTCCGGCAACCCATTGGTCTTCGATCAGGTAGGTGGTGCGGAAGTCGCTGACTTCGCGAATAATCTCGGGATTGTCGCCTCCCGGTCGAATGTGCTCATTGTGTCGAAAGTCGGTGCCGATGCGAAGATCCGCGCCACGCCGGATCGCATCCGCTAATGCCTCCGTGCTACCGTTGACGATTTCTCGTTGGTCATCCAGTTCGAGGACACAATTCCATTTGCTCATAATGAGACATGCTATACGTAGACTTGACAGTCATCAAGTCCTGAAATGCGGCATTCGCAACAAGTACGACTGGAGGGCGAAGCTTCAGCTGAGCCGGTGGCTTGAATTAAACCATTCGGATCGGGTCAGCGCATCGCTCCTATGCTGTCTTGTCTTGGTTTACTTCAATCCAACCGATCGGCTCAGCTGAAGCTTCGCCCTCCAGACCGCATCCGGTCCCCCCTACTCTTCCTCCCGAACTCTGAAATACCCCTGGATGTCTCCTCCCGGCAGGTTCGTCACGAAGTAGATCTCCGCGATCCCCATCAGGTTCGTGTAGGGGGCAAAATCAGCCCATGCTCCCGTCAGCATGTTCGATCGATACTCCAGCCAGTAGTTGAATCCTCCGAAGCTGGGCCAGGAAACGATGATCGATCCGGAATCCTCCGAGGAAATGTCCACCACCGGGGGGCCATGGAGGACGAGCCGGACTTCTCCCGCGACGTCGTCATAGATGGGAGCGTATCCCTGGCCGGCAGGACTGCTTACGTCGACAAAGTTGCCGGACCGGGTCGCGTACTTCATGATGACATAACTGGGTTCGGTGAGCACGCCGCTGACCGTCAGAGCACTCCCGCCGCCCAGGTTCAAGTTCCCGATGTCCACCACCTGGTCGATGGTCGCACCGCTGACGTCGACGGCATACGTTCCGTTCACCACCAGGTCCCCTTCGATGGTCAACTGCGGAGACGGGGCCAGCGTGGCCAGGGCGTCGATCGTTACGTCGGCATCCGTCGAGCCGCTCCCCGACATCATCGCGTCATTGGAAACCTGCCATAGCCCGGCGCTCGTATGAATTCCGTCCTGTTGGAATGTTCCTTCGAGAATGGCGAAAGCGCCGGAGCAGTCGTTGGTTCCATTCAGCACCATCGTGCCGGTGCCCTCTTTCTGAAGCCCTCCGGTTCCGGCCAGGCTTCCGCTGAAGGTGATTGTATAGATATCCGAATCGACGACCGGCAGGTTCTCCAGCGTGACTTCTATCGGGACTGCAAAGTCGCTCTCGTAGGCGCCCAGGGTGCCTCCGGAGAAAGTGGCCGCGTACGGATCGTCACCTTTCAGGATACCAAGCGAGCCCACGTTGAGTTCGGCGGAGCCGCCGAGATTCAATGTCCCGTTACCGGTACCGGTAAACGCGTTGAGTTCTACCCGCTTCACCGTGGCGGTTCCGCCGGTGATGTTCCATACTCCATCTCCCGAGAGCCCGACCCGGATGCCGGTGTTTCCGTTGGTGATGGTCAACCTGCCGGCCACCATGTCGTAGACGCTTGTTCCCCCGCCAGAATTACCGAGTCTCATGGGCTGATGAAAATCCGTCAACTCCAGCGTTCCGCCTTCCTGGAGGATATGCCCTTCCCCGGTAAAATTATTCGCCGTCAGGAGTTCCTCGATCCGGATGTCGGAATTGTCGGTCACGTGCAGCGTCGGCGAATTGCCCGGCCACCCGATAATCATGATCGAACCGGCGTGGGGCAAGTCGACGACTCCAAACTCCGTCTTGTTGGTTCCGAAAAGCTCGATGACCCCTCTGCCCGTAATGGGGTTAGGAATTAATGCATCGGTGGTTCGGTTTACAACGATACGGGAAACGGATCCCGTGATCGTGACCGGCCCGGTTCCGAACGAGCCGTCCGGCGTGCTGTCGCCCAGCGAAACCCATCCGTCCTTGATGTGCGTGAGCCCCGCGTACGTGTTGGAGGTGGTGAAAACCAACCGACCGCCGTCGATCTTCTCGATGCCCCCCGTGCCGATCACCGGCGCGTCCACGGTGAGGTTTCCGCTGTCTACGTCGAACAGTACTGTGCCGGTAAGCTTGACCTCGCCATCCATGATATTCCCCGAGCTCTGGCTCCGCATCTCGCTGCCGTCCTTGAAGTCAAACTGCTTGATCGCCGGGGCATTCGGGTTGTTGTGAAAGAACGTGGCGTTGGACTCGATATTCATGGTCGCCGCCGGGTCGCCCAGGCCGCTCGCACCATTGAGGTATCCGAGTACTCCCTCCTCGATATCGATCTGAGCCAGGGCGGGGTCGACGTCGACGATCCGCAGCGAAACCTGGTTGGCCCCGACTTTTGTCAGGTTGAACGGATTTCCTTCGGTGCTCAGGCTGCCCGGGGTTGCGAAATTATTGAACCCGACCGTCCAGTGGAACGTGCCCCCGAATGTCGTGTCGTTGCTCAAAGTGATGTCCGAGAGATTGTACGACAGGGGAACACTGAAACTGTTCACGATGGCGCCGAGCCCGCCCACGCCGGCGCCTGCGACCGATACCGGCTCAAAGTCGATGTTCTTACCATTGAGCTCCAGGGTCCCGCCGCTTTCGATCACCGTGCCGACCGAAATGTCACCCAGCGCGCCGTTGTTGCCGAGAATCAGCGTTCCGCCGCTTGCGACAGTTATCAACCCCTTGTAGGTGTCGAAACCGAAGGCATCGTTGGCGTTGTTGATGGTCAACGAGCCGGACCCGATCATGTTCAGAGCGCCGTAGCCGATGAACCGGCCGCTGCCCCCGAACGAGAAGTCGGCGGTACCGGCCACGAACGCCACGCCGGGCGTCAACGTGCCGACCAGCTGCAGGTTGGTCTCGACGGCACTGCTGATGACCACCGGGTCGGAGGTCTGAAAGGTTTGGGCACCACCGATCCCGAACTTCCAGTTGGCGGTCGTATCGAGGTCCCACACATTGCTCCCGCCGGTGGGAGTCCACGCGAGGGGCGGCGTGGAGCCGGTCACGTTCACGTTGATCTGCTTGGCCACGGTGTTGGTCACCAGCGTGGCCGTCTTCCGGCCGGTATCCCCAGACAGCGCCAGACCCACCGGCGAACCCAGCAGATTGCTGTAGGTCATGATCGCGTAGTTCCCGTTGAGCAACTCGCCGATGATATTGAGCTCCACCGTGCCGCCCTCGATCGTCAGATCCTCAAAATGGAGGAGATCCTTGTCCTCGGTCGAGAGGTCCATCCGGATGGTCGAGCCCGCCCGGAAGATGGCCTCGTTGAACGAATTGGTTTGCGCCAGGTGGACGAACCCGGGGGTCAACGTGCCGAATAGGTCGACGGTTCCGTCGTAGTCCGTGAAGCCCTGGAGATCTCCGCCCGAGGCCACGATCGTGGTCGTGTTCGACGGCAGGGTGGCGGGTGCGCCCGGTTCGCCGAGTTGGAGGATCCCGGTGTCGACCGTGGTATTGCCGTAAGTGTGACCCGAGTTGATGATGGCAAACTTGCCGTCCTCGAAGAATTCCAGATCAAAGGGCCCGGATATGGTCCCTTCGATCCGGGCCGGGTTGCTCCCGCTCGAGGTGTTCCCGATGCGAGCATCGTTTGTCAGGATAATATCGCCGGTCAACGTGCTGCCGCTCGTGAACCGCAAGGCGCCCACCGGGCCGAAAAAATTGTCCTCCCACCCATTGCCCGCGATGTAGAAGTCGTTGGAGAATGACCCCGAACTCGTCACCAGGTAAACCGTGGCGTTGTTGTCGCGAACCACGACGGGGCCGGAGCCGAAACACTCGTCGTTGGCGCCCCAGCACTGCACCCGGTTGACAATCGTGCCACCCGAATATGCGTTCTCGTCGGAGAACCGGACCTCCCCCTCCTCCACCATGTCGTAACTATCCACGACCATGGTGACCGGCGTCGCGCCGGCATCGACAATCTCGACACCGAAAACCTGGTAGACCGTGCCGTTGTCCGTCACCGTGACGAACAACTCATTGGTGCCATTGCCGCTGGTATAGCCGCTGGTGAGGAAACCGGTTCCGGACGAGGTTCGTACGTTGTGGTTCACACCCCGAAACATCAGCCCGCCTTGATCCAAGGTCAGCGTCGCGCCATTCCCGATAAAAAAATCCTCTTCCGTCACAAGATTTCCCACGGTTTGATTGTTTGTGACCGTCGATTCCACGGGACCGGGCGCCAGGATATCTCCGGGGCCCGCCGCCGTCACGCTGGTCACGACGTCCGCGGGTCCCGCTTCGGTCACCAGTTGCGTGGTAGACACCATGAAGTTCACCCGCGTCCATGCCCACCCGGGAAGAGGTCCGTCTGGCGTTGGAGACGAATTGATGTTGGAAACAATGATTCCGTTTCCACTGTCGTCATCGTCGAACCACCAGGTCTCGCCGTAGGCGCGAGTCAGGTCGTTGGTATCGGCGTCGATGACAAACTGGGCATGGACGGTGGAAACGGCGAGGAGACAGATAGTAATGTAGAACGTCTTGATCATAATCTGCGTGTATAACAGGAAACAGGAGGAAATGCAAGGCCGGGATCCTTTGGGCAGGCCGTAACGAACAGCCCGCCGATAGCGTGGAATTTATTCCGTGGGCGGGTTGTCTGGGCATCGTCTTCTCCATGCTGCTTCTCATGAGCGCGGTGGGGCGCCTGCTGTTCGTCCTGATGGCCAATCCTCAAACGGGCATTCAACTCGCCCACTCCCTGGGCGATGATCCCTCGAAGTCATTGTCCGCGATGGATGCGGCCAGCCTCGCGTCTCTGCTGCTCGTTCTTACCGCCGAGCTGGTCGTGCTCATGTTTTCTCTCTGGCTCCTCTTTCAGACGACCCGATCCCCCGGGAAGGAGTCCGATACCGAGGTCCAGGTTTAGCAAACGATCCTGAAGCAAGGAGATCGAGTCGTGAACGTCCTCACCGGTTTCTCCCCCATCGCGCGAGCGGTGGTTGTCATGGCGGCCATCGCCATCGCAGTTACCTTCGTTCAGGCGGCCGCGTCGGTGATCGCGCCCATCCTGCTCGCCGTGTTCACTACGGTCGTCGCCCTGGATGCAAGTGAGCAGACCCGCCCCCTGGCCATCCTGCTGGGGCCGGACGTGGAGGAGGAGCCGGAAACAAAAGTTTCCCCCAATGTGGCTTGATTGAATCCGACGGGTAGGCATATTCTAGCTCCTCCCGCCCAGAGAGATATCGCTTTCCAGCCGCGTCCTCGAAGATTCGGACCGCGCCGAGGCAAGTGAGTCATTGAAAACGACAGGAGAGTGCGATGCAAACCAGAAGAGAATTCCTCCAGGCCGTCCCCGTCACCGGAGCTGCGTTCGCCGTAACCGGCCAGGCGCTCCTGGAAGGGCAGCCTGCCCTGGCACAGGAGTTGCCCGGGCACCAGGGCCATTTCCATCCGAAGGGCAAGGCGCCTTCAAAGTTTACCAAGGAAATCCTCACCCAGGCCAAGGCCTCTCTGCCCTTCGCCGACAAGAAGGACTTCGAGGAACAGGAAAAGGGCTTCATCGCGCCGATGAAGGATCTCAAGATCATGGCCGACGCCGGTCACGTGGCGTGGGACATGGAGCGCTTTCAGTTCCTTGAGGAGGATCGGGATTTCGACAGCATCCATCCTTCGCTGCTGCGCCAGTCGCGCCTCAACAACAACTACGGCCTGTACAAGGTGACGGACGACATCTACCAGGTGCGCGGATTCGATCTGTCCGACATCTCCTTCGTGCGCGGCAAGACCGGCTGGATCGTGATCGATCCCCTCATCACAGCGGAGGTCGTGCGCGCAGCGTGGAAGCTCTTCCAGGAGCACGTCGGCGAAGGGCTCCCGGTGTCGGCGGTGATCTACTCCCATTCCCACGCCGATCACTGGGGCGGTGTGCGAGGCATCCTCAGCGAGGAAGATCTCGCGTCCGGCGACGTCGAGATCATCGCCCCGCGCGACTTCATGGAATACACCATCTCCGAGAACGTCTACGCCGGGAACGCCATGAACCGGCGACTCTTCTACCAGTACGGCATCAACCTTCCGGCCAGCCCCTACGGGTACGTAGGCCAGGGGCTTGGCCAGGGTACGTCCGCCGGCGTCGTGGGTCTCATCGTCCCCACCCGGATCGTGGAAGACGACATCGAAGAGATGCGGGTAGACGGGGTTCTCATGATCCATCAGAACACCCCGGGCACCGAGGCGCCCTCCGAAATGAACACCTACTTCCCGGAGCACGGGGCGCTCTGGATGGCGGAGAATGTCGTGGCGTCGCTGCACAACATCTATACCCTTCGCGGCGCCCCGGTGCGCAACCCGCTGCGCTGGTCGAAATACATCGGCGAAGCCCTGCACAAGTTCGGCGTCAACGCGGAGGTGATGTTCGCCTCGCACCACTGGCCGCGATGGGGCAACGACCGCATCCAGGAAGTTCTACGGGCCCAGCGCGACCTCTACGCCAACATGAACAACCAGTGTCTCCACTATGCCAACCAGGGGGTCACCATCAACCAGATCCACAATGTGTATGAGCTTCCCAAGGACCTGCAGCAGCAGTGGCATACGCGCGGATACCACGGCTCGCCCCAGCACAACGCACGAGGCGTCGTCCAACGGTATATTGGATTCTGGGACTGTAACCCGGCCACCCTCGTTCCGCTCTCCCCCGAAGATTCCGCGCCGCTTTACGTCGAGATGATGGGCGGGGCCGAAAAGATCATGGCGAAAGGCCAGGCGTTGCACAACGAGGGCAAATACAAGCACGCCTCCGAGATCCTCGACAAACTGGTGCATGCGGAACCGGATAACCGGGCCGCCAAGGATCTCCTCGCCGACGTCTACGAGCAGTTCGGCTACCAGCAGGAGAATCCCGGGCTGCGCAACAGCTTCCTTGCCGGCGCCCTCGAACTCCGGTCCGGCATTCCGCAGGATCCGATTCCGGACACCTCGGGACCGGACGTCGTCCGCGCCATGTCCACCGAGCTGTTTCTCAACTTCCTGGGCATCAAGATGGACAGCCGCAAGGCGGAAGGCATGCGATTCACGATCAACCTGCTCACGCCGGACAACGGCGAAAAATTCATCCTCGAACTGGACAACGCAACCCTCACGAACATCGAGGGCTTCCTTGCCCCGAATCCCGACCTGACCCTGACCATCAATCGCAGCGACCTGGAGCTGACCATGATGGGGGCCAAGGAACTGGAGGACCAGATCCGGGACGGAACCTGCAAGATCGAAGGCGACGCCTCCATCCTCGGCCAACTCGCGGAAACCATGGTCGATTTCGAACCCCGCTTCGAGATCCTCCCCGGCACCGCGCCGCGGAAGTCCGAGGTGGAGGAGTCCAACGCCTACCAGGCGGTGCCCGGGGCCTCGATCGCGGAATAGCACGAAACGATCGTCACAGGCACTTATCGCCGGGTGGGACGCATCATGTCGATCATGGCGACGACGGCGACGACGATCTCCGGTTTGAGATCGCCGATTTCCACATCGGTTTTGCGCACCTGCGCATGGTCGACAATATGGAAGGGGCGTTGGAGCGGTTGGTCGCCCGTGCTCGTCGCACGCTTTACCGCACGCTTCGCCGGAATCGCTTCCGACGAAGTTTGCGGCAAAGTATCCATTTCGACCTGCGCGCATCAACTTACGCGGGTTCCCCGGTCTCCGGATGGACGATCGACGCATTCCCCTTCAATTCGCCGATATAGCTTTCAACGGCTTCCCGTTGCTTCCGTGACTGTAGTTCCGTTGCGATATCGTCCCGGACTTCATCCAACGATACCGTGTCGGGTGCGCTGTTCGCCGCAACCACGTCGGTATAGAATGCCTCAATTTCCTCATTCGTGGGTACCGCCAGACCGGTGACGCGGGATTCGAGCAGCTTGTTGATGCGCAACTCCCGCATCAATTGCGCCCGCCACTGTTCGTCTGAGATTCCCAGGCCCGTCCTGATCTCATCCAGACTGGTGTCCGGCGGCAACCTGGACGAGATCTCCTCGATCACCTCCTCGATTTCAGCTTCGGACACGGATACGTCTTCCGCATCAGCAGCCTGTTGCAGCAGAGTCCGTGTAATCAGCATTTCCTTGATCTGCGGGGTGAGTTCCGCGCGGGCTGATTGTAGAACGTCCTCCGGCACGTATCCGTCCGGACCGATGACAACGGCCTCTATTTCCTCGTTTACATCAGCCCGGGTAATGTCGGTTCCGTTTACGGTGACCAGCACCTGGTCCGGGGGTCCCCACTCGACCGGTTTCCAGGATGTCTTTTCGGCGGAAACCCCATCCCCGGAACCCGAATTGCACACACCGGCCGTCTGGCAGAAGAGGAGTCCTCCGATCACAGCCGCCCCGGCAATCACATACGGTCCACATGTACTTGTGAATCTTTCGCTCATATTTCGATCCTTTCGAGGTTATGGGAGCGTCCTATACGCCCCTCTCTATGTGTATAGAACGTACACGGGGAGTCTTACCGGGAGCTTTCGCCGGCATTACAGCTATGTAATTTCCTCTTCCATGGCGCTGACGCTCCGGTGAACCGATTCGAGTCCAGCCGTTTGTCCCTGCCATTACGGACTGGTCCCATTCGTGGTTACGATCTATATATCTCCACAACGCGAAAGGGGTGACCCCTCCGATGAGAATCCTGGTCGTCGAAGATGACAAGAAGATTGCCTCCTTCATTCAGAAAGGATTGAAGGAGGCAGGGTTTGCCGTGGACGCGGAAGGCGACGGGGCGGAGGGGCTGCACCTGGGCCTCAGCGAAGTCTACGACGCCGCGGTGGTGGACATCATGTTGCCGAGCCTGGACGGGCTCTCGCTGATCGAAGAGATGCGCAGGAAACGCGTGAAGACACCGGTGCTGATTCTCAGCGCAAAGCGGAGCGTGGACGATCGAGTCAAGGGGCTACAGGCGGGCGGCGACGATTACCTGACCAAGCCGTTTTCTTTTTCCGAGCTTCTCGCCCGCATCCATGCGTTGATCCGCCGGTCCACCCAGACGGTGGAGCCGACTACGCTGACCGTCGACGGTCTGGTCATCGACCTGATGACCCGCCGCGTGACTCGCGATGAAAGGACGTTGAACCTTCAAGCGCGCGAATTTGCCCTCCTCGAGTACCTGATGCGCAACACCGGCCGGATCGTTTCCAAGACATCCATCCTGGAGCACGTGTACGACTACAGCTTCGACCCCCAGACCAACGTGGTCGACGTGCTGGTGCATCGCCTTCGCGCGAAGGTGGACAAGGAATTCGACGAGAAGCTGATCCACACGGTGCGGGGGATGGGGTACGTGCTGGGAAAGGAACAGGGGTGACGGCATGACATTCAGCCTCAAGCTGACGGTTTGGTACGCCTGCGTGTTCGTCGCGGCGGTCGTGGCATCGTTCTACGCTGTGTACTATCTGATCGACGATTCGATGGACAAGGAATGGAGGATCACCCGCTCCAGTATCGTCACGATGTGGTCGGGTAGTTACGCAGGCGGTCGGATTGACGAGCTGCACGCCGTCATTGAAAGCACGGTCCCGGGAGACCTGAATGTCGAGTCCCACTTCCAGGGGGCGTTCTACAAGGTTGCGCTGCCGATGATCGCCGTCGGACTGCTGGGCGGATGGCTCGTCACCTACCGGGGGCTACGCCCCCTTCGAAACCTCGGCCAAACGGTTCGGCACATCCTGGATACTGGAAAGACCGACGCCCGGGTTCCGGTGGATTCCGACCGGGGGGAATTGAACGAGCTGGTGGGGCTTTTCAACCAGATGCTCGAGAAGAACGACGGCCTGATGCGAGCGATGCATGACTCCCTCGACAACGTGGCGCACGATCTTCGCACGCCCATGACGCGCCTGCGTGGGTCGGCGGAAGTGGCCCTCCAGAAGCGGGAGGCCCCGCAGGCCTACCGGGAGGCTCTGAAGGATTGCATGGAAGAATCGGACCGTGTGCTGAGCATGCTCAACACCCTCATGGACGTGGCGGAAGCGGAAACGGGCGCGATGCAACTTGAGCGCGAAGATGTTCCGGTCATTGAAATGGTGCGAAACGTTGTGGAGGTCTACGAGATCGTCGCGGAGGAAAGGGGCGTTGCGATCCGAACCGAAATTCCGGAGGATTTACTGGTTCATGCCGACCGGACCCGCCTGCGCCAGGTCCTGGCCAACCTGCTGGACAACGCGATCAAGTACAGCCGGGAGGGACAGGCGGTCACCATTGCGGCGCGCGCCATGGACGGGTACACGGAGATCTCGGTATCCGACGAAGGACCGGGGATACCGCCCCTGGAGATTGAAAAGATCTGGGACCGGTTGTACCGGGGCGACCTGAGCCGCAGCAAGCGCGGCCTCGGGCTTGGACTGAGTTTTGTGCAGGCGATCGTCAAGGCGCACGGCGGCACCGCCCGTGTCGAGAGCAAGGTCAACGCGGGAGCCCGCTTCCGCGTCGAACTCCCCCGCGCATCCCTTCCGTAGCGGACGCCGCCTGGACTTCTGATCGGGGTCCGGCCCTACGGTGTCAGGGAGTCGGATTTGCATCGTCAGTCGACGGCACGATGCGGACCAGATCGCCGGTGGACATCCAGCCGGCTTGTCCCGCCGCCGACACCACCTTCGTGAACTCGCCGTGCGAATCGACCGCGCGAAGGATCCTTCCTTCGCGCATCGCCGCGATGCGTCCGGCCGCCTCGTACGGGGAGACCAGGAGCGGCGCGTCAGCATGAACCACCACGAACCGGTCCATCTGCTGGAGGCGATAGGCGACCCCTCCCCCGCTGGCCAGGAGAGCCAGGAGGCAAACAGCCGCGGTCACACGGAAAGGTATCCGACTCACTCCAAAACCACGAAGCAACACCAGACCGGCCAGCGTCGCGAACGAGGCGGTGGCGGTCCAGGTCCACTCGCCCATGCTGAGCGCCTGCAAGACGCGCGTCCACCCAGGTTCGGAATCGACAAACAGGGCCGTGTCCCGGCGCAACGATTGGAGACCGGCACGGATGTCGGCATTCCGGGGCGCCAGCCAGAGAGCGCGCTCGAAGTTCAGCAGGGCGAGCCCCACGTTCCCTTGCTCCCTGTGCGCGGCGGCGAGATTCGCGAACAGGCCGGGTGAAACGACCTCCCGGTCGAGGATGGAGCCATAGCATTGAATGGCTTCGTCGTAGTCTTCTTCTGCGCAGGCCCGATTCCCCTGCTCAAACAACTCGTCGATTCCGGCGGCGTTTGAAGCGGACGGCGGAAGGCACAAGCCGAGGATCGATGCAATGACCGTGACGGCCGGTTTGAATGTCGTTTGTCCATTCATGATTTCGTCTCCAGTGAAGCAAGTTCCTCCTTCAGGGCGTCGAGATACGTCCTGAGTTCATCCTGCGAGTAGGACTGCCCGGCATAGGCCACGGCGTCCGCGGTTTCAAAGACCCGGAGTAACCCGGTTGCGTCCGGAATCCGGAGCCTCAAGTCCGCCAGGGTAATGGCCGGCGGCTCCATGCCCCACAATTCGCCCAGCCGTTCCTGCGCCGCGACCCGGCACGCATGAAAGAATCCGGGCACATCGCCCCCGTTGACGGCCCGATCCATCGTCCTCATGGCCCTGTCAACGGCGTAGCGGGTCTCTTTCCTCTTCACCCGGCCGGGATTCCGAAGATCTCCTGTTCTTCGACGGCACAGGACGAATCCGAGAAAGAGCGCCGCCAGGGACGGTATCTGGAGCATCCAGAACCAGGGCTGCAGGACGGCGGGATGCAAACTTCGCGAGGTGGCGCCGAGTTCAATCTGCAGGGCGGCGGGGTACTGGACTTGCTTTTCTTCCTCCTCCGCCGCGGCCCCGGGTTCCGGTTCCGGCGTAACGAGGGGAGCAGATCGGGTCGCTTCGCCGGAGGCGGCCTGCTTGATCCGCAACGGAATGGGATCCGATGTCGTGGTTCCGTATTGCTCCGTTTCGGGATCAAAGTACGAAAATTCCATGGATGGTATTTCCGCGGGGGAGGCTCCGCGCGGAATCACGGCCTGCTCAAAGGTCTTGGATCCCTCGTAGCCGATTGTGTCGCGCGCTTCAAAGTCTTGGGATGGGCTGTACACCTTCAGGTTCGCTTCACGGGTGAAACGGGGCTTGGTGACACGGTCGAAGTTCCCATATCCCTTTACCTCGATCCGCACAGTCACCGGGTCCCCGACGTTCAGGTCCCGCGGCGTCGCGCCCACGGAGAGATCGAACCGTCCAACCGCGCCGCCGAAATGCTCGGGACGGCCTTGTTCAGGCAACGCAAGGACGTGAATGGTTTCGTTCTCGCCGGCCAGCGTCACGTTCCTTTCCTCGACCTGTCCGAAAACGCCTGCGAAGGGATCCCCGCCGAAAAAGCTGTCGAAGAGGTCGCCGCCGAACGGATCTCTCCGCGCGTGTGACGAGCCGCTTCGGGGAACCAGAAGCGTTGCGTCGAGTTGCGCGCTTACGCGAAACTCGCCGGCCTTGACGGCGGACATGCCGGTGTACCAGGTGAGCACGCTGTACACGTGTTGGCCGACAACTTCCCGCGTGCGCTGCGGTTCGGCGCTCAGGCTGTGCAGCGTGAACGCATTGCCGTTGAGCACGGGCGCACCGTTGAGCCCGGCCTGGAGTTCTTCCAGGAAGTAGGCCTTGATCTGTACCGGAACCAGTTCGCCGACGTAGGGGCTGTGATCGCTGACATGCACCCGGAGAAAAGCGAGGTTGTCCGCCTCACCGGCGCTCACCGGCGTTGCCGAAGCGGTGCCGCGTCGGTGTGCGGGCGCTGGCGCCCGGAACGCCCGGTTGCGCCCGGTGCCCTTCGTCACCGTTACCTGGATCGGGCGGGTCTTCTGCATCGTTCCGTCCAACCGCGCGCCAATCGGCGGGATCACGTAGGCGCCCGCCTCCCGGGCCGCGACGCGATAGGTGTAACTCTGTGATGTCGAGATCGCACCGTTGATGATCTGCATCCGGGTGCTCTGTTCCTCCGGCTGCAATTGCAGCCCGGGAACCGATGGCATCGCGGGCTCGGACGTGGATGCGCCCGAGACCGTGACCGTGAGGCGTGCGGCGTGATCGGTGGAGAACTCCCGCGGCTCAATCGTCGCCGTAATGCCGGCGGCGACAGCCTGGCCGGCCAGCGCCAACCCGAAAACCGCCAAAAGGATACGGCGAGGGGCGCCGTGCGCCCCTCGCCGAAACTCTTGGACACACCCCGAAAACCGGAACCTGAAACCTGGGATCTTCTTCATTACCAATCCCTCCTCGGGTCGTCATCCCTTCTTCCGTCGCCGCCCTGCGGCATCGGCACAAACGGCGTGTCGCCCTCATCTCCCTGCAGGGAGTCCAGCAGGTCTTCCGCCTCTCCCGGGGTCATCTGCCCGGGCTCCCGGCGGTCGCCGATTCCCGACGGCGCATCGTCCTGTCCCGCTTCAGCAGGTTGTTCCTGCCCCGGATTCGGTTCGGGTTGCGCAGGCGCTTCTTCCTCTTCGCCCGGAGCGGGTTTATCCTGCTCTGAATCGTTCGAGCCGCCTTCCGGTTCGGGTTCATTGCCCGGTTGCCTTTCATCGGATTCGGGTTCCTGTTCCGGATCGGAATTCTCATCGGCCGAATTGTCCCGGGAATCACTTTTCTCGTCTTCCTGCTCCTCCTCGTTCTCATCGGAACCGGCTTCCCGGTTGTTCGAATCCTCTTGTTGCTCAGGGGTCTCGCATTCGGGCGGTTCCTGGTCCTGTTGCTGATCCTCTGGCTCTTGCTCCTGCTGCTTCTTGAGCTCCTCCAGCCGGCGTTTCACGAATTCATGATTGTATTGTGCGTCCTCATGCTCGGAGTTGAGCGCGAGCGTCCCTTCATAGGATGTCAACGATTGCTCCCATTGTTGAATGGTCTGCTCGGGATTGCTCTGTTCCGTCCCTTGACCTTCCCGGTAGAGAGCATTGCCCAGGTTGTAGTAGGCCCGTTCCTGCAATGTGAGATCGTCGTCCCCGACGACCGCTTCGAACGCGCCGGCCGCTCCGGCAAAGTGGCCGTTCTTATAGTCGGCCGCTCCGGCGTTGAACAAGAGCGCCGGGTTGCCGGGCGATTTTTCGAGAGCCTTCTGGTACTCTTCCGCCGCCGTGGCAAACTCGCCCCTCTCGTAGGCTTTCGTCCCGTCCCCGGACGATGCGTCTGCATGCGGAGGGATCATCGAAACGAGCAGCAATCCCGCGGGAACGGCCGCGGCGACCTTCCGCCTCCAGGCCGTGCGACGGCCTGCCGTGGTGACCCGCGTGCGTTCCGGCCGTCGCGAGAATTTCCGGTCGCTCAATCCGTATTCGAAGACGAGAAGGATCAACGCGAACAACAGGGGCCACTGAAACCGTTCCACCGGAACTCTCCGCATGCGTTGAGCGAACTCTTCCCTGGGCACCAGGCTCAGATTCTGTTGATAGATCGCTTCCAGGCCTTCCGCTTGCCGCCCCAGCGGTTCGTATGCGCCACCGGTCGCCGTCGCGATCTGCGTCAGCATGTCTTCATCCAATCTGGATTTCACAACCTGGCCCTGTTCGTCCGTAACGAACCCGGCGCCGCCGGTGGCAACGGGGATCAGCTCTCCTTCCGGCGTCCCCACCCCGACGGCATGAATGGTGATGCCGCGTTTTGCCGCGGCTTTGGCAGCCGCCGCGGCCTCGCCTTCCAGGTCCTCGCCGTCCGTGATCAAAACGAGGATGCGGTGATTTGCATTCGCGGCGAAGGCAGCCTCGGCCTCCCGAATCGCGCCGGCGATGTCCGTGCCGCCACGCGGCATGAGGGCGGTGTCCAGCGAATTCAGGGATCGGCGAAATGCGTCGTAATCCAGTGTCAGCGGACACATCAGGAACGATGTGCCCGAGAACGGAATCAGGCCGACCCGGTCGCCCTCGAGCTTTGAAACAAAGTCCAGGATGCCGAGTTTTGCCCGCTCAAGACGGTTGGGCTGGACGTCGTTCGCAAGCATGCTCTTCGAGGTGTCCACCGCCATCAGGATGTCGATCCCTTTTCGGTGGGTCTCTTCCCACCGGAACCCGGCCTGGGGCCGCGACAACGCTACAAACACGCACGCGACGGCCAGGACAAGGCAGGCTAGCTTCAGATTTCTCTTCCTTTGCGAAACGTTTGCCGTAAGGCGTTCCACGAGATGGGGGGAGGCGAATTGTTGCAGCAGGTTTCGGCGCGCGTTCCGGGTGCGCCGGTAAAACCAGCCCAGGCCCACGCAGGCCAACAAGCCGGCGGCCAGGAACAGTGTGTGTTCAAATTGCATCGTTGATCTCCTATCGACATTCAGGGCAGGCGGCGGAAGCGTGTTTGCGCCAGCGAGAGTTCCATCCCCAGCAGCAACAGCGCGGGAATCGTCGCCAGGGCGAACAGTTCCCGGTGATGCGCAAACTTCTTCATCGTCTGCGTTGTGGTTTCGAGTTTGTTGATCTCGTCGTAGATTCGCGTGAGGGAGTCCGTGTCGGTAGCCCGGTAGTATGTCGCGCCGGTCATGTCCGCCACCTCCGTAAGCGTTTGCTCATCGATGTCGACCTGCGCCAGGGCGAGCTGCCGGCGCCCGAAACGGTCGGTCACGGGAATGGGCGCCTCTCCGCGCGTACCGGCGCCGATGGTGTAGACCTTAATGTCGAGCGCTTGCGCCGCTTCCGCGGAGATGAGCGGAGACACCTTGCCCGCATTGTTCATGCCGTCGGTCAGAAGGATCACGATCTTGGATTTCGCGTCCTGATCCCGCAGTCGGTTGACGCCGGACGCGATGGCCGAACCAATGGCCGTCCCGTCCTCCACCATACCGATCCGAACCTGGTCGAGCCGCTGCTGAAGCCAATCGTGATCCAGCGTCAGGGGACTGACCAGGTAAGGACGCCCGGCGAAGGCAACCAGTCCGATCCGATCATTGGGGCGGTCCTCGATGAACTTGGAAACGACCTTTTTTACGATTTCCACGCGGCTCATCGGGGTGCCACCGAGTTCGAAGTCGAGCGCCTCCATGGAGCCGGACACATCCACCGCCAGCAGGATGTCGATGCCGCTCGCATCCACTTCGGACGTTCCGCGACCGAGCTGCGGCCGCGCCAGGCCGACGATGATCAAGCCCAGGACAAGAATACGGAGTGTCGACATCCACCGACCGGCCCGGCTTTTGCGGGCCTGCGCCAGTTCCCTGGCGTTGGAAGCGGTGGAGTATCGAACCGCGGGGGCCCGCCCTCTCCGGCCTCTCCACATCGCGAGCAGCGGCAGAAGAGCGAGAAGCCACAACAGTTCGGGGTAGAGAAATCGGATCATGATGCACCTCCGGTCGCCAGTGCCGGCACGCTGTCGGCGGGCACGGCATGTTTGCTATTCCTTCGTTTATGTTTCCCGGATTTCGTCTCCTCTTCGGACCGGGGGCGAGTCGACTCGACGAACTGCCATGCGCTCGAGTGCATGGCTTCCATCTGGGCGATCGAGAGCGACCACCGCGCGAATTTCGCAAGATCGCAGTAGCCGAGGAAATCGCGAAGCGGCTCGGTGTGATCCCGCAACGGGCTGTCCGGATCGGACACCAGGCTCTCGACGAACTCCTGCGTGGTACTCCGGCAGATTCTCAGCCCGAATCGCTGGTCGATGTAGGTGCGAACGGCCTCCGATACCACCAGCGAGAATTCGCGAGCCTGCTCGGGATGCATGAAAGCTCTCGCCTGCTCGAGTCGGTCGAACGCGACTTCGAACGCGCGCCGGGCTCGAACGAGGGAGCGACGCCGGAACATGCGCCACGCAGCCAGCAGGACCAGTAGTCCGGCCAGCGCTGCGAGCGCGGTCCAGATCCACGTCGCAGCGGACGGAATGTCGATCGGTCCGCGAATGTCCCGAATGTCTTCATACGTTGCCGCACCGGTCTGAACCGGGGGCACTCCCGCCGGGGGCAGTACCGACGGATCGGGTTCCTCTTCGCTCAGCTCCGGAATATCAAAAGGGAGCTGTGACGGTTCGGGCGCCGGGGGCAAAGCCACGTTGTCGATATCGCCCTCGGCAATCACAGGTCCCGCAAGAAGGACCAGCGAAAGAACCACAATCCCCGAAGTTCTCTTTCTACGATTCAAGCACATGGTCAGCGTCTCCTTTCCCGCTTGCTGAAGAACGTCATGAGTGCCGGCAGGTACGGCTTCTCCGTGGAGAGCTCAAGCAGATCGACCCCGGAAGAGCGAATCGTCCGGCGCAGCCGGACCCGGCATTTTTCGGCAAAGGCCGCGAAGGCTTTCCGCACTTCGCCGTTATGGGTTTCGAGTTCGATCTGCTCGCCGGTCTCCGCGTCTTCGATGGTGAGGAAGCCGACGTCGGGCAGTTCTTTTTCCCGCGGATCGGTCACAGACACCGCCACCAGATCGTGACGCCCGGCAGTCGCCCGCAATTTCGGCTCCAATTCCTCCAGGGAAGCCTCGAAGGTCCCGGGCAGACAGAAGTCCGATACCAGGAATGTCACGGCGCGACGGCGCATCACGCGGTTGGCGAAATCCAGGGGCGCCACGAGATTCGTTTCCCGACCGCGCGGCTGGAAGAACAGGATCTCGCGAATCACCCGGAGAATGTGGGTGCGGCCCTTGGCCGGCGGAATGTACAACTCCACTTCATCCGTGAACAGGATCAGGCCCACCTTGTCGTTGCTGCGCACGGCGGAAAAGGCCAGCACGCTGCCGAGTTCGGCCATGCGTTCGCGTTTGCTCTGCGAGGCAGAACCGAAGTCGCCGGATGCGCTCACGTCGATCATGAGCAGAATGGTCAATTCCCGTTCCTCGACAAACTTCTTCACGAAGGGCTGCCCGGTCCGGGCGGTGACATTCCAGTCGATGGTGCGGACTTCATCTCCGGGGACATACGTTCGAACCTCGTCGAAGTTCATGCCGCGTCCCTTGAAAACGGACTGGTAGTGGCCTGCCAGAGAGTCATCGACCAGGCGCCGGGTCTTGATTTCCACCTGGCGTACTTTCTTGAGAATTTCCCCAATGATCTGGGCATCCATGGTGTTCCTCCATTTCGAGGTTGCGATCTCAGCTCATCAGGGAACAGGAACGGTATCCAGGATCGTCTGGACGATCTGCTCGCCGGTCAGACCCTCGGCTTCCGCCTCGTACGTGATGGACACTCGATGACGTAGAACATCCATGGCGATCGATTTGACGTCTTGCGGCGTGACATAGCCGCGGCCGTCCAGGTAGGCCAGACTCTTTGCCGACGCCTTCAGGCTCAGGGTTGCGCGAGGCGAGGCTCCGATCTGAATGTACGGTTTGAGGTCCAGATCGAACGTCTGCGGATCGCGCGTCGAGCACACGAGAGACACGATGTAGTCCTTGACCTTTTCGTCCATGAAGATGGTGTTGACCACCCGGCGAGCATGCACAATGTGATCGGCGTCGACCACCGTGTTGACCGGGGCGGGCGCCTCCGAGAGATCCGCCATGTCAAAAATGACCTTTTCCTCCGCGACCGATGGATAGCCGATCACGACTTTCAACATGAAGCGGTCCACCTGGGCTTCGGGCAGCGGATAAGTGCCTTCCTGCTCGATGGGATTCTGCGTGGCCATGACCAGGAACGGTTCCGGCAGGACAAACGACCGCTCGCCGATCGTCACCTGGCGCTCCTGCATGGCTTCGAGCAGTGCGCTCTGGACCTTGGCCGGCGCCCGGTTGATTTCGTCCGCGAGAATCAGGTTCGAGAACACGGGGCCCTGCTTCACTTCGAAAGTGCCCTTCGCCATGTTGTAGATCTCGGTTCCGACGATGTCCGCAGGCAACATGTCGGGGGTGAACTGGATCCGCCTGAATCCGCCGTGTATGGTGGAGGCGAGGGTCTTTAACGCCAGCGTTTTTGCCAGTCCAGGCACCCCTTCCAAGAGGATGTGCCCGTTCGAGAGAAGCGCGACCATCAGGCGCTCGACGAGTTCCTTCTGGCCCACGATGACGCGGCTCATCTCCTGTTCCAGGGGCTTGACCCAGGTGGAGCTTTGCTGCACGGCCTCGTGGATCGACTGGATCGTGGCATGCTGCGATCCGGACGGTTCCGGAGCCCGGGTGGGCTCGCTCGCGGTGAATGATTCATGTGTCTTCGAATTCCGGTTCATCGATTTCCCTTTCATTTGGTTGTACAGGCTGAACTCGCTGCCTGTTCTGGGAATCAATGTACCCGGCGGTCTTTACGGCGACCTTTCCGGAACATTACATTGCGGTAATGTACGGATCACCGTGATTGATGCCCGCTGCGGAGTCGACCCTCGGAACTCTAATTGAGTACCGCCGGCCGTGCGCGGAATTGACAAACACCGTGCACACTCACTACTGTGCGACACATGAATCAAACCCGCCTCTTGCTCGTCGCCTTTCTGTCCCTCCAGGTCGTCGCGCCCGCAACCGCTGCCGACTTCGAATCACACATCCGTACCTGGGATCTACCGAAGAAAAAACTCATCGAGTGGGACTGGGAAACTTCGTTTTACTCGCTGGAGTATCTTCGAGAGCATGTGCGAGCAGTAGAGCGCATTCCGTTTGACGGCATGGCCATCACCATTGTTCACGAAGGCAAGCGCTACCATGACGGATTGTGCCACGAAGTGAAGTGGACCGAAGAAGAAATGAAACCGGTCTACGACGCACTCGCCGCCATCGAGTGGAGCGCCTGGCAGCACAACCTGATCACTGTGTTCGCCGGTGAAAAACACCTCGGCGCAGAGAGCCAGGTGCGAATGGACTGGTTCGATGATGAGCACTGGGACAACATCCTGCATAACATTCGCCTGCTCACGCGGGCGGCAGTGGCCGGCAACTGCCCGGGTATTCTGTTCGACCCGGAAACCTATCACCGAACAGTCTGGAACTATTATCCCAATCCGGCGCGACGCCAGGCGGCAGTGCAGCACATCGACACGAAATCGTACGATGAATATTTCAACCAGGTGAGAAAACGCGGAGCCCAGTACATGACGGCCATTCAGTCGGAGATGCCGGATGTCGTATTCTTCAATGCCTATCTACTGACCCGCATCGGTCCCAGCGATACCGCGAACAGCATCTACGGACTGTACCATGCATTCATGAACGGGTTGCTCGACGCGGCCGGCCCGGAAGTGGTCTTCGTCGACGGCAACGAAAGTTCGTACTCGTACAAAACAAAGGCCGATTACGACCGAGGATACTCGGATATCAAGCATCGAAAGCTGGCCTACATCGCCCCGGAGAACCGAAAGAAGTATGCGGCACAAGTGCAGGCGAGCCATGCGCTGTACATGGACGAGATTTTCGGCATCCATCTCCGCCGCCGATGGACGGGGACTCATATTTCATATCCGGAGCGTCTTCGCCTGTTCGAAGAGAGCCTGGTTCACGCCATGGATGCGGCGGATGAGTATGTGTGGATCTACGCGGAACATATGAATTGGCGCAACCACGCGGTGCCGGAAGGCGCAATCGACGCGATGAATAGAGCCAGGGAGCGGGTCCACGCCCTGTCGATCGAAAAGCGGGAAACGGACTCCGAACTCGATGATACCGTCCGCGAGGCGATGGAAAGGCGAGATGACCTGATCGAATGGCTGGACCGCGGCGATATCGGCAAACCGCTGATCAAAATGAAACGGGCTCATATTCGCCATGTGGGAGCGGATGCCGCCGAACCGGTTATTGACGGTGTTCTCGACGAAGAAATGTGGGCGAATGCGACCGAACTGGGCGAGTTCACGCACCTCCTCCACTACACGCGCGAGACCCTGACCGGTCCAACATCGGTTCGCGTTGCCTGGAATGAGAACGGTATCTATCTCGCCTTTACCTGCTTCGAACCCGAAACAGAACGCCTGCGAAGTGAACCCGGGCAACAGCAAGCGGGAAACCGGCTGCGCTTGATCGCTGCCGCTGACGGCGACGCCTCCTCATTCTACCGGCTGAATTTCGATATGACCGGCTTTCTCAGCATCCACGCGAACTCAGGGGGCGAGAAAACCTGGAATGACCCGTTGACGCCGGAGACGAAACCTTCCAGTGCGGTGACGATCGGGGATGATCACTGGGCTGCCGAATGGTTCATCCCCTGGTCATGCATCGGCGGCAAACCGAATCCGGGACAAGCGCGGGGCGTGAATCTGCACCGGATCCGGCCTTCGCCCTACGAATCCACGTCCTGGTCCCCCCTGGTGGATCCCAATCTATGGGACACCCAGAATCTGGGAACGTGGGTCTTCCTGCCGGAGATGTAAGAGGAACCACGAAATACACGAAACACACGAAAGAACGGATATTGAACAGAAGATAACGAAGTGGGAACATGGATGGGATTTATTGTTGCTCCGCATGGTTCCGGTTATGGAGTGCGCCGTTTTGCGTCCGCTGAGCCTGAAGAAAGTAGCCATCCACCTCCGGGGGATGGGCGGCGGAGTCGGAGCAGGATAGAGAAAATGAGGAGCTCCGCTCCCCCGCTTTCGCTTCTTTCAGCTCCATTCAGCCTCTCGTCCCCCGGAGGTGGACGACTACTTTGGGGAAAGCGCACCGCACTCTCGATCCGCAGTCACGCTCGCTCTATCTCCTTGTTCGGACACACGAAAGAACGGATTCGGAACAGGATGGGAAGTTCAGTTGCTCCTCGGGCAAAGTAGCCATCCACCTCCGGGGGATGGGCGGCTGAATCGGCGCAGGATTGAGAAAGGGAGGAGTACAGCTCCCCCCTTTCACTTCTTCCGGCTCCATTCAGCCTCTCGTCCCCCGGAGGTGGACGGCTACTTTGGGGTTTCTGGTCAGGGAGCTTTGCGAACGCGCAACCGATAGGTGTCCTGGTTCCCCAGGACCGGCAGATTCGTGGACACCATGCCGTCCACGGCGAATGCAAGATTGGAACGTAACGTCTCGAACGTGACGAAGTCCGGGGTGCGGTCGATATCGTAAAGCCGGTCGGACAGCGCTTCCCAACTCAATTCCATCTCCGACGCGAAGGATCGAACTGATGCAACGGCGAAATAGGATTCGGGATCGTTCGGGTCGACCCCGGCGATCGATTCCTGCCCGTCGGTCTGACCGTCCAGGTCGGTGTCGAGCAAATTCGGGTTGGTACCGAGGGTAAACTCTTCCGAATCCGTCAGCCAGTCGCCGTCGGTGTCCGAAGCATCCCAGAAATAAATGGGCCGCAAGCTGCCTTCCGCGATCGTGTAATATCCGTTCCCGTCCCCCTTCCAACCGATCGCTTCTCCTTGCAACTCAAACCGGTAGGGAGCGATCCCCGGTGCATTCGTCAGTGTAGTGCTCAGCGGCTCCCCCGCGGAGCGGCACCAATAATAGATCGTAAAATATCCTTTGATGAGAATTTCCAACCCGGATGGCGATATGTCGCCGCCCACCAGTGTCGATTCCGTCATCACACCGTCGAACTGAAGCTGGTTGGTCCCCGATGTGGTCAATGGGTATGCAACGTGATAGATCCGGCCTGGATTGTCCCGCTTCGATACAATGTAGAGGTCGGAATTGAACGGATCGACCAGCATCGCCTCCGCGTCACGGGGTCCATCCACATACTGAAGTGTGTAGGCCGCCGACAGGGCCAGGTTCGAGACAACCCCGGTCACATTGATGTCGACCTCGGGTTCTCTTACTTTAAATACTTTAATGGAAGTCCGGACTTCGGCGTTGTCGCCTATGTCGCCAATGAACAGGTAGTCGTACCCATCCACAGGGTCTGTGGCGATCGCGATGTCTTCCCAATCAAAAATGGTTGCTCCGGAAATCGAATAGGTCCCCAGCAAAACGCCGGCTTCATTCAAGGCGGATACCTGCGCGCTCCCCGAATCGTTATGGACCCAGAGCACGCCGGAGTTGCGGCGACTCGCCACCACGCCGGATATCTCGGTCAGGGACGGATCTTGAACAGTGCCGGTCTGGGTCCATGATTCAAACGAATTGGGTCCGGCGGCGGCGTTGCCCATCGTCGATGCCAGCGCGAATGGGAAAATGAAAATAGCTTTCGCGCAAAAAACTCCGCCCCAGCGATGCGTAGATTTTCGCCAACAATTCCAAGATTTCAATAACACTGCGATCCCGCAATATAGTCCTGAATTCCAGTCCGTCAAACGGTCAGACCGGGGGGAACCACGAAATACTCGAAACACACGAAAGAACGGATTTTGAACAGACGATAACGAAGGGAACGAAGAGGTACCATGAATGGAAATCCTGTTGCTCCTCAGTCAAAGTAGCCATCCACCTCCGGGGGATGGGTGGCTGAACAGGCGCTGCATTGAGAAAGAGAAGAGCGTCGCCCCTCCTTTTCGCTTCTTCAAGCTCCTCTCAGCCTCTCGTCCCCCGGAGGTGGACGGCTACTTTGAGGCGGCTTACGGTTGCAATCCAGCATCCTGGAAAATCCAGGTCCCCAGGAACTCCGAATCGCTGAAGGTCTTGTAGACCGGGGTCCAGCAGCTAGTTTCCGTTTCATCCGGAATGCGATGTCGGGTCAGATTCGCCTTTCGCGTTTCGCCGACGGCGGGACGGGAACCAATCACTTTCCAGGGAATGGCCACTTCGGAGGTCCAGCGGTCTTCGCCGACCTGCGACTTGCTTGACCAGTCGGCGTTCCAACTTCCGTCCATCTTCTTGCGTTCGGTCCATGTCGCGTCGAAATGAGTGTCGATGGAACTGATTTCAAAGTGACGATACGGAAAGGTTTCCTGGCCGGCGCTGACAAATACTTCCACGCAGTCATCATTCCAAACCCTGCCGTCATGCTCTTTCGCTCTCTGTGACATTCTTTTCACATCCGGCTCGAAGCAGGTAAACGCTACATACAGGTTTTCATCGTCCCAGGCTACCTGGGCAGTTGTGGGCGCCTGCAGAGTTTCCTTAATGTAAATGTTTGGAACCGAGAACGGGCCCACCGGTTTTACGCGCTGCCAGACCGGATCATCCAACTTTCCGTCGAGGGTCGGCGGTCCGTCCGCCCCGACCTTTTCGATTACAAGGCGCCGCGGAACAATGCGGGTCCGGCCGTTTTTCATAATCTCCTGCTGCTTTCTCTTCGCCTCTACGAACGGCTCCTCCGGGAATCCCAACGGGGCTCCTGCTTCTATCTTTCTCTTTGCGGAAGCGATGGCCTCGGCGGTACCGGCTGGAAACCGGTGTTCCCACATGTTGATGCCCTTGGAGTCCGCATAGCACCAGACGTATTCGTCCGAAGTTCGCAATGCCTGGTAGGTCCGGTGCTCAAGAAGTTTCAAGCGTTCTTCCGGCGGCATGAAAGCGCCCAGGGCCTGGATGGAATAGTTGCGCATTCCCAGCGTGCCTTGAATATAAATGGAAGAACCAGCCTGGACCTGCCGCCGGTATTTCTCCCGGTTCTCCGGTGCGATCAGGTACAAGCGTTCCTGTTTCATCTGCACGTAAGCCTCATCGTAGGCTTCGCGCCCCCCGTAGTAGTAGGCGCCTTCATTCCCGTTCACAAAAACGACTTCCGGGCCGGCGGCATCCAGCAGTCCATTAATAAACCCGAGGTAAAGGGCGTAACCACTGTCTTTCAAGAGTTCGGGCGTGTCGCCGCCCGGCGTTTCTCTTACCCCGTAGTATCCGGAGAACGCGGTCATCAGGTAGTAGTGGAGGATGGTGATATCCGGCTTCACGGATTCGACGACCCTCATCCATTGGGCGCCGCGTTTGCGCATCTGGGCAGTATATTCCTCGTACGTCTTTGTCTCGTGATGCTTCGCCTTTTCGTATTTCCACAGGGGGTAATTATACTGCTCCGGATCAAAAATGATTCCCGCGGCATCGGCGGCAACCACCGCCTCGATCGAAAGCCTTAGATTGTGCTCCACGTTTGCCCAGTGCTCATCATCAAACCAATCGATCCCTGCTTCCTGCTCCGCCTGCATCAGCAAGAAATTCTCAGTTACGTGCCCCCAGTCCGTGGCCGACAGGTCGTCAAAGTGCTTCTGCACTTCTTCCCTGGAAACCTGCCGCGTGTAATTGAAGAGCGACCTCAGTTCGTGGATAGCCAGGATCGTCCCATCGAACGGCAAGGCCTTCATCTTCTCGATATGCTGCCGGACATACGCAACTTCCGCGGGATACCCGGCATGGATCAGCTTTTTCTTTTCCGGCTCCCAAAAGGAATAGACCTGGGGACTCAAGGATACGGACAAAACGAGAGCAGCTATGATTCGCATGTTTCAGGCATCTCCAATGTTGGATGAAAGATGAAGGATCATGTCATCAAATGCAAGGTTGGGGAAAAATCGCAATCCCCATGCCCTGGATTTTCTATCCCACGGATGGGCGCCGGTATTCAAATACCTTGACGACATCCGAATCCCCTTCTTCCGTGACCCGGCATGTAAGTGGGACTTTCAATGCAAGTTGCTTGATATACTTTATTGAACTCTTCTTCCGCACCAGGGGTTCGATGCAGATGATGTAGTCATCTGAAGCAACCTTGTATGACGTTCCGTAGAGCGGTTTGGTTTCGGAATAGAAGCAGGAAGCGGGCATGCGGATCACGGTGTCCGCATCGCGTGTTTCCAGGTACCCATCCGCTGATTTTCGGCAAAAGAACAGATCCGTAGAACGTCCGTGCTTGATAATTCTGGAATTATGTTTTTGCGTTGCATAGCGAAAGCCGTTGCGGGCAAAACTTTCTTCCAAGCCCACATCGCCACCCTCGTCCAGGACAACCACATCCAGATCGCTGTGATATCTGGTGATTCGGCCCCGCTTGATGTCATAGGCAAATCCTCCCGCAATGAAATAGATCACGCCAAGTGAATCGAGAATTTCACTTACTTCCTTCATCAAGATCAGGCTGCGACGAGATGTAAAGTGAACGATTCCGGGGAGGCCAAAGAGTAGAGATCGTATCTCTCGCGCCGTAACCAGAACGATCCGCGGGAGCCTGTGCTTCAGTTTCTTTCCGGGCTCCACCTTCACGGAAACTCAGTGCCCGCGTGTAGATAGTTGCTCGGGTCGCGATGCGAAAATATTCGGTATGCCGACCCGTCCGAAATCGTGGTCCTCAACGATATCGGTCGTCTCGAGCCGAGAGATCCGGCCTGCGTGCGTCGTGGCGCTGATCTCGCGGACATCGAAACACAGCAGTACATCCTGGTCGCGCAGATAGAGCCTTCCGCCGGTTACGACCGGGTAGGACCAGGCCTGCGCACCGCTCCGATGCGGCTGATCGAACCGGCCTGTTTCGCGATAGCCTTCCGGAGTCGCTTCGAACAAGGCCAGTGGCCCGCCTTCGCTTCGCAGGTAGATATGACCGTCGGCAAACACCACCGATCCCTTACCTACGCTTCGTTCCTCCCACATCACTTCGCCGGTCAGGAAATTGAGGCAGGTCAGGATCGCTTCATCGGTACCGTAAATATATCCATCCCGCAGCAGAAACCCGCCGTGGTGACTCTTCATCTGAATGGTATGGTATTCAAGGTGAGCCGTTGTCGTATCCGCCTTCGACTCCAGGCGAACCAGCGCGCCTCCAGCCCCATAACTGGATGCGCCGAATACGTAGCCGTCATGATACACCGGGGTACTGATGTTCGCGTTGCGATTCGCCGAACTGTCTTCGTACCACAGGTAGGCGCCGTCACTCGCCCGAATGCCGACGAGCCCCCCCCTCAGAAACTGGATGTATTGTCGCACTCCTCCGGGGTCGGCAACAATGACGGACGCATAGCCCGCAGCGTTCGCATCTGGATGATTGAAGCGGGGCACACCCGACTTCCAGACGATCTCTCCGCTCTTTTTGTCGAAGGCCGCGAGGGTTGCATCCGCCCCCCCCGGAGTGCAAAGGACGAGATTTCCATCGACGAGCGGCGATTCGGTGTATCCGAATCCGCCAACCACACCATTCAACTCTTTCTTGAAGTTTCTTTGCCAGACGATCTTCCCGGTTCGTTTTTCCAGGCATGTCAGCGTGCCGCCAACGGACTGAACAAACAGGAAATCGCCGTCAACTGTAGGGATGGAACGGCTGCCGGGTAACTCGACCGTAATCGCCGGCGCTACAACCACGGCCCACTCCTCCCGTCCGTCCTCCTCTCTCAGCGCAATTACTTTCTCGTCTTCGCCGAAATGACCCTGGGTGAAGATCCAACCATCCGAAATGGAAACCGAAGAATATCCCTGACCCAAACCATCCGCCTTCCATGCCAGCGGAGGCCCCTCCGCCGGCCACTTCTTGAGAAGGCCTTTGTCAGGGCTTATGAGATCCCGGGTCGGACCGCGGAACTGGGGCCAGTCACCGCGGAGTGCATCCGGTTCCGCACTTCGTAATTCCGAACTTGCGAGGATTGCGGAGACAAGCAGGAGCGTATGGGGTAGTCTAAAGTTCATTGGAAGATTGCGGCGCTTTCTATACGGGTTGTAGGTAGAGTTGGAGGTGTTGGTTCTAGATCAGGTTGTGGATCTTAGTTCAAACCAAATTTCAAAACCTGGTACAGGGTCCCATAAATAGATGGATGAGTCAAAAAACCAATCTCTCATAGGGGCCTGCGGATAAAAATAGTCCTCTATGCCTCAAACGTCACCGGCCAGTTCGAGCAGGGATTGCTTCGGGTAGCGTGCAGCAAGCCGCGTGAAGGCTCGGCGATGATGGCCGCGGTTGTTCCCCTTTCGGGATCGTCGTTCAGCATGTGAGCACAAATGCCCAGGGGGTAGTGGGTATGATCGGATAAAATTTGCATCGCCTTCTGCGCCGTCAGCCTTCCGCGTTCAGCATTGAACAAATTCCACAGGCCGTGCATGCGGTAGCGGGAGTCGCTCCGGGCCGCCTCGTTCGTATCCACCGTGGTGTAGTCCTCCGGTTCCAACGGCGCCGTCTTTTGCCCTTCCGGATGATTGGCGTGGGTGGCGATACCTTCTTTGGCGGGAATGATACTCACGCCGCCGCCGTTGTGTTCGACGCTGAGGGAAGTTCCATCCGGATCACTGACAAGGCAGTTCCCCGATCCGAGCACTCCATATTTCTCCGCGACCTCTGCCGCCCCCGGAGCCGACGTTCCAGCCAGTGCAAGAAACCCCCACGTCGCAGACGCGAGACCTTCCGACGCCTCCAGGCTTGAATACAGGGCGTTACTGAAAATACTCATGCCGGTGGACCAGAACCCCATCAGCCCCAGGACATTCCCGGGATAGGTGTGCATTAGCATGTTGGGAGCATCTTTGATCCGCATCCTCAGCACGATGTGGTGGAAAGCCTTGTCCATGTGAACATCTCGCGTCCCGCCGGAAATCGGATGACCGTCGAGCGTGACCGAGCCGGATAGACCAAAAGAGGTACAACCCCACACGCCGTCCGTGGGGGCTTGTGCCTCCGCAACCGGAGGCCCGCAAACGTCGGTTAATCCGCGATAGAGATCGAGGATGTGGGGGGCACCGGATTCGAGCAGCTCCGTTTCCAGCGAGGAAAGGCCGGTGAACCAGCGATAGGCATTGTCCACCTGGCGACGATAGCCCGGATAGGTCTCCAACGTGAACTCGCCGAACTGCCGCCCGCATTCCTCGGCCGTGCCTTCGAACGCCGCCAGGGGAACCGTGCCTTCGGGCACGAGCCGCGGGAGAGATTGAGGATATGTAGTCATAGTGAAAAGGCTACCACGTGCGAACCGAGGGTCGACTGCAATCGATGTTCCCTGCAAAGCCCTGCCGCAGCTTGGCCCCAGCCTGAACAGTGCAGGGGAAGATTATGAGACATGAATAACTGGAGCGGGCTCGATGATTCGCTCTTCGTCAACGGCCTCTGATTAGGGTCGGCCTACGCGCCCAAATTCCCAAAGATCTCCAAATCATCCTCTCGAAAGAGTTCTCCGCCCTTGTAAAAACAGCAAAAGTTAAAGAAATAGACTCCGTCGGCGCCTTGCTCGAGGAGCTCCCGCACACGTTTCAATACCGCCGGCGGCGGATGTTTGTTTCCGCTCTCTTCGGTCCAATCTTCACCGGTGGGCCAAATCTGCGGCCAGACGCGGCAGGGTCGGGGGGATTTTCCCGCTGCCTCTACGAAGCGTTGAATGGGCCAGTCGAGCGACTCGGGTTCGTGATTGTGCGTCGCGGGGATCACGACATCCACCAACCCTTCTTCCATCCAGGCGATCGGATTCTGTCCCTGCTCGCTTCCCTTTTCTTCATCGTACGCAATGCGAACGATGATAGGCTTCTCCGTCAATTTTCGGATGCGCCGAAGGAACCACTTGGTCGCTTGATATCGTTCTTCCTGCGGGGCTCCCGGCGGAAAAAACGGCGCCTTGCGTTCGAAATCCAGGCTCAACCCGTCCACGCCCTTTTCGAGCAGATCTTCAAACAGTTCCGCGAGATACTCATGAAACTTCCACAGCCGGAAGTCCTTCTTGATTCCGTTCCAGCTGCAGAAATTCACTTCACCCGGACAATCGGCAAGCCGGTTCGGATTCAGGTAATGATTGAGACGGACGTTTCCATAGACCTTAAGGCCGTTTGCATGCCCATGCTTTACCACGATGTCCAGGAGATCCAGCGGTTGCTCATTGTAGTGCTCGATCACATCTACAATGCGAACGTCTTCCGGGATTCGATGCATGTAGAAAGCGAGAGCATCCCTGTCAACACCACGCCGGTGCCGCGTCCGGCAGTTATGCTCTCCCGTGGTCAGTGTGCACCAATCGATGGCGGTGAGCTTCGAATCCACAATCGGCTGCACCAACATAGCCACAGCATCCGCCTCGGTCATGTCGGTATCGGCAAGATGCTCAAGAGCGCCGAAGCCATCGTGGTTGAAGGTATATTGCAGCGTCATCGGGTTTCAGGTTTCAGGTTGGCTGGGTCAAGTTTTTCGCGCTGTGAGAGTCGTATTTGGTTTCAGGTGTCAGGTTTCGGGTTTCAGGCCAGCCGGGGGTACATAGCTCGGGATTCTGGCCATATTGGGGTTGGTCTTCGGAAACGTGCCATCTGCGATCACCCGGCGGGAGCTTCTTCTCCAGTGTCCTCTCCAAGCCATTCAGCATTCTAATACACTCCTTGTAGCGTGACTTGAACTTTTGAAAACTGCTCTCGGGAAGATACTTTTTCTGTAGGGAAATGAACAGATGGTGAACTGTTTCACCGGCTTCTCCTCGACTTCGATTAACGCCCTCGATCTTGTTACGAACATGTCGATCGTCGTTCTTTTCGGCTAATTGTGAAGGTGAACTATTCGATGATCGTCTGACCTGGCTTCCTAACTCATAGCGTTCCTCCCTGGGCCATTCGTGGGTAAGATCACAAACTTCAAGGTGTAACCGACATAGCTTGTGATACACATCCAAGTCCTCGACATCCATGTACGTTTTCTCATCCATTTTGCGCTCCTTCATTCAGAGTAATCGTTCAATATTGACATATCCATCCTGAAACCTGAAACCTGAAACCTGACACCTGACACCTGAAACCCGAAACCCGAAACCTGAAACCTGAAACCTGAAAACCTGAAACCCGAAACCCTACTCCGTCCTCACGACCTCAACATCTCCAAATACTCACACCGCCGCCACTGTTCGACCGCTCCCCAGCGAGTCAACTCCGCGAGGATCTCGTCTCGGTTGAGGCGTTTCGCGGGAAACGGTTCCTCGGTCATCGCGAGTTGGAGGAGAAGTTGGGCGTAGACCATTGCGTTCAACTTGATTGCATCGAGATCGGCCTTGTCGGCGGTGTCCACGATGGTGTGCGACCACGGGGGATCGGATACGCCCAGGTTTGCCTGCCGGGCGGTGGGAATTCCCTGCAGCGCAAAGGGAATGTAGTCCGAAGAATTACTCAAAAAATCGGTCACGCGTACGGGACGGCGCGCCGCACCGAACATGTGGGCGAGGTACGGGATGGCCGGCCGGCAGAAGTGCGCTGCCATTGCCTTCGCGGTGTCCGGAAAAACTGAATCGAGGTTCAGCTGGAAGACGATTTCGTCCAGCTTTTCCGCGTGTTGCCGCACGTAAGCACGGGAACCGATAAAACCCGCCTCCTCTCCCGTGAAGGCAATATAACGAATCCGCCGCTTGAACTGACCTGATACCGGGGCAAGGGCGAACAATGTCTCCAGCATGGCGCAGACGCCGCTGGTGTTGTCGAATCCGCCGGGAGCCAGGTCATGCGTGTCCAGGTGCGCGGTGAGGAGAAGAACTTCCTCGCCCCGGCCGATCTCCACGACCACATTGTGGCAATCGGATTCACCATGCTCGTCCTCGGTAACGATACGAACTTGTTCACCGTCCGCGGCGATCCTCCGAAGTTGCGCGCCGATTGCGGTGGAGACTCCCACCGAGGGCAGGGAACGTCCGGCCAATGAACGCCCCAGGTTGCTCTGGGCAAGACCGGCAGGATTGGTGCTTGTCTCAATCAGTCCGAGTGCCCCCGCATCCAGGGCAGCAATAATTTTTTCCGCCATGGCGAGGCCGTGGGTGCGCGGCGAACCGTTGCGGACAAGAAGAATCGATCCGGCTGCGCTTCCCGTTGCCGCCTCGATTTCGGCGGGTGAGCCACAGCCGGCTTCGAGTAACGGCGCGGCCACGTCACCGGATTGGGAACTCTTGCACTGAACGACCTTATCGTGGCCGGACCATCCGGAAGAATCCCCTGGTTCCACACGCGCAGTTCCCCGGGTCCAGAGAGGAACCCGAACTTCCTCGGTGGACGCTCCCCCGCCGGCCGCCTGGTCCATCAACCCCAGGACATGCTCGACCGCCCGGTGCATCGCCTCGGTTCCCGCCGGGTGCGGCCCGATCCGGTTGCACAAGTGATCCAGGACTCGCGCCGCCACATCAGACGACCAGATCTGTCCCGCTACTTTCCCAAAATTATTTTCGAGTGTATTTGTCATGTCTCGACCAGCCTCTTGTTGACGTACATCCTTTCAATCCCGATCGTAATCGCAATCCTGATCCCAATCCTAATCGATTTCCGTCAACGGGCCGATGAGGATTGCGATTAGGATTGTGATTAGGATGACCAAGAGTCATTCGTGTGTTCAAGAACGACAAAGACTTCAACGAGAACTCTCTTCCATTCCGTCTAGGAATTCGCGAATTGAAAGGAGTAGAGTTTAGCCGCCCTCCCCCTGAAGTGCAGCCGCACCGGACGGCCGATCAACCCTGAGACATCGTCGTGCGCCTGCCACCGGACGGGGGCGGCCAGGTGATTGCGGTCGATGGGGATGGATTCCGCCATGGAATAACCTTCGTACGGGGGAGATCGCTTGTAGGCGCCGATGGGGATGCCTCGCTCGTCGCGCAGTTCGACCCAGATCTCGCCCAGCCCCGAGCAATCCACATTCAACTGAAGGTTCGGACCCGAGAAGGTGACGAGCGGCGTGGTGAACTCGCCCCCGGTATAGTCAAAATCGGCCGAAACAAATCCATCCAATCGTTGGACCAGCCGTCCAATCCCGCCATAGGTCTGTGAACGGTCGGCGGTGCCGTGGCGGCACTGGGTACCTGAATAGTACATCCAGACTTCATCGCCCTTTCGGATCATGCCGATGCCGGCATATGTCATCCCGCCATCCCACTCGGTCTCCAGGCCGAGGGGGATGTAGGGTTTTCGTTCCGGGCGCTCCCAGTTGATCCCATCGGCGCTGACCGCAAGCTGAACATCTTTCACACCCGAATTGTGGTATCCGATGGAACGTACCGGGTCTTCGTACGCGCAGGGCTCGATGAGCCGTTCCTCCTGGTCGTAGTGACGGTAAAAGCTTGGAAAGGAGAAGTAGTAGGAATCGTCCGCCCAGGGGTACTGGACGACGGGGGCGTCATTGATATCGGTATAGACGAGGAAGGGATCCTGTTCGTCGGCCTCCATGACGATGGGATATTCGCCGCCCTCCCATCCCACGCGGCCGTCATCGAGAACCTTGGATGCCGGGTTCTGCTGATAGGGCCATGGCAGCGACATCGGGTCGTCAAACTCCGACCGGGCAAGGGTGCGGATCCTCGGGATTCCCCGAACGTTGTCACAAACATTCCATCGGAAGTAGGCGACATAGCGGTTCAACCGGCGGTCGTAGAAGAAGTGGTTGTTGTTGTCGTGCGCGTAGGGGGAGACCACGCCCGCAATCTTCCAGTCCATGCCATCCGGGCTGGTGAGGAGGTGGCACTCGTAATACATGTTGTCCGGGGGACAGGGCTTGCAATGGTTGGCCTTTAGCGATTCGGGCCATACGGGAGTCTCGTTGACGGGGGAGAGGGCCTTGAACCGGTGTTCATCGGGCCCGTTCGGATCCAGCGTCACCGCGATCTCGTGGGTTCCCGCCATCACGATGTTATTGTCCTTATGGCCCTCCCACTCGATGACGTTGGTATTGGGACGTTCCCAGTGCAGGCCGTCCTCACTGGTGATGTAGCAGGTCATTACCCGGTGGTTTGCATTGGCGTCGTGTTCTTCCGAAGCACCTTTGGCCGCGGCCAGGTACCACATCCTGTAGGTGCCCTCGTGTTCAATGAGAGTCTTGTAATGGCCGACCAGGTGAGATTCCCACGGCCGGTCCGGACAGAGCACGCGCTCCTGCTTGACCGGCGGATTGACCGCCAGCTTTACACCGTGGGAGTTGCGAAACCATCGGTTGTCGATGAACAGTTGCTTGCGATCGCCCACGTCGATGGGGACTTCATTCATGATTCAACCCTCTTTTGAAATTTCTAACCTCTCAACTTACGGATTATAGCAGATGGGAACAAGGAGTATAGCGGTTTGCCTGCTATGCCGGTCGATCAGGCGGATCCGAATCGCAAACTCCACGAATGAGAGGGCAGGAAGGGCTATGATCATCCGGGGCGGAGTTGCCCCCGCCATCCTCGATCCCCGCATCTTTCCGGTTCGGATAGCTCTTGCTACCATGGCCGCCACAAGGCGCCCATCTCTGGATCAGAACGATGCGGTTCGCGGTAGGAATAGCTCCTATGATAGACATTGGCTGCTTCCGGCTTCGCTTGCGTTTTCTTCAAGAAACCGGTAGATTATTGTTATGATCACGAAAGAGATCGCCATTCGTACGATCGAGCAGCTTCCGGAAATCTGATCCGACCAACAAGAGCATCCAGCAGCTTTTCTCCTGCGTCGAGAAATGCTGATTTTGGGCGTTCCCACTGAAATGAAAACATGAGAACTCGCTCCTTTCTGATCTTTTGCGCGGTCGGCCTGGTACCGATCGCGCTAGGCTATGGAGCCAAGCCATCGGTCACCTTGAAGGTCCTCTTCGACATCAATGTCGATACGACCAACCTCGCTCACATCATGCGTGCGGTGATGGGACTCTACTTAGGAATGGTCGTGCTTTGGTTTTGGGGCGCATTCAGCAGGTCCATGGCGGGTCCGGCGCTTGCAGCTTGCGCAGTGTTCATGCTCGGACTTGCCACCGGACGCATACTGAGTTTCATCCTGGACGGCCTCCCGCACTGGCTGCTGATCGTTTACGCGGCCCTGGAGATTCTGCTCGGTCTGATCGCGACCATCCTTTACCGGGGACACAACTCAAAAGAAGCCCCTGCCACCCAATGCTAAATGGGCTCACGGTTTTGGTGACGCGCAAGGCTCGCGTCGGGCACCGGGGATGGTGATTGATCCGTAGCGGGAATCGACAATGATTGGGACGAGGATTGCGAATAGGACGAAAATCGAATAGAAATTCGCCAACAATGAAATAGATATCTCTTCTCGGAAGCATTCTGGTGCGCGGGAAATCCAACTCAATTCGGCATAGGTTCGTATTTACTTATGGGACTGCTCAAAATTGCCCTGGCTCAAATCAAACAGACGAATGATTTAGAGCAAAATGGGAAAAGGATTCTCCGATACCTCGATCAGGCGGCACAGGCGGGCGTGCAGATCGTTTGCTTCCCCGAGGCACAAACGGCCGGATACCGCGTCGATATCACCTCGCCCGACGCGCCAGTGCAGGTCGAGCAACTCAAGGCGCTGCATCACACCATCGCTGAAAGCTGCGGTCGGCACGGAATGGCCTGCATCGTGGGAACTGAGATCCCTTCGGAAACAGATGCCTGCGAGGGAAAGCCATACAACTCGGCCATGGTGATCTCGGAAAAAGGAGAGATTCTGGGATGCCACCACAAAACAAAGCTGACGCCCCTCGACGCCGTGGCCTATTCAGCCGGTCGAGAGATCAACACGTACCCGCTGTTCGGTCTGACCGTGGGCGTGGTGATCTGCTTCGAGGGATTTCGATTCGCGGAAACAACCAGAGAATGTGTACGTCAGGGCGCACAGATCGTTTTCCACCCCCAGAACAATACCACCCGCCCGAACGACTGGAAGATTCCTATTCATCACGCGATGATCACTACACGCGCGGCAGAGAACACGATTTGGTTCGCCTCCTGCAATTGCGCCCACGCCCCGTATCAGAACTGCCGGACACAGATCATCGCGCCCAACGGCGAGATTCACGCCGAATGCGGGATGAAGCAGGAAGAACTTCTGATCAGCGACATCGATGTCAATAAGGCCACGCGTGCCATGTTCAATTTTGACATGGCAGGATGCGCCGATCTTCTATTCTCCGACACCGTGAAACCAGACGAGTACACTTCGGCGCTCCAGGACCTGTAGCGTGTCGAGATCTCACAAGAGAATATGACTGAATCCACTGCAATCCTGCTGTCCATCGCGGCGATAGCTGCCCTGATACCTGTCTTCCTGATCGGACGCAAACACGGCAAGAAGAACCTTGCCGGTCTCAAGTTGGCAATAGCTGAGTCGGTCACTACTCTCCGCGCGATCGAGCTCGAGATTCCTGATGGTGAGTATTCCATTTCGGAAATCGAACGCTGGTTCCGCAACTGGAAGGTCATGATCGAGTTTGGGAAAACCACCATTGTCCTGATGAAATTTCAGAGAAATACCGATCCGGAGGTCGAACTCATTCAGTCTGGGGGCTTGGAAAGGAAAGGCTAACCACGCCTTGAAGCTTACTTCGCCATACGCGTCGAAACTCAATCCAAAGGTTGCGGCACGGAATATGAGAATCAAAACTGGGGTTGGTGCTTTACTCATATTTCCAACAGGCCTTCTGTCGGCACTTCTCGGATTTCAGTAATGGAGCATCTTTTCTCATCAAGGAAAGAACCCGAGCCTCTGTTTGTTACGTATCCAACCCCCAAAGGCGGGCTGATTACGCGGGTGCCTGCGCTAGCCCGCATGTCTCACACTTTTTCGTCGCGAGAGCGTGGAGGTTGCGGCGTATTACAGACTTAACGCGATGTGCCGGGCGCAGACGTGTAGTCACACTTCAAGATCGGCACATCGCGTTAAGTCTGTAATACGCCGTGACATCCGGGCTCGTAGTAGAAAAAGTGTGAGACATGCGGGCTAGACAATACCCACGTAAACTCGAACCGCCTCACCCAACCGCCAGGATCAAGAAAGCCCTCAAAGAGGGAATCATGAAAGTTTCAGTTGATATAGAAATTGCAAAATCTAAAGAGATCGTTTGGTCTGCGATTACAGACATCGAGAACTGTTCCAACTTTATTTCCAGTATCATTGATATACAAATTCTCGATCAAGCAACGGATGGCCTGGTGGGGATGAAGTGGAAAGAAAAGAGACTCATGTTTGGCAAAGAAGCATCTGAAATAATGTGGATAACTGAGTCTGTTGAAAATGAATACTATTGCACCCGCGCTGAAAGTCATGGTTCCGTATACATCACAAAACTTTCGTTGAGCGAAATCGGAGGCAACGCTGCATTGACGATGTCATTCACCGGGGAGGCCCAGACATTTCTGGCAAGAGTTGTATCAGCTTGCATGGGCGTACTCATTAAGAGCTCCATGAAGAAAGCGCTTCTCAAGGACCTCGAAGACATCAAGAACTATGCCGAACAAAGCTGACCACGCCTTGCACTCTACATCGCTACCGCGCCGAGAGTGAAGGCAATCGCCATTTCTTCTTTCTCGCGATCGGAGCGATCATAGCGGCATCCGTCAGTAACCAATGGGTAGACCATCCAGGATTTGATTTTTGCTATCAGCGCTGTTCATGAAGTATGATGCCACAATTGACGGGTCGAGTTTTTCAATGAGGCAAAGAGAACATTGGCTCCAAGCGGAACATTGATCACTATCAAACAATCGCGGGATCCAATCAATTTTGCGTTTTTCGGAATTGCGGCCTATCATTTCATGGGTCACGGAGCATGGCTAAATGCCTTCTCCGGTGCAGATTTGACCGTTAAAGATGAGTGGAAAATGACTCCATGTATGAGCGTTTTTGAAGTAATAGCAAAAGATGACCAACAATGAGCTGCAGCGTACGTCCTTTCGCGCTTAGGCCTCCGATGAGGCCATATCCGCGATCTCAGGCCGTCTGCCGCCGAGCTCGAACGTTGGCTGAAAAACAGATCTCGTAAGCAATGAGCATTCAACGAACCTTCATCCTTAGAGCCCTGAAATTCGCATTGGCCGCTTGCGGTCTGCTGCCACTACCTTTGGCGGCCGCAGATAGCCCTAATTTCCTGCTCGTCGTGGCCGATGACATGGGCTGGACGGATCTCGGATGTTTCGGCAGCGAGATCGCAACCCCCAATCTCGACAGGCTGGCGGAGCGTGGGGTTCTGTTCACGGATTACCATGTTTGCGTAAGCTGTTCACCCACACGCTCGATGCTACTTTCAGGTACGGACAATCACCTGGCCGGGCTCGGGACGATGGCTGAGGAGCTGAAAGATAATCAACGCGGCAAGCCGGGATACGAAGGGTATCTCAACGATCGGGTGGTGGCGCTCCCCGAGGTGCTGGCGGATGGCGGTTACCATACCTACATGGCCGGCAAATGGCATCTTGGGCACGAGTCTTCGCAGTACCCCTCCGCGCGCGGCTTCGAGCGTACATTTACCCTGCTCTATGGCGGAGCCAGCCATTGGGCGGACATGGCCGGGCTTGGAAACATCCAGACTCCCGCCTACTACACCATGGACGGGAAGAAGCTCGACAAATTGCCCGCGGATTTCTTTTCCACCCGCAGTTACGCGGACTTCCTGATGGATGCCATCCGCGGGAACCACGGTGACGGCAAACCGTTCCTGGCTTACCTCGCTTTTACCGCCCCGCATGACCCTCTCCACGTTCCGGAACCATGGTTGGGCAAGTATCGCGGCCGCTACGATAATGGCTACGAAAAGCTGAAGGTAAAGCGGGCAGCGAGAGCCCGGCAATTGGGACTCGTGCCCGAAGAAGCAAGTATCCCCGGACGGCATCCCCTGATCAAACCATGGGATTCACTCACCGATGAGAGCAAAGCGCGGGAGGCGCGGGGAATGGAAGTGTACGCCGGAATGATTGATAATCTCGACTATCATTACGGGAGGGTCGTGAAGTTTCTCAAGGACATCGGGGAATACGACAACACCGTGATCATCTTCATGTCGGACAACGGCGCGAATCCGTATTACAGCGAGGACTATTGGTTCAATGCGACTCCGGATGGAAGCAAGTGGCTGGCTTCCTGGGACAACAGCACAAAGAACATTGGACACACCAATTCCTCCTATGCCTATGGAATTGGCTGGGCATCGGCTTCCGTCGGGCCGCTCGACCGGTTCAAGATGACGGTCGCGGAGGGCGGCACCAGGAGTCCGATGTTGGTGGCGGGTCCGGGGATCCGAGGCGGGCGGAAGTCGGACGCCTTCACCTACGTGACGGACATCATGCCCACGATCCTGGACATGGCCGGGCTCAAACACCCGGCGACATTCCAGGGAAGATCCGTAGAAGCCCTTCGAGGTCGATCGATCGCGCCGGTGCTTTTGGCGTCCCAGGCAAAGGTCCACGATGACAAGGCTTTTATCGGGGGCGAGATGTTCGGGGGCAAGTGGATGCGACAGGGCGACTACAAGGCCGTCCTGGTTCGAAAGCCTTGGGGTCCAGCGGAATGGGAATTATACAACGTGAAAATAGATCCCGGTGAGACTGACAACCTCGCCCCTGCCCAACCCGAACTGCTGGAGGTACTCGCGAATGCGTGGGAAAACTACGCAGAGGATGTCGGGGTCGTATTACCGGAAGAATAACCGCCTTCCTCGCACCAAACCCAGCCAACAAGGCGGCGCCGACTAGCCCGCATCGTTCACACTTTTTCGTCACGAGCGGAAGGAGGTTGCGCCAAATCAAGGAGTTATCCCTATGGGGCGGGCGAAGGCATGTAGACACATGTAGAGGTCGACCCATCGGGATAACTCCTTGATTTGGTGTGACATCCATCCGCGCAGTAGAAAAAGTGTGAACGATGCGGGCTAA
>Ga0315336_1001336_pt1 | contig 49427 bp, 39 predicted proteins | sample ASW5metaG_FD_204512 | JGI IMG/M metagenome (GOLD analysis project Ga0315336, IMG submission 204512) | Ammonia-oxidizing marine archaeal communities from Monterey Bay, California, United States - ASW #5 | ecosystem: Environmental > Aquatic > Marine > Intertidal zone | place: USA: California...
TATCGACCTTTACGGCGATCTTGCGGGCATCCTCACCATGGCTGCAAACAAAGAAAGACCGCTCGATGAGAGCGACCCGTCTGTTCAGCAGGTTAAGATGGTTGCGGGGGTAGGATTTGAACCTACGCAGTCTGCGCTCGGGCTGTTCGCCCGTGCTCGACCTTTAGCCTAAAACCGCTCCCCCGGAGCGTTTTCTTGACGGCTAAAGCCTTCACGTTATGAGCCTGAATGGCGTAGGTTCATGACCTGTTCAGCGTAGCGGTCATCGAGCTACTGACGTCGAATTATCCAAAGTCTCGTCCGTTCTTTCCCAGCCCTGATCTTCTCCACATGTAGCCCGGCATCGACCAAGGCAGGTGTATGCCGCTTCATCCACGAGCCCATCGATTGGGCATTTTTGGGCCAAGATCTCTGCAATTTTACGGGTTCTGGGACCAATTGATTCAAGCGTTCGAGCAATTCAGCCGCACTGCCTTCGAATCCCTCATCGGATACAAGCTGGATGATCCCCTGGGCCACCTCGTTGTCTTCAATTATGGAAGAAGACGCGTCTTTTAAGTTGTCTCGGTACGCCGCCTGAAACTTGTCTGATCCAATACCAAGGCCTGGAGCGGCTGCGCAAATGTTCTTGCAGAAGTCTGCCATCCTCGTAGGCTCCGCAAGTTCTACGTCGTGTTCATGTCGAAGAAACGAGGACACACCGTCCAGCAAGGTCCCGAATATTGAAGCTCTTGCCGCCTCAAAACCAGCGAGCAATTCATTCTCGGGCTTTCTGTCATTGGCATCGATTGCGGGAAGTGAGAGAACAATCGCTCGATCCATGAAATCAGGTTTTCCTATTACTTCATTGATGCCATTGATAATCATTGGGCGAGAGACGTTAAACACTTCCTCTTCCCTGTTTTGGTAAAGTCGTCTCGTACTAAATCCACCGCCGGTCGAGACCCGACTTAGCGCGTCACTCGTACGCCCGCTGATTCCTGATATGTTGTCAAAAACCAAGCAATGATTGGAGTCGGCGCTGATCATCAAATCGTGTTCGTCTTTCGGCACCGACCGAATTGGCGCGGAATGCGGATCGACCAGTGATCTCAGAACTCGAGATACCGTCGATTTGCTCGACCCTTGTCGCCCGTTGAGAAGCAAGACTGGATAGGGTCCTATTGGCAATAGCGCCGCAAGCAACCAAGCTACGACAAGACAAAAATCCGCGTCGGTGGCGACGTTCAAAAAGCCCCTCAAATGCTCGATGGGCTCGCCTGCCATCGGTTCCGGCAGCGAACGCATGTGGCGCGTTCGCCGGAATTTAACCGGTGAATTGGCTATGACTCGCCAACCACCGTGATCGACCTCCACGATTTTCCGCTTTTCATCGCAGATGTCCACATAGATCTTGTTGTCATACCGTGCCGACCGTAGCCAAACCGTATAACTTGGCCCTTCGAATACAGCCCTTGCTTTCAAGAGACGCAATGCGTCGTTGATGGCCTGTGCGCCGGGGACGCTGGCATATGCCTGGTGGAATCGATGGACGAGCCAACTTTGGAAGTCCTCAGAGTCGATCTTGTAGTTTTCTTCGTGTTCGTTGACCGGCACCGTGACATAGGCTTCTTTCGTTTCCGAATGCCAAAGCCACGACCCATCCACCAAGTCGGCGATTAGGCTGGCCTGAGATTCGCCGCGCCTTCCTGTTTTCTCATCTGCAGTACTACGTTCGTCGCCGGTGTTTTCGCCGAACTCGAAAGGTGCTGCGGTTGCTAAGAATTCCTCTGCTTGATCATCAGTCCAGCCTTCATCCAGGGCATTCCCGGCATCCCACGCGGCCACCACTCCTGACGGTGGAGTCAACACGTGAATGCTCTGAGCGATTGTTTTGAGATTTGCGGCGACCGAACGCGCGTAGGCCTGGCCGGCGGCGTCTGCGTCCGGCCATATGACGACACGCCGCCGGTTGAGCACGTTCCGGTCCGCTTGGCCAAAGCCATTGCAGCCGCCAGCGCAAGTTACGGCGACATAATCCGGCAGCAGCTTTTTCGCAGCCAACGTTGCCTTTTCGCCTTCACAGACCAGAACTGGTGCATCCGGCCTTTCGGATAACTCCTCTTGGAGAAAAAGTGGGCTGGGAGTTGGCAACTGTTGCCATCGCCATCCAGTTTTGCCGGTATCTACATGGCGGCGATAGGTCAACGGACGAAATTCTTTCCCTTTGTCGGTGGCAAATCGAAATATGTAACCGACCGTTTTTCCATCGGTTGTTTTGTAGTGATAAATGGCGGTCGGCTCACCGAGTTTTGGGTGCGAGTTCGGCGGCGCCGGTGCTGATTCGGGCACAGGACACAGAAGCTGCCATTTGCCGACGTTAGGTTGGCGGCGCTCGGGGCTTTCACCGATCGGTTTGAACATGGTTCGCCTAGTCCGCATCGGTCGCGCCCAACATACCTGCCAGTTCCTTTGCTGCAGCGTATTGCCCAAGTCCCGACAAATAGGCAGCCAGGCTGACCGGATCACCGCCCTTGTCGCCGGTGGCGAAATCGGCCCATCGACCGGTTTTCACATTCACTTTAAACGATCCAGGCGTGCGATCCTCGCGCATGGGATTTTGGACTACATACTCGGCCCCCTCGTAACGGCCACCAGGCAACCAGCGTTCAAGGATGTCCGGCAAGCGCGCGAGCGCCAGTGCATTTATTGTTCGGAAGAAGTGGCGCCGATCTGAATGCGGCTTCATCGCGTTTCGCCCGCTTCGCTGGTGCTGGCGAAACAGCGTCGACGCAAGTAGTCGTCAAGATCGCTTCGGCGATAGCGAACCATTCCCCGCGAGAGCTTGATGAACGGCGGCCCACCGCCGCGAAGCCGCCAGCCTTGCAATGTGCGAGCGGAGACATTCAAAAGCACCGAGACTTCCACCTCGGTCAAGAATTGTTCGGGGCATTCGTCTGTGTCGATGGACATAGGGACCTCTCCAGTTCACGTGATTCACGCGATTGATACGTCCCGTCCGCATGGTCAAAAAAGAGGTCAAAATAGAAAAATCGGCCAGAAATTCGACCGCATTTTTTCCCACCCGGTTATTCGTCCGACTTATCGTGCTCCCTCACAATTTTTCTAATTGTTTCGATGGCTAGGCCCTGTGTCGTGGACAGGCCAAGTCTGCTTTGGGCTCTCTGCTGAACCAATTGATATAACTCTTTTTTTGTAAGGTTCCCTCTCAAGTTATTGTCGCTTCTCACTTCGACGAGCGCCTCAATAATTTCTTTTTTGTATGTGCGTCGCCCCCTTCTGCTTCGGTTGGCAGTCGGTTCCTTGAGGGTCGATGGGCGATTCAGCGCTTTCTTTAATTTGTCTGACGGCTCCACGTTGATACTGGTGAACCGTATATCGCCGTCTTTGTCTCGGCGGCTAATTCGTTCTGCTAGCGTTCCGAATTCGAGGTCCAGAAAACCCTTTCCTTGCCACCACGATTCATGAACATCATCGAACGCTCCACTGAACGGACGGTCAGCACGGCGGCCGGTCGCCAACAATTCACCCGTTTTCAGATGATTGAGAAAATGCCTGGTCGCGATGTATTGCAGCAGGCGGAAGCAATCATTCTCAAGTGTCGCAAGACCATCATGAAAACCATCGTGCCGAAGTCGAACCAAACTGCCCATCGATTGGACTTTGATCGGCAAATATCGTTTCAGTCTGGATCCGTCGATCGGCTGTGCATTACTGACCACATCCTGCCAATCGAAATCTCTCGAATACCCCGCCAGGTCAATCTTTCCGGAGCCAACGACGTTTTTATTGACACGCTCTGCGTAGCCCGCCAATCCGGGATAATGCGTTAAATAACGTCGGAAGGAGTCTCCAATAGGCTCCCTGTTTAACGATAGCTCGCGAGGATGCGAAGCAAGGAAGAAATACGGTTCCACTTGCCCTTGCGCTACCAGATATGCCGCCAAATCCCGTGGCAACCATCGCTTTTCATCGACACTCAATTTCAAGGTGTTTCGTTCGACAGGTTTCGTCGCAATAATTTCGAGGAAAAACAATGGATCAGGTAAATCTTTCTCGGGCACAAGGTCACCCTTAGCCAAAGGGTCTTTCGCTGACTCGATTGGCAAATCGATGAGGTCGCCAAATTGGCGTTGACCATCGTCGCGCAGACACCCGAACATTGATACTCTGTACTTGGGCATAACTTCGTTGGCCCCAAAATTGAATGGGCGGCGTCCGCCTAAGGCCACAACTTGACCCTGTTCGGACGGCAGCCGTCCGCAACTAACTTTATATTATCTATGAGAAATTTGATTGGCGGACAAGTTGACCGGCTAGTTGGCGAACATTTCTAATGTTGGACAAAGTCATGCCCGAAGGAATCATTATTCGATCGCGCCTCCGAACCACCACGCTTCGCAACGCAAACACACCACCCAGGCTGCTTCCCCCTTGCTTCCCCGACAATTATTCCAATTTATCAATTTCCGTTAAGTCTTTGAAATGATTGGTGGGTGCACAAGGACTCGAACCTTGGACCCGCTGATTAAGAGTCAGCTGCTCTGCCAACTGAGCTATGCACCCACCGGAGGTTGGCCAGTCGGCACCGCGGCAGCATGTGGCGCGGTGAACTTAGGCCGCCTGGCGGCTTCTTAGCGCACTCTGCCGGCTTTGTCCACGGCCAGAACGATGCCGGACGGCGGGCCGCAGCGGGCGCTTTCACTGTCGACATTTGTCTGGCATTTATCGAAATCTAAACAAATAATGGGCCAGACTTATTTGCGTTCCACGAACCCATTATCAGGCTAGAGTTGCATGCAGCAGGAAGCGCCCGGATTGAGCCGTAATCAGAAGACCCAGGGACCACTTGCGCATGTCTACCCGGTCATTTTGTCGGGCGGGTCCGGCTCCCGACTCTGGCCGCTGTCCCGGTCTCATTATCCGAAACAGTTCTACCCGCTCGCCGCCGAACAGACGTTGCTGCAGCAAAGCGCCCTGCGTCTGCCGCGGGAACAGGGTTACGCCAGCCCTTTGGTTGTCTGCAGCGAGAACCATCGCTTCATCGTCGCCGAGCAACTGCGCCAATGCGGCGTCGCGGCCAACCGCATCGTCCTGGAGCCGGTCGGACGTAACACGGCGCCGGCGGCAGCTGTTGCCGCGCTCTGCCTGCGCAAACAGGATCCCGACGCGATCCTGCTGGTACTGCCAGCGGATCACCTGCTCGCCAAGGTCGATGTCTTCAATCAAGCGGTGCTGAAAACCTTGACCGTCGTCGACCAACAGCGGCTGGTGGCTTTTGGCATCGAAGCGACCGAACCGCACACCGGCTACGGCTACGTTAAGCAGGGGCCCGCGATTTCCGCAGATGCGTTCGCAGTTGAAGCTTTCGTTGAGAAACCGTCAGCAGAGACCGCCGCCGATTTCCTCGCCGCCGGTGGCTATCATTGGAACAGCGGCATCTTCATTTTTTCCGCTCGGACCTATCTGGAGGAACTTGGCCGCTACCATCCGGATATCCTTGCCGCCTGCGAGGCGGCCGTGGCCGGCGGCGGCGACGATCTCGGATTCTTCCGGCTCGACCATGCCGCCTTCGAACGCTGCCCGTCGGATTCCATCGACTACGCGGTCATGGAAAAGACCGATAAGGCCGCAGTGCTGCCGGTGACCATGGGGTGGAACGATATCGGTTCGTGGACGGCGCTGTGGGAAACCGGCGAAAAGGACGCCGAGGGCAACCTGTTCGAAGGCGACGTCCTGGCCATTGATGTCCGCAACTCTCATATTCGCGCCGAAGACGCCTTGGTTGCCGCGGTTGGCCTCGACAACGTCACCGTGATCCAAACCAAGGACGCCGTTCTCGTACTGCCGTCGGACCGTGCCCAGGACGTGAAGGCAATCGTCGATCGTCTGAAACAACAGGGGCGCGACGAGCATAAGTTTCACGTCGTCCACTACCGCCCCTGGGGCTCCTACCAGACCCTCGACTTCGGCGCCCGCTTCCAGGTCAAGCGTCTCATCGTCAAACCCGGCCAGTCCCTTAGCCTGCAAATGCACCACCATCGCTCCGAACACTGGGTGGTGGTTTCCGGAACCGCCAAGATTACCGTCGACGACGACGTCGTTCTGCTGTCGGAGAACCAATCGACCTACATTCCCGTCGGTGCGACCCATCGACTGGAGAATCCGGGCATGCTCGACTTGGAAGTCATCGAAGTGCAATCGGGCAGTTATCTCGGCGAGGACGATATTGTGCGATTTGACGACATCTACGAGCGCGGCGCCGCGGATCCCGAGAAACCCTGAACGTATCTGGCTCAATTGAACGGTATTTATGGTAAACGACGGATTTGGCGTCCGGGCAGGCTGAGATCGGGTTAGGCCGCCTGCCCGCCGTCAGTCTTGCCCGCTATCGACATATTGCGTATAATCCACACGGACTTTGGGCGATCCGATCCCAGTGGTCGTCACTCCGACGATACGGCATGCGAGTGAATAGAGGTGAAAGTTAGCGGCTGCATTGCGGAAAATTTGGCAGCGGCCGTAGTTTGTTTGGTATTATCGAGTAGCGTTTGATGCGTATTCTGATTCTCACTCATCACAGACGATTCAAGGCGGCATGGCGCTGTTTGAGCTTGGCACGCCAACTGGCGCGCCGGGGGCACGACGTGACCATGTTGTGCACTGCCGACGCCGAACGGTTCCGCATGACGGAGTATGTCGAAGACGGCGTCAAGATCGTGGAAGCGCCGGATTTGCTGGTCGGAAGCATGCGATCGGGATGGGACCCGTACACGATTTTTCGCCGCATGCACTGGCTCAAGGACGCGCAATTCGATTTGCTGCATGCCTTCGAGACACGTCCGGCCTCGATTTACCCGGCACTTAGCCTTTTGAAACGTCGAAAAGTTCCTTTTGTCATCGACTGGATCGATTGGTGGGGTCATGGCGGCCTAATCACCGAACATCGGCCGCGCTGGTATCAGATCGTGTTTGGCGGCATCGAGACCTGGTACGAGGAGCATTTCCGCACCATGGCTGACGCCAGCACGGTTATCGCCCGCGGCCTGGGGCATCGGGCGGAAGGCCTGGGTGTCAAGACGGACAGTATTTTTTGGATTCCGAACGGCTGCGATCCAAAGCTCATTGAGGCCGTCGGGGATCAGAATTTCCGGCCGAAGTTCGGCATCCCAGATAACGCCTTCGTCGCCGGCTTTTCGGCCTTGGACGTAACGTTAGGCGTCGACACCGTATTTCGCGCGTTGAGCCTGCTGAAGGACCGCTACCCGAACATCCGGTTGTTGATGACCGGGAAGAAGGACGACAGCCTGATGGCGGCGGTCGATGCCGCCGGTGTCGCCGACAACGTAACCCATCTCGGTTTCGTCGATGTCGAGGATTATCCTAAGGCGCTTTCATGCGTCGATACGTTTGTTGTTCCGTTCGGCGACCGCATCGCCAATGCCGGGCGATGGCCCGGCCGGATCAACGATTATCTAAGCCTGGGCATTCCGATCATTACTAATCCGGTCGGCGAAATGTCGACATTGCTCGCCAGTCACAAGATCGGCTTGTTGGCGCCCGAAACGCCGCAAGGCTTTGCCGACGCGTTGACCACGATGATCGAATATCCGGACCAACGCCAGCGCATGGGACAAATCGCCCGCGACCTGGCCGGATCCGAGCTGGCCTGGTCGACCTTGATCGATCGTCTGGAACAGGCATACACCTTTGCCATCGATCACGCCGAAACCTCGACCATCGGCGCCGGTCGCCGCCACACCAGAGGAACGCCAGCGAACAACCCGGCCCCGTAGCCCGATGCGGCCGCCGGACCGACACCATTAGCTCAGTAGGAACCCGTCATGGACATTCGCAACGTCTCGATTTTCGGCCTCGGTAAACTCGGTGCCAGCATGCTCGCCGGTATGGCCAGCCGCGGCCTGAACGTCATCGGCGTAGACATCAACGAAGAAGCCGTGACGCGCGTGAATGCCGGTCAACAGCCCGTTCAGGAAACCGGCTTGGGCGAGCTTATCGCTGCCAACGCCGAGCGTATTCGCGCCACCACCGACACCGACGACGCGATCAGGAACTCGGACATCAGCTTTGTCATCGTGCCGACGCCAAGCGACCACCGCGGCGCCTTCACCCTGCAATATATCCGCTTCGCCCTGCGCGATATCGGCAAAGCCTTAAAGGAAAAAGACGGCTACCACGTCATCGTCATCACCAGCACGGTGTTGCCCGGCGCGACTAGGCTTGGCTTGTTGCCGATCCTGGAGCAGGAATCCGGCAAAAAATGCGGCCAGGACTTCGGTTTGTGCTACAGCCCGGAATTTATCGCGCTCGGCTCGGTCATCCGCGACCTACTGAATCCCGACTTTTTTCTAGTCGGACAATTCGATGACCGCTCCGGCGATTACCTTGAATCGGTGAACGGTCAGGTCTCGCTCAACGACACGCCCAGCAAGCGCATGAGCATCGAAAATGCCGAAATCGCCAAGATCGCCCTGAACAGTTTTGTGACCATGAAGATTTCTTTCGCCAATGTCTTGGCCGACCTTTGCGAGCGCATTCCCGGTGGCGACGTCGACGTCGTCAGCGACGCCATCGGCCAAGACAGCCGCATCGGCCGCAAATATCTGACGGGCGGACTCGGTTTTGGCGGCCCGTGCTTTCCCCGCGACAATGTCGCACTGTCGTTTATCGGCCGATCGGTCGGCGCCGACATGCAATTGTTGGAAGTCAACGATACGTTCAATCGAACCCTGTCAGACCGCTTGCTGGAACGCATCAAGCCATTTGTCGCCGCCGGCACAACAGTCGCCATCCTCGGACTCGCCTACAAGCCGTTGTCGCATGTCATAGAGGAATCGCCAGGCATTTTCCTCGCCAAGGCGCTTTCCGATGCCGGCATGCGGGTCATCGGTTATGATCGCCTGGCGGCCGATCCGGCGCGATCGGCGCTGCAATACCATGCCCTGGTCTCCGACAATCTGAGTGAGGCGCTGAAGGATGCCGACGCCGTCGTGATTGCCACACCTGACGATGAGTTCAAGGCGCTCAGCGCCGACGATCTTGCCGGCGACAAGGAGAACATTACGGTGATCGATTGCTGGCGTTTGCTCAGCGATACCCTAAAGGACGCGGATCGTGTCACATATGTTCCTCTAGGCCGTGACATGGATTTGGGCATCGCCGGCAACGTCTTCCATGAACTATGGGCCGCCGAGTAAGGGTTTCGCGCCGGGTATTAACCCTATATTTGGCGGAGCAATGACGTATTAGGGATTTAGCCGATTTATGACCGGCCGGATTATTGTGCATTGGCCAAATATACCGTATGATCGGGATCGCGTCGTAGCGGCGCGTTTTGTGGAGTTTGTCGTAGGGGTAGAGTAATGATCGTAGTAGCTGGTGGCGGCGGTTTCATTGGCGGGCATTTGGTAAGACACTTCATCGAAAGCGGTGAAAAGGTCCGCAGCGTTGACGTCAAGCCAAAATCGGATTGGTATCAATTACACGGCGACGCCGACAACCGCGTACTCGATCTGACCTTACGCGAAGCCTGTATGGAGGCAATGGACGGCGCCTCGCAGGTCTACAATCTTGCCGCCGACATGGGCGGCATCGGCTTCATCGAAAACAACAAAGCCGCCTGCATGCTGTCGGTGTTGATCAACACGCATTTGTTGATGGCCGCCAAGGAACTCGACGTCAGGAAATTCTTCTACTCGTCATCGGCCTGCGTCTATGCCGCCGACAAGCAAACCGAGGCCTACGTTCCGGCATTGAAGGAAGCAGACGCCTATCCGGCCATGCCGGAAGACGGCTACGGCTGGGAAAAACTGTTCAGCGAGCGTATGTGCACCCATTTCCGAGAGGATTACGGCATCGTGACCCGGGTCGCGCGCTATCACAATGTCTATGGCCCCTATGGCACGTTTGACGGCGGTCGCGAAAAAGCGCCGGCAGCAATGTGCCGGAAGGTCATCGAAGCCAAGCGGTCAGGCCGTCATGAAATCGAAATTTGGGGCGATGGCGAACAGACCCGCAGCTTCATGTACATCACCGATTGCTTGCAGGGCTCGACCTTGATTGCGGAAAGCGACGTCATCGAGCCGTTGAACCTCGGCAGCGACGAACTGGTCACGATTAATCAGCTGGTCGACATTGTCGAGGACATCGCCGGCATCACACTAAAGCGCAATTACAATCTCGATGCGCCGAAGGGCGTGCGTGGCCGCAACAGCGACAACACCATGATCCAAGCCAAACTGGGTTGGGCGCCGAGCATTTCGCTCCGCGACGGCATGGAAGAAACCTACCGCTGGATCCACGATGAGATGGCGACCGAAAACGCTGCCTGATTGAACCTGCGCGGTCCTATCGGGGCGCTGGAATACCGTCTAAAACGGTGAAAATCCGGGTCGGCGCGGAATTTCGGCGTCGCGGTGAATCCAGACTCCCATCACCAACCCGAAGCCGATCAGCAAGGTCATCATCGACGTGCCGCCATACGAGATCAGCGGCAGCGGCACGCCGACCACTGGCACCAAGCCCATGACCATAGCGATGTTGATGAAGACATAGAGGAAAAATCCACCGGTGACGCCGATCGCCACCAGCCGACCGAAATGGTTACGCGCGCGCAAGGCAATGGCGAAACTATAGGCAAGCAGCAGGATGTAGAGCGCCAGCAAAATCAGTCCGCCGACCATGCCGAATTCTTCGGCCAGCATCGTGAATATGAAGTCGGTCCGCATTTCCGGCAGAAAATCGAGATGGCTTTGCGTACCCTGCATGAAGCCCTTGCCGAACAGGCCGCCTGATCCGAGGGCGATTTTCGACTGCATGATATGATAACCGGCACCCAGCGGATCGCGTTCGGGATCGACGAAGGTCAAAATCCGCGCACGCTGATAGTCGTGCAGATAGCTCCAGAGGATGGGCAAGGCGCCAAGTGCGGCGCCCGCCGCCACCGCAAATTTCCAAAGCCGAACGCCGGCCATAAAGAAAATGCCGAGGCCAACCGCACTCAACAAGATCGCCGTGCCCAGATCGGGCTGGCGCAGAACCAGCACCACGGGTGCCGCGATCAACAATGTGGGCGCAATCAACCAGCGCAATCGCCCGATTTCATCCATCGACAAGTAGTGGAAATAGCGCGCCAGCGATAACACCAACGCCACCTTCATGACTTCGGACGGCTGTAGCTTGAACACGCCGAGATCGACCCAGCGCTGCGCGCCCATGCCGATCACGCCGAACACTTCGACCGACACCAGCAAGCCGAGACCCAACGCATAGATCACATAGGCATAGCGCAACCAAAATCGGATATCGACCATGGCCACGAACAGCATGACCACGGCACCAATACCAAACCTTATCATTTGCCGCGAAGCCCACGGCGAATAGGAACCGCCGGCCGCGGAATAGAGCATCATCCAGCCGATCGCAGCAACCGCGCAAATCAGCAGCACCAAACCCCAATTGAGCTCGACCAGCTTGCGGCTCAATGGCAGCGCGGTGGTTTCAACGTCGAGTGACTTGGCCATCCGGTCAGCCTTGCCGCCGGTCGGTCGCGGGTCCGGCGAACCGGCCGCGGCCAGGCCGCCGGACCGGATCGAGCCGTTGCGTTTCCCTTAAGATATCCGCCGCCACCGGCGCCGCTGCCGTTGAACCGCCGCCGCCATGCTCGATCACAACGGAGATGGCATAACGGGGCTTGTCTAATGGCGCATAGGCAACAAACAAAGCGTGGTCGCGTTCTTTCCAGGGCTTTTCTTCGTTCTTGCGCACGCCGGTCAAGCGTTCGCGTTTGGAAATTCTGCGAACCTGGACTGTGCCGGTCTTGCCGGCCATTTCCATACCTTTCTCTTTTATACGCGCCTTGTAGGCTGTACCGCGGCGATGATTGGTCACCATGCTCATACTTTTCAGAACCAAGCGCAGCGCGGTCTGGGACAACCCCATCTCACTGCTTTCTGCGCCCTCGTTCACCGCCGTTCGGTCATCACCGGAATCGGTTTCGCCTGTGCTTCGCACCAACCGCGGCACAACCGCCCGGCCGCCATTTGCCAATCGCGCCGTCATCACGGCAAGCTGCACCGGCGTGGTCAGCAAAAAACCTTGGCCAATCCCGGTGATGAGGGTTTCGCCTTGCTGCCACGGCACGCCATGGACGGCCTGTTTCCAATCCCGGGTCGGCACCAGACCGGCGCGCTCCGACGGCAAGCCCAATGCTTGTAGATCGCCAAAGCCGAAACGACGCGCCATCTCGGCAATTCGGTCGACGCCAAGCTTGCGCGCAACCTCGTAGAAGTAAACATCGCAGGACCGGTAGATCGCCTGAAGCATATCAATCCAGCCATGGCCGCCCCGCTTCCAGCAATAGAACCGGCGGCGGCCGAGCTTCAAATGCCCCGGGCACCAGACCCGCTGGTTCTTACCGATGACGCCAGCTTCCAACGCCGCCAGTGCAACGACCAACTTGAACGTCGATCCCGGCGAATATTGGCCGGATACTGCCTTGTTGGTCAGCGGCCGGCGTTCGTTCGAAATCAAGTTGTTCCAATCGGCGCTGCTTAAACCGACGTTGAAGGCATTGGGATCAAAGCTTGGTGTCGAGGCAAGGGCCAGCACGTCACCGGTATGAATATCCAGGACAACGCTCGCCGCGCTTTGTCCGGCCATGCGCTCCATGGCAAATTGTTGCAGGGACATGTCGAGGGTCAGCACCACGTCGTTGCCGGATTGGCCGTCTTGGCGGCTCAATTCCCGGATGACCCGGCCAAAGGCGTTGACTTCGACCCGACTGCTGCCCGCCTTACCGCGCAGCGGGTGATCGAATATACGCTCGATCCCGTTCTTGCCTATGCGAAATCCGGGCAGTTCCAACAACGGATCCGGCGGTTCGGATTGCAAGTCCTTTTCCGAGACCGGAGCGACGTAGCCGACGACGTGGGCAACCCGATCCCGGAACGGATAATCCCGTGTTTCGCCGACTTCCAAATGCACGCCGGCCAAATCGGGAATGTTGACATTAATTTCCGCGAATTCATCCCATGTGAGATTTTCGGCCACTGGTATTGGCACGAAGCTGCGTTTGCGACGCACATCGCGCAATATGCGCGCCCGCTCGCGCTCGTCGATCATGATGACCTGGTCGAGCGCCGCCAGGGTATCATCCAGGCTCTGGGTTTGCTCGGGCACCAAGACAACTCGGTAATTCAGCCGATTGGCGGCAAGCTCGACACCAAATCGGTCCAAAATGCGACCACGCGGCGGCGGCAGCAACCGCAAATTGATGCGATTTTCGTCGGCCAACATGCGGTATTGGTCCGACTGCACGACCTGCAGGTAATACATGCGCCCGGCCAAAGCCGACAGTAAGGCGACCTTGGCGCCGCCCAACATCAGCGCGCGCCGCGTGAACGTTTTATAGCGTCCGGTATCTCGCCGTTCCCGCATGCTCGATCACTCCACCACGGAACGGCTTATCCATGACTGGACCATCGTGAAAGCCCATGCCACCAAAGGATAAAACAACACCGTGATCACGAACTGACCGACCAGCGGCCGCGGGTCGAACAGCGTGAAGTAATAAATCGAATGCAGCAGCCAAAGGACGAGGTATGCACCAACGGCAATCAGCGCGAACCCGAGCCAGCCAACCACGAAAGTCTGACCGACGATCGGCCGGTGCTGATTGACGCACACCCCGCGGACCAACAGCAAAACCAACGCCATAATGCCCGGCGGCCCCCCGGCAAGCAGATCGAAACCAAGGCCAATGGAAAAAACCAGAATAGCCGGCATGAGCTCCGGCCAGAAAATGCTCCAGTAAAACACCGCGATGAGGATCAACAATGGTCGAACATCGCCGAAATACGGCAAACCCAGCGGCAAAACGCTGAACAGCAGGAGGCCAACGGCTAACAGCCCCGGCACGGCACCGCGCAGCCAGAAATTCATGCGGAGAGCCATGCCTTCTCTCATAGCCCATCGGCCCCGAATTCCAGCGCCGGCCGATCGTAGCGCAACACGGACACGAATTCGAGACGGTCCCAATCCACGTAGGGCTGGACGCGGACGATGCCGTTGGTGGTCGACGTGACGATGCCAATCGGCCGGCCCGGCGGAAACAGGCCGCCATGGCCGGAGGTCGTCAACCGATCACCAGGCGAGACCTGGGCGCCGACCGGCAAAAACTCGAGCCGCGGCTTGTCGGTATTGTCGCCGGCAAGAATCGCCCGGTACCCGGATTGCTCGACCAGCACCGGAATTCGTGAGTTCAAATCGGTGATAAGCAAAATGCGTGAAGCGCTGCGGCCGATCGCGGCGATGCGGCCGACCAGACCGTCGGCAGAAAGCACCGATTGGCCCTTTTCGACTCCATCTTCTGCCCCGGCATTCAGCAGCAAGGTGCGCACGAACGGTCCACCGACATCGGCAATGACACGGCCAGTGACGAAAGACGCCTCCGGATCTCTTTTGCCGTTCAGGAGATATTGCAGCTGGGCGTTATCGCGTTGCAGCAAACGGGCGGTTTCCTGCCATTGCATAAGACGCCGGTTTTCCTCACGCAGCCTGTCATTTTCCTCGTGCAAGGACACAAGCTCAGCAATTTTGTCGACGACGCGATTGAAGCCGGAGATCGGCTGCGAGGCAACGTTCAGGATCGGGGCGGCGAAATCCACCACCTGAGTACGAAACCGCTCAATGAGAACAAGGTCAGCCTTGCTGGCAACCAGTATCGCGATCGATGCCACGACCAGCATGGTGTAGGCAAAGCGCTGCGCCACCACGCGCAAAGGCATGGCGAACCGTGTGACGCTTCCCCCAAATGGTCTCAATCCGCGAGACCTCCATCATGCCCTGAGAACCGTTAGAACGAATTGATCAAAACGTGTCCAAGGGTTTTCATTTCCTCCAACGCACGGCCGGTGCCGAGCGCCACGCAGGATAGCGGTTCATCCGCGATCGATACCGGCAAGCCCGTCGCATGACGGAGAACATGGGCGAGATTGCCAAGCAGCGCGCCGCCACCGGTCAGCACGATGCCTTTATCGACAATATCGGCCGCCAATTCCGGTGCGGTGTGTTCCAAGGCCACTTTAACCGCCTCGATTATCGCCCCGACCGGCTCTGCCAGGCTTTCGGCGATTTGCCGTTCACTGATAACCAACTCTTTCGGCACGCCGTTCATGAGGTCGCGCCCTTTGATCTCCATCACCGCACCATCGCCGTCTTCCGGCGGGCAGGCGGAGCCAATTTCTTTTTTGATTCGTTCCGACGAACTTTCGCCGACCAGCAAATTGTTGTTGCGGCGGATGTAGGCAATGATTGCCTCGTCCATTTTGTCGCCGCCGACGCGCACGCTGCGCGAATAGACGATACCGCCCAGCGACAGAACCGCGACTTCCGTCGTGCCGCCGCCGATATCGACGACCATCGACCCAGTCGGTTCGGTCACCGGCAAGCCGGCGCCGATCGCGGCCGCCATTGGTTCCTCGATCAAATAGACCCGGCGTGCACCGGCGGCTTCGGCCGATTCCTGTATAGCCCGGCGTTCGACGGCCGTGGAACCGAACGGCACGCAGATAATCACCTGCGGGCTGGCAAAACTCCGGCGATTATGGACCTTGCGGATGAAGTGCTTGATCATTTCCTCGGCTACGTCGAAGTCGGCGATAACGCCGTCGCGCAACGGTCGTATCGCCTCGATATTACCGGGCGTTCGGCCGAGCATCATCTTAGCTTCGTCGCCAACGGCCAAGACCCGCTTCTTGCCGCGCGAATGCGCAATGGCGACAACCGAGGGTTCATTGAGGACGATACCTCGTCCCTTGACGTAAACGAGTGTGTTGGCGGTGCCGAGATCAATGGCCATGTCGGCGGACATCCAGCCGAGCATTCGGGAAAACATCTATCCTAAGCCTCACTCACTTGCGATACATAATTCGGCACAACGCGAACTTTACGGGATTTGGCTCGAAGACGAAGCAAAAATTTGGTTCCGTCCTTTTCTGCCGGCTCATCAACCACGTTGCCAACGCCCCACCAAATACGAATAGCCAAGCATTGGTTCATGATATAGAGAGCATGCAAATACTCAAACCAGACGATTGCCGCGCCAACGATTCACGGATCCACGAGGATCCCTTTTTCCTCTGCCGTCGTCTAGGCTTTATTGCGTCTTGTGTACCCCGTTTATTCAATGGCCTGTGCGACAGCATCTGTAGGCAAGGTTAAATTCGGGTTAAGTAGACGAAGCCTCTCTGCCCAAACGCATTTTTACGACTTAATCGATGGTTGTTGCAACTTGTTTGTCACTCTTCGACGTACTAGAGCAAATTTCAACGAAAATATCGCCGCGCCGGATCGGCCGGCGCGGCGTTTTGAGCGTGAAGTTCCGGCGTGGCTAGTTCTTGTCCTTGTCCACCAGCCGATTCTCGCTGATCCATGGCATCATACCACGCAACCGCTCGCCGACTTCTTCAATCGGATGGGCAGCATTACGCGCCCGCATGGCCTTAAAGCTGGTCTGATTGACTTTGTTCTCCAGCATCCACTGACGGGTGAACGCGCCGGATTGAATGTCGCTCAGTACGCGCCGCATTTCCGCCTTGGTGTCGTCGTTGATGATTCGCGGGCCGGACACGTACTCGCCGTATTCGGCAGTGTTCGACACCGAATAGTTCATGTTGGCAATGCCGCCCTCGTAAATCAGGTCGACAATGAGTTTGGTCTCGTGCAGGCATTCGAAATAGGCCATTTCCGGCGCATATCCTGCGTCAACCAAGGTTTCGTAGCCGGCGCGAATCAACTCGACCATGCCACCGCACAGCACCACTTGTTCGCCAAATAGATCGGTCTCGCATTCTTCCTTGAATGTGGTTTCGATGACGCCGGCGCGGCCGCCGCCAATGGCGGCGCAATAGGACAGCCCGATGTCATGGGCGTTGCCGGACGGATCTTGCTCGACAGCAAGCAAACAAGGCACACCGCCGCCGCGAACATATTCCGAGCGAACGGTGTGCCCCGGTCCTTTCGGCGCAACCATGAACACGTCGATATCGCTACGCGGTTCGATGAGGTTGAAATGAATATTCAAGCCATGGGCGAAGGCAATGGCGGCACCGGGCTTCATGTTCGGGCCGAGGTCGTCGAGATAGAGATCGCCCTGCAGTTCATCTGGTGTCAGGACCATGACGACGTCTGCCCAAACGGCGGCATCGGCCGGCGTCATGACCGTGAACCCGGCGCCTTCCGCCTTGGGAATGCTGCCCGACCCCGGACGCAGGGCCACTGCCAAGTCCTTGACGCCTGAATCGCGCAGATTGTTGGCATGGGCATGACCTTGACTGCCGTAGCCGACGACCACGACTTTCTTGTCCTTGATCAAATTAACGTCCGCATCGCGGTCGTAGTAAACACGCATTTCGAATACCTCCATGAATTAAGCGGGCATTGATGCCCAACGTTAGCTGATTCTCGTCATTGACCCTCGATAGGACCACGGCTGATGGCGACGACACCAGTGCGCGACACGTTGACCGCGCCAAGCGGCTTCATCAAACGAATAAAGTCGTCGAGTTTCTCCGTCGTACCGGTAAGCTCGAAGACAAACGAACGGTCGGTTGAATCGACCGCGCGGGCGCGAAAAATGTCGGCGATCCTTAGCGACTCGACCCGTTGCTCCCCGCTCGCCTGCACCTTGATCAGTGCCAATTCCCGTTCGACGTGGCGGCCTTCGGTCAGATCCGTGACCCTGTGAACCGGCACCAGGCGATCCAACTGCGCAATGATTTGTGCGATGACCATCGGCGTGCCGGTGGTTACGACGTTGATTCGCGAGACATTTACGGCATCGTCCACTTGGGCGACGGTCAGACTTTCGATGTTGTAGCCGCGGCCCGAAAACAAGCCAATGACACGGGCCAGGACTCCGGCCTCATTGTCAACGATGGCGGCAATGAGATGCCGCTCGATTGGTTCGGATTTCGTCATGGTCTCAAAGTCCCAGGGCGGCCGGGCAAAGTCGCGCCACGGCCAATGGTTCGAAGGGTGATGTCGGATCGTTCAATAGGCGCCGACGCAAGAGCAAATTTCGATCACACGGAACTTGCTCTAGACCAGCGCCATGCCGTCGTCGGTTACCGACGGCCGATCCAACTCACTAGCCTCGTTGCCGAAAATCATCTCATTGTGGGCGGCGCCGGACGGCACCATCGGGAAGCAGTTCTCCGTCGGATCGACCTGAACATCTACTATGACCGTGTTGTCGACCTTGATCATTTCCGTAATGGCATCGTCCAAATCGCCGGGCCGATCAACCTTGAGGCCGACACCGTTAAAGCTTTCGGCAAGCTTTACAAAGTCCGGCAGGCTGTCCATGTAGCTTTCCGAATAGCGGGAACCGTGCATCAGTTCCTGCCATTGACGGACCATGCCCATATAGCGGTTGTTGAGGATAAATACCTTCACTGGCAATTTGTACTGCGTCAGGGTCGAAAGTTCTTGGATGTTCATCAGGATGGATGCTTCGCCGGCAATATCGATCACCAATGCGTCGGGATGCGCGATTTGCACGCCCATCGCCGCCGGCAAGCCATAACCCATGGTGCCGAGTCCGCCGGATGTCATCCAATGGTTCGGCCGTTCGAAGTGAAAATGTTGGGCCGCCCACATTTGGTGTTGGCCAACTTCCGTCGTGATGAACACTTCCTCGCGGTCGCGGGTAAGTTGATACAGCCGCTCGATCGCATATTGCGGTTTGATCACGTCGCTACCCTGTTCATAGGCAAGCGAACGCCGGGAACGCCATTGTTCGATCTGGGCCCACCAATTGCTCAACGCTGTCTCGTCACATTGATGAACGCCTGCCTTCCAAAGCTTGATCATCGCTTCGAGCACATGCCCGACATCGCCGACGATCGGCACATCAACGCGAATGTTCTTGTTGATGGAACTCGGATCGATGTCGACATGGATTTTCAGCGAGTCGGGAGAAAATGCATCCAATCTGCCAGTCACACGGTCATCGAACCGGGCGCCGAGACAGACCATAACGTCGCAGTCATGCATCGCCATATTGGCTTCGTAGGTGCCGTGCATGCCCAACATGCCGAGAAACTGCTTATCGGAGGCAGGATAGGCACCGAGCCCCATCAAGGTGTTGGTGATCGGAGATCCGACCAAACGCACGAATTCGGTCATCAACTTGGATGCCTGAACGCCGGAATTGACAACGCCTCCACCGGTATAGAACAACGGCCGCTTCGCCGCCGCCAGCATATCGACCGCCCGCCGAATTTGCCCCAAATCACCTTTCACCTGTGGACGGTAGGTCCGGTGCTTGACCGTTCCCGGGCCGATGTAGGGGCCAGGCGCGATCTGAATGTCTTTTGGCAAGTCGACGACAACAGGTCCCGGCCTTCCGTTTGACGCGACAAAAAAAGCCTCGTGCATCACCCGCGCCAAGTCATTGATATCCTTGACCAAATAGTTGTGTTTGGTGCACGGCCGGGTGATGCCCGTGGTATCGCATTCCTGGAAGGCGTCATTACCGATCATATGCGTCGCGACTTGTCCGGTCAGGCAGACCACGGGAATGGAATCCATCAAGGCATCGGTCAGGCCGGTCACGGCGTTGGTCGCGCCAGGCCCCGACGTCACCAAAACCACACCGGGCTTGCCGGTCGAGCGGGCATAGCCTTCGGCCGCATGGACAGCACCTGCCTCTTGGCGTACCAGGATGTGGCGAATGCTGTTCTGCTGAAAAATGGCGTCGTAGATCGGAAGTACAGCGCCGCCAGGATATCCAAAAACGACATCGACGTCTTGGTCGGCAAGCGCTTTCAAGATGATTTCGGCGCCCGTCAGTTCCTGATCGGCCATCATGCTTCCCCTTCGCGCGACAATTCGTTCGATTGTCGTCATAACGCAAACGACAACCCGCAAGCCCCCCAAAGCCGGCGGACGCGCGCGTTGTCGGCAACGCGCGTAACCTAGTGGGTCAAGATGCCGGGGTCAATAAAAAGTCGCAAATTTTTGGAAAGATTTCTTCTGTGTTTCTTTCCAAATCTTGCGCGCCCAGTCGGACACCATGGGGCATCTGGTGGCGAAACCAGGTCATTTGGCGCTTGGCATACCGCCTGGTCATCGTCTTCGCCTTTATGATCGCGTCCTCGATCGCCATTTCGCCGCCGAGATAGGCCAATAAATGTGGCACGCCCAACGCCTTCATCACCGGCAATGATTGGGGCAGATCGCGCGCCGCCAGGGCCTCGACTTCGGCCAACGCACCGGCTGTCACCATCAGATCGAAACGCTGGTCAGCTCGTTGGTAGAGCCATTGCCGCGGTGGATCGAGCAGCACTGTCATGTGGCGCCCGTTGAGGCCTCCGGCCGTCTCAGCCTGCCAATCGGCCAATGATCGACCGGTCGCTTGATGGACGGCAAAGGCGCGAACCAGCCGTTGGCGGTCGCCGGCGGCAAGGCGGCCGGCCGATACCGGGTCAATCCGGCTCAGTTGCCGGTGAAAATCAATCGGCCCAAGCCGGTTCATTTCGGCCTCCGCCGCCTGCCGCGCGTCGTCCGGCAATTCCGGTACCGGCGCCAAACCCTGCGTCAAGGCACGAAAATACAAACCGGTGCCGCCGACCACGATCGGCAGCCGGTCGGCGGACCAGGCTCGCTCGATCTCTGCTATCGCATCGATGCGCCAGCGCCCCGCCGATCCGATTTCCGCCGCCGGCAAATAGCCATACAAGCGATGCGGCTGTGCCGCCATTTCAGCCGGTGTCGGGCGCGCCGACAGGATATGAAGATCGCGATAGACCTGCATGGAATCAGCGTTGATGATGACCCCGCCAAACGCTTCGGCAATAGCCAAAGCCAAGGCAGACTTACCGCTCGCCGTCGGTCCGGCAATCATAAGAGTCTTTTCATCCATTGCGTGACAGTCTAACAGATGCGCTAGAGCAGTTCTCGACCATACGGGACCGTTTGGTCGAGAACTGCTCTAGTCGCTCCAATAAGGCTCTCCGATGCATCTGGTCCTCACACTCATCGGCCCGTCCGACGGCAATTGCTTGTCGCAATCCTTGGTCGATGACGCCCGCACGGCGCTGGCGCGAGCGGGGGCCGAACCAGGCGAAGTCGATTGGTTGGCTTCGGGCTGTGCGGCCGACATTTCATGTACTGACGGCAAGATCGAACAGTTGGAACAGGCTGTCCGACAAAGCCTGGGGGCCGAGCCGCTGGACATCGTGTTGCAGCCAAGAGCCGGCCGGCGCAAGAAACTGCTCGTCGCCGACATGGATTCAACGATGATCACCGTGGAATGCATCGATGAACTTGCCGATGTCGCCGGCATCGGCCCGCACGTTGCCGCCATTACCGAGCGCGCCATGCGCGGTGAGATCGATTTCGAAGGCGCCTTGCGCGAACGGGTCGGGCTGTTGCACGGAATGCACAGGAAGGTGTTGCGCGAAACCATAGAAACCAGGATTCACCTGACACCGGGCGCGCGCGAGCTGATCATGACCATGCGCGCCGACGGTGCCTACACCGCGCTCGTATCCGGCGGCTTCACCTATTTCACCGAGCGAGTAAGCGCGCTCGCCGGCTTCGATTTCCATGCCGCCAATCGCCTGGTGTTTGCGGACGATCGTTTGACCGGGCAGGTAGCCGATCCGATAGTCGGTGCCGACATGAAGCGCCAAACCCTGAACCGGTTGGTTGCCGAGCGCGGCATCGCGATGGCGGAAAGCCTAGCGGTCGGTGATGGCGCGAACGATCTGTCGATGATCAAGCAAGCCGGGTTTGGCGTCGCCTTTCATGCCAAGCCCATCCTTGATGCCGCCGCCGACGCCCGCATCCGCCATGGCGACCTGACCGCCCTGCTGTATCTGCAGGGCTATCATCGAGACGCGTTCGTGCTCTAATTCTTGTCTTCCGCTTGCAGGGCGATCGCAATAAACAACAGGTTGCCAGCGCGGTTGACTAAAAACAGCACCGTCTTCTTTTTGCCGGTTTTGCGTTCCGCCGCCACCTTGTCGGCCACGTCCTTCGGCGCCTCGACAACTTCCTGACCCACTTCGACGATAACGTCACCGGGCCGAATTTTCTCGTCCGTTGCCGGCGAGTCCGGTTCGACCTCGGTAACCACGACACCGCTCACATCTTCGCCGATCTGGAAGCGTTCGCGAAGCTCCGGCGTCATAGTTTTTAGGATCATGCCGAGCGCTGTCAGTTTTGATTTGGCCTCGGTTTCCGCCGGTTGATTGGGGTTAAGCGCCGCCAAGGCTTGTTCCGCCTTTTCCAACTCCCCGACCGTTACCGAGAGCGATTTTGTCTCGCCCTTGCGCCAAACCTCCATCGTTACCGTGCTGTCCACGACGGTTTCGGCGACGATCCGCGGCAGTTGCTTCATTTCACCGATTTTTACGCCGGCAAACTTTGTAATCACATCGCCTTGCTTGACACCGGCCTTCGCCGCCGGGCTATCGTCAAAGACCCGGGCGACCAAGGCGCCGGACGCGTCCTTGAGGCCAAGGCCTTCAGCCAGGTCTTCGGTCACGGTTTGAATATTCACGCCAAGCCAGCCGCGTTTGGTGCGGCCGAATTTCCTGAGCTGGTCGACCACGTGTTGCGCCAATTTGGACGGCACGGAAAAGCCGATGCCAATGCTGCCGCCGGACTGGGAATAGATCGCCGTGTTGATGCCGATCACTTGGCCGTCCATGTTGAACAACGGTCCGCCAGAGTTGCCTTTGTTGATCGGCGCGTCAGTTTGAATGAAATCGTCGTACCGGCCGGCGCGAATATCCCGTCCGCGCGCGGAAATGATGCCCGCGGTAACGGTACCGCCAAGACCGAGCGGGTTGCCGATCGCAATCACCCAATCGCCGACCCGGGCCGCGTCGGAATTACCCCAGGACACAGGCGTCAATTTGTCGCCGTTTTCGGTTTTAACGCGCAAGACCGCGAGATCTGTTTCCGGATCGGTGCCGACGACCTCGGCTTCCAAGCGTTCGCCGTCATGGGTGATCACGGTGATCGCATCGGCCTCGTCAACGACGTGATTGTTGGTAACCACGAGCCCGGACGCATCGATAATGAAGCCGGATCCGACCGCGGCAACGGGCCGTGATTTCTGACCTTCACGTTGCTGCCGATCAAAATATTCTTTGAAGAATTCCTCGAACGGCGACCCTGGCGGCAGTTGCGGGATGAACGGCGGCCGACCTTGATTGCCGCGATTGCTCGCGGTCACGGTCTGGGTGACCTGAATGTTGACCACAGACGGCAACAGGACCTCGGCAAGATCGGCAAAACTCTCCGGCGCGCCGCGCGCTGCCGCGGTTTGCGACCAAATCATTGCCATCAGGATCACCTGAGCCGCCGCGCAAAGCGGCAACCAGCGCGATTTCGCGGCCCAAAACATGGGCCGGGCGTCAATCTTGTGTCGCGCCACGTACATTCTCCTTATTCGACCGGCGCGACCAACGTTCGCGCTCACCCAATGGGCATCACGCCGGCGCAGCATTCCGGCGAGCCCTCAATCCCTTTGATGAGTTCCGAATATGGCGGAATCATGTCTAAGTGTCGGAATCTAACACAGCGTGCGCGCCATCACGGCCATTTGACCAAAGAAAATAATGGCGCGCCCCAACGATTAGCCGCGAATAACCCAAACGACGCCGAGGCCCACCACTGCCGCAATCAACCCTGTTACGCGCATGATTTCCGGCGACACGTCGATGACCGCGACGATGACGCGTTTCATGCCGTTGGGAAACAGCGCGTACAAGCATCCTTCGATGACCAATAGCAGGCCAAACGCAACAAAGAGATCCGTCATGCCCGGCCGCCCGTCGCGCCGTTATGCCACTCCGGGTCCGGCCATCCGCTGCCGAAACAGTTCAGACGGATCATTCGCGCTTGTTGTCTCCGTTGTCACCGAGCAGGCCGGAAAACCCACTGAAATAGCGGAAGAACTCCGAATTAGGCGACATAACCATCGTGGTATCCTGACCTTTCAGTGCCACCCGATAGGCCTGTAGCGAGCGGTAGAACGCATAAAACTTGGGGTCCTGGGATGCGGCTTCATTGAAAATTCGTGCCCGCGCGCCATCACCGTCACCGCGCAGAATTTCCGATTTCTTGTTGGCCTCAGCCAACAAAACCGTGCGATCACGGTCCGAACGCGCGCGAATACGCAGGGCTTCTTCCGCGCCCTTCGCACGGGCCTCCTTGGCTTCACGCTCGCGCTCGGTCTGCATGCGTCGGTAAATCGCTTGGCTGTTTTCGGCCGGCAGATCGGCGCGTTTGATACGAATATCGACAATTTCGATGCCGAGATTGCCAGCCGCACCGTTGACGAAATCGCGGATCCGCCGCATCAGCGACACCCGCTCGCCAGACAGGACTGTCAGAAACTCCTCTTCACCCAAAACCCGGCGCAGACTCGAATTGATTAACGTGGCAAGTCGCGACTGCGCGACGTTTACGGTTCTGACCGTTTGGAAGAACAACAATGGGTCGGAAATTCGAAACCGAGAAAACGCATCGACAATCATCCGCTTCTGGTCCGACGCGATGACTTCCTCGGGCGGCGTATCGAAAGCAAGAATGCGTTTGTCCAGGTATTCGACGTTTTGAATAATCGGAATCTTCAATTGCAAACCGGCTTCGCGAATGACCCGTTTAGGTTCGCCGAATTGCAAGACCAGGGCCTGTTGAGTCTGATGGACAGTGAAGAAGCTGCCATATGCGATCATGCCCAACAATGCGACGATGACGCCAAGGACGGGAACAAATTTATTCATTGCCGCGGCCCTTTTTGTTGCCGGATTTGATCAATTCATTGAGCGGCAGATACGGCACGACACCGCCGCCGCCATCACCGCCATCACTATCCAATAACACCTTGTCCATGCCCTCCAGCACGTCTTCCATGGTCTCCAGGTAGAGCCGCCGCGAGGTTACATCCTTTGCGTTTTCATATTCCTTCAGGATCGCAAGATAGCGCGCCGCCTCACCCTCGGACTCGGCGATTTTCTGCTGCTTGTAGGCCTCCGCCTCTTGGATGATTTTGGAGGACTCGCCGCGGGCCCGCGGGATGATGTCATTGGCGTAGGCTTCCGCTTCGTTTTGCAGCCGGACACGGTCCGCCTCCGCGGCCTGGACGTCCCGAAACGCGTCGATCACCGCCGAGGGAGGATCGACCTTCTGCATCTTCGCCTGGGTGATTTCGATGCCGGCGCCGTACTCGTCCAAGGTCCTTTGAATGAGATCCTGGACCGCGATTTCGATTGACTGGCGGCCTTCCGTCAGCGCCGACTGAATCGGCGTGCGGCCGATGATCTCGCGCATAGCGCTTTCGCCGACCGCTTTCACGGTCAAAATCGGCTGGTCGATATTGAACAGGAATTTGCCCGCGTCCTTGATCTTCCAAAATATCGCAAAATGAATGTCGACGATGTTTTCATCGCCGGTGAGCATAAGGCTTTCTTTTAACACGTCCCGCTGCGACCCGGAGCGGCCGAATTCATCGCCCGATTGAAAGCCGATATCAATGCGGTTCACCGCCGTCACTTTCGGCGTCATGACGGACTCGATCGGCGATGGCAGGTGATAGTTCAAGCCCGAGGCGGTCGTCCCGACCCATTCGCCGAAGCGCAGGACCACGCCTTGTTCGTCCGGTTGAACACGGTAAAAGCCGCTGAACATCCAGGCACCGATGACCACCAGGATAATGACCCAAAGCCCAAGCTTACCGCGCATACCGCCAGGCATCATGCGGCGGACGCGATCCTGACTCTTCTGCAACAATTCTTCTAAGTTGGGGGGCTGTTGGGGGCCGCCCGGCCCTTGGCGCCAGGGGCCGCGGCCACCGCCGCCACCACCGCCGCCGCCTTGCCAACCTCCTCCGCCGCCGCCGCCACCTTGATTGTTGCTCCAGGGCATGTGCCGATCCTTGTCGTCATTCAAAGGGCTTGCGACCGGATTTGCTTACCGATCCTGCGCGCGTTATATGACAACCGCCTGACGCGTGCAATCGCAATGCACTGCGAAATGGTCGCGACGCGCGCGCGATGCCGTCGATATTGTGTTGAACCGGGAGATGTCAAGCATGACGGACGTGACCGAACAGCATGTCCTTGCCGCACTGGCGACGATTTCCGATACCGATCGCGGCGGCGACGTGGTCGAGCGTGGCATGATTTCCGGGTTGGTCGTGAAGCAAGGCAATGTCGGATTCGCGGTTGAGGTCGATCCGCGGGAAGGCGCAGCTAAGGAGCCCTTGCGCAAAGCCTGCGAGGAGGCCGTACACCGCATTCCCGGCGTCACGTCGGTGACCGCCGTGCTAACGGCTCACCGCGAACCGCCGGCCGCGCCACGGGCCGCCGCACCGGGGGCGCCTGCAAGCGGACAACGGGCCGCCGGAACCGGGCCGGAAGGCTTGCCTGGAATTGCCGACATCATTGCCGTTGCGTCCGGCAAGGGTGGTGTTGGCAAGTCGACGACGTCGGTCAATCTGGCGTTGGCGCTGTCGGCGCTCGGTCACTCGGTCGGCCTGCTGGACGCCGACATCTACGGCCCGTCGATCCCACGCATGATGGGAATCAGCGGTCGGCCGAGCTCGCCTGACGGCGAACGCATGTTGCCGATGAAGAATTTTGGCATCGAATGCATGTCGATCGGCTTTCTGGTCGAAGAAGACACACCGATGATCTGGCGCGGCCCCATGGTCATGAGCGCTCTGGAACAAATGCTGCGCGGCGTCGACTGGGGCAACCTCGATTATCTGGTCGTCGATCTTCCGCCCGGCACCGGCGACGCACAGCTCACCATGGCCCAGCGCGTGCCGCTCAGTGGCGCGGTCATCGTGTCGACGCCCCAGGACATCGCGCTATTGGACGCACGCAAGGGACTGAAAATGTTCGAGAAAGTCGACGTGCCAGTCCTCGGCATCATCGAGAACATGAGCTATTTCCTCTGTCCTCACTGCGGCGAACGCTCAGACATCTTCAGCCACGGCGGTGCCCGCGACACCGCCGCCGAGCTGGGCTGCGATTTCCTCGGTGAAATTCCCTTGGACATCGTCATTCGCGAAACTTCCGACGGCGGCCGGCCGATCGTCGTCAGCGACCCGGAAAATGCTCATGCCGCCGCCTACCGTGCCATTGCCGGCCGCGTTGCCGACGCCGTCGTCAGCGGCCAGGGCGCTGCAATGGCGCCAAAGATCATCATGGAATAGGTGGTTCCGCGACAAAGGCGTTGTTTGCGGTCACAGCGTTGCCTATGTAGTTGGCATGATTTCGTTCGTGCGCCAACGCCTGCAAGATGGCGTGATTTCGGTTCGCCGCCTGCTCGGGCGCGACCATCCGATTGTTGCCGTCATCCGCCTATATGGTGTCATTGCGCCCAATATCGGGCGCAACCGCGGCTCGCTTAACCTGGCGGCCCTGGCCGGCCCGATCGAGGCGGCCTTCAAAATTCGCGGCGTCAGCGCCGTGGCGTTGGCCATCAATTCGCCGGGCGGCTCGCCGGTTCAGTCGGCGTTATTGACGCGGCGCATTCGGTCGCTGGCCGAGGAGCGCGGGGTGCCGGTGTTTGCCTTCGCCGAGGACGTCGCCGCATCCGGCGGCTACTGGCTGGCGTTGGCCGGCGATGAGATTTTCGTCGACAGGAATTCCATCGTCGGATCGATTGGCGTGATTTCGGCGGGTTTTGGTTTCACCGGACTGATCGAGAAAATCGGCGTTGAACGGCGCCTGCATACGGCCGGCGACAGCAAATCCCTGCTCGACCCGTTTTCGCCGGAGCAGCCCGAAGACGTCGAACAGTTGACGCGGATCCAAGCGGAAATGCACGAATCGTTCAAGGCGATGGTGCGCGAGCGCCGTGTCGGCAAGATCGACAATGAGCAGGAATCGAGCCTGTTCAACGGCAACATCTGGACCGGTCAGAATGCGGTTTCGCTGGGCCTGGTCGACGGTCTCGGCGATCTTCGTCAGGTCATGCGCGAGAAATACGGCGACAAAACCCGCTTCAAGCTTTTTGCGCCCAAAGAAGGCTGGCTCCAGCGCCGATTCGGTTTCGCCGCACAATCGGCGCTGCCGGCCGAGTTCGCCGACGGTATGGTGCAGGCGCTGATTGAGCGCGCCCACTGGTCGCGCTTCGGCCATTGAGCAAATCCAGCTTTAACAGAATCGCCTACAGCGATCCGTCAAACTGGAATTGCTTTTCTCATTGGTGTCTCTGCTCTAGCCGGCTTGACCGCTGCCGGTCCGCCGCCTAAACAAAGACCATGTTCGGCTTCAGTATCGGAAAAATCCTGCTCACGGCCGCGGTCATCGCCGCCGTTTGGTTCGTCGCCAAAAGCATTGGCGGCCGCAACCGCATGGCCGCCAAAAAGGCTGCCGCGACGCCGGAACCAACGCCGGACGACCAAGTCGAAGACCTCCTCGCCTGCCCGATCTGCGGCGCCTATGGCAAGGCCGGCGCCGCCGCTTGCGACCGGGCCGATTGTCCGCGCAACAACGCCGACGCTTGACCCGATTCGGCGAGGTGGCTATTTTGCGCGCGCGATTCCGACCGTGCTCAATAGCCCTGTGATCGTTGTCAAACCGTGGCCGACACCATCTCTTTCCAGGACGTCATATTGACCCTGCAGACTTTCTGGGCGCGGCAAGGCTGCGTCTTGCTGCAACCGTTGGATATGGAAGTGGGCGCCGGCACGTTTCATCCGGCGACAACGTTGCGCGCCCTCGGCCCCGAGCCCTGGAACGCTGCCTACGTACAGCCGTCAAGACGGCCAACGGACGGGCGCTATGGCGAAAACCCGAACCGTTTGCAACATTATTATCAATTCCAAGTGCTGCTGAAGCCTTCGCCCGACAACATCCAGGACCTCTATTTGGAAAGCCTGTATGCATTGGGCATCGACCCAACCCATCACGACATTCGATTCGTCGAAGACGATTGGGAGAGCCCGACGTTGGGTGCCTGGGGTCTGGGCTGGGAGGTTTGGTGCGACGGCATGGAGGTGAGCCAGTTCACCTATTTCCAGCAGGTCGGCGGGTTTGATTGCGAACCGGTTTCCGGCGAACTGACCTACGGACTCGAGCGGCTGGCGATGTATGTCCAAGGCGTCGACAGCATGTTCGATCTCGATTGGAATGGCCGGGGCTTTCTCTATCGTGACGTTTATCACCAAGCGGAAGTCGAATATTCCACGTACAATTTTGAGGTCGCCGACACCGCCATGCTGTTGCGACATTTCGCGGACGCCGAAAAAGAATGCCAAAGCATCGTTGCCCGCGGTCTCGCCTTACCAGCTTACGATCAATGCATCAAAGCGAGCCATTTGTTCAACCTGTTGGACGCCCGCGGTGTCATTAGCGTCACCGAACGGGCCGCCTATATCGGCCGGGTTCGCGCCTTGACCAGGGCCTGCGCCGAGACTTGGCTTGCCTCCCGCGGCAGCAATCTCGCGGCCGCTGGAAGCACGGGTTGAAGCATGGCCGACTTGTTGCTCGAGCTATTCTCCGAGGAAATTCCGGCGCGCATGCAAAAGCCGGCCGCTGGCAATCTGCAGCGCGCCGTCACCGAGCGGTTGAAGGCAGCGGAGTTGGATTTCGCCGACACTATGGCCTATGCGACGCCGCGCCGCCTCTCGCTGATCGTCCGCGGCCTGCCGACGACGCAGCCGGACGTTTCAGAAGAACGCCGCGGGCCGCGCGCTGACGCGCCGGAGAAAGCCATTCAAGGGTTTCTGGGATCAGTTGGCCTGACGTTGGATCAGGCCGAGGTCCGGGAAACCCCGAAAGGAGAGTTCCTGTTTGCCGTCATTCACAAATCCGGCGGCGCCACGCGCGACATCTTGAGCGAGATCCTGCCGGACGCGTTGGCCGCCCTGCCTTGGCCCAAATCCATGCGCTGGGGTGCTCATACCATGCGCTGGGTTCGGCCTTTGCACCAGATTTTGTGCCTGTTTGACGGCGAAACCCTGGCCGTTCGCTACGGCCATCTCACTGCCGGCCGGGAGACCCGCGGACACCGTTTCATGGCGCCTGACGCCTTCACCGTGGACAGTGTCGACGATTACACCGAACAACTGAGAGCAGCGCGTGTCATCGTGGATGGCGCCGAAAGGCAAGCCTTGATCGCGCGCGAGGCGGCCGCCGCCGCCGCGGCCGATGGCTTGGTCTTGAACGACGACCCAGGCCTGCTGACCGAAGTCGCCGGGCTGGTCGAATGGCCGGTGGTGCTGCTCGGGCGTATCGACGACAGCTTCATGGCCGTACCGCGTGAGGTCCTGACCTCGGCCATGCGCACCCACCAGCGCTATTTCACGGTGTCGGACAAAACCGGCCGGTTGGCGCCGCGTTTCGTCATGGTATCGAACCTGCAAGCCGACGACGGCGGCCGTGCCATCGTCGACGGCAACGAGCGCGTTCTACGTGCCCGCTTGGCCGACGCCAAGTTTTTCTGGGACCTCGATTGCAGGACCCGCTTGGAAGACCGTGTCGCCGATCTCGATGCCGTCATTTATCACGCGAAACTTGGCAATCTTGGCCAGAAGGCCGCGCGGTTGGCGGATTTGTCTGCGGCGATCGCTGAACACATGGCCAACACCGATCCGGAACAAGCGCGGCTCGCCGGACGCCTTGCCAAAGCCGATCTGGTTAGCGAAATGGTTGGCGAGTTTCCAGAGCTACAGGGCATCATGGGCCGTTACTACGCCGGCAACGACGGCTTGGCGGAGCCTGTTGCCCAGGCCATCGGCAGCCACTATGCGCCGCAGGGCCCGGCTGACGGCTGCCCCACGGCGAGCGTCTCGGTCGCGGCGGCCTTAGCCGACAAAATCGACGCATTGGTTGGGTTCTTCGGCATCGGCGAACAGCCGACCGGGTCCCGGGATCCGTTCGCCTTGCGGCGGGCAGCGCTCGGTGTCATTCGGTTGATCCTGGAAAACAAAATCAGGCTGCCTTTGATCGATTTGTTCGACACCGCCCGCGGCCTCTATGCCAACCAAACGGGTATCGAGCCGTTGACCGCCAACAATGACGTGCTGTTGGAATTCGTTGCCGACCGTCTGAAGGTACATCTGCGCGAGAGCGGCCGGCGCCATGACCATATCGCCGCGGTGTTCGACGGCGACGACGACGATCTCGTGCGCCGACTGACCCGCGTCGACGCGTTGGTGGAATTCTTGGACGGCGACGACGGCGCGAACCTGCTTGTCGCTTACCGTCGCGCCGCAAATATCCTTCGAATCGAGGAAAAAAAGGACGGCCGACGCTATGATGATCTGGCGGTCGAAGACCGTCTAGACCTGGTCGAGGAACGAAATCTTTACCACTCCCTCGACACAATCCGTGCCCGGGCGCGCACGGCCGTGCAGCAAGATGACTTCTCGACGGCCATGGCGGCCCTGGCTTCGTTGCGGGCACCTGTCGATGCCTTCTTTGATGCGGTAACCGTCAACGCCGACGATCAAGACCAGCGTGTCAATCGGCTCCGTCTGTTGTCGCAAATTCGAGGAGCCCTGCACGAGGTGGCCGATTTCTCCAAGATCGAGGGGTAAGGGCGACAATGACAAAGTGGGTTTACGGCTTCGGCGGCGGCAGCGCGGAGGGCCGCGGCAATATGCGCGAATTGTTAGGCGGCAAGGGCGCCGGCCTCGCCGAAATGTGCAATCTCGGCCTACCCGTACCGCCCGGATTCACCATTTCCACGGAAGTCTGCACCACCTACTACGACAACGATTGTCAGTATCCGGGAACCTTGGCTGAGCAGGTCGAACTGAACCTGCGGCGTATCGAAAATATCGTCGGCGCCCAACTGGGCGACACCCAAAATCCGTTGCTTGTGTCAGTCCGGTCAGGCGCGCGCGCGTCGATGCCGGGCATGATGGACACGGTTTTGAATCTCGGCCTGAACGACATCACCGTCGAGGCCCTTGCTGCGGCCTCCGGCGACCCCCGCTTCGCTTACGATTCTTACCGCCGGTTCATCCAGATGTATTCCGACGTGGTGTTGGGCGTCGAGCACCACTATTTCGAGGAACTGCTGGAGATCAAGAAGGAGACGCTCGGGGTCTACTTGGATACCGAACTTTCCGCCGACGACCTGAAGAATTTGGTCGGCCTCTATAAGCGGGAAGTCGAAAAACAACTTGGTCAGCCGTTTCCGCAGGACGTCGCGGACCAGCTTTGGGGGGCGGTCGGCGCGGTGTTCGGTTCATGGATGAACAACCGGGCGATCACCTATCGGCGCCTGCATGACATTCCGGCCGATTGGGGTACCGCGGTCAACGTCCAAGCCATGGTGTTCGGCAACATGGGTACGGATTCGGCGACCGGCGTGGCATTCACCCGTGACCCTTCGACCGGCGAAAAGGCCTTTTTCGGCGAATTCCTGATCAACGCACAAGGCGAAGACGTGGTTGCCGGCATTCGCACGCCGCAACCGTTGACCGAAGCGGCCCGGCAATTGAATGGCGAAGAGCTGCCATCCATGGAAGGCGCCATGCCGGTTGTCTTCAACCAGTTGGTCGAGGTCTACCGGCAACTCGAAGCCCATTACCGCGACATGCAGGACATCGAATTCACCGTGCAACAAGGCACGTTGTGGATGCTGCAAACCCGGTCTGGCAAACGCACCGCCAAGGCCGCCCTGAAAATCGCCGTCGACATGGTCGAAGAAGGCTTGATTTCCAAGCGCGAGGCGATCGCGCGGATCGATCCGGCATCGCTCGATCAGTTGCTGCACCCGACCTTGGATCCGGAAGCGGACAAAGAGATCATCGCCAAGGGCCTACCGGCCAGCCCCGGTGCCGCCTCTGGCAAGATCGTATTCGATTCCGACGAGGCGGAGACGATGGCGCAGGCCGGCGAAAAGGTCATCCTGGTGCGCCTGGAAACCAGCCCCGAAGACATCCACGGCATGCATGCCGCCCAAGGCATTCTGACTAGCCGCGGCGGCATGACCAGTCACGCCGCCGTCGTTGCCCGCGGCATGGGCCGGCCGTGCGTGTCCGGCGCCGGATCCTTGCGCATCGACTACAAGACCCAAACCCTCACCGTACTCGGCCGCCGGTTTGGCCTTGGCGACATCATCACCATCGATGGCGGCAGCGGCAACGTTATGGTCGGCGCCGTGGCGACCGTCAATCCGGAACTGTCCGGCGATTTTTCCAAGCTCATGGGCTGGGCCGACGAAATTCGCCGGCTGCGGGTCAGGGCCAATGCCGAAACCCCGGAGGACGCCGGAACCGCCCGCGAATTCGGCGCCGAGGGCATCGGTCTCTGCCGGACCGAGCACATGTTTTTCGATGCCGACCGCATCGTTGCCGTGCGCGAGATGATTTTGTCGACGACCGAAGACGGCCGCCGCACCGCGCTTGCCAAACTGCTGCCCATGCAGCGCCGGGATTTCTGCGATCTGTTTCGCATCATGGCCGGGCTGCCGGTGACCATCCGATTGCTCGACCCGCCGTTGCATGAATTCCTGCCTAAGACCGCCTCAGAGATCGACGAGATCGCCGCCTCGACCGGCGTCGACGCCGAATCACTCCGTCAACGGACCGTGCAACTCGAGGAAACCAATCCGATGCTGGGCCATCGCGGCTGCCGGCTCGGCATATCATATCCGGAAATTTACGAAACCCAGGCTCGGGCAATATTCGAGGCTGTCGTCGAGATCAACGGCTCCGGCGGTGACCCGGTGGTGCCGGAGATCATGATTCCGCTGGTCGCCACCGCCAAGGAACTCGACATCCTGCGGCGCCTGGTGGTCAGTGTCGCCGACGAGATTGCCGAGGCGTCGGGTCAAGCCATCACCTATCAAATCGGCACCATGATCGAATTACCGCGCGCCGCGCTTCGCGCCGGCGAGATTGCCGAATTCGCCGATTTCTTCAGTTTCGGGACCAACGACTTAACGCAAACCACCTTCGGCATCAGCCGCGATGACGCCAGCTTTCTGGAAACCTATGTCGACCAAGGCATCGTCGAGCAAGATCCGTTCGTGTCGATGGACATCGACGGTGTCGGCGAGTTGGTGAAAATCGCCAAGGAACGCGGCCGAGCCCGCCGCGAAGACCTCAAACTCGGCATTTGCGGCGAACATGGCGGCGACCCTGCCAGCGTCAAATTTTGTCATGAGATCGGCCTCGATTACGTCTCCTGCTCGCCCTACCGGGTGCCGATCGCCCGCCTCGCCGCCGCCCAGGCGTCGATCACCAAAGACGACTAACGCGAAGGCTGCATCACGCCAATTCGTCGAGTAGCGCCTTCGTATCCTGCAGATCGCGTGTGTCGAAGCCTTCCGTGAACCAATCGTGGAGCGGCGCCAATAAGTCGCACGCCGCCGCGCGCTTGCCTTGCCGCTGCCATAGCCGGGCAAGGCTCATCGCGGCCCGAAGCTCCAAGGCTTTGGCCTGCTGGTTGCGCGCGACATCAAGACCCTGCCGGAAGCACGCTTCGGCATCGGCCTCGGCGGCCGCAGATTGTGTAAGCAGGAGGTCGCCTTTGAGGCGGTACAGCTCGGCTTCGCGCCAGCGCTCGCCGCCGGCGTCGGCAACACTCAGTGCTTCTTCGAGGTCTTGCAGCCCTTCCTCCGTCCGCCCCGCCCGGCCCGACGCCTCGCCCAACGTCGCCAGATAGTAGGGCAGCCTAAGCGCCGCCCCGGTCGCTCTGAGAGCCGCCAAACCGTCACGCATGTGTCCGATTTCGAGTGCGCCGCCGCCGGCCTCGACCAATGCCCAGCCGCGAATGATTCGGCCCCAGGCCAAGTAATAGGCAAAGCCGCGCTCCTCACAGAGCGCGATCGCCGAATCCGCCCATTCCAGAGCCTTCGGCCCTTCACGGCGGAACTGGTGCAGCATGGCGGCGTAGTCGCGCGCCATCGCTATGCTGAACGGATGGGAGAGATCACTGGCCAGCGCCACCGCGTCGTCCATCTTCGCAACGGCCTGGTCCGGGTAGCCGAGATGCCATAGCGCGTGGGCGACAAAGCATCGGGGTAATATTCCGACCACCGAGTCATGCATGAAGTCACGCGATACCGGGGCGCGATCGTAGAGCGCGATGCTTTCCTCCAGATGATCGCGCGCGGCGGAAAAATCGCCCAGGCAAATCAACGTACCGCCCATCGCATGGTGGCCCTCGATCGAGACTGACCGGTCGCTCTGGCTTTCTGCCAACTTGGCGGATTCTTCGGCCAATGCGCGCGCAGCCGCTAGCTCTCCGCGCACCAGCCGGCTGATCCAAAGGCCCCGGAGCACGGTAAACAGCTGCGATCGCCGGCCCGCCTGGCGACAGAGCACCTGGGCTCGGGCATAGGCGTCGGCGGCACGTGCCGCGGCATAGCCTTCCACCGCGGCCAGGCAGCCACCGAGATTGATTTGCAGATCAAGTTCTTCTGGTGCGCGCGCATCGTCGTCGGGCAGGCTGTCAAGCAGCTCGATCGCCATGCTGATGTGGCCGATCGCCTCGGCATGCGCCGAGCGCTCGAGCGCCCGCTGCCCTGCCCGCTGCCAATAGGCGAGCGCCTGGCGGGCCTGGCCGGCTTCGCTGTAGTGATGGGCAATCACTTCGGGCCGGCTCTCGACCATCTCCGGAAAGCGTGTTTCCAGCAACTGCGCGACCTGTTCGTGATAGCGTTGCCGGGTGCGGAGGAGCAGCGACTGATAGGCCGCGTCTTGCACCAGCGCATGCTTGAAGATGTAACGCGCTCTTGGCGGCCGGCCTCTTTGGTAAAGCAACTCGCCGTCGACCAGGCGGTCGAGGCCATCCTGCAGCAGCGATTCTTCGGTCTCCGCTAGGGCCCGCAGCATTTCGTACGCGAACTCTCGGCCCAATACCGCGCCGAGTTGCACCACCTCTCGCATTTTCGGGAACCGGTCGAGGCGTTCCATCAGCGAATCGTGGAGTGTCGCCGGAATGGTGACGGACGAAAGCGAGCCGGCCAGAGCGTAGCGGTCCGCCTGCTCCGTCAGCACCTCCGAACCGAGGACGGTTTTGGTCAATTCTTCGACATAAAGCGGCACGCCATCGGTCTTGGTTACGATATGGTCGACGACCTCCGGCGGCAGCGCCTTGCCGCCGGCCACCCGGGTGATCAGCACTTCGGTTTGCGGGCGCTCCAGTCGTGCCAAGGTAATCGGCGTCATATGGGAGCGGGCTGGCCATGACGCTTGGAAGTCGGGCCGGGCCGTGAACACCAACAGAATAGGCACCGTCGGCGCCTGCTCCAACAGCAGTCCTAAAAACTCCAAAGTCGTTGGATCCGCCCAGTGCAGATCTTCGCACATGGCCAGCAACGTGTGCCGCTCAGCCTCTTCCAGCAGCCAGGCGATGAGCGCATCGTAGGTTTGCTGCCGTTGCTGCTGCGGCGACAGCTGAAGCGGCGCAAAGCGGCCGTCCGGCAACGGCAGCGACAACAGCGAGGCCAATAGCGGCACGGTCTCGGCCGGCGCCAGGCCGGTGCCGGACACCATCGCCTCGAGCATAGCCAAGCGCTGCTCAGGCGCTTCCTCGCCCTGCCAGCCAAGCATGCGCTGCAGATGATCGATCACCGGATAAAGCGAACTGCCGGTATGGTACGGCGAGCAGCGAAAGGCGATCCGAGTCCGGCCTTCCTCCCTGACCTGGCCGCGCAAGGTCTCGACCAGCGCCGACTTGCCGATACCGGGCTCGCCGCTGATGAAAACGGCTTGGCCACGTCCCTCGACCGTTGTCTGCTGCCAGGCCCGTCGCAATAGCCCGACTTCCTCGTCGCGGCCGACCAGCGCCTGGGTCGGCGCCGCCGCCCTATCCTCGTCAACCGCTTCGGCGAGGCCGCGGACGCCCCAGGCTTTCACCAGACCGGTGATACCCTTGAGTTCGTGGGCGCCTAAGTCCTCGTAAATGAAACCGTCGCCCGCCAGATCTTTCGGCACCGAGCCGACGACGATGCCATTCGGTGCCGCAAGTCCTTGCATGCGCGCGGCAAGATTGGGCGTCTCGCCGACCACCGTGCGCTCTTGCGCGTCGCCTTCGCCGATGATCTCTCCAACGACGACGATACCAGTGGCAATGCCGACGCGAACCGCCAAGTCGCTGCCAATGTCCGTGCCAACATCGGCGTTCAGTTTCGGCACCGCATCGACAACCGCCAACGCCGCGCGCAAGGCGCGTTCGGTATCGTTCTCGTGAGCTTGGGGATAGCCGAAATAAGCCAGCACACCGTCGCCCATATATTTGGCCAGATAACCGTCGAACTGGCTGATCGCTTTGGCGCAGCTTTCTTGATAAGCCCGGATAACGTCCTGCAGGTCTTCCGGATCGAGGCGCGAAGACAACTCGGTCGATCCGGCGAGGTCGCAAAACATGACGGTGAGTTGGCGACGCTCAGCGGCCGCCGACTCCGCTGCCGACGGTGTTTTGGCCGGCGCGGCAGCGGCCGTCGCCTCGTCGGACAAGGCCGCGATCGCCTTCAACAATTTCTTGCGATGACCGAGCAATACGCCGATGGAGATGAAGTCCTGGTCGGTGAGGTCGGGCAACACCTCGCCGTCGATGGCGTTTTCTTCAAACACCGTCTCGTATTGTCCGAGCCCAAGCGATTGTAACCACGCCCCGACGTCCACCGCGCCAACGTCCTTTTGGCCGAATTCTTAGGGTAGCCCTCGAAAGAGTCCATTGTGCCCGCTATGGTCGCGTCTGCAAAGGCTTCTTGACGCGCCCGGCGATTTGGCCGAAACCGCCGTGGTGCTGCTTCCGCCGCAATCGCCAGGACAAACCGCTAATGAAATTTCGTTCGGTAACGCTGCTTCTGTTGGCCGAAGTGGCGGCGATGAGCTTGTGGTTTGTTTCCGCGGCGATTTTGCCCGACATGCTGCGCGAGGCCGCGCTTTCGCCGTTCCGTCAGGCGGCATTGTCCAGCGGCGTGCAGGCGGGATTCGTCATCGGTGCGCTGATTTCAGCGGTTCTCGGCCTGGCCGATCGGTTCGACCCTCGGCGCGTGTTCGCCGTTTCGGCAATCGCCGCCGGCTTGGCCAATGCCTTGTTGCTGGCCGCCGAGCCCGGCAGTTCCGCCGCGATCGCGGCGCGCTTTGCCACCGGCGCGTTGTTGGCTGGGGTCTACCCTGTCGGCATGAAGATAGCGGTTGGATGGGGCCAAGCCGATCGCGGTTTCCTGGTCGGCGCCTTGGTCGGCGCGCTGACGCTTGGCTCGGCGTTGCCGCACTTGATGTCGTTTGCCGGCGGCGCCGACTGGCGTCTGACCATCGCCGTCGCCTCACTCGCTTCGATCGCCGCCGGTGGCCTTTGCCTGTTGGTCTCGTTAGGGCCTCATCACGGCGTCGCCGCGCGGTTCGATCCGGCGGCGATCGCCAGCGCCTGGACCAACCGGCGGGTGCGGCTCGCGTACGCCGGATATCTCGGCCATATGTGGGAATTGTATGCGATGTGGGCCTGGATCGCGGCGGCGACGGCGGCATCCTATGGCACCAGCTTGCCGGCCTCGCAAGCCGAGCAGTTTTCCAAACTGACCGCGTTCGTTGCCATCGGTGCCGGCGGCATCGCCTGTGCCTTCGCCGGCGCCATGGCCGACAGGATAGGCAAAGCCGAAATCACCATCGTCGCCATGGCGTTGAGCGGTGCCTCGGCGGTCCTGGCCGGACTGACCTTCGGCGGGCCGGTTTGGCTGACGTTCGTCATCGTCGTCATTTGGGGCATCGCCATTATCCCCGATTCCGCCCAGTTTTCCGCCCTCGTCGCCGATGCCTCGCCGCCCGATCAGGCCGGCAGTTTGATGACCTTTCAAACCGCGCTCGGCTTCGCCCTGACTTTCGTGACGGTGCAGCTAACGCCGGTCCTGGCGGCGTCGATCGGATGGCCGATTGTTTTGGCCGGCATGGCGATCGGCCCCGCACTGGGTATCGTTGCCATGGCCAGATTGCGGGCAATGGGCTGACAGGCTAGACCCGGCCGCGTTCAGCTCTGAAATCGGCGCCCAGGGCCGCGACCGCGGCCCCGGCGCGCCTAGCGCCGCCCCCGCGGAGCCGTGCGCTGTAGGCGCATTGGCGTGAGCGCAACACTCTAGACCTGGTTCAATGGTAATCGAAGCAGGTCTAAACCAGCAGGCCTTGGCCGTGGCGCAGCACGCCTTCGAACAGCGCGGAATAGGCGCCCGTCTCGTCATGGACCACCAACGGATCCGCCCAGGTCGCGGTACCCTCGCCGGATTTGTCGGCCACTATCAAAACCCGCTTCTGCGGCCGTCCCGGCCGTGCGACCAGCGGCACGATGTGCGGCCGGCAAGCGCATGCCGCCAGCGCCGCCGCAATCTCTTCCACCCGCTCCCGGCGGTGGATGAATACCATTCGGCCGGTGGGGTTCAGACAGGCAACGGCAAAGCGCACCCAAACCGCCAGATTGCCGGCCGGATCGCTGCGCGACCGGGCGCGCCGCGGATCCGGCGAGATTTGCGCCCGCCCGGCGGCGAAATAGGGCGGATTGGCCATGACATGGTCGAAAGCGCCGACAAAATCGTCGGGCACACGGTCGGTCACATCGGCGGCCCGGAACGAAACCCCGTCGGCAAGGTCATTTTGCGCCGCATTCTGCCGCGCCAGGGTCAGCAAGCCAGGATCGGCATCGATACCCGTCAAATGAATGCCGGCCAAGCGCCGCGCCAGGCAAAGGCCGGCCGTGCCGACGCCACAGCCGAGGTCGAGGACCCGATCGCCGGGCCGGGCAGCGACCGCCGCGGCCAGCAGAACCGCGTCGGAGCCGGCACGATAGCCGGTGCGCGGTTGCGTCAGGGTCAACCGCCCGCCGAGAAACTGGTCGTTGGTCGTGGTCACGGCCTGTCAACCGAAAGGAGAAGGGTTGGTTTCCAAATCGACACCGACCTGCAGCAATGCCTGGCGCGCCGGCGCGGCGTCGTCGTCAATCACCATGAGCCGCCTGGGCAAGGCGCCAATGCTGCCTTCCAAAACGCTCATATGCTGGTCCATGACCAGCACTTCGATACCGGCGTCCTGCAACACCGACGTCGCCCAGCTTAAAAATACAAGGTCATTGCTGCGTAGAAGTTCTACCATTTCGCGAGATCGGCCGCCATTCAGGATTTCCCGTGACAGCGGAGCACGCCGATGGGCATTCCCAACTTGACCCACAGTCACCGGCTACTATGCTCGCTATTGAACTGAATTTCGTCAAGACGTGTCGGGACGTCGCCGGGTGACTATCATTGCGAACGTCGAATTGGAAGGGGCCAGTCTGGAGCTGCCTTCACTTGATGCCTTGGTCGGCTTGGTTGACGACGATATCAATGCCGTCAACCAGGTCATTCTGGGCCAGATGCAGAGCCATGTGCCTTTGATTCCGGAGCTTGCGGGCTATCTCATCGCGGCCGGCGGTAAACGCCTGCGGCCAATGCTGACGCTCGCCTCGGCCCGCATGGCCGGTTACGGAGGCGATCGCCACATCAAACTGGCGGCATGCGTAGAATTCATCCATACGGCGACCTTGTTGCATGACGATGTCGTCGACGAAAGCGATCTGCGCCGCGGCATCGCCTCGGCCAACGCGGTCTGGGGCAATCAGGCGAGCGTGCTGGTCGGCGATTTCCTGTTCAGCCGGGCGTTTCAGCTCATGGTCGAAGACGGCGCCCTCGACGTCTTGCGCATCCTGTCGAATGCCTCGGCGGTCATCGCCGAGGGCGAGGTTATGCAACTGGTGACGTCGAACAACATGCAAACCGGTGAGGCCGAATACTTGGCGGTGATCGAGGCCAAGACCGCGGCCTTGTTCGAGGCGGCCTGCCGGGTCGGCGCCGTGGTCGCCGAACAGAGCGAGGCGCAAATCGAACGCCATGGCGCGTTCGGCGCCAATCTCGGCATCGCCTTCCAACTGGTCGACGACGTACTGGATTATTCGGCGCGCCAATCGACGCTCGGCAAGACCGTCGGCGACGACTTCCGGGAAGGCAAGATCACCCTGCCGGTGGTGTTGGCCTACCAACGCGGCAGCGCCAAGGACCGCGCCTTCTGGCAGCGCTGCCTGGAACAGGGCGAACAGCGCGACGGTGACCTGAAAACCGCCTTCGCCCTGTTGGAAGAACACGGCGCCTTGGCCGACACCGTCGACCGCGCCCGGTCCTACGGCGACCGCGCCTGCGAGGCTCTGGAAGGCCTGCCCGAGGGCGCCTACAAACTGGCGTTGAAAGACACCGTCGAATTCTGCATCAGCCGGGCATATTAGACCGCGTTTGGCAGTGACGAACGCGGTCAGGGCTGCGACCGCGGCCCCGGCGCGCTTAGCGCCGCCCCCGCGGAGCCACGCGCCGGCGGCGCATTGGCGTGAGCGCAACAAAACGGGCCACTCGGTGGCCTTGTTTCGGAAATCAAATATCGCTATACAGCGGGCGAGCCGGGCACGAGAAGCCGGTTCACAACGGTCGGGGAGTGGCGCAGTCTGGTAGCGCACATCGTTCGGGACGATGGGGTCGGAGGTTCGAATCCTCTCTCCCCGACCAATTTTCAAAGTGTCCGACCCGGACACATAGGTAACAGATTATTCCGAACATATAGGTAACACATTGTCATCAAACGGGTCCTGGACCGGTTCGATTTTCTTGGTTTGACGGGATGGTGACGCGTGGCTAAACAGCCGGAAGAATGATCGGAAGCACTCTACTGCCAACGCGAGAACAGAAGGAACAAAATAATATCAATAAAACAACTGTAAAACGAAATTTTTCTTCTAGTTATTGTCGATAAATTGCCTAGCTTCTTCGATTGTATCGAATACTTTAGAACCAACTCTTGCCGATTTATTGTTGTGGCGTATCGTTTTCCCGCGATGCTCAAAGGAAGACGGATAAGAGGTGCTCGACCGCACTGGTTTATTGGACGGCACTGACGGAGCAAGCACTTCAGTTTTCAAGCGACCCGCGTTTGTTCTAGAGGCGACGTCACCGCCGATTCTTCTAGCAATTGAGAGCAGCTCTCGGGTCATTTCTGCAGTATCAATGGTCGATCTAAGTGCTTGGATGAAAGCAATAAAAAAAAGTCCAACTACGGCAAATGCGACTCCTGGAAGCAAAGCGAGAATCAGCACCAAAAATGGCGTTTCTCCCCTCAATACCGAGTTAATGCCGGCAGTCACGAACGCAATGACTGCAAGCAACACACCTAACGCTACAGCTATCCAGCCGATGACTTCCAGTACTGATGCAATGCGTCTACCAGTTACGTAGCTGCGCTCATACCCAACAATCGCCATGGCGGACAATTCCATTCTTGAGAGGATAATTCCCGATTAACGGATAAAATTTCGCCGATCATACCACTGCGGTATTGCAAAGTGAACGAAACCTCGAGACAACCATCCGATGACCTGATTAACAAACGGCGCTTTGTCGGACGGCTATGTGTCAAGATTATCCAACATCAAGGTGCAACAGTGCCGCCGGCCAACCGCTTGACCAGCATTTCGCAGACATTCCGGGGTCCCAGTGTGGCTTCAAGCGATTAGGACACTCGATCACAGCTCAACTTGCATCGACAGTTTGTTGGCATACCTTAGAGGCGGCCGGGAGCGGTCGATCAGCGTCTCAATATTCGTTCCTGCAGCGATTGAAAATTTCGCAGCCGTTCGCGATCAAGCAGGCAGGCTAAGAATCGTAGACGTTCTTCAATTACCGAATATTCCTTCCATGGCACCATCACCTCCAGCTTCGAATCAGAAGCGAAATAGTGTTACCCATGGGTCCGGTACAAAATGTCTACTTTCTCTCAGGTCAGTCACCGGATCCGTAACTGGCCGACCGGCTGCAATTCCCAGCTATTTGGGCTTCGTTGCATCAACTATGCGCACCATCCATGAAGACCTAAGCCAGCCGGTCGCCCTGGACGCAGCGCTTCCACCACATCGCCAGCGAAATCAGGCACCACAGGGCGTCCGGATCGCGTTGGCGCATGGATTCGTAACCGGCGCTGAATTTCCGCATGTCGAGATAGGGGCAGTCGAGCGGTTGGATCATCGCCAGGATGCGGCTGGAATATTGCTGCAAGAAGGCCACAATCGGGAACGGAAAGCCGCCCTTCCGTCTGCGCCAGGTCACCTCGGGCGGCAGAAAATCGGCCATGGCGGTGCGCAACAGCCATTTCATCCAGCCGTCGCGCATCAAGTACTCCAGCGGCATGGTGAACCCGTATTCGACGACCCGGTAATCGAGGAACGGGATGCGCAGTTCCAGCGGCACGCTCATGCTGACCTGATTGTCGAGGCGCAGCCAATAGTTCATGCGCCAACTGCCGACATAGTCGATCATGCGCGCGCCGATTTCGTTGGCCGGCCCGGTGCGCGCATACACGCCCTGGGGCGGCACCAGCGGGTTTAGGCCCGCTGGAACAGCCTTGACCAGGCGGCGGCTGAGACGCTCGAGGCTGGGGATAAATTGACTGGCGAGGCGGGCGTAATCCCAAACCCGTCGGTCGGGCCGGTGTTCGGAATGGGCGAGGAATTCCTTAACACTTGTGGCGACGCGGCCTTGGCGCAGTAAGGAGCGAAGATAGGGTGCGAAATAGGCCGATGAATAGCCGGCAAGGATCTCGTCGCCGCCGCCGCCAAACAGATTGGCGCGAAATCCCCGCGCCGCCATGGTGTTCCAGATCCGGTAGTTGGTAAACACATTGGGGGAATGAAAGGGCTCGTCCATCAAGGCGACGAATTGATCCGCATGTTCGAGAAAATCGTCCGCCGGCGGCTCGATTACGTTGTAATCCAACCGTCCGCCATACCGGTCGGCAACCTGGCGGGCAAAGACTTCTTCATCCGTTCCCGCGTCGCCGAATTTCACTGTATAGACCGAGACCGGCGCGGAGACTTGCGCGGCGAGTGCCGCCAAGGTCGACGAATCCATGCCGCCACTCAATTGCACGCTTACCGGCACGTCGGCCCGCAGGCGCAGCCGCACGGCATCCTCTAGGAGTTCACGCAGGCGCCTTGCCGCCTCGTCGGTGGAGACATCGCGCGGATCGAGCCGTTTGTCGGGCACCTGCCAGTACGACACGGGCCGATAGCTGCCGTCGTCTTCGACCCAGACATAGGCGGCGTTCGGGAACGACTGAATTTCATTATAGAACGTATCGTGGTAGAGATCGCGGCGCTGCCAAGCCGTGAAATCCACAATCGCCTGCTCGCGCACGGTGAACGGCGATTTCCCGAGCAGCGCGATCAGGCCCTTGATTTCCGAGGCCCAATACAGGCCGCCGTCGTTACGGGTAATGTAGAGCGGTGCCTTGCCGATACGGTCTCTCGCCAGCAGCAACTGTTTCCGCGCCTTGTCGTACAGGCTTAAGGCCCAGAACCCGTTGAATCGCCGGAAGCAATCCACGCCCCAGGCTTCGTACGCGCAGGCCAGAACTTCGGTGTCCGATTGCGTGCGGAATTGAAACCCCTGTTGTTCCAGTTCCTCCCGGAGTTCCACGTAATTGTAGATTTCTCCGTTGAACGCAACGCATACACGGCCACTCGCCGACCAGAACGGCTGATGCCCCGCGGTACTGGTATCGACCAGCGAGAATCGGCGATGGCCAAGGCCGATGCGATGCGGCAGCGCCGGCTCCGCGCCCAGCCTCTGGTAGCCGCGCAGATCATCGGCAGAGCTGTCCGTGATTAGATTCTGTTCGCGGCCGGTTTCCGGCGCGATAAGGACAAGCCCTTCATCGTCAGGGCCGCGATGGCCCATTGCCGACAAACTTTGGCAAATCAGTTTGGGATGGTGTGCATGATCGGAAGCAAGAACATAGCCAACGATGCCACACATGGCGCGCTCCGATGAGAGATGATCAAACCAGACTTTAGCATTATTTCCCGCCCGGGTAACGGCCAGCTCAGGTCATTGGCCGACATCGGTTGACGAAACCTCGGCCGCCCCGTACCAGCCACTCCATTGTTCCGGCGCCCGACGCACGTAGCCCTCCAACCTGGCGGCATAGTCGCCAACCGCCGCCGTGACAAAATCGCTGCTGTCGCCGTCCACACCTTCGGCCAAAGGCGATCCGACGTCGACCGCGAACGCCGACGGCCCGGTACTGAGCGCAAACACCGGCAACAATGGTGCCCCGGAAACAAACGCCAACCGCGGCGCGCCGGTCGCCAAGGTCAGTTGGCCATCGAACAAGCGCACCGCAACCGTGTCCACGCCGGCACGTCCTTCGGTCACCGAAACCAGGCCATTCTCGGCAAGGCGCGCGCGCATTTGGCGCAGCGCCGATGTCGGGCTGGTCTCGCCGAGGAGAATGCGCTCACGCACAAAGCGTTCCTCGACACTAACGCGGATCGGGTTGAGATAACGCCGACCGAAGACAGTGTTCGAGAAACCATGGTTCGGCCCACTCAAGTGGCTCACACGATACCCGGCCTCGGCCATGGCCTGTTTCTGGACCAAACTGGCACAAGCAAAGTTGCCAACCCAAAGGACCGCGCCGCGCCCGTCCGCCAGTGCATCACGTAGATGTTCTTGGCCGTTCAAGGTGACCGCCGGCCGCCAATTTCGCATTAGGAACATGCGCAGTATGTGGAACTGCAACGTGAAATAGGCGGCAATGTGAGCCGTGGCGATTTCCGTTGCCGGCCGGGGCAATTGGTCTCCGAAGATTCTCTCGATCCTGTGTGCCTTGTCCGTCAACCGACGGCCTTGCAATCGACCGCGAATTCGGCCGATACGGCTGCAGACTGACGGCCATGCCGCAGGCTTCAGGACCACCGAAAGCGGCGCCAAGGCCAGCGTTGTGGCGCTCAGGCCGACATCTTGGCCGCTGAACCACCTCCGTTTGGCGTTTCCTGGCACCGTTCCGGATCTTTTTACGCGGGTTTTCACAATTGGTTGGACTGCTGTCTGTAATTGCGTGCATAGGGTTCTTGTCGCAGCCCTAGATAGGCTGACAATTTGCCGGTCGCCAGTGCCATCTTCAGTTCGGCGGAAAATCGCCAAGGTTCGTGATAAATGCCAAAAACGTACTGTGCCATGCCGACCAGCAATTGAGCGGATGCCCGAGCCAAACGCTCGGCGTCATAGCGCAGCGACCCACGGTAACGCCGCTCCACGCGGATATAGGTCTGACCCAGGTGATACCGACGCCGGCGCAGCCAGGATTTGGTCAGTCTATCGTCCGTTAAATGTTCATGGACTAGGGCGTGATCGGCCCACACCGCGCTGTATCCGGCAATTTCGAACCTCTCAAAGAAATCGCTGTCCTCGCCGCCCGATAGACCAAGCCGAACATCGAACGGATTGGGCATGAAGGGAATAAAACACGACGCGCGAACCAAACAATTGCCGCCGGAGTAAACTTTCATCCGCGCGCCATTCGGAAAGCGCTGCCGATTGTAGTAGCTTTTTCCGCGCAGCCATTCCGGCGCCGTTTTTTCGAACACCGGCAGGATCGGGCCGGCAGCCGCGTCCGTGTCGTGCAATGCCACCATTCGAACAAGTTCGCTAAGCCAATCCGCGGCCGGCACTTCGTCGTCGTCCAAAAAACCGATGAACGCCGGGTTTTGTTCAAGCGCATTCCGAACGGCGGTATTTCTCGCATAGCTAATGCCGGGCCGGCCTTCGTATGCCCAAGTCATCGGCCACCGCCGGCCGGCCGCGGTCTCTTCGCACACCGCAATGCCTTGTTGTTTCTCGTCATTATCGACCACGACGATGGCTATCTCGCCGTCAAACTCGAGCGCATCCACACCGTCGAGCAATCGTAACAGGCCGCGCGGATGCCGGCAGGCGCATATGCAAATGACAATTTTCATCCTCGTCCAAACTTAGAGCAGTTCTCGACCATACGGAAACATCAATGCCGAGTTGCCCGAATTCTTCGCATAGGTCTCCTGATTAATCGAAGACGGTGAATATTTTGTAATAGAAATCAACACGATACTACCGCATCGCCGCGCCATGGCCGGTCATTCCGGCAGGAGGCGAGCCAAGCCCTCGGAAATCGTCCCGACCGCCAACCCGGCTTGGCCAACCGCGTTGATTACCCGCCGCATCTCGTCGGGCGTGCAGCCGTAAGGTGACGGAACCGGCGCGACGTCGTGGGTATAGAATATCAGCCAACCGCCGGTCTCTGCGGCCCGCTGGATCAACGGCATCAGCCCGGCGACACCAAGCCGTGAATAAATTCGGTTGGCCTTCAAGTCGGCGAGATCCGTGCGGCGGCCGTTGAGGCCGTCCCGGGTGCCTCGGCAACTGGCGAAATGCCGCCGCATCAGAGCCTTCACCGATCCGTTCAGGGCGCCGTAAGGGTACGCGAAATTTCTTGCCTCGATCGGCGCCAACGCGGCAGCATTCTCTGCCCGGTCAGCCAAGATCTCCTGCCGCGTGAGACCAGTGCACCGAACATGGGCGAAGGTATGCTGCGCCACTTCATGACCATTGCCATGGCATCGCAAGAGATCGTCGCGACTAAACACCTGACCGACGGCCAGGTCTTGCCCGGCCAGCCCCATCGATGCGTAATATGTTCCACGATAGCCATCGGCTTCGAGCAGCGCACCGCCCACGGTCAAGGCGGACACCGGAAAATCATCAAATGTGAAACTGGCAAAGCCGCGATCCCGGCGGGCGTCGACCGGATCGACCGCAACCAAATCCCTATAGGCGTTTCGCGCCGCCCGCTTGCCTTTCGATAGGAGATGACGCATTCAGATTGGCACCAAATGATTACGCATGATCGAAACATTCTCTAGCATCGGCGCCGGCTTACGAACCCACGCCGGCGCGTTTGCGACGCAAATAGCGGACGATCAGTATGACCGAAATCAACTCTCCGCAGAGGATGCCCACCAGCGTTGTTGGCACGTCGTGCAAAAATAAGATCGCGGTCACCATCGTAACGCTGACGATGGTACCGACGACACTCAATAAAAACAGGTCGCGAAAGGCCCGCATGGCCCCAAGTGCGACCGCGAGCCCGTCGCGACAACCGGCAACGATCGTGATAACACCCAGGATCGACATCGCGATAGCGACGACGTCTTTGTCATATTTGGGATAGAATAGTTTCTCATATAATATATCAAACGAAAAATATACTGCCGCGACATACACTATCGAAATTACGGCCAGCATTTTGACCATTCGCCAGACCAATGCGTGCAGTTCTTCGACCTTGTTTTCCGTGTGCAGTTGCGCGATGTCGGGCCGAACAACCGATTGCCAAGCCGAATCGATCAAGCCGACCGGACGAAACAGGGTCGACGCCGCGGCCAACGGCGCAAACGCCGCGGCGCCGGCAAAATAGGTGATGATGAAGCTGTGGGAATTCATCCGCAACGTCCACACCACGACACCCATCAGGCTCCACCGCAGCTCGCGCCAGATTAACCGATAGTGGTTCAAATAGCTTGCCCGCGGGCGCACCAGAATTCGCGTGCCCATTGCCCGGGCGGTGACCGCGGACGCAGCCAAATTGGCAATCGCCAGGAACAGAAAGATCAGCGGCACATTCAAGCCGTTGGCGATCAGTTCAAGCGGCGCCACGACCAAGACAACGCCGCAGGTGACATATATCAGATCGGAAACGAGGTACATGTTCGGCAAACGCCGTGCGAACGCCATACCGCGATAGAACTGCCGCAGCGTCATCGTCGCAACCAACAATCCGGCGCACAGTGCCATCGGCAAATCAGCCACGAAAATCAGCATCCCGCCGAATACGACGCATGCCGACGAGACAACGATCAAGGAATTGATATAGATGAATACGTACGTCAAGAATGTTGCCCGGTGCCGGCTCCGAATACCAGGCAGATAAATTGCGATCGGCCCGATCGACACGGCATTGGCGATGCCGATGACGAAATACGCGACAATGAGAACCAACGCGAAAATGCCAAAGTCGCGCGGTTCCAGGTTGCGAATCAAGATGATGTTCAACACGAAATTAAACGCACTCGCCGATGCCTGGCCGCCGATGGAAGCGGCCAATTTGTAAAATTTCTGCATCGTTTCGGGATCACCTTCGACTGTACCCAATCAGTCTACAAACCCGGGAATCGCCTGACAATCGTCCTACTGCGCATTGCCGTACCCAGGGCTCTAGAGCATGATCGACCTACTCGGAATCATTTGATGGGTGCAAATCGGCTTTTCGGGCAGGCGCGGTGCGCAGCGCGATGTGGGCTTGAACAAGGGATACCCCTTGTTCAAGTGACCAAGCATCGCAACGCACCCGAAAAGCCGATTTGCCCCACCGAAGGCCGGGTTCTTTTGCGTTGTGGCCGCTTCGCGCGTCTTATCCGATGTCCCACATCGCATGGCGACGCGCTCATGGCCACAGCGCAAAATAATCCCGGTCAAATGACCCCGAGTAGGTCGATCATGCTCTAGGGTAGGTACGGTAATGTCCACTG